>Ga0247725_1001818_pt1 | contig 10084 bp, 5 predicted proteins | sample OKSTACKMCFT3sol_FD_183021 | JGI IMG/M metagenome (GOLD analysis project Ga0247725, IMG submission 183021) | Subsurface sediment microbial communities from gas well in Oklahoma, United States - OK STACK MC-FT3-sol | ecosystem: Environmental > Terrestrial > Deep subsurface > Rock core/Sediment... | reverse complement strand
ACAACTCAACTACCGACCCAACGCCATGGCCCGCTCATTGGCCAACCAGAGCACCGACTGCATCGGCGTGATCCTCTCGGCCCGGGAAACCGGCCGCATCACCAGCCTGCTGCCGTTACTGGAGCGTGAGCTGAGCCAGGTGAACCGCCACCTGCTGATCCGTTTCGCCGAAGGGCAAGCCCAGCAACAAGCCGCCGCCGACGAACTGCTTGGTGGCCGTTGCGATGCCATTGTGGTGATCGGGGCCAGCACCCCCCTGGCCCGGGACGAACGGCTGATCCAGCTCGATGGCGTCGCCGAAGCCAGCGATATCAACCTCAGTTACGATTTCGTGTTTGCCTGTGAAAGCGCCTGCCGCTTTCTGCTCGGCAAGTCCCACCGCCAGATCGCCCTGCTGGTCGAAAGCCTGACCACACCGAGCGGCCTGCAGATGGTGCAGGGCTATCAGCAAGCGCTGCAGCATCAATCCCTGCCCTATAACCGCCAGCTGGTGATCGAAGCCGGGGACAATCAGCAGGCGCTGCTCGGCCTGTTGAACCGTTATCTGCCCTTTACCGCCCTGGTGGTGCAGCACGATGCCCAGGCCGCCGAAGCCATGCGCCTGCTGCGGGAGTTCAATTTGCAGGTGCCGCAGGATGTCTCCATCGTCAGTCTGGAAGGCTCGACCCTGGCCAGCCAGCTCAATCCGGCCCTCACCTGTATCGAGTACCCCAGCGAACGTCTGGCCCAGGAGGCAGTGCGTCTGACCCTGCAAGTCCTCGGCGGCCACGCCCTGCCCTCGGCGGAGCAGCAGAAGTTCACCGGCCGCCTGGTGACCCGGGATTCGGTGCAGAATCGCTGAGGGTGTTGGCGAACACCCGTTGCCCGCGCTCGGTCGACAGCGCCGGCATCGGCGCGATGAGCGATCGCTCATCGAGTAGGTTGGCTGCTGAGCTTGCGAAGCCCAACGTTTACCGCGCACGGTCAATCGTAGAGTCCGCAAATTCCGAAATTGTTTGAGCACCAACCCGTTCGCCCTGAGCCTGTCGAAGAGACTTTACAATTTGTTTAATTAATTGATTTTGTTGATCCGTTTCCGCCCCATCCGCTGGGGCGATTTGCCAACCTGCCGTTGGCGGGGGCGGGTCAAGGGGGAAAAGGCCTCCCCCTTGGCAATCCCGGGCCCAGGTTTATGCCGACTGTCGGGAAAGCCCCTCGCTCCGGGTTGCTCTTCACCGGCCGGGAGCCACACGCCATCCCTGGCGTGACGCTCCCTCTCCCGGTCATCCTGACCGCTCACCGCCTCCGTTCCCCCTCCCCTCGGCCCGACAGACGGCGCCGAGTTGTGGTGACCTGGGCGACTGTCGATGACCAATGTATCGATGTTCGAATCTCGAAACTGGATCCTGCTCGATCCGTTCAATCCCGGCAGGTATCAAGTTAGAATGATGCGATATTTAATTCTGATGGTGACCATATATTATTCCACCTCATTTTTACTAAATGCGATGAGCTCTGACTTTCTGAATTTTTTCAGGGTCAACCATTTCAGAAATAAGGAAATTCACCCAAGCAATAGAGTATAGATAACCATCAAAACCCTCCATATACCCTGCATATTCACCTTTGAATTTTTCATTTATATGATTAGGCCTTGCTTTGTAAAATTTCCAACATTTTGTATGGATAGATGTATTAAAAGATGGAATATGTTCTTTAATCGACTCTACAACCTTTGACGGTTTAAGTTTATATGGGGACTCAACTCCTTTAATAAAGGCAATACCTTGCTCATAGCTTCGTAGTTCTTCATCTGAAAGTTTGTTGGTGTTTATGAATTCAATAGACAAATCTGAGCTTTTTGCATGATTGCCAATCTTGGGTATTAAAAACGCACGTATACGATATTTTTGATTCTCTAACACTTCATCAGAAAGATCATTTTTATATGTTTCCATATATTGCCTAACCACTCGATAGTTTTCTTTTTGAAGTTGTTTAAGTGCATCGATCTGTGCTTGTTGACTTGTCCTTGTTAATTGCAATGCAATTGCAAGATGCGCCATAAGTGCATGCTCATCACCAAACTCTTCAACTAGTAGACTTTCGAAATTACATAGACTGGCTTGGCACTCTCCGCTAACCGCCAAATCTAGAGCTGGTAAACTACGATGTTCTATCTTATTTCTTAACCCAATAAGAAATAGTAAGTTTATTTTTTCTGGCGTTTGCTCTCCTTTCCAGAATTCCTCACAGCATTTACATAATTCCCAAGCTTTTTTATCACCATCTTTAAAAATAAACTGCCCATTATCATCCTTGTAAAAATAATCAATTGATCTTTTATCAAAAATGGCGTGGAATAATGCCGTCCAAGCAATAATAATGTTTACTATAAAGCCATAGGTTTTAAATGTTGTAAAAGGATTATTGTATGTAGAAACAGCTAACAGCGTGAACTCCTTAGCCTTATTTAACAAAACCCCTTTAGATGACATATCAATAACATTTTTTAATTTTTGACTATGAATATCTCTGAATTCGTGTTTGCTTAGATATCGTAGACCTGCAGTTGTATAATGACCATCATCAATATCTATATATTGATGCCATCGCTTCGAAACATACGTTCTACAGGAATCGATACTCCACGTCGTATATTCACATAATTCAACAAGTGTGAATGAATCACCATCTAGCTCTTTTTTCACCAAAAAATTATACGCCAGATCTACTTTGTCATATTTAGCCATGACGCTCCTATAAACCCCAAATGGTACTGAGTTAATGCTAGTTCGATCTAGCTGTCAGCGCGCAAAGCTAGACTATGACCTAGTGATCAAGTTACTTTTTATGTTCGATTGTCAATGGAGAAACAGCATCCATTAGTAGATCAATATTTGATACAGGCAAAAATCCTTGCTTTGATTTATTTTCAAGGTAGTTCTGGAATTTGTTTGGCAGATAGTTTTCCTCTAGCCATATACGAAACTCACCCAGAGCAGATAGTGGGTAAATGTAAGCGAGCAGTGGTCCTGATTTAGCTTGTGGAAAATAATCAGGATATGAATGAGGGTATTTCTTCCGTTCGCCATGTTTTGAATCTAATCTATTGCTAGACCAGTAATCACTCCAAAATCGCCCAACACTTATGTCTGGAACAACATGACTATCTATTTTAAGTCCATGACGAATACCTGAAACAATAATATCTGCAATTTCTTTAAAAATACTAAAATATCCACGAGGTATTTCATTCAACAGCATTCTATCATGGAAATGCTTCCATGAGTCTGGTATTAGACTTTTAGGGTCATATCCTAAACTTGTGTAAATAAACTCTCTAATTGATCTTCTGGCAAGCGCCCTATAGTTTTTAATTGCAGTATCATTGTCTGATGATGAGTCAAAAGCGTAATACTCAAGCACACTCATGCAAGCAACATCATTAAATGCGCTCGTTTTAGTTCCATTAATAGTAACCTGTATGAACAGATTATCTGGGTTAACACCTTGCTCTCGTAACAATGCTGATATTTTTTGCCCACGAGGTTTTAGTCTTTCGGATTCCCAAGATGAGGTAAGAGTGGTGATACCACTTGCAACAACTCCACATAGTCTCGCAAGACCACGAGCTGAAAGATATGGAGTTCCGTCACTCAGAACCCCCATACCTATGCCATCAATCTCACCCTCCGTGATCGGGATTAAATCCAATTCTTTCTGTTTCCCTGAAATTAAACCATTACTCATTCTTGATCTCCGATAAGATTCATCGTTTTTCTAAAATGTCTGGCAATACTCTATCGGATTACCCCGAGTTATTAGATATAAACAGACACATCAGTAACCTAGAGTTATTTGATCTTACGCTACCTTATTTTTTGTGCCGTGGAAAATTGATTCACATGGGCTGAGTCACATTTTGATGACCTTTCGATAACTCGGCTATGACTCCGGATTCACGCGCTTCGTTTTCTACGGATCCATAACAACTGGTGGCTTAATACTCCAAGCCCTGTGCCGCCCAGAGCGGGAGGCAGGGTGGAGGGAATGAGCCGCATGGATGCGGCGAGAGTCAGCGCTGGCACAGGGATGTGCCATCGCTGACGGTCACGGAGGCCTGCCGGTAAGCGAGGATCAGGCGGCAGTGGGCGCAAAGGCCCGGGATTGCCAAGGGGGAGGCCTTTTCCCCCTTGGCCCGCCGCCGTTCGCCGTAGGTGGACAGATCGCCAGCGTCGGCAAGGCGGAACCGGATCAAGCCAAATCTATATGTGAATTCCGACCATCAACCCAATGGGCATGGGCCCAACGCCCCTATTCACCCAAGGCCCGGAGCCGTCTGCCGGGCCGAGATGAGGGGTGAATGGAGCCGGTGAGCGGTCAGGATGACCGGGAGAGGGAGCGTCACGCCCAGGATGGCGTGTGGCTCCCGGCCGGTGAAGGGCAGCACGGGGCCTTCCCGGCAGTCGGCAAAAACCCGGGCCCGGGATTGCCAAGGGGGAGGCCTTTTCCCCCTTGGCCCGCCGCCGTCCACCGCAGGTGGGCAGAGCGCCAGCGTCTGCAAGGCGGAACCGGATCAAGCCAAATCCATATTTGAATCTCAACCATAGATCCAATGGGCATGGGATTAACGCCCCTATTCACCCAAAGCCCGAAGCCGTCTGCCGGGCCGAGTGGGGCGGAACGGACACGACCGTTTCAGAACAGGGCTCCAGACCCCGGACGGCAGACCGGGTCGAGGCTCAGCAGCCGTGCCGCTGCCTTACAGCGGCTCCAGCCGAGCGTAGGCCACCACCAGCCACTTGCTGCCCTGATCATCAAAGTTGACCTGGATCCGGCTCTGCGGGCCTATGCCCTCGTAGTTGAGAACCGTGCCTTCACCGAACTTGCTGTGCAACACCCGCTGGCCAAGACGGAAGCCGGTGCTGTCGAAGCTCTCCTGGGCAAACTCGTTGTTGAAGCGGTTGCTGGATGCCACCGGTTGCGCCCAGCTGACCTGGGTGCGCAGCCGCACCTCCTCCAGACACTCGCTCGGTAGCTCCTTGAGGAAGCGGCTCGGTCTGTGGTGCATCTCCTGGCCATAGAGGCGACGGTTCTCGGCGTGGGTCATATACAGCTTCTGCATCGCCCGGGTCATGCCGACATAACAGAGTCGGCGCTCCTCCTGCAGTCGCCCGCTCTCCTCGCTGGATTGCTGGCTGGGGAACATCCCCTCCTCGACACCGACCATGCACACCAGCGGGAACTCCAGCCCCTTGGCGCTGTGCAGCGTCATCAACTGCACCGCCACCTCGAACTCATCGGCCTGGGATTCCCCCGCTTCCAATGCGGCATGGGCGACAAACGCGGTCAGCGGCGCCATATCGCTCATCTCCTCGGAGGGCTGGAACACCCGGGTGGCGTTGACCAGCTCCTCGAGGTTTTCGATGCGCGACTGCCCCTTCTCACTCTTCTCCGCCTGATACAGGCTCCAGAGGCCACTTTCGCGGATCACCCGATCGGTCTGCAGATGCAACGGCAGCTCGCTGGTGTCGGTTTCCAGCCGGTTGATCAGCGCCAGAAACTGGCTGACCGCACTGGCGGCGCGTCCGGCTAGCACCCGCTCTTCACACAGTTGCCAGGCGGCCTGCCACAGGTTCAGCCCGCGATCCCGGGCCGCCTCGCGAATCAACCCCAGAGTGCGATCACCGATGCCGCGGGTCGGGGTGTTGACCACCCGCTCGAAGGAGGCGTCATCACCGCGGTTGCCCAGCAAACGCAGATAGGCCATGGCGTCCTTGATTTCCTGCCGTTCGAAGAAGCGCAAACCGCCGTAGATGCGATAGGGCAAGCGCTCCTGCAGCAGCGCCTCTTCCAGCACCCGGGACTGGGCGTTATTGCGGTAGAGGATGGCGCAATCGGAGAGCACACCGCCCTGCTCGCGCCATGCCTTCAGGCGGCCGACCACGAAGCGCGCCTCGTCGATTTCGTTATAGGCGGCATAGATGGAGATGGGTTCGCCCTCGCCGCCCTCGGTCCACAGCTCCTTGCCCAGCCGCTCGGCGTTATTGGCAATCAGCTGGTTCGACGCCTTGAGGATGGTGGCGGTGGAGCGGTAGTTCTGCTCCAGCCGTATGGTGCGCGCCCCCGGGTAGTCGCTGAGGAAACGGCTGATATTCTCCACCTTGGCGCCGCGCCAGCCGTAGATGGACTGGTCATCGTCGCCGACGATCATCACCTTGCTGCGGTTGCCCGCCAGAATGCGGATCCAGGCGTACTGGATGGCGTTGGTGTCCTGAAACTCGTCCACCAGAATATGCGCGAAGCGCTGCTGGTAGTGGTCGAGGATGTGCGGCTTGTGCAGCCACAGCTCGTGGGCCCGCAGCAGCAGCTCGGCAAAATCGACGAGACCCGCGCGATCACAGGTCTCCTGATAGACCTGATACAGCTTGTGATAGGTGCGCGAGGCCACATCGCCAAACGGCTCTATATCCTTGGGGCGCAGGCCCTCATCCTTCTTGCCGTTGATATAGCCCATCACGGCGCGCGGCACCCACTGCTTCTCGTCCAGATTCAGCGAGCGCACCACCCGCTTGATGAGGCGCAGCTGATCGTCACTGTCGAGGATCTGGAAATCCTGCGGCAAACCGGCATCCAGATGATGGGCGCGCAACAGGCGGTGGGCGATGCCGTGGAAGGTGCCGACCCACATGCCGTGATGGCTGTGCGCACCGCCGATCCCGCCACCAAGCAGCTTCTCGATCCGACCGCGCATCTCGGCGGCCGCCTTGTTGGTGAAGGTCACCGCCAGAATGGAAAACGGCGATGCCCGCTCGACGCCGAGCAGCCAGGCAATGCGATGGACCAGTACCCGGGTCTTGCCCGAACCGGCACCCGCCAGCACCAGCAGGTTCTCCAGCGGGGCGGCTACCGCCTCCCGTTGTCGGTCATTGAGACCATCGAGCAGGGTTTCTACGTCCATCACCACTCCTGAGAATTTGTACAGTAGTGGCGATTATACACAGACCCTTTGCCGGAGCCGAGCGGAAAGAGCCGCGGGGCTAGGAAGCCTTGTTGGCGGCGGTTTCGCCCCCCTCCAACTGCAGATAATTCAGCGCAAAGCTGTGAAACTTATCGATGGGCAGGGGGCGAGCATAGAAATAACCCTGAATTTCATCCACCTGCATGGCGGTGACCATATCCAGTTCGACCTGGGTTTCCACCCCTTCGGCCACCACGCTAACGCCCAGTTTATGGGCCAGGGCGGTGATGGTTTCCACAAACACCGGCAGTCGCGGATCCGCATCCATCTTCTGGATAAAGGATTTGTCGATCTTCAGCTTGTCGAAATCGAGCTCCTTGAGATAGGCAAACGAGGACCAACCGGTACCGAAATCGTCCAGAGCAATCCGGATCCCCGCCGCCCGCAGATCGGCAAAGATGCGCTGGCTCATGGTGAAATCATCCAGGGCTATGGTTTCGGTCAGCTCCAGCACCAGCTGACCCGGTAATATAGGGCCATCCAGTAACCAGCTGAGCGCATGCTCGGTCAGCTGCTTGTTGAACAGCGAAGCCGACAGGTTGATCGCCAGATCCAGTCGCCGCACCAGCGGCTGGGGCAAACGATCCATATCCTGGTTCATGCGCTGGAATACCCACTCGCCGAGGCGCTCGCCCAGGCCGTTTTCCTCGGCCACTTCGACAATATCCAGCGGATTGATAAAGCCCAGCTCGGCATGGTTCCAGCGAATGAGTAATTCGGCCCCCAACCGTGTCTTATCATGGCGTTTGACGACTGGTTGATAACACAAGTAGAGCTGGCTATCGGCCATACGGCTCAACTGCTCGCGCAATTCACCCGCCAGCTGTCGTTTGCGCTGGTAGTGACTGAGCATCTTCAGGTTAAAGAGCTGATAGTGATGGACATCATCATGGCGCGCCGCGGTCAGTGCCAAGTCAGCAAACAGTAGGAGTTCATCGGCATTGCGGGCATGCTGCGGAAACTGGCTGATGCCCATACTGACGCTGACCCGGTGCGCCGGATCCGCTTTATATAGCAGGCTGCTGAGCTGGGAGCGGATCCTCTTGGTGAACCCGAACCAGCTCGACTGCGTCATGTTGCCGCTCAACACCAGAGCAAACTCATCGCCACCGATATGCGCCAGATAGACACCCTCGGTGACCACTTTTCGCAATTTGTCCGCAACGGTCAACAGCAGACGATCGCCTGCTGCATGCCCCAAGCTATCGTTCACCTCTTTGAAACGATTCAAGTCGAACAGACAGAGCACCACCTGCGGTTGAGCGACGCGCAGAAGCTGGCGCAGATGGAGCAAAAAAGCCGCGCGATTGGGCAGGCGCGTCAGCGGGTTATTCCAGGCCAAAAATTGCTGGCCTCTGGCCTCGAGAAACAACAACACCAGCATCACCAGGCCCACCAGCAACAGCACGGCGAGTACCACATAGTTCTGGATGCTGGAGCCAGCCAGCTCGGCATTTTCACGCATCGCGGTCGGACCGGTAAAATTCAGCACCATCAGATTGCGAATGGCCGGCATCGTATTGTGCAGATCCTGATCCAGCGGCTCCAGGTCGGATGGCAGCAAGTGGGGTGAGGTCAGCAGTGCCTCATAGCTCTGCAGTCGAACAAAAAATGGCCGCAAAATGCTCTCGGCATTAAAACGTTCGCGGATGTGTTTGGCTTCGCGGCCAGTGAGAAAGACATCCAGCCGGTTCCAGGCCAGATCATAGGCCTCATTGAGCTTTTCCTGATTCAGACGCCCGGCACGGTAATAATCCACAGCCCCCTCGAACTGATGAAGCTCCAATTCCAGCTGCGCCAGGGCCCAAGCCGAAAGATGGGTATGTCGGGTCACCTGGGTGAAGGCGCGGTCGTAATTCCAGGTCGACCAGATGGTCACCCCGAGAAAGGTGCACATGATGAGGGCGAGCAGTAGGAACTTGGTTCGGACCATAGTGATCACTCGGCGCTTAAAGCATCGAGCTGCCAGACCATCTCGCTATGGGTCTTCTCCTGATCCAGACTCGGGTAGTCACTCAGCGGGTAGACGATAAAGATCGGCCCCTTGTTACGCCGGGTCAGCACCTTGTCATCCTGGCGGGTTGCCAGGATCACCGGATATTGACTCGCCTCGGCCGTGGGCACGACCGCCCAGTAATCATTCAGGGCATGAGCCTTGAGCTGACCGGCCTGAATGCCCAGATGCTTGAGCAATTCGCTGAGCCGTACTCCCTGGTAACTGTGCTTGCCCTCGGTCCAGGGCGTGGTGGTCACCACTGTGGTTTGCGGCAAGACATCCAGCTGCGCCAGGGTAAAGGTCTGACTCCCCGCCCCCGAGCAGCACCCCTTGGCCGTCACCGTCAGAATCACCCCATCCGCCGCACTCGCAACCGACAAACCCGCCAGACAGAGTAGCGCCAGCACCACACGAAATAGCCCCATGATCCACTCCTGTGAAGATGTACCGACAAGACACCATCTGAGCATAGACAAGAGAGAACAGAACGCGACCAGGAGCGAGGGTTGCTCACCAACAGTATGCGCCAGTTAAAAAAACGGCCCGGATAATCCGGGCCGTAGAGATCTTCATAACAGCGGGCTCTGGTGATGTCGTTGCGGCGAAAGAACTACCGCAACCACAAAATCAGAAGGTCAAACTGGTCTGGACAACACCACCAAACTGGTTGTTTCCGGCATAGGTACCGGCCAGATCGAGATGGAACACATCACCGGGCGAGATGCCAAAGCCGGCACTCAGTGAGTCATCCAGATTGTCTTTCAGATCGTGGCGGTAACCGGCACGCAACTGGGCCCATTGCCACAGATCCCACTCGGCACCGACCGCCATCATCTGCAGATCATCCTCATCTGCATCAAAGGGAGAATAGGTGTTGCTCAGGTCGGTAAAACGCTTCTGCGCCAGCAGATCGGCATCGGCATTGAATAGCAGCTGACCCCAGCGATAACTCACCCCGGCGGTCGGCACGGTTGACAGCTCATAGGTGGCCTTGACGCCATCCGTCAGCGGCGCATCCAGATCGCGCTTGACCAGATTCTTGATGGCGAGGCCAGCATCCCAGCCATTTTCCCAGCTGGCGGCCA
>Ga0247725_1001817_pt1 | contig 10085 bp, 13 predicted proteins | sample OKSTACKMCFT3sol_FD_183021 | JGI IMG/M metagenome (GOLD analysis project Ga0247725, IMG submission 183021) | Subsurface sediment microbial communities from gas well in Oklahoma, United States - OK STACK MC-FT3-sol | ecosystem: Environmental > Terrestrial > Deep subsurface > Rock core/Sediment... | reverse complement strand
GCCAGGCCTCCAGTTCCGGGAAGGGGATGCGGTAGATCAGCAGGAAGTTCTCGCCACTGCGGGGGCTGGTGTATTCCTCGGTGATGCGTCGCCACGGCAGGTGGCCGTCGTGCTGGCGCGCTTCGAACGCGGCGGCGCGGGGCGGGAAGGTGCCGCGCACCACGGGCTGGCCGTTGTCGTTGAGGATCTGCACGTCGATGCGAGCGCGGCGCTTGAACTGTTCGAGGAAGCGCTGGGCCTCGCCACGGCCGTTGACCTCGTAGCGCTGCACCAGGCTCTCCGCCAGGCCCTGCAGGGCCGGGTGGCGGCTGAGGATCCAGGCGTCCTGGTTCAGCGCGCGACCGAGCAGCAGGGAGAGGCCGGCGACCAGGGCCAGGGCCAGCCAGAAGGCGCCGAGGATGCGCCAGAACAGTGAACGCACGGGGTGCTCCTTTCAACGACGAAACCCACCCGGTGGAAGCCGGGTGGGTTCGATGACCGGTTCAGGTCGGTTACTGGGCCTTCTGGGCGCGCTGGGCTTTCCAGGCCTCGAATTCGGCGCGCTCGGCGCGGCGTTCGTCCATCTTCTTCACTTCGGCGTCGAAGTCCTTCTGCTGCTCCGGGGTCAGCAGGGCGCGGATGTCGGCGCGGTTCTTGTCTTCGCTGGCCTTGATCTCGGCCTCCATGGCCTTGCGTTCCGCCTCGGGCAGCTTGTCCAGGTACTTGCGGGTGATGTCCTGGCGGGCCTTCATGCTTTCGCCCATCAGCTTGCCGACCTTCTGGCGCTGCTCGCGGGTCAGGTCCAGCTCCTTGAACAGGTGCGGGCCACCGTGGCCACCAGGGCCGCCGAAGCCCGGCTCGCCACGCGGGCCGCCTTCGGGCATGGCCATGGCGACGGTGGGCAGGGCGGCTGCGAACAGCAGGGCGGCGATAGTCTTGCGCATGGTCTGTCTCCTTGTCTCTTGAACCGGCCGGTTGCCGGATGAGCCCAGTCTAGGGAGCGCAAGGTCAAGGGCGGTCAGCCCTGGGTAAAGCTTCGGTAAAGGATCGTGCAGGCGGTGCGCAGGTCAGACGGCGTAGTAGTAGCCCCGGCTGCGCAGGGCGACGATGCGCGGGCGGCCGTCGGCGTGGGGGCCGAGCTTCTTGCGCAGGTTGCTGACGTGCATGTCCAGGCTGCGGTCGTACAGGGTCAGCTTGCGGCCCAGGGCCAGTTGCGCCAGCTCCTGCTTGTCCAGGGGTTCGCCAGGCTGGCGCAGCAGGGCTTCCAGCAGACGGCCTTCGGAGAGGGTGAGGCTGACCTCGTGCCCGCCCACGCTGACCACACCGCGAATCGGGCTGTAGCACAGGTCGCCCAGCTCCAGCTGGCTGGACTGCGAGGGCCCCTGGCTGCGCCGCAGCACGGCGCGCAGGCGGGCGGTCAGCTCGCGGGGGTCGCAGGGCTTGGCCAGGTAGTCGTCGGCGCCCAGCTCCAGGCCGAGGATGCGGTCCAGGGGTTCGCCCCGGGCCGACAGCATCACCACGGGCAGCTCGGGGTGGTCGTTGCGCAATTGCTTGAGCAGCTCCAGCCCGCTGCCGTCGGGCAGCATCACGTCCAGCACCACGGCGGCGGGGGTGTGGCCTGCCAGCGCGGCGCGTGCGGAGATGCCGTCGTGGCACGCCCGGGCGCTGAAGCCTTCCTGGGAGAGCCAGCTGATCAGCAGCTCGCAGAGCTCCTGGTCATCATCGATAAGCAGCAGTTCGCTCATGTCGCGGGGGTCGTCTTCAATTGATCCATTGGCGCGGCTGGCGGCGGCCGCCACGCAGCAGGACGCCGGCGAGCAAGGAAAACAGGCAGGCACCGCCGCCCACGGCGAACCACATCTGTTCCTCGCTGACGAGGGGCGGGTTGCGGTTGGCCTGGGCTTCACGCAGCTGCAGCTTGAGGCGCTGGTTTTCCTGGCGCAGGCGGGTCAGTTGGGCGCCGTCCTGTTCGCTGGCGTTGCCACGGTCGGCCAACTGGGCGGCCAGGGCCTCCCGCTGCCGCTCGCTTTCGGCCAGTCGCTGGGTCAGTTGGGCAAGCTCCGCCGCCAGCGGGTTCACCACGGGCGCCGGCTCTACCGCCGGAGCAAGCGGTGGAGCGGAGGGCACAGGCTCTTCGGCATGGGCCAGGGCGGCGGACAGGGCGAAGGCGAACAGCAGGGGCAGCGGAACCTGGCGCATGAGCGGATTCCTTGGGGCTGGCGGCAACGCCGCGATCAGGGGAATACCTGCTTGAACGGCTTGACCACCACCTGGCCATAGACGCCGGCGAGGCGGAAGGGATCGGCCTCGGCCCAGGTCTGGGCGGCGCTCAGGGATTCGAACTCGGCGACCACCAGGCTGCCGGTGAAGCCGGCGCTGCCCGGGTCGTTGCTGTCCACCGCCGGGTGGGGGCCGGCCAGCACCAGGCGGCCTTCCGCCTTGAGCTGCTCCAGGCGGGCGAGGTGGGCGGGGCGGGAAGCCATGCGCTTCTCCAGGGAGTCGGCAACGTCGGTGGAAATGATCGCGTAGAGCATGGGAGTCCTTATTCTTGCGGTTTGTCCGGTTCGGAATCATGCATGTGGCGAGCCAGGAAGATGCCCTGGCCCACCAGGAACAATAGCGTCATGCCCAGGCTGCCGAAGACCTTGAAGTCCACCCAGATGGACTGGAAGGTGAAGGCCACGAACAGGTTGGCGAAGCCACAGACCAGGAAGAACACGATCCAGGCCAGGTTCAGGCGCACCCAGATCGGCTGCGGCAGGCTCACGGCATGGCCCATGATCCGCTGGATCAGCGGGCGGTCGCCGATGAAGTGGCTGGCAGCGAAGCCCAGGGCGAACAGCCAGTTGACCACCGGTGCCTTCCACTTGAGGAAGGTCTCGCTGTGGAAGGCCAGGGTCAGGCCGCCGAACACCAGGCAGGCCACCAGGGTCAGCCACTGGCCTTTCTCCAGGCGGCGCTGGCTGATGAACAGCGCGCCGTAGACGACCACGGAAGTGGCGATGAGCACGGCGGTGGCACTGAAGATGCCGCCCAGCATGACGCTGTGGCCGGCGAGTTCGATGGCGCGGGGTTCGAGCTTGTAGACGATGAAGAAGAGAACGAGGGGGATGAAGTCGATGAATTGTTTCACGGCGGCAGCCAGAAGCGGGATGTGGCGGCATAATAACAAACCATTTCTCCAGCGAAAGCGCGCCTCATGCACATCGATCTGCACTGCCACAGCACAGCCTCCGACGGCGCCCTGGCGCCCGCCGCGCTGGTGGCGCGCGCCCACGAACGGGGCGTCCGGGTGCTGGCGCTGACCGATCACGACACCCTCGAAGGGCTGCCGGAGGCTCGCGCGGCCGCCGCTCGTCTGGACATGCAGCTGATCAACGGCGTGGAGCTGTCCTGCACCTGGGGTGGGGCGACCATCCATGTGCTTGGCTATGGCTTCCGCGACGATGCGCCAGCGCTTGCCGCCGCCATCGCGGACCTGCACCACGGGCGCTGGGCCCGCGCCGAGGAGATCGACCGGCGGCTGGCAGCCAAGGGCATGCCGGGCGCCCTGGAGGGGGCTCGGGCCATCCAGCGCGAGCTGGGCGACAGCGGCAATGCGCCGGCCCGTCCGCACTTCGCCGAGTTCCTGGTGCGCGCCGGGCATGTCCGCGACCGTGCCGAAGCGTTTCGCAAGTGGCTGGGGGCCGGCAAACTCGGCGATGTGAAGCAGCACTGGCCGAGCCTGGCGGACGCGGTTTCGACCCTGCGGGCTGCCGGGGCGTGGATCAGCCTGGCGCATCCCTACCACTACGACTTCACTAGAACCAAGCGACGCAAGCTGGTTGCGGATTTCATCGGTGCCGGCGGCCACGCCATCGAAGTGGTCAACGGCATGCAACCGGCGGATCAGGTGGGGACGCTGACCATCCTGGCCCGCGAGTTCGGGCTGCTGGTTTCCGCCGGCAGCGACTTCCATGCCCCAGGCGACTGGTCGGAGCTGGGCATGTACCGACCGATTCCAGAGGACCTGCCGCCCCTCGCGGCACGTTTTGACCATGCACCCAGCCTCGGCAGCCTCAGCACGGCACATTGAACAGGGAGCCAACGTGAGCCAGTTCTTCCAGGTCCACCCGGAAAATCCGCAGGTCCGCCTGATCAAGCAGGCGGTGGAGATCGTCCGGGGCGGCGGCGTGATCGTCTACCCGACCGACTCCTCCTACGCCATCGGCTGTGCCATCGGCGAGAAGTCGGCGGTGGAGCGCATCCGTCGCCTGCGCCGACTGGACGACAAGCACAACTTCACCCTGGTCTGCCGCGACCTCTCCGAGCTCGGGCTGTTCGCCAAGGTCGACACGGCGGCGTTCCGCTTGCTCAAGGCCCATACGCCCGGCCCCTACACCTTCATCCTCAACGCCACCCGCGAGGTGCCGAGGATGCTGATGCACCCGAAACGCCGCACCATCGGCCTGCGGGTGCCTGACCACCCCATCGCCCTGGCATTGCTGGCCGAACTGGGGGCGCCACTGATGAGCGCGTCGCTCATCCTCCCCGGTGAGGCCCAGCCCATGAGCGACCCCTACGAGATGCGCCAGATGCTGGAGCACCACGTGGACCTGATCATCGACGGCGGCTACGGCGGTGTCGAAGCGTCCACCGTGGTGGACCTGTCCGAAGGCGAACCGAGCATCTTCCGCGTCGGCTGTGGCGACCCCACTCCGTTCCTGGCGGACGCCGGCGCGTGAGCGGCGAGCCGACGGGCGTCGACCCTCAGGCCGGCGCCCAGCAGGAGCTGCCGTTCGCGCTGGTGTATGGCCAGGCGGTCACTGAGCTTCCCGTCGACCTCTATATCCCGCCGGATGCCCTGGAAGTGTTCCTCGAAGCCTTCGAGGGCCCGCTGGACCTGCTGCTCTACCTCATCCGCAAGCAGAACATCGACATCCTCGACATCCCCGTGGCGGAGATCACCCGCCAGTACATGGGCTACGTCGAGCTGATGAAGTCGGTGCGCCTGGAGCTGGCGGCCGAGTACCTGGTGATGGCCGCGATGCTGGCCGAGATCAAGTCGCGCATGCTGTTGCCGCGTTCCGGCGAGAGCGAGGAGGAAGAGGAAGACCCCCGCGCCGAGCTGATCCGCCGCCTGCAGGAGTACGAGCGCTTCAAGCAGGCTGCCGAAGGCCTGGACACCCTGCCCCGGGTGGGGCGCGACCTCATCGTGCCGCGCGTGGATGCGCCCGAGGCGCGGGCCCGCAAGCTGCTGCCCGATGTGAGCCTGGAGGAAGTGCTGCTCTCCATGGCCGAGGTGCTGCGCCGGGCCGACATGTTCGAAAGCCACCAGGTCACCCGCGAGGCGCTGTCCACCCGCGAGCGCATGAGCGAGGTGCTGGAGCGCCTCAAGGGCGGCGGCTTCGTGCCCTTCGTCCAGCTGTTCGCACCGGAAGAGGGGCGCCTGGGGGTGGTGGTCACCTTCATGGCCGTGCTCGAACTGATCAAGGAACAACTGGTTGAACTGGTGCAGAATGAGCCCTTCGCACCCATCCATGTCCGTGCCCGAGCCGAGTGACCGATGAACCTCAACGACACCAAGGAGCTGGCTTCCCTGCTCGAAGCCTTTCTGCTGGCCGCGGGCAAGCCCCTGTCGCTGGAGCGGATCGCTGAGCTGTTCGAGGAAGCCGAGCGCCCGGAGCTGTCGAAGATCCGCGACGCCCTCGCCGTGCTGGCCAAGTCCTGCAATGGCCGCGCATTCGAACTGAAGGAGGTGGCCTCGGGCTACCGCCTCCAGGTGCGCGAGCGCTTCGCCCCCTGGGTCGGACGCCTCTGGGAGGAGCGGCCGCAGCGCTATTCCCGCGCATTGCTGGAGACCCTGGCGCTGATCGCCTACCGGCAACCCATCACCCGGGGGGAGATCGAGGACATCCGTGGCGTCACGGTGAACAGCCAGATCGTCAAGACGTTGATGGAGCGGGAGTGGATCCGCGTCGTGGGCTACCGCGACGTGCCGGGCAAGCCGGCGATGTTCGCCACCACCAAGGCCTTCCTCGACCACTTCAACCTGCGCAACCTTGACGAACTGCCGCCCCTGGCTGCCTTGCGCGAACTGGAGCCGGAGCCCGAGCTGGCCCTGGATGACGACGCGCCGGTGCCGGCCGACCTGCAGGCCCGCGCGGACGCGGCACTGGGCGAGGAGCCTGCCGGCGAGCCCCGCGAGGAGGTCAGCTTCCGCAGCCTGCTGGCCGAGCTGGACACCATGGAGGAGGGGCTCAAGACCGACTTCGACGACCTCCTGCCGCCTGACGACGAGCCCGCCCCGGTCGATGAGGCGGAGGATGAGGACACCCCGCTCGCCGACGAAGGCGAGACCCTGCACTGAGGTGACCTGATGAAGGACCCCTGCATCGGCGTCTGCCAGTTTTCCGACGATGTCTGCCGGGGCTGCGGCCGCACCCGCCGAGAGATCAAGGCCTGGAAGAAGCTGGACAAGGGCGAGCGTCTGGTGGTGCTGGCCGAAGCCGACCTGCGCTTGCTGGCGCTGCAGGCGACCGGCCGGCGCAAAGGCTGACGGCCCGGCCAGGTCTGGCTAGCCTCAGTGATTACCGCCGCGTATGATGCGCGACCTTTTTCGAGCGATACACCGGGAGGTGCCCAGATGAACGAAGACGATTACAGCCCCGCAGGGGAAAAGCTGCAGAAGGTCCTGGCCCGCATGGGGCTGGCCTCGCGCCGCGACATCGAGGCCTGGATCACCGAAGGCCGCGTCAAGGTCAACGGCGCTGCTGCCACCCTCGGCCAGCGGGTCGACAGCCATGACGCCATCAGCGTCGACGGCCGCCTGCTCAAGCGCGAGGAAGAGGCCGAGAGCGTCCGCCGCGTGCTGATCTACAACAAGCCCGAAGGCGAAGTCTGCACCCGCGACGACCCCGAAGGCCGTCCCACCGTTTTCGAGCGCCTGCCCCGCCTGCGTTCCGGCCGCTGGATCAACGTCGGCCGCCTGGACATCAACACCACCGGCCTGCTGCTGTTCACCACCGACGGTGAACTGGCGAACCGGCTGATGCACCCCTCCTACGAGATGGACCGCGAGTACGCCGTGCGTGTGCGCGGTGAGGTCACCGAGGAGATGCTGGAGAACCTGAAGAACGGCGTGATGCTGGAAGACGGCCCGGCCAAGTTCACCGACATCCAGGAAGCTCCGGGCGGTGAAGGCTTCAACCACTGGTACCACTGCGTGGTGATGGAAGGCCGCAACCGCGAAGTGCGTCGCCTGTGGGAGTCCCAGGGCCTGGTGGTGAGCCGTCTGAAGCGTGTGCGCTTCGGCCCGGTGTTCATCACCTCCGACCTGACCATGGGACGCTGGCGCGAGATGGGCCAGCAGGAAGTGGACATCCTCAGCGAGGAAGTCGGCCTGCGCCCGGTGGCTCTGCCGGCCATGAAGGCCAAGTCCCGCGAGAAGCTGGAGCGCATGCAGCGCAAGTCCGCCAAGCCTGTGGCACCGCGCTCGCGTCCTGCCCGCAGCGAGGGTGACGAGCGTCCGGCTCGTGCGCCCCGTGGCGAGAAAGCCGAGCGTCCGAGCCGTCCCCGTGGCGAAGGTGCGGAGCGCCCGGTGCGTTCGCCGCGTCCGGCCCGTGGTGAGGGTGATGAGCGTCCGGTACGCGCCCCGCGTGGCGAGAAGGCCGAGCGCCCGAGCCGTCCGCGCGGTGAAGGGGCTGAGCGTCCGGCCCGTGCGCCCCGTCCGGCTGGGCGTGGTGAGCCGCGTGGTACGCCGATCGCCGAGCGTCCGAAGGACTCCGGTCGCAAGCCGCAGCGCCCGGCCCGCCCCCAGGGTGATGCCGTGGAAGTGGCCGAGCGCCCGCAGCGCAAGCCCAAGCCGCAGCGTCCGGTGAGCCGCCGCAGCAATCCGCCGGCCGGCGAAGGCCAGCGCCCGGGCTTCGGTCGCAAGCGCTGAGGCCGGGTTACAGGCAATGAAAAAGGGGCTCGATGAGCCCCTTTTTCATGTCCGTCGCCTGGATCAGCCCGCCATGGACAGGCGGTTGCGTCCGTCGCGCTTGGCGACATAGAGGGCGTTGTCGGCGCGGCGCAGCAGGCTCTGCACCGACTCGGCCGGCAGCAGCGTAGCGCAGCCCAGGCTGACGGACAGCTCGATCGGCTGGCCGGCCACCAGGTGCTGGATCTCCATCACGCTCAGGCGCAGGCGCTCGCCCACCATGGCAGCGGCCTCGCGGCAGGTGTTGGAGAGGAGGATGAGGAATTCTTCGCCGCCGTAGCGGAACACCATGTCGACGTTGCGCAGGCGGCCTTTCAGGGTGGTGGCCACGGCCTTGAGCACTTCGTCGCCGGTGCCGTGGCCGTACTGGTCGTTGATGCGCTTGAAGTGGTCGATGTCCAGCATCAGCACCGACAGTGGCTGCTGGTTGCGGCGCGACAGGTCGACCTCGCGCTGCAGGGCCTGGTCCATGGCGATGCGGTTGCCGGTCTCGGTCAGCGGGTCGCGCAGGGCGGATTGCACGGCGGTGCGGTACAGCAGCGCGTTGCGTAGCGGGAACAGCAGGCAGGCCAGCAGGGATTCGAGCTGCGCCAGTTCGGTCTCTTCGAAGCGCTGGCGGCGGCGGAACACCAGCTCGCCCAGGTACTCGCCCTCGTGGGTCAGGCGATAGCCGGCGGAGTGGGCGGCGCGCTCGCCGAACTCCAGGCGCAGGTCGCTGCCCTGGTGTGCGTAGGCCAGCGCGTCCAGCGGTACCAGGCGCTGTACCTCGCGGAAGAAGCTGCCGAGGATGCGGTCCACTTCCAGGCTGGTCTGCAGTTGCAGGGTCAGCTGGCGGCGCAGCTCCAGCAGGGTGACCTGGCGCGGCGGCTGCAGCGGAGTGGGCGTGTTGTAGCCCAGGCGCTGGAGCTTGGCGGCATCGAAATCAATGGTGTTGGTGGGCGTGTGGGGAGCCATTTGGCGAAACCTCTGACGCTTCGAGCGACGACATCCGACCTAAGGCTATTTCCGTGCCAGGTTTCACATTCCCCGGTAAACCCCTTTTCTATCAGTCGCTTATGCGTTTCTGGGGCGGCGGGGTGGCAAGGCGTTGCCGGTTGTCTGACGGGCGAGATGGCAATTTGATGCCTGTTGCGGAGGGGCGCGCCGGTTTAATGGCAGGGCGATGGCGGCGGCCGGGCGGCCGCCGCCGGAAGGTCTTACTGTGCGTCGAATGCCTGGCCGTTGATGCCGGTGCTGTCCGCCCCCATGAGGTAGAGGTAGACCGGCATGATGGCCTCGGGTTCCGGGTTCTTGGCGGGGTTCTCGCCGGGGTAGGCGAGGGCGCGCATGCTGGTGCGGGTGGCACCCGGGTTGACGCTGTTGGCGCGGACGTTGGCGATGCCGTCCAGCTCGTCGGCCAGGACCTGCATCAGGCCCTCGGTAGCGAACTTGGAGACGGCGTAGGCGCCCCAGTAGGCGCGACCCTTGCGCCCCACGCTGCTGGAGGTGAAGACCACCGAGGCGTCGCTGGATAGCTTGAGCACGGGCAGGAGGGTGCTGGTGAGCATGAACATGGCGTTGACGTTCACCTGCATGACGCGCATGAAGTTCTCGCCGGACAGCTGCTCGATGGGCGTGCGCGGGCCGAGGATGGAAGCGTTGTGCAGCAGCCCGTCGAGGCGGCCGAATTCACGCTCCACCAGGGCGGCCAGTTCGTCGAACTGGTGCGGCTGGGCAGTCTCCAGGTTGAAGGGGATGACGCCCGGCTGCGGGTGGCCGGCGGCTTCGATGGCGTCATACACCTCGTTGAGGTGGGATTCGGTCTTGCCCAGCAGCAGGACGGTGGCGCCATGGGCGGCGAAGGTCTTGGCGGCGGCGGCTCCGATGCCGCGTCCGGCGCCGGTCACGAGGATGACGCGGTCCTTCAGCAGGTCGGGGCGGGCGGAATACTGGAACATCGGGAACTCCTTCGAAGCGCTGTGGAGGCTCGCTTCAGGCAATGGGTAGGCGGTACATGGGGGCGCTGCGTGGCAGGCCCCAGCCGGTCAGCAGCTGCAGAGCGCGCGGTCGAGAACGGCGCGCAGCTCGAGCGGATGGTCGACCACCACGTCGGCTCCCCAGTGATGGGGGTTGTCGTCGGGGTGGATGTAGCCGTAGGTCACGGCGG
>Ga0247725_1001816_pt1 | contig 10086 bp, 5 predicted proteins | sample OKSTACKMCFT3sol_FD_183021 | JGI IMG/M metagenome (GOLD analysis project Ga0247725, IMG submission 183021) | Subsurface sediment microbial communities from gas well in Oklahoma, United States - OK STACK MC-FT3-sol | ecosystem: Environmental > Terrestrial > Deep subsurface > Rock core/Sediment... | reverse complement strand
GGAGGGCTTTTACCCTGAGCCGTCGATTTTGTAAATTGGTAATACCAATTCGACGAAAACGCCGAACGGAGAGCAATTGCCTGCTGCTGCGCCACGAGCGCAACGACTCCGGAAGGCCAACAGGCACTCCAAAAACAATCAGGGAGCCACCCGAATGCAAGCTTGGCAACAGATCTACACCCCGCTCGGCAGCCTCGGCCTGTCCGCGCTGGTCGCCTTGATCCCCATCGTGTTCTTCTTCCTCGCCCTCGCCGTGTTCCGCATGAAGGGCTACATCGCAGGCACCATCACCCTGGCCCTGTCCCTCGCGGTCGCGATCTTCGCCTTCAAGATGCCGGTCGACATGGCCTTCGCCGCCGCCGGCTACGGCTTCGCCTACGGCCTCTGGCCGATCGCCTGGATCATCGTCGCCGCGGTGTTCCTCTACAAACTCACCGTCAAGAGCGGCCAGTTCGAAGTGATCCGCAGCTCCGTGCTGTCCATCACCGACGACCAGCGCCTGCAGGTGCTGCTGATCGGTTTCTCCTTCGGCGCCTTCCTCGAAGGGGCCGCCGGCTTCGGCGCCCCCGTGGCCATCACCGCCGCGCTGCTGGTGGGCCTGGGCTTCAACCCGCTCTACGCCGCCGGCCTGTGCCTGATCGCCAACACCGCCCCGGTGGCCTTCGGCGCCCTCGGCATCCCGATCATCGTCGCGGGCCAGGTCACCGGCATCGACGCCTTCAAGATCGGCGCCATGACCGGCCGCCAACTGCCCTTCCTGTCGATCATCGTGCCGTTCTGGCTGGTGGCCATGATGGATGGCTGGCGCGGCATCAGGGAAACCTGGCCGGCCGCCCTCGTCGCCGGTGCCAGCTTCGCCATCACCCAGTACTTCACCTCCAACTTCATCGGCCCGGAACTGCCCGACATCACCTCTGCCCTGGTGAGCCTGGTGTCCCTGACCCTGTTCCTCAAGGTGTGGCAGCCCAAGCGCGCCGAAGACCGCGAAGTGGTCGGCGTCTCCGGCGGTGCAGCCGTCATGGGCGGCTTCGGCGGCCCGCGCAGCACCACCCCGTCGCCCTACAGCTTCGGCGAGATCCTCAAGGCCTGGTCGCCCTTCCTGATCCTCACCGTGCTGGTGACCATCTGGACCCTGAAGCCGTTCAAGGCCCTGTTCGCCCCGGGTGGCGCGCTGGAGCACTTCGTCTTCATGTGCGCCATCCCGCACCTGGACCAGCTGGTGATGAAAGGCGCCCCCATCGTCACCACCGCCACCGCGATTCCGGCCGTCTACAAGTTCGACCCGATCTCCGCCACCGGCACCGCGATCTTCCTCTCCGCCGTGGTCTCCATGCTGGTCCTGAAGATCAACTTAAAAAATGGTCTGACCAGTCTGGGTGAAACCTTCGTCGAGCTGAAACTGCCGATCCTCTCCATCGGCATGGTGCTGGCCTTCGCCTTCGTCACCAACTTCTCCGGCATGTCCACTACCCTGGCGCTGGTGCTGGCCGGCACTGGCGCGGCCTTCCCGTTCTTCTCGCCGTTCCTCGGCTGGCTGGGCGTGTTCCTCACCGGTTCCGACACCTCCTCCAACGCCCTGTTCGGCTCGCTGCAGGCCACCACCGCCCACCAGATCGGCGTCAACGACACCCTCCTGGTCGCCGCCAACACCAGCGGTGGCGTCACCGGCAAGATGATCTCCCCGCAGTCCATCGCCGTGGCCTGCGCCGCCACCGGCATGGTCGGCAAGGAATCGGACCTGTTCCGCTTCACCCTGAAGCACAGCCTGCTGTTCGCCGCCATGGTCGGTCTGATCACCCTGGCGCAGGCCTATGTCTTCACCGGCATGCTGGTTCACTGACCAGGGCCGGCTGCGCGTCGGCGATGCAGCAAGGGAATGGCCTCGGGGAGGCTCGCCTACATAGGTAGGCTCGGCTCCCCCGGCCATTTCCGCCCTGTATCGCTCCAGCGCGCCCGATCCACGTTTTCTGCCAAAACGGAAGAGCCCATGATCATCTCCGCCTCCACCGACTACCGCGCCGCCGCCCAACGCAAGCTGCCGCCCTTCCTGTTCCACTACATCGACGGCGGCGCCTACGCCGAGCACACCCTGCGCCGCAACGTGCAGGACCTGGCCGACATCGCCCTGCGCCAGCGCGTGCTGCGGAACATGTCCGAGCTGAGCCTCGAAACCCAGCTGTTCGGCGAAACCCTCGCCATGCCCGTCGCCCTCGCCCCCGTCGGCCTCACCGGCATGTACGCCCGGCGCGGCGAAGTGCAGGCCGCCAAGGCCGCAGCGGCCAAGGGCATCCCCTTCACCCTTTCCACCGTCTCGGTGTGCCCGATCGAAGAAGTCGCCCCGGCCATCGACCGGCCCATGTGGTTCCAGCTCTACGTGCTCAAGGACCGCGGCTTCATGCGCAACGCCCTGGAGCGCGCCAAGGCCGCCGGCGTCACCACCCTCGTCTTCACCGTCGACATGCCCGTGCCCGGCGCCCGCTACCGCGACGCCCACTCCGGCATGAGCGGCCCCAACGCCCCGCTGCGCCGCGTGCTGCAAGCCATGACCCACCCCGCCTGGGCCTGGGACGTCGGCCTGCTGGGCAAGCCCCACGACCTCGGCAACATCTCCACCTACCGCGGCAACCCCACCGGCCTGGCCGACTACATCGGCTGGCTCGGCGCCAACTTCGACCCCTCCATCTCCTGGAAGGACCTCGAATGGATCCGCGACTTCTGGCAAGGCCCCATGGTCATCAAAGGCATCCTCGACCCCGAGGACGCCCGTGACGCCGTCACCTTCGGCGCCGACGGCATCATCGTCTCCAACCACGGCGGCCGGCAGCTCGACGGCGTGCTCTCCAGCGCCCGCGCCCTGCCCGCCATCGCCGACGCCGTGAAGGGCGAGCTGAAGATCCTCGCCGACTCCGGCATCCGCACCGGCCTCGACGTCGTGCGCATGCTCGCCCTCGGCGCCGACACCGTCATGCTCGGCCGCGCCTTCGTCTACGCCCTGGCCGCCGCCGGCGGCGCCGGCGTGAGCAACCTGCTGGACCTGATCGAAAAGGAAATGCGCGTGGCCATGGTGCTCACCGGCGCCAAGTCCATCGCCGAGATCAACGCCGACTCACTGGTGCGCGACCTGCCCCGCTGAACGGCGCCCATCCAAGACGAGGCCGCCCAAGCGGCCCGCACCCCACCGTTGATGACAGGACCTGACCGATGAGCCTGCCCGCCGCCTTCCTGCACACCGTCGAGCGCCTGATCCCCCGCGACCGGCGCTTCGACGATGCGCTCTCCACCCTCGCCTTCGGCACCGACGCCAGCTTCTACCGCCTCATCCCCAAGCTGGTGGTGCGGGTCGAGAGCGAAGCCGAAGTCATCACCCTGCTCAAGGCCGCCCACGCCGAACAGGTGCCCGTCACCTTCCGCGCCGCCGGCACCAGCCTCTCCGGCCAGGCCATCAGCGACTCGGTACTGATCGTCCTCGGTGACAACTGGAACGGCCGCGACATCCGCCAGGGCGGCGCGCAGATCCGCCTGCAGCCCGGCGTCATCGGTGCCCAGGCCAACGCCTGGCTCGCCCCCTACGGCCGCAAGATCGGCCCCGACCCGGCCTCCATCAACGCCTGCAAGATCGGCGGCATCGTCGCCAACAACGCCAGCGGCATGTGCTGCGGCACCGCCCAGAACAGCTACCACACCCTCGCCGGCCTGCGCCTGGTGCTGGCCGACGGCACCCTGCTGGACAGCGAAGACCCGGCCAGCGTCGCCGCCTTCCAGGCCAGCCACGGCGAGCTACTGGAGCGCCTGGCCGAACTCGGCCGGCAGACCCGCGCCAACACCGAACTGGCCGCGAAGATCCGCCACAAGTACCGCCTGAAGAACACCACCGGCCTGTCCCTCAACGCCCTGGTGGACTACGACCAGCCGCTGGACATCCTCACCCACCTGCTGGTGGGTTCCGAAGGCACCCTCGGCTTCATCAGCGCCGTCACCTACGACACCGTGCCCGAGCACCCGCACAAGGCCTCCGCGCTGATCGTCTTCCCCGACGTGGAAACCTGCTGCCGCGCCGTCCCCGTGCTCAAGCAGCAACCGGTCTCCGCCGTCGAACTGCTGGACCGCCGCAGCCTGCGCTCCGTGCAGGACAAGCCCGGCATGCCCACCTGGGTCAAGGGTCTCTCCGCCAGCGCCTGCGCCCTGCTGATCGAATCCCGCGCCGCCAGCGCCAGCCTGCTGCACGAACAGCTCGCCCGCATCACCGCCTCCATCGCCGACTTCCCGGTGGAGCAGAAGGTCGACTTCAGCGAAGACCCGGTCGTCTACAACCAGCTATGGAAGATCCGCAAGGACACCTTCCCCGCCGTCGGCGCCGTGCGCCAGACCGGCACCACGGTGATCATCGAAGACGTCACCTTCCCCGTCGAACAGCTCGCCGCCGGCGTCAACCGCCTCATCGAACTGTTCGACAAGCACCGCTACGACGAAGCGATCCTCTTCGGCCATACCCTGGAAGGGAACCTGCACTTCGTCTTCACCCAGGGCTTCGACAGCCCCGAACAGGTCGCCCGCTACGACGCCTTCATGCAGGACGTCGCCCAACTGGTCGCCGTCGAATTCGGCGGCGCCCTCAAGGCCGAGCACGGTACCGGCCGCAACATGGCGCCCTTCGTCGAACTGGAATGGGGCCACGACGCCTACCAGCTGATGTGGCAGCTCAAGCGCCTGCTCGACCCCACCGGCATCCTCAACCCCGGCGTCATCCTCAGCGACGACCGCGAACTGCACCTGAAGAACCTCAAGCCGCTGCCCGCCGCCGACGAGATCGTCGACAAGTGCATCGAATGCGGCTTCTGCGAGCCGGTCTGCCCCTCCAAGGGCCTGACCCTCAGCCCACGCCAGCGCATCGTCATCTGGCGCGACATCCAGGCCCGCAAGCGCGCCGGCATCGACACCCGCGAGCTGGAAGAGGCCTTCGCCTACCAGGGCGTCGACACCTGCGCCGCCACCGGCCTCTGCGCCCAGCGCTGCCCCGTCGGCATCAACACCGGCGACCTGGTGCGCAAGCTGCGCGGCGAACACGCCCACCGCCCCGGCACCGCCACCTGGCTCGCGCGCAACTTCGCTACCACCCTCAAGGGCGCGCGCCTGCTGCTGGCCACCGCCAACCTCACCCGAGCCGTGCTCGGCGCCCCGCGCCTGGCGCGCCTCAGCGGTGCCCTGCACCGCGCCAGTGGCGAACGCCTGCCCCAGTGGACCCCGGCCATGCCGCAACCGGTGCGCTTCGACCCACCGGCCGCCGGCCCCGTGGGCGAGCGCCCGCGCGTGGTCTACCTCACCGCCTGCGTCTCCCGCGCCATGGGCCCGGCCGCCGGTGCCGACGAGCAGATGCCGTTGATGGACAAGACCCGCCAGCTGCTGGAGAAGGCCGGCTACCAGGTGGTCTTCCCCGACAACGCCGACAACCTCTGCTGCGGCCAGCCCTTCGCCTCCAAGGGCTACGCCCGCCAGGCCGACGACAAGCGCGACGAACTGCTGGCCGAACTGCTGCGCGCCAGCCGCGGCGGCCTCGACCCGGTCTACTGCGACACCAGCCCCTGCACCCTGCGCCTGGTGCAGGACCTGGACGACCCCCGGCTGAAGATCCACGACCCGGTGAAATTCATCCGCACCCACCTGCTCGACCGCCTGGAGTTCACCCCCCAGGAGCAGCCGGTGGCCGTCCACGTCACCTGCAGCACCCAGCACCTGGGCGAATCCCAGGCGCTGATCGACCTGGTCAGCCGCTGCACTCGCCAGGTGGTCGTCCCCGAGGGCATCCACTGCTGCGGCTTCGCCGGCGACAAGGGCTTCACCACCCCGGAACTCAACGGCCACGCCCTGCGCAGCCTGAAGGACGCCGTGCAGATCTGCGAGGAAGGCGTCTCCACCAGCCGCACCTGCGAGATCGGCCTCAGCCACCACAGCGGCATCGACTACCACGGCCTGGTCTACCTGGTGGACCGGGTTACCCGCCCCCGCGCGGACTGAACCTCAAGAGCCGTGCCCGGCACGGATTGCGCCCCGCCTCGAGCGGGGCTTTTTTATGGTTCTTCACCGCCCTGCAACTGCGATTCCCGACAGCAACGTGTGTGCGCACGCCGCAGTGTTGCCAAGCGTGGGATGGTGGGGCGGCGACAGGTCCCCCAGCAGAAAACCTGAACCGCCCTCCCCGCCACCCTGTCCACCTTCATGAGCCCGCTTCGCGCCGGCTCGCCCATCTCGGACATCCGTGCTCCACCCGGCCTTCCCGCAAGGCCCCTCCGAGTGCCACAGAACGAAGAGAGGACCACCCCATGAAACGCACTGCCCTGCTGCTCGGCGCCACCCTGCTGGCGTCCCCCCTGGCCTTCGCCGACGACCTCTGCACCCTCAACCTGCAGAAGATCAGCGACCAGCTCGCCACCGCCACCACCCTCGGCGATCCGCTCAAGCAGGAAGTTCAGGACCTGCGCGCCAAGGCCGAACAGGCCAAGACCCACGGCGACACCGAAGGCTGCATCAGCGCCTCGAACATGGCCCTGCAACGCCTGCAGCGCCCCAACACCGACGGCGGCAGCGCCGGCGCGTCGCAGTAGCGGCAGGTAGAAAGATTGCGAAAAGGCGGCCCGGCAGTACGCCGGGCCGCAGAGACGGTAAGGCCCCGCCCGCGCGGGGCTTACTCGTTGGTGCGGGCGGCGCGTTCCAGCAGGGACACGGCGAGCTGCCGCAGCTGCTGCAGGTCCACCGGCTTGGTCATGCAGGCATCGGCGCCCCGGCGGCGCGCCTCGGCCAGCAGGGCGTCGTCAGCCGCAGCGCTGACCACCATCACCGGCATGCCCTGCAGGTGGGCGGAGCGGCGCACCTGGTCGAGCACCTGCAGGCCGTCGCCGTCGGGCAGGTCCAGGTCCAGCACCAGCAGCGCCGGGGTCATCTGGTCGAGGGTGGCGAGGGCGCGGCCGATGGAGCCGACCCCGCGCACGTCGGCCACTTCACGCAGCCCTTCCTTGAGCACCTTGAGGCAGGCCGGGTGGTCCTCGACGCAGAGCACTTCCGGCAGGGTGATCGCACCGATGTGCTCGTTGAGCGAGCCCTGGGGCTGGGGCGCGGCGGCGCTGGGCAGGTCGATCCAGAAGCGGCTGCCGACGCCGGGGGTGCTGCTGAAGCCGATGTGCCCGCCCATCAGCTCCGCCAGCTCGCGGCACAGCACCAGGCCGATGCCGGTCCCGGGGATGGTGGAGTTCTCCCGGCCCAGGCGCTGGAACGGCTGGAACAGCATGGCCTGCTGCTCTTCGCTGAGGCCCGAGCCGGTGTCGGCCACCCACAGGCGCACGCCGGTGGCGCGCACTTCGTAGCCGAGGCTGACCATGCCCTGGGGACTGTTGTACTTGACCGCGTTGGACAGCAGGTTGAGCAGCACCTGGCGCAGGCGGCGGGCATCGGCCATGACGAACAGCGCCGATTCGGGCGCGGCCATCATCTGCAGTTGCAGCTGGCGCGACTGCAGCTCGGGCTGGATCAGCTCGGCGCAACTGGTCAGCAGCGGGCCGATGTCCACCGGTTTGAGCTGCAGCTGCTGGCGACGGCTCTCGATGCTGGACAGGTCGAGGATGTCGTCCACCAGCGAGGTGAGGTGCCGGCTGGCGTTGACGATCTCCTGGGCGTACTCGCCCTCCTCCCGGCGCTCCTCGCGGCCTTCGGCATCCAGGGTGATGAGCTGGGCGAAGCCGTGGATGGCGTTGAGCGGGGTGCGCAGCTCGTGGCTCATGCTGGAGAGGAAGCGGCTCTTGGCCTGGCTGGCGGCCTGGGCCTCGCGGGTGGCGCGGCGCAGCTCCTCTTCCACCTCCTTGAGGCGGGTGATGTCCACGTGGGTGCCGGCCACCAGCTTGGCGTGGCCGTCGGCATCCCGCTCCAGCACCTTGCCGCGGCTGAGCAGCCAGGCGTATTGCCCATTGGCGTCGGCGAAGCGGTACTCGGCGTCGAAGTTCTCCTGCTCACCGGCGGAGAACTGGGTGCGCAGCTGGCGCAGCCGCTCGATGTCGTCGGGGTGCACGCGCTTGTTGAAGTCGGCCAGGCTGAGGTGGTCGCTGGGCAGCCCGAAGCGCCGGGCGAAGCGCCCGCTGATGCGGATGGTGTGGGCCTGCGGGTCGGTCTCCCAGATGCTCTCGGTGGTGCTCTCCAGCACCAGCTCCAGGTTGCGCTGGGCCTGGAAACGCTCCTGCTCGCTGGCCTGCAACTGGGCACCGGTGTGCTGCACTGCCTCGGCCATGTCGGCCAGCTCCTGGATGCCGCTCTGCGGCGCGGCGGGGTGGTAATCGCCACGGCCCAGGCTGCTCATCATCTCGACGATGCCGGACATGGGCACCGACAGCTCGTTGGACAGGCGCCGCGAGCGCGACCACATCCAGGCGAAGAACAGCGCGTAGAAGAAGGCCAGGCCGGCGATCAGCAGGTAGCCGATCTGCTGGTAGCGCGCGGCCAGGCGGTTGGTCTCGCTGTAGATGTTGGCCTCGTCCACCACCATCATCAGGCGCCAGCCGGTCTGCGGGATCTCGGCCCAGGCGACCATCTGCTTGCGCCCGCCCAGCACCACTTCCTGCACGTTGCCCTTGTCACCGCTCATGGCCGCCAGCAGCGGGCGCATCTCGGGGAAGCGGTCGAGCTTGAAGTCCGCCGGCTTGAGCATCTCGCGGCGCACCGCCTCCTCGTAGGAGTAGCTGGTGAGTTCGCGCAGGCTGAAGTCGCGCTCGCCGGCCTCGGGCAGCGCCATGATGCTGTTGTCGCGGCTCACCAGCATGGCGTAGCCCTGCCACGGCACCTTGAGGCCGCCGATCTCCTTGAGCATCTTGTCGACGGTGATGTCGAGGCCCACCACGCCATCGAGGAAGTCGCCGGTGTACACCGGAGCAATGGCGGACATCATCCAGCCCTGCCCGGCCGGGTCCAGGTAGACGTCGGTCCAGACCACGCGGCGCAGCGGGTTGTGGGTGGCGTCGGCGAGGTAATAGAAGTTGTAGTCGGGTATCACCATGTCATGGGGATACTGCTCGGGGGTCATGAAGAAGGGGTAGATACGGTTGTAGCTGTCCCAGGTGTTGAAGTATACCGCCGCCATCAGCGGGTCGGATTCGCGGATGGACTTCATCAGCGGGTCCAGCTGCGACAGGCGCATCACCTTCTCGCGGTCCTGCTGCGCCGGCGGGGTGCTGTTGGCATAGAAGGAGGCGGCACGACCGTCGTCGCTGCGGGTGTAGAACACCCCGTCCGGGGTCTGCGCGTGGCGCTGGCGCTCCAGGGCGTCGGGGCGGAAGTCCTCGTGGTGCAGCGCGCGGTAGGCGGCGTCGCGGTACATCCGCGTCAGCACCTCGATGCTGTGCAGGCGCCCGTCGATGATCTTGCCCTCGCGCACCACCGCGCTGCTCAGGTCCTCCAGCGCGCTGCGCTGCAGGTAGTCCACCTGCGCATCACGGATGGCGCCGTTGGTCAGCAGGTAGACGGCGATCAGCACCGACTCCACGAGGATCAGCGGAATCAGCGCGCTCTGCACGAACGCCCGCCAGATCCACTGGCGAAGGGGATGACGTGAACGCAGCATGGGACGCTCTCTGTAAGGGACACCCTGACGATAGCTGGCAATCATATGTCATGCGGCCAGCCCGCCCCCAATTATCGCGGGACTGTCGACGTTGCCCGGGTTTTGGCGTACGATGCGCCCCTGCTCTAGAGCGAGCATCGGGGCCGATTAGGATTCGACGCCGGTAACAAAACTCTAGGGGCATGCCGAGCTGGCAGCAGACCTCGTAAATCAGTTGCTGCACTTTAATAGTTGCCAACGACGACAACTACGCTCTGGCTGCTTAATGCGCCAGCAGTCGCTAGGGGATGCCTGTAAACCCGAAACGACTGTCAGATAGAACAGGATCGCCGCCAAGTTCGCTGTAGACGTAACGGCTAAAACTTATACAGCTCGCTCAAAGCACCCTGCCTGTCGGGCGGCAATGAGCTAACTCAGTAGACCAGGCTAAGCATGTAGTCCCGAAAGCGGAGAACTGGCGGACGGGGGTTCAAATCCCCCCGGCTCCACCA
>Ga0247725_1001815_pt1 | contig 10090 bp, 5 predicted proteins | sample OKSTACKMCFT3sol_FD_183021 | JGI IMG/M metagenome (GOLD analysis project Ga0247725, IMG submission 183021) | Subsurface sediment microbial communities from gas well in Oklahoma, United States - OK STACK MC-FT3-sol | ecosystem: Environmental > Terrestrial > Deep subsurface > Rock core/Sediment... | reverse complement strand
CACCCAGGGCGTGCGGCTTGCCGCCCAGGGCCAGCTTGGCGCCTTTGCCCACGGCGTCCTCGATGTGCTCCTGAACCTTGGCCACGGCCTTCTCGTCGATCAGCGGGCCGGTGGTGGTGCCATCTTCCAGACCGTTGCCGATCTTCAGCTTGCCCACTGCCGCGATCAGCTTCTCGGCGAAGGCATCGTAGACGGCGTCCTGCACGTAGATACGGTTGGCGCAGACGCAGGTCTGGCCGTTGTTGCGGTACTTGGAGATCAGCGCGCCTTCGACGGCGGCGTCCAAGTCGGCGTCATCGAAGACGATGAACGGCGCGTTGCCGCCCAGCTCCAGCGACACCTTCTTGATGTCCTGCGCACACTCGGCCATCAGCTGGCGGCCGATCTCGGTCGAGCCGGTGAAGGACAGCTTGCGCACGATCGGGTTGCTGGTCAGCTCACCACCCACTTCACCAGCGCTGCCGGTGACCACGCTCAGCACACCTTTCGGGATGCCGGCGCGCTCGGCCAGCTCGACCAGGGCCAGGGCGGAGAACGGGGTCTGCGAGGCCGGCTTGATCACCATGGTGCAACCAGCGGCCAGTGCCGGGCCGGCCTTGCGGGTGATCATCGCGGCGGGGAAGTTCCACGGAGTGATGGCGGCAGTCACACCGATCGGTTGCTTGATCACGATCAGGCGCTTGTCCGGCTGGTGACCAGGAATCACGTCACCGTAGACGCGCTTGGCCTCTTCGGCGAACCACTCGATGAAGGAGGCGGCGTAGGCGATCTCGCCCTTGGCTTCGGCCAGCGGCTTGCCCTGCTCCAGGGTCATCAGACGGCCCAGGTCATCCTGGTTTTCCATCAGCAGCTCGAACCAGCGACGCAGCTTGTTCGCACGCTCCTTGGCAGTCAGCGCACGCCAGGCCGGCAGCGCCTTCTCGGCGGCTTCGACGGCGCGGCGAGTTTCCGCACGGCCCATCTTCGGAACATGGCCGATGATCTCGCCAGTGGCCGGGTTGTTCACGGCAATGGTCTGACCGCTGTCGGCGTCCAACCACTGGCCATCGATATAGGCCTGTTGGCGCAGCAGCTGGGGGTCTTTCAGTTGCATGGCAGTCTCCTTCAGTTCCGGCGCCCGAGCGTCGGCGTAAGTCGTTGGAGTCACGGACAGAACCCGCAGGCTGAACATAAGCCGTGCGGGGCCTGGTATTGGATTCAGAGCCGTTGAACGTGCGAGGGTTCAGAATGACCGAACACGCCGTTTGAAATCTCAAACGAATCCTAGGATCGGGCGGGGTAAAGGGCAATAGGCGGCCAAGCAAAATCCATAAAATAATGGCAAAAACTTCTGAAACTAAGGTTCAGACGGTTCAAAAGTGTAAAGTCCGTTCTGAATAATGCACGCTCATGCAGAATGGACGCTAACCGCCGAGATGCGTATGATTGCGCCCCGCAACGCACTCGTAGCTCAGCTGGATAGAGTACCGCCCTCCGAAGGCAATACTCAGCGAGTTGAGAAGGGTGTCAGCTAATGGTCAAATAGGCCGCCGCAACACATACGCACCAGTAGCTCAGCTGGATAGAGTACCGCCCTCCGAAGGCGGGGGTCGTGGGTTCGAATCCCGCCTGGTGCGCCATATCTCATTGATTTATCAAGCGTTTTATAAGAGACGATAAATCAACCTGCCCTCATCCCAGCTACGCCTTGAATTCAATCAGCCCTGCTTGAAGCGGAAAATGAGCACTGCCTGAACAGCTCGATTTAGGTTGGTTTTCGGGTTGTGCCAATTCTGTGCCTAAACCGTGCCCCCAAGTCTGGCCCGCCCGTTCGGCGAACCAGAATTTTGAGTGCTAGCCATAAGCTGGCGTCTAGGCTGCAGCTCGTTACTGAACTGAGAGCAACCACTACATATTGCATGACTACAGTCACTCGACTGGTAGAAGGTGAGTTGCCTTGTTCGCTGCTCCAGAGCCCCAGAGAGAAGCACAGATAGCCAACGAACAACGTCCATATATGCCAGGTAAGGCCACCTCAAATGATACGGTCAGATCGAACCAAGCCTGTTTTATAGGCAAACTTTCGGCTCTGCTTTAACTCGACCAATTTCCATTTGGACCAGCACCACGCACTCATGACACCTGCTGCCCCATGACGGTGCCATGAGCGCGCTCACAGACTATGCCAGCGCATCCTGCCTTGGGGACCGATAATCCGCTCTCAAATTGTCTTGCAGGAGTTGATGACCACGCATACGCATATTTTCCAGCCGCTGATGGGCTTCGCTTTTCTCGACACCCAAAATGCTCTCTGCCAGCTCTTTCAACTGCCCAAGTCTATTTTGAGCCGCCCTGAAAACCTTGGATTCCGACCCCACCATCTGCAAGATATCCAACTCAATCGAGTGAGCCAACTCGTTGACGTTCTCGACTTTATGCAGTTGTCGGTTTGCATATTCATCCAGGGTCTGGACCATCGTCTCAAACTCCTTGTACAACATCAGCGCCGCATCGGTTGAATGATCCCATTCCTGCATGACTTCACTCAGGCTCTTGCCCTCATGCAACAGTTCCTTGCCGAGCGTGGAACTGTAGGCGCAGATACCCTCGTACTGGATGCCGCTGTCCTCCAGGTGGTCCCTGATTTCTTCGATCACATCCTGAAGGGTCGACATGGGGCGCAGATCAGCCTTGTTGAGCACCACGTACAGCGGTCTGTCGTCCGCATGCTGAAGCAGGAACTCCAGGTCGTTGGCAGGCAAGGTGCCGTTGGTATCCAGCGCAACCAGCCAGATCACGGCATCCGCCTCGCTCAGAACGGCGCTGGCAATGCCATGGTCGGCAGCGGTGTCCGCAGTGTCTGAAGCAGCAGGGTCGTAACCCGGCATATCGATGAAGGCCAGGTGCTGGACCTCCAGCATCGGCGCCTCGATCACCACATGGGGCATGACCTCCTTGACGTTGAAGCCCATGTTGGCGATGAAGTCATGCGTCAACTGAGCGTACTCGTCCTTCGTCAGCGCTACATGTGCCCCTTTACGCGTGTGACCGTAGATGGAGAGTTCACGGCCAGGCATCACGTAGGTGGGAATTGCAGTGACCGGCTGGATGCCCTTGGCCAACAGTTGCGAATGCTCCCTGTGCATGAAGCTGGTAACAAAGGATGACTTGCCGCTGCTGAAGCCACCCGCCACAGCCACCAGGGATTTCGTACGCAGCGCGGGCGAGTCGCTCAGCAATTCCACATGCAGACTGATGGACTGGGCCTGCTCAAGTACCATGCTCGTAACATCCGCTGGCAACTCAAGCCGTTGTACATCCCGCGCGAATTCACCCGCAAACCAGCTCTTGAGCTCGCTCAGGGCGGGATTTTCGGCTGGCTTGCCGTTGAGGATATTGCAGACCAACCGGTAGCGGCGCTCGACCAACTCAGCTGTGGCCTGCAATTGTCCATGCTCCTCCTCAAGACGCTGATGCGCGGCTTGCAGCTGTGCATGTGCGTCCTCCAGAGAGGCATGGGCGCGCTGCAGTTGCTCAAGCTCACCTCGCTGCAATTTATGGGCTTGCGCCAGTGCCGCATAAGCGTTTGTGCGCTCACGCAATTGCTGCGTTTGTGCGGAGTGCTCTGCCTGCAATTGTCCGTGCAGGGCCTGCAACCGCTCAAGATCACTAGTGGTCGCACCCAGCTCGGCACTGACCCCTGCCAGCTCGGCCTCGATGCGCTGACGCAGCGCCTGCATGCGCAGCGTATGCTCATCGGCCTCCTCGACATGCTGCCGAAGTTGCTCGATCAGCGCCTTGCGCCCCCACGGCCAGATGCGTTTCAGACGCGTGAGGGCAGGCTCGAGCCGGGGAACAAGCAACAGATCAGACATGGCGTTGCAGCTCCTTCAGCTCGGCCAGCAGCTCATCGTAGCGCTGCAGGGTCTTTTCCTTCTCCTGGATCTGCGCCCGGAGTCCGTTGAGCTGCTCTTCGTAATGCGCAAAGAGCAGGGTTCCAACGTCCGCGCCCTTCAGACGATCTTCAAACTCGCCCGTCAGCTTGCGAGCCTCTTGCGAGGCCGACTTCCGCAATTGCCCCAGATATTCCAGCGCAGCATTTTCGAAGCTTTTAGCCTCACTTCCCTTGAGGGTGCCGTTCTGCATTAGGCCGGACGACAGCGAGGGCAGCTCCGGATCATCGAAGTCACGCACTTTGTCCAGAGCGGCTCCACAGGCCTTCGCCAGACGACTGGCGTCGATATCCCGATCATTGACATCGTTGCTCCCTCGCAGTGCTTCCAGGACACGCCCCTCGATGGTTTTGCGCAGCCCGCTGCGGGATTTGCCGACAATACCGTTCAATTTTTCGCCGAATCGCGCATGAAAATCCCCAAGTGCGCTGCGTATGTCTGTGGCGTTGATGGTGAGTACGGTTTCGGAGCGCGTTTCAGTGCCACCAGCGCCAACAAGACGTTTGAAAAATGGAATAATGCCGCTCTGCTTTACCGTGTAATACTCCGTTTCGAAATCCTTCGAGTTCTCCGCCCGGTTCTGCAGGTGGTCGAACAACATTTCAGCTTCCTTGCTGATGAGGTCTCGCAGGTTATCTGTCGTATCCCGCGCCACATCAGCCACAGCAATGTTGACAATAGCGACAGCCTTTTCACGGAATTCCTGCATGGCGCTGAGCTTGTTTTCCAGGTCCTCAGCCTTGGCCTTGAGAATGATCTCACGGTGACCTAGCACAATCGTTGGGGCGTTATTCACGCATTCCTGCAACGCCTTGGCCTGCCCCTCCAGAAACGCATTGACCTTTTCTTCGGTGATGGCCTGCTTACGCCCGCGAACCTGCTCCAACATTAGGTTGGTCTGGCCAATGCCGGCCATTGCCTCGAGATGTGGCCTGGCGCTTTCCAACTGGGTGAACTCCGCCGGGTAACCTGAGCGCAGTAGCGACCAGACATGGCGCACAGTGTCATCCCACTCGGTTTCCGGCTGGGTTAGCAGTGCGTGGGCAACGCTGGAGGTAACTACCAGGCGCTCCGCCAGTTGGCTCTTGAGCGTATCCAGCCCCTGATTGGTGGCGTTCTCCGCCGCCAGGGTGTTGCTGGCCTGAGTGGCCAGGGTGCTGCGCAACCCCTGCAGGACATCGGGCAGGCGACCGTCGTGCTTATCGCGTTCGCTGCCGAACAGCTGTCCGTCGACCTGGCTGGCGACCAGGAAGACCTCGCGCACGCCATCCTTGTAGGTCAGGCGCCCCATCAGATCCAGATCCTGCCTGTTCAGGAACTGCCCTGCCGGGCTGACCACGAAGACCACATCGCAGTTATGCAGCTCCTCCATGGTGCGCTCTTCACGGGAGCGAACCGGGTCATTCACCCCGGGGGTGTCCACCACATCCACGCCCTGCAGGGAGGGTATCGGCAGATACAACGTCAGACACTTCGTGAAGGGTGTGAGCCGTCCACCTGACCCGACATAATTGGCCAGCTTGCCTTGCAGGTCCGCAAGATCGCGTCCGTCAACGCGCTCCGTCTTGCCTCCCTTGTCGCCCAAACCACCTGCGTCGCAAATTCGCGCGTACATATCCTTTGCGCCGCCGAGCCTGGGGTCGGTGTCCAGTTCGCGTTTCACCGACGCGCTGAGGCGCTCCGGGTCCGGCTGCGATACGTTACGAGCGCCCGGGCGCGCCGCCCTTTCCTCAGCCGCCTTCTGCCTCTCGGCCAGGAGCACCGTGAACCGCGAGTCATATTCCTCAGCCAGCTGGCGCATATCGTTCACGTCTTCCGGGCGGAAATACTCCACCTCGGCATAAGGCATGTCTTGGTCGGTGTAGCGCAGGATGGTCAACGAGGCGGTCATGGGAGTGGCCGCCTTGGGCAGCACATCCTTGCCGGCGAACATCAGCGCATTGAGCAGCGAGGACTTGCCCGCTTTGACCCGACCGATGATGCCTACGCGCAGGTTGCGCCCCTCCCTGGCCATTGCCAGCGCATCCTCCCGCACGATTTTCGCTTTGAGCGGGGCGCCCTTTTCACCGTACAGCCCATCGGTAAAGCCGGGTCCGGGATATCGGTCGACGATGTCGTCGAGCTTCTCCATGCCATTGACGAGATTGGTGATGCGCTGCTCCAGCGACACAGCGTTTTCCTTGACGGTTACAACAGTCATTTTTAGTTAGTTCTCGCTGTGTTAGTGCTTGACGGTCTGGAGATGGGTATCGGCCAAGGCGCGGACTTCGGCGAGCGCATCTTTCAGCACGCCGATCCGGGCCTCCAGATTGCCGCTTTCAGCTTCCTTGTTGATCTTCTCCAGAACCTCCTTCTGCGCCTTGATCCGCTCATCAAACGCCTTGGAGACCGACTGCACGATTTGCTCCTGGGCCTGGAGCAGGAATTCGAGAAGCTGAGGACGCAAATGGCTCTCAACCGATGGCAATACTTGGGTGCGAATGGCCTCCTTGGCCTGCTCAAGTTTCTTCCCTTCACCGATGCCGCCGAAAATGGCGCCAAGCACGCTCGGCAGAATGGTGGCCACGACCTGCAGGATGGGATTGGGGATGAATCGCATCGCGGCCATGCCGGACATCATGCTGGTGATCACGGTGCCCGTGCCGCCGGATTTATCACCTAGGCCGGAAAGCAGGCCGGGCAGCAACTGCGATTGCAGCGTTTGCAGCAAGCTTTCCGTCCAATTGTTCTGGTTCTGGGACAGATTCACGTCCGTGCGCAGGGAACCACTGACGTGCTGGCTGAACTCGGCGACCATCCGGGCGGACATGCTGTTGGTGGCGCTTTTGAGCCCAGAGGTAAGGCAACTGCGCACCTCGTTGGAGATGATGCGAGTCATCTCATCCTGACTGCGCAGGGCAGCCTGGGCCAACATATCCACGGAGCCGGCCAGGCGGTTGCGCACCGCACGCAAGATGTCATCCGCAGCCCCCTCCAGGTTACCTCCCTGGCTGGCCTCAGACTGCTGCTGACGCTCCTGCTCCAGAGCAACCAGGGCATCTTCCATGTCCTTGATCTTCCGCGCGTTGGCCTCCTTGCTGCTTTCCAGCCCTTTCAGTGCGGTGTCCAGAATGCCCTGCATGTACTGGTTATGGCCGAGTAGCGAATTCTCGAAGATCGCGCCGAAAATCCTCTCGGGATCGAAGCTGCCTAGCATCGCCTTGACCGACGCAATGTCGTTCTTGCTGACAGCGCATACCTCGGCCTCAAAGCCCTCGTCCCCAAGTTGTTCGCGGATGTAATCGCAAATGCCCTGCACATCGGCGGCAGGTTTAAGGTCAGCCTTGTTGATGCAAACGGTGAAGCCGCGCTCCATGACGGTGACTTGGTCCATGTTGCTGATGATCTGCTGGTGCAGTGCGCCTTCTTCAACACTGACCACAAACAGATAGTGCACGCCATCACCGATGTAACGGTCGATGGCTTTGTTGTGCGCATCCAACGGCGAGTTGAAGCCTGGCATATCCACCAGCACCAGCGGCGCCAGCTCCTTCAAGGCCGGGCGATTGAGGTGCAGACGCAGGAACTTGAGCTGTTCCGCTCGGGCCTGCAGGGCTGGCAACTGGTCGACGCCATATTGCTCGGTACGCCCATCGGTAAAAAACGCCTCAATGCGCTCATGGGTGTCGTGGCGCAACTCGGTTGGGATAGCGGTTTCCGGCTTGATATCCATGGGCAGGATACTGCTGCCCATAATGGCATTGAGCAGTGAAGACTTACCGGCGCTGAATGCCCCCACCACGGGCACCAGCAATTCGCGCTCGGCAACCGCCTGCGCAAACGCCTGAATCTGTGCTGGCTCACCATTAAGTTCCACCTCAGCCGTACGGGCTTTCTCGATGACCTGCGCCAATTTCTTCAGGTAATCGAGAAGATTATTTTGAGTTTTCAGCATAACTACTCCCTCTGGGATATTCCTTGCCGTATGGGTGTGCTGGGTTCTTTAAAAGCAACTTCAAGCGAGTCATACGCTGTTAGTGGGCGGTCGATCTGCCCTAGATATTGCGAACTACGATGCTGGTTATGGCTCCGCCGATGGGAATGACTGTGGTGGTGCGGTAGCCGCGGAAATGGGTGAGCTTGACGGACTTAAGGCGCATGGGGATTTCCTTATCTATAGCTGGCCGGAGAAGGCTTTTTGACTCAAGGACACAAATGCGCCGTCAACATAAGCAGCACTCTCCACCACGCGCTGACCGGCAATGTTGGTCGCTCTCACAATTGAGGAAAATTTAAGTTGCCGACTATAGTCCGGCAACGAAAGAGTGAATGCCTCAAGCTCCTCACGATTGAGCTTTGGAATATTTGCACGGGCAGGCAACGACTCGGTATATGCGGTGAAGAAATCAGAGAGGAGCAACATCCATAGGAACTCCTTAGTTGCAACACCCTCCACAGGCCTGACCGGATACATGTCAGCTGAACACAAACCCACCCCTTCTGCCATTGCGCACTTCCTAAGATATGGTCGTATTTTTGAATACAACACATAGCGATCATCAAAAAGAAATTTCTTACTAATAAGTCCTTCCTCTCGCGCAGTTAGCGCGGGAAGCAGCTTGCCAATTTTTTTCTCTATCCGATCCGGGCCGATATGTATTAAATCTATATATTCGTCGACTCGCGGATCAACCATTGGCGCATCCAGCACGGCAACATCAGAAAACCTAACGACATTTTCTGCACCCTCAATCACATCGCCGAACATGTCCAGAAACACGGCGCGGAGGAAGTCGTCGGCGAGCTGGATGGCTTGTTGGCGTTTGCGGCGGATGGCGTCGGCCTTGTCGAGGATGGCGGCGATGCGCTTTTGTTCGGGCAGGGGTGGGAGGGGGATTTCCAATCCAGCCAAGTTTCCGCGAGAAATTCTTTGCCTCGTTGTACCAGTAACATGCCGATCTATCTGGTTTCTGAAACGCTCTGAATTTATCAGATGCATCAGCCACCTGTTATCAATCCTTTCGGAGTCAGGGCGTACGATACAAATATCAACGACCGTAACACACCTACCCATATCCTCAGGAAAGATACACGCACGGCCAATTGGATCTGGCATTCGCGCGACCAAAATATCTCCAGCCTTGAGATATGAGCACCTCAGCTCATCAGCCCTCTTAGAGGTCATAAATCGATTCGATTTATCAATAAACTCGCCAACTCCAATGTCCGCCAGTTGGATTAGCCTTACGTCACCTTCAGGGTCTTGATCTTTGCTTTCTACCCAATCGCCATCAGAAAATAAGCCCGAGCGACTAATAGCCTCACTAAACTTAATCATCGGCCAACTCACAGCATCCCCTCCAGCGCATCCAGATCCGCCAGAATCTCCTGTTCCAGCCCTTTGAGCCGTTGCAGAATCACCTTCGGGTCTTCGTACTGCTCCTGCTGGTACTCCACTTCCTTGTAGCGGTTGATGGAGAGGTCGTACTTATTGGCAGCGATGTCCGCAGCCGGCACGACAAAGGCCTTCTTGCGCTTGTCGCCGAACAGGGTATTGATGGTGCTGGCGCTGATATTGCCTTCGACCATCTGCCGGTATTTTTGCCACTGGGCAATGGCGTCCGGCAGGTCGTTGCTGCCCTCGCCTTTCAGCTCGGTACGCTTGTCATCCAGCGAATAGCCATCGGCCTGCAGGTCATAGAACCACACGCGCTCAGTAGTGCCGCCCTTGGTGAAAATCAGGATGGCGGTGCTAACGCCGGCGTAAGGTTTGAACACGCCGCTGGGCAGGCTGACGATGCCCTCCAACTGGTTGTTTTCCAGCAGCTCCTGGCGCAGTTGCTGGTGGGCCTTGCTGGAGCCGAACAGCACGCCATCCGGCACGATCACGGCGGCGCGGCCACCGAGCTTGAGCGAGCGGAGGATATGGGCGACGAACAGCAGCTCGGTCTTTTTGGTTTTCACCAGGCCGAGCACGTCGGGGTTGGTGTTGGTTTCGTCCAGGCTGCCTTTGAACGGCGGGTTGGCCAGCACCACGTCGAAGAAGTCCTGTTCCTGACGCGGGTAGTGCTCCTTGATGGATTTGCTCAGGGAGTCCTGGTAGCGGATGTTCGCGCCGTTCACGCCGTGCAGCATCATGTTCATGCTGGAGACGCGCAGCATGGTGGTGTCGAAGTCGA
>Ga0247725_1001814_pt1 | contig 10091 bp, 8 predicted proteins | sample OKSTACKMCFT3sol_FD_183021 | JGI IMG/M metagenome (GOLD analysis project Ga0247725, IMG submission 183021) | Subsurface sediment microbial communities from gas well in Oklahoma, United States - OK STACK MC-FT3-sol | ecosystem: Environmental > Terrestrial > Deep subsurface > Rock core/Sediment... | reverse complement strand
GTGCTGCTCGACGAACCGACCAACGACCTGGACATCGAGACCCTGCAGGCCCTGGAAGAGGCGCTGGAAGAGTTCGCCGGCTGCGCCGTGGTCATCAGCCACGATCGCTGGTTCCTGGACCGCCTGGCGACCCACATCCTGGCCTTCGAAGGCGACAGCCACGTCGAGTGGTTCGAGGGCAACTTCGAAATGTACGAAGAGGACAAGAAGCGCCGCCTGGGCGCCGACAGCCTCATCCCGAAGCGCATCAAGTTCCAGAAGTTCGCGCGGTAGGGGCGGACTTCGAACCTGGAATTTCATCAAGAGGCGGCGGGATATCCCGCCGCTTTTTTTGAGTTGAAGTTCAACCTTGAGTTTTGCTGGGCTTTCCTTACTCTTTAACTGATGCTCGATCGGGCTTGGGGGTGGCGCGTTTGCTTACTTGTCTCTCGGGTTGCCAACGTGGCCGATAACCCAGGCTACCTCCAAGGCACAGCGCTTGATGACGTGCTCACCGGCACGGACCTCAACGAGTCCATCGAAGGGCTTCTCGGCAACGACCGCATGTACGGCGCCGGGGGCGTCGATCAGCTTTGGGGCGCTGGTGGCGACGATCTCTACGATGGCGGCAATGGATTCGACTACGCCCAGTTCTTCAAGGCGAACATCGGCATTCGCGTCGACCTTGCGATCGTGGGCCCTCAGGACACGGGAGAGGGGCGCGACACCTTTGTCTCCATCGAGGGCGTTCTCGGGTCCGACTATAACGACGTTTTCAAGGGCGACGACGCGCGCAATGAGCTCCAGGGCGCCGCAGGCGCCGACTTCATTGACGGCCGCGGCGGCGACGACTTCCTGGTCGGGGGCGATGGCGTCGACGAAATCCATGGCGGGGATGGCGCTGACAATATCTTGGGCGGCGCCGGCAATGACAGGCTCTTCGGCGACGATGGCGCCGACATGTTCTGGGCCGACACGGGCGACGATGTCGTCGATGGCGGCGCGGGGGTGGATACGATCACCTTCTCAGGCGCCCGCAGCGGGGTCGCTCTGGATCTCGCGGTCACCGGCAAACAGGAAATCCGTTTCCTGCAAAACCTTCGAATCACCGGCGTCGAGAATGTCTACGGCACGGCCTTTGGCGACAACATCGCCGGAGATGCCGCCGACAATTCTATCGTCGGTGAAGGTGGGAATGATTTTATCGACGGACGCGGCGGATACGACACGGCCAGCTATAGCGGCGCGGCGTCGGAGTTCGTCGTCAGCTGGACCGTCGATGGCTGGCGTATCGCCGACCAGAAACCAGGGCGCGGCGGCGTCGACATGGTCAAGAACGTTGAGTGGCTGCAGTTCGGGGACGGCGCCGGCAGAGCGTTGGGCGACGGCATGTCCCAGATCGTGGCTTCTGTCCTGCGGCTCTCGGGCCAAACCGGCGCGGATATCAGCGCCGGCTTGTCGAACCGCCTCGCGTCAAGCGCCTTGACGCCCGCCGGCGCCCTGGCCGAGCTCATCAAGAGCGCGGGCGCCACGACTTCGGTGGCGTCGCTGAGCTACGAGTTCTTCACGGGTAAAGTTCCATCCGAGGCGGGGATGGACTACCTGGTCTCTCCCCAGGGAGAGAACGGCGCCAACCTCAATAGCGCCTACTACCAGACTTTCAACCTCGAGAACCGCTACATCAACTTCGCGGTTAACCTGGGCAAGTTCGGCGAGGGCAAGGCCGCCTTCGCGGCGAAGTACGATGGCTTGAGCTTCGTTGAGGCCACGCGCGAAGCCTACAAGACGATCTTCGGGGCGGCGCCGACGGACGCCAAGATCCACGCGATGATCGATCCGCGAGCCGATTATTTCGCCTTCTATGGCGGAGACGGCGCAAACGGAATCGGGACCAAGGCCGCGATGGTCGGCTGGCTTCTCGCCGAGGCGCAGAAGGCCGATCTGGGTGTCATGGTCAGGTCCAACGACGCCTGGCTGGCGGACTTGGCCAGCACCAGCGCGACGCCGTTCGGCGTCAATATCCTCGATCCCGCCAAAGGCTATTACAGCGCTGATTTCATCTTCGGCGGCTGATCGCGCCGACGTCCACTCCCAGCTGGAAGACACGCATGACCATCCTGTACGGAACCAGCTCCGCCGATGTGCTGAACGGGGCGGCCGGCGACGACATCATCTATGGCGGCTTTGGCGATGACGCCATCGACGGTGGCGATGGCAACGACATCCTGTATGGCGACGACGGCGCCGATACGGTCAATGGCGGCGCGGGCTCGGACCAACTGTATGGCGGTGAGGGCGCGGATACCCTGGATGGCGGCGCCGGCGCCGATCGGATATTTATCCAGCAGGACGCTGCGGTCGACCGATATCGCGGCGGCCTGGGGGCGGACGTCTTCGACCTCGACTTGAGATTTACGTTTCCGCCCCAGAGCAGTCTTCAGTATCTGGACCACATCGCCGACTTTTCCGCGAGCGACGGCGACCTGATCTCGCTCGGCGCGGTCGGCGGCAAGGTCACCTTCGGCTACCTCTACTGGGCCGGCGCCGTGCAGACCGCCGGCTTCACGCTGGCTTGGGGGCAAAGCCTTCAAGGCGGCGTCGAGCAGTTCATGAATGTGTGGTCGTGGAAGAGCGGCGACATCAACTATCTGATCATCGACGCCTTCCAGGACGGGATTCTCGACAACCGCGACATCGTTCTCGCCTTCGACGGAGCGCCGACGCTGGACGCGTCCTCGTTCGTTTCGGGCACCTTCGTCGCCAAGATCGGCGGCGCGGGCCCAGACACCTGGACGGGAACGGCGGGCGACGACGTCTTCTACGCCGGGGCGGGCGACGACAAGGTTTCCGGCCTCGGCGGCAATGACTATCTGGTCGGCGAGGCCGGCTCCGACACCCTAGACGGTGGTGACGGCGACGACCGGCTGACCGGCGACTACGGGTCCGACACCCTCTACGGCGGCGCTGGAAATGACACCTTGTCCGCCGGCCATTCCGGCGGCGGCGACGACTCGACGAGCGCCAATTTCCTCTACGGCGGCGATGGCAATGATGACCTGAGCGGCGCGGAGGGCAAGGACACGCTCGAGGGCGGAGCTGGCGACGACGCCCTGTACAGCGCGTATGGCGATGGTGACGTCCTGCGCGGGGGCGACGGCAAGGATCGTCTCGAAGCCAATGGCGCCACCCTGGATGGCGGGGCCGGCGATGACACCATCTTCATCGGCGTGAAGAATCTGATCACCGGCGGCGGCGGCGCGGACATGTTCTCTAGAGGCGTCTTCCTGCCTTGGGATCAGTACGGCTACAGCGCCATCACCGACTTCAAGGCGGCTGAAGGCGACCGCCTGGACATTGGCCAGACCCATGTCTTCGAGCGCGCGGTTTTCAGAGGTGCCCTGGTCAACCCCGAATTTTCCCTGACGATCGGCAAGTCCTTTTCGTCTAACGACTATGGCGACGGCTTCACGCAGTTTTGGACGTGGACCAGCGGTGGCGACACCTATCTGCTGGTCGACCAGGACCGCTCCACGACCCTCACGGCCAACGACTACGTGCTGAAGTTCACCGGGGCCGTGACGCTTGATGCATCGGCCTTCGCCTACAACTACTTCACCGCCTCGACCGCAGGCGGGACGGACGCCGCCGACGTCTTCAACGGGACCAGCGCTGCTGACACCTATGATGGATTCGGCGGCGACGATCAGATCCATGGCGGCGCCGGCGATGACACGCTCTATGGCGCCCGCGGGGCTGACCAGATCTGGGGCGACGCCGGCTCTGACAAACTCTACGGCGGCGAGGGCGATGACATCATCGATGGCGGTGACGGCTTCGATACGATCTACGGCGGACGTGGCGCCGACACCATCCATGGCGGGGCCGACAACGACACCATCTATTATGACGAGGCCGGCGAGGCGGGCGGCAACGTGGTCTATGGCGACGGCGGCGATGATTTCATTCAGGGCGGCGCCTCCCTGAACAACCGCATCTATGGCGGCGATGGCGTCGATATCATCTACGGTAACGGGGTGATCCACGGCGACGCCGGCAACGACCTCATTACCGGCGGGGATGGCCCGGTCACGATCTATGGAGACGCCGGCGACGATTTCATCGCCGCTAACGCTGGCGCCGCGATCATCTATGGCGGTGTGGGCGCTGATCAGATCGCCGGCGGCTATAGCGACGACATTCTGAACGTGGACCTCGGCGACAGGTACGTCAGCGCTCTGTCAGGCAACGACAAGATCTTCATTTCGGCCGCGCCCGCCGACGAGAGCGTGAAGCTCAAGAGTATCGACGCGGGCGACGGCGCGGATGTGTTCGTCATCGTCACGCCGCTCGGCGAGACGATCAATCTGGCCCTGGACGGCGGTCCTGGCGACGACACCTTGGACCTGAGCCGCGCGACGGGGGCGGTCGAGGTCGATCTGGCGAAGACAGGCGGTCAGCAGACCGGCATGGGCCAGTTGACGCTGAGCGGCGTCAATTCCGTCATCGGCGGCGACAAAGGAAGCGCCCTTTCGGGCGACGCCTATGCGAACGTTTTGACCGGCGGCGCTGGCGACGACAGGCTCAGCGGCCGTGACGGGGCCGACGTTCTCAAGGGTGGGGGCGGCGACGACATCCTCGACGGCGGCGCGGGGCAGGACGACGCGCGCTATGGCGGATCCTCGAAGGACTACCTGATCGGGGTCGACATCAATGGATGGAACGTCAGGGATACCGGCGCCGCTGGCGACGGCTTCGACCGACTGCTGAACGTCGAGAGCCTAGCCTTCTCCGACCGCGCGATCGCGTTGGGCAATCCGGTGGTGGGCCTTGCGGTCGCGGGGCTGATGCGCGTGAACGCCGCGACGGGCTCCGGCGGGACCTTGGTTCTCGATCTGACGAACAAGATCTCCACGGGCGCGCTGACCCAGTCGTCGGCCGTGGCTGAAATCGTCAGAGCCGCCGGCGCCACGACCTCCGTCGCGACCTTGGCCTACGAGTTCTTCACCGGGAAAATCCCCGGGCAGGCCGGGATCGACTACCTGATCTCGCCGACCGGGCCGAACCCCAACAACCTCAACAGCGCCTACTACCAGTCGTTCAACCTCGAAAACCGCTACATCAACTTCGCGGTGAACCTGGGCAAGAACGGCGAGGGCAAGGACGCTTTCACGGCCAAGTACGGCGCCTTGAGCCTCTTCGACGCCGCCAAGGCGGCCTACAAGACCATCTTCGGCGCGACGCCGACCGATGAGAAAACCCACACCCTGATCGACAGCCGCGCCGACTACTTCGCCTATTACGGCGGCGATGGTCCGAATGGCGTCGGAACCAAGGCGGCGATGGTGGGATGGCTTCTGGCCGAGGCGCAAAAGGCCGATCTGGGCGTGATGGTCCGGTCCAACGACGCCTGGCTGACGGACCTGGCCGACGGCTCGGCGCCGTTCGCGGTCGACATCCTCGATCCGGCCAAGGGCTACTACAAACCCGACTTCATCTTCGGCGGCGCCTGACGCCGGGACGGCGCTGGGCCGTCCCGGAAGTTCTGGTCTACTTCGGCTGAGGCGGCGTGGCCGTCGATGACCCCATCGGGTCGGTGGGCGTCGCCGGGTTGGGCAGGGTCGAGCCGTTGGGCTGCACGCCGCCGTCGGTCGGCGGGGTCGAGGGCATGCTGGACGAGTCCGGAGTCGGCGGGTTCACCGACATGCCGGTCGAGTTCGACGATCCCATGGAAGAGCCCATCGAAGAACCGCTCATCGTGCTGGCCGCTGGCGCGGTGGCCGAGGTGTCTGTGGACATGCCGGTGGCGGCCGTCGACGAGCCGGCCCACCAGTCCTTGCTGGCCCGGACCTTCGGCGAGGCCTTCATGTAGGCGTTGAGCTGCGAGTAGGGGATCGGCTGCTGGGGGCCGACGGCAGCGGAAGATTTGGACTGGGCGATGGCCGAGCCGCCGACCAGCATCGAGAGCGCTGCGGTCGCGGCGAACATCTTGGTCAACATCGTGGTTTCTCCGAGCCTGGGACGCCGCATGGCGCCATACCAGGAACGTTCCTGGGGCTGGGTTGTTCACAGCTTGGCCGTCCGGTCTCGGCGACGCCGATGCGGATCGTCACCAGGTCGTGATCGGCCTGCGGTGGCGGGGTCTCTGTCCTCCGCTTAGCTCTGGCTAAGCGCTCCGCGTGGAGTAGCTTGGTCCTTGAACAAGTCGGCCAGGTTCATGGCCGCCATGGAGGCCCGCATGCCGCAAACCGCCGTCGAGAAACCGCACGTCCTGATCTCGCACGAGATGCTGCTGCCGCTGCAGCCGCTGCTTGAGGGCGCATACCAAGTGCATCGCCTGTGGGACTATCCGGACCGGCTCGCCTTCCTTGAGGGGCCAGGCCGGAGCATCAAGGCGATCGTGCATGCGGGAGAGATGGCGCTGGGGCGCGACATGCTCTCGGAGATGCCGCAACTGGGCCTGATCGCCTGCGTCAGCGTCGGCTATGATGGGATCGACGTGCCGTGGTGCAAGGCGCACGGCATCGCCGTGACCCATTCGACGGGCCTCAACGCCGCCGACGTCGCCGACCACGCGGTGGGTCTGGTGCTGGCCGCCTGGCGCGGGATCGTCGAGGGCGACCAGCGGGTGCGCGCCGGTCACTGGACCCACGCCGAACGCATGGCGCCGCGCCACGGCCTGCGGGGCCGCAAGGCCGGGATCGTCGGCCTTGGCCATATCGGCGAAGCCGTGGCCAGCCGCCTGTCAGCCTTCGAGATGAAGATCGCCTGGTGGGGGCCGCGTCCCAAGGACAGCGACTATCCGCGCGCCGACACCCTGATGGCCCTGGCGCGCGAGAGCGACGTCCTGGTCGTCTGCGCCCGACCGGACGCCGACAACCGCCACATGATCGACCGCGCGGTGATCGAGGCGGTCGGTCCTCAGGGCCTAATCGTTAATGTCGCGCGGGGCTCGTTGATCGACGAGGAGGCCCTGATCGCCGCCCTCAAGTCGGGCGCGCTGGGCATGGCCGCCTTGGACGTCTTCGAGCAGGAGCCGACCCCGGCCGCGCGCTGGGAGGGTGTCCCGCATGTGGTGCTGACGCCGCATACGGCCGGCGCGACGCTGGACAGCATACCGGCCATGGTCAACCTGACGCTGGAGAACCTGCGCCGCTACTTCCATGGCGAACCCCTGGCGACGCCGGTGGCGGCCTGAGACGCCTATGGGCTTAACCTTGTTTGGTCAGCCGCGCTTAACGCTTCCGGGTCAGGTTGCCGTTAAGCATCAGGGGTTCGCCATGCAGGTCTCGGCCGCCAACGTCGCCAGCTATACGCCGCCGAGGCCGGCCACGGGTCCCGCCCCGACGCCGGCGCCCGCCGCCGATCTGACGCAACTGGCCGTGGCGCAGACGAACGTGAAGATGGCGGCGGCGGCCGGCGCGGCGCTTGGCCAGGTGACGGCCGAATTGAGCGGCGCCCTGGTCAATATCTCCGCCTGAGGGGCGGGCTTTCTCCGCACGCTCCGCAAAGGCGTCGCCAAAGCCCCGGTGGCTGCTAAGGTGTCATAAGGCAGGGCGCGCGCGGAGAAGAAGGCTCATGGCCAAGGTTCTGGGACTGGGCGGCTTCTTCTTCAAGGCCGACGACCCCAAGGCCGTCCGCGACTGGTATGCGCGGGTGCTGGGCTTCGAGATCCATGACTGGGGTGGGGCTGTCTTCGAGGCGCCCAAGGGCGGGCAGGCGACCTGGTCGCCGTTCGGCGCCGACACGGACTATTTTTCGCCGTCGGCCGCGCCGTTCATGATCAATTTCATCGTCGATGATATCGATGGAGTCCTCGCGCGGGCCGCCGCCGAGGGTGTCGAGCCGCTGGGCCGGCAGGACGAGGGCTATGGTCGGTTCGCCTGGCTGATGGACCCGGTCGGGGTCAAAATCGAGCTCTGGGAAGCCGCCAAGGCTGACGCCGAGGCATAATTTCCTCTTGCCAAAACAGACATAAAGATATCTTTATGTCCCTATGAAGCTCACCGCCGAACAGGTCGTCGAAGTGCTGCGCGCCGCCGGCGAGTCCACGCGCTTGCGTCTTCTGGCCCTGCTGGCGGCGGAGGAGCTGTCGGTCCTGGAGCTGTGCCGCATCCTCGACCAGAGCCAGCCGCGCGTCTCCCGCCACCTGAAGCTGCTGGCCGAGGCGGGTCTCGTCGAACGCTTTCCGGACGGCGCCTGGGTGTTCTACCGGCTGGCCGCCAAGTCGCCGGGCCGCTTCCTGGTCGAGCAGGCGCTCGATTTGATCGACGACGCCGATCCCGTCATCCGCCTGGACGCCGACAAGCTGGCCGCCGTGCGCGCCGAGCGCTCGATGGACGCCCAGGCCTATTTCGCCCGCAACGCCGCGCGCTGGAACGAGATCCGCTCGCTGTATGTCGACGAGGCCGAGGTCGAGGCCGCGATCCTGCGCGCGACCGGGGAGGGGCCGTTCGACGAGATGGTCGACCTGGGCGCCGGGGCGGGCCGCATGCTGACCCTGCTGGGCAAGCGCGCCAGCAACGCCCTGGGCCTGGATCTCTCCCAGCAGATGCTGAACATCGCCCGCGACGAGGTCGCCAAGGCGGGGCTCGCCAGCTGCGAGCTGCGCCACGGCGACATCTTCCGCACCGGCCTGCCCGGCGGCTGCGCGGATCTCGTCACCGTCCACCAGGTGCTGCACTACCTGTCCGATCCCGCCAACGCCGTGGCCGAGGCCGCGCGCCTCGTCGCGCCGGGCGGCCTGCTGCTGATCGCCGACTTCGCCCCGCACGACCACGAGTTCCTGCGCGAGGCGCACCAGCACCGCCGCCTGGGCTTTGACGACAGCGAGATCGTTCCGTGGCTGCGGGCCGGCGGCCTGCAGCTGGAAAGCAACATCGCCCTGCCGCCCTCCACGGGCGAGGGCCTGACCGTCAAGATCTGGACCGCGCGTCGCCCGCTGAGCCTCGCCGCCGAAAGGACCGCCGCATGACCCTTCCGCCCACCCGCCGCGTGATCGGTCCTGTCGCCCGCGCCGGCGAGCGGACCTATCGTCCGCGCGTGTCGTTCGAGTTCTTCCCGCCCAAGACGCCGCAGATGGAAGAGAGCCTCTGGCAGGCGATCACCCGCCTGGCGCCGCTGGACCCGGCCTTCGTCTCGGTGACCTATGGCGCGGGCGGCTCGACCCGCGAGCGCACGCACCGGACCGTCAAGCGCATCCTGGACGAGACGAGCCTGAAGCCCGCCGCCCACCTGACCTGCGTCGGCGCCTCGCGCGCCGAGGTCGACGAGGTGATCCGCGACTACTGGGACATCGGCGTCCGCCACATTGTCTCGCTGCGCGGCGATCCGCCCCCGGGCGAGGGCGGCATCGGCGGGGTCTATGTCCCGCGCGAGGACGGCTACGCCAACGCCACCGAACTGACCAAGGCCGTGCGCGGGATCGGCGCCTTCGAGGTGCTGGTCGGCGTCTATCCGGAGAAGCATCCGGAGAGCCCGTCGCTGGAGCACGACATCGACGTTTTGAAGCAGAAGGTCGACGCCGGGGCGACGCTGGGCGTCAGCCAGTTCTTCTTCGATCTCGACGCCTTCCTCCGCTACGTCGACAAGGTCCGCGCCGCCGGGATCACCATCCCGATCGTGCCGGGGATCATGCCGGTGACCAATTTCACGGGCCTGAAGAAGATGGCCGCCGCCTGCCAGACGACGATCCCGGGCTGGCTGGCCAACCTGTTCGACGGGCTGGAGGATGACGCCGAGACCCGCCGCCTGATCGCCTGCTCGGTCGCTGCCGAGATGTGCGCCAAGCTGCAGGAGCAGGGCTTCGAGGACTTCCACTTCTACACCCTGAACCGCGCGGATCTGGTCTACGCCATCTGCCGCGTGCTGGGCCTGCGCGAGACCGCGCCGGCGTCTGCGGAGGTCGCGGCATGAAGCGTCTCGCCATCGCCCTGGCGGCGTCGGTCCTGGCCTTCGCGCCCGCCGCCCACGCCGACATGCCCGCCAGCTGGACCAAGCCGACCAAGCCCTACCGCGTGGTCGGCAGCATCTACTACGTCGGGACCGAGGGCATCTCGTCCTGGCTGATCACCTCGTCCGCGGGGCACGTGATCCTGGACGGGGGGCCGAACGCC
>Ga0247725_1001813_pt1 | contig 10093 bp, 5 predicted proteins | sample OKSTACKMCFT3sol_FD_183021 | JGI IMG/M metagenome (GOLD analysis project Ga0247725, IMG submission 183021) | Subsurface sediment microbial communities from gas well in Oklahoma, United States - OK STACK MC-FT3-sol | ecosystem: Environmental > Terrestrial > Deep subsurface > Rock core/Sediment... | reverse complement strand
CGGCGTCCACCACGCCCTGGCCATCCTCGAAGCCCGCGACGACACCTGCCTGGGCATGCAAGCCGACTGGTTCTGAGTCCAACCGGACCTTTCACGCCCCGCGCACATGCGGGGCTTTTTTATGGCTTGCTATCTTCTGAATTTAAACGCATTTACCGATAGGCTTATCAAAGATATCAGCCAGCTAATAGCCGCCTAACCTCATGATCCACTCTTTCATGCGCCTGCCTTTCCAACGGCTGGGAGCTATAGACAAGAAAAACCCCATCACCCAGCAAGTAAACAGACTCCACCTTCCCGCTTAACCTCTCGACAACCTCCTCAGGAGACAAATCAAATGCTCGCCCACAAAGTTCTCGATCAAAATAATTTATAGCATTAATCCGATAAACCCCATCTCTACCATTAACATCCCTCCCAGTCTCATCACATCTCTCTACCACTTTTGGCCAGTCACTCCTTGTAATCTCCCAGTTATGCACAGTCGCCCTGTAACACTCAAAAGCCATTATATAAACCGGCAAAAAATCAACCACACTTTTGAGACTTAATTTCCTAGAGGAAAACTCGACAAACAAAGTATCATCATTCTGGGAGCTATCCTCCAAATAACCACGCCCCCTATACATATATGTCAAGCGACCTTTTATGCCGACACCTAGAAATTTATCCAAAGAAATAGCAATCAATAATTCCGAGCCTATATCTGGAAGCTCACCTAACCCTTCTAAATCCCACGACCGCCCGAGCCCAGCAATAGCACTCATAAACTTGCTATGCTTCTCCTCAAAGGGCTCATCAACTCTAGCCCTATGCCGCAATTCAATTTTGTATTTTTCCATCAATTGGCCACCCGCACCTTAATATTAGTAATACCTTGCTCAATCATAATATCCATAGCCCTATCAGCAGCACGCTGAGCTGGAAACTCAAATACTTCCTTAAATCCAGGGTCTTGCCTTAAAGCAATTGAAGCCCTTTGTAGACTTTGTAGTGGTCAACCCATCCCGGACAGTGGGTTAAGCTTTTCTTCGGCAACGGCGGGCGGTAGCCCGTCGTTGAATTGATTTGGCATGAGCCAGTTGTACCGGTGCATCAAGTAATGGCTGATATCCCGTTGAGCCTCGTGATGCGTCATGTACCCAGTCGCTGGAATGCACTCTGATTTCAGGCTGCGAAATAACCGCTCCATCGGTGAGTTATCCCAGCAGTTACCTCGACGGCTCATGCTCTGCTCCATCCGATATCGCCACAGCCGCTGCCGAAACAGGCGGCTTGCGTACTGGCTGCCCTGATCGGAATGAAACAGCACCTGCTGCGGTTTGCCTCGTTGCTCGTAGGCCATGTCCAGCGCCTTGATGACCAGCTCAGCATCCGGCTTGACGGAAAGTGCCCAGCCGATCACTCGCCTTGCATGCAGATCCAGCACCGCCGCCAGGTAATGCCAACGACCTTGCGCCCAGATGTAGGTGATGTCGCCGCACCAAACCTGGTTAGATCGTTCGGTGGTGAACTCGCGGTTCAGCCGGTTCGGGATATCTGGCCGCTCAACTGTAGCCTGCTTGTAAGCGTGCGAGCCTGGTTGCTTGCTGACCAGACCTAGCTCACGCATCAACCGGCGCACCCGAAAGCGGCCAATGCTTACGCCATCCTCACGCAACATACACAGAATGCTGCGGCTGCCAGCCGAGCCTCGACTCTGGCTGAACAACTGATTGACCTGACTGCGCAGGGCAACCCAGCGTGCATCAACACGGCAGCGCCCTAGACGATGGGCGTAGTAGCAAGACCGTGCCACGTCGAAGGCTGAACAGACCACTTCCACCGACTCCCGCTCACTCAACTGGTCTATCAGCGCGTACGATTGAACTCGTCCGACATCAAGAGAGCGGTAGCCTTTTTTAGGATCGCTTTCTCCCGTTCCAGTCGGTCGATCCTGGCTTCCAGTTCCTGGATTTTCTGCTGTTCGGGAGTCAATGCTTTGCTCTTCGGAGTAACGCCCTGGCGCTCCTCTTGAAGCTGCTTCACCCAGCGACGAAGCGCCGATTCAACCAGCCCCAGCGAGCGAGCTGCTTCGATATGGCTGTAGCCCTGATCGAGCACCAGACCAGCGGCCTCTCGTTTGAACTCGGGCGTAAAAGAACGACATTGCTTGGTCATCAGACACCTCTCTGTGGCGAGCATTCTCGCCCTAAATGGGTGTCCGGGATCAGTAGACCGCTACATCCCACTCTTTGCCTAAGCTATCTTTTGTGAAGTCAATACCGCCTGGGTTCTACGCAAACTGCCCGCTGAGCAATCCCGCGCTATTTATTTCGTTCTTTAGCTGAGTATTCGTACCAATTCTGACAGCTATTTGCATACCTAATCGACACCGATTCGCACGCAAATCCAACACCACACTGCTTCCAAAATCGCCAGCCAATCGCACGACTCCGACACTCATTCGAGTCCCCTGGTCTGTCCCGGTTCTTGGTCGAACTCGGCGCATGGATGATCGTGGCATCGACGATGGTGCCCTAGCGCAACGACAGCCCACGCTCGCCCAAGTGGTCGTTGATCACCGCCAGAATTCCCATAGCCAATCTGTGCTGCTCCAGCAGGTGGCGGAAATTCATGATCGTCGTGTCTTCCGGAATGCTGCCTTGGGTCAATGACAGTTGGGAAAACTGCCGCAGTGAGGTGATCTCATCAAGGGTTTCCTCCATGACCGGATCACTGAGGGCAAATCAGTTCTGCAGCAGGTAAATGCGCAACATGGTTTCCAGCGGATCGGGGGACGGCCATTGCCCGCCTTGGGGTAGTACGGCGCGATCAGCTACAACAGCCCGGCCCAGGGCACCACTTGCTCTGCCGAAACCAGAAACTATTCGCGTCGGTTCTGGTGGCGTTTGCCGACATAGTCGGTATCGGAAAAGCTCATCGGGGACATACAGAGCTCAGATTTTGCGGGGGTGTTATTTCAGCAGTTCGATCGAGACCTCTTCGGAATCCTTAGACCAAACCCAGCTCAGCCTTGATTTTATTATTCATCTTTAAGAAGTCCTCATAAGACAAATCAGGATCATCATTGAGAACCAGATAAACACCATGCAGAAATCTCTCCACTCTCTTAACCTTATTCGAAAGCCGAGAAACGACTTCATCAGCACCATACCCCAGTGCCCTCAAACAAAGCTCAGAATCCCAAAACTGCGCAGGGTAAAGAGTATAAATATTATTCCTACCATCAACATCCACAGCCGGATCATTCCTTAATTCATTATAGACCTGATTATCATCATTCAATCCTCCCTGATAATAAAACCCATATAAATCGTAAGAAGCATGAGCTTTGTACGCACAAAAAGCTTCAACTACAGCCAAAAAATCCTCATTCAAAACCTTACTATAATCAATAAATTTATTCGAAGCCCTAAAACCATAGCGCAAGTGCTCATCGAAAGAAGCAAGATCCTCATGAGGGTATCTATCACTGCGATATGTGTAATCCCCGATAAATCGAAGACCTCTTATAGGAAGTTTTACCGTATACGTAGCAACCAAGCCATCACCACAACTTGGCGCCTCCGGAAGATCAAGTCCTAAAAAACCAAGTGGACCTCCAAATTTAGACAACCTATTCATTAACTCAGAATGTCGCTGCTCTATCGTAATGAAACGATCTGGGCGAGCATAAAATGACAATTCAACTTCTGCCACATTCATGGAATTCTTGTCCTTGTGCTGACAACATCACCAAAACCGTTAGCTCTTATGAAGGCCTTAGCTTGTGCTTCAATTTTTTTATTCGGAAACTCATATACAACCTTGTACCCCGGATTTTGATCCAGCGCAGACTTAACACGCCGAAGAGTATCCATAACCGCTTTTTGTGTTTCAGCCCCCCAAATAGCCAATTTGGTTTTCGCATCAATCAGGAGAATATGTGAACCATCAACACCTTTCTCGACCCCATCAAACTTAATGAAATTAACCCCTTTTTCATTAGGATTAACATAGCGAAGTGCCGGAACCCCTAACTTTCCACTGGCCAGGTCTGTAAAGGCTCCACTGGTACCAGCTTGAAAAGCTTGCGCAGCAGGTTTACCTCTCGGACTCTCGGCCACATAAATTAATCCTTTGTGATCTCCTCCTAACGCTCTTGCCTCGGTTTCAGTAAGCACTCGAGTCTTGGTGTTAGGCAACAATTCATCTAGCTTACCCAAAATCCCTTTAGAGGGCCCTCCCCCAATGACTCCCAAGGCCAAATTAAGAAGCATTTCTTGCCGATAACCCGGATCTCTTAGCATGAAAGCATAGTTATCGGCCGCCTTCTCGACATCACCCTGATTCGTGTAAAGCAAAACCGAGGCCATATTCAGCTGCCACTGAGGAGCGGTCTTGTAACCTTCTTGGATGTAGCGTGGAGACGCAATATAAACCTTGTATTCAGAAGGTTCCATTATCATCCAAGGATGACCAGACGAATCTAGCAGCGTATAGCTAACTATACTTCCGTCACCGCCCTTATTAAGAGCGACATTTCCTAGCGACTCACTGGTAACACCTGCGACTTTAAGTACAGTAGCGCATCCGGCATCTGAAGGATTTTTATTACAAGCCTCATGTTGCTTTTCAAACTCACTCCAATGAGCCGTATAGTTGTACTGAGTCGAATTTTGCGAGACCCAAGACCCAACTTTTAGATCTTCTTCGCTCCCTCCTTGGCCTGCGGCAACCAATATCCCAATAACTTGGGAGTTCATTACGAGCAGACTTTTCTTCTGCTCTGACTCCATCTGGCCATACCAATCTGACAAGCGATCCACTAGCGCTTCGTTAACTCCGGCAGCCAATGCCCCGGCCCTGAAGCTCCCGCCAGCGGCTTCGGCAGCAAGCCCCCCCATGACGGCATGCAGGCCTATCTTGGCTAGACTTCCATCCTCAATATCCCACATCTCAGGCGCAGTTTTATCACCAACCCAGTTAAAACCTGCAGCTGCGAACGTGTTGGCAAGACTGCTACGCAGGACATCGCTGAGCGAGCCTTTTCCCCCTAAAGCACGATCAAGAATGGTTGAGGTACCATTCTGCAGCACCTGATTGCCAGCAAAACGACCGACACCTTCCAGACTGGAAAGGTCAACGGTGACCTTGCCGGTCAGTGGATCGGTCTTGGTCTGAAGAATCCCATCAAATAGCCCGGCCGTCAGACCCGCTGTCAATCCACCGACAGCGTAGTCGCGGACAGCCTCCTTGGACGTGACGTCTTTAATAACGGCATTCAAATTGCCTCGGTTGTTAATAGTGCTAACAGCTGCTTTCGACGCAACAGAACTGACAACTGTATTTGCAGCAGCTGCCTGCCAAGTACCTTGGGCAGCGCCTACCAAACCTGAACCAGCCCCCCACGTTAAGTAAGTGACGACGATGGCAATAATCATCGCAGCGCCACCACCTAGCCCGGAATGACTATATTTGAAAGAGTCGTGCACCTCCTTTACCCGCCGCCAGTCCACATCACCTCGCTGCTCCATTTCCTTGAGCCAAATTAGACCGGGATCAGCCTTAACCATTGCGTCGATGGTCTGCCTGACTGACTGTTGGTTGACCTCCTTAAGGTCTATTTTCAAGCCGTTCACGGCCTGAACCACCATACTACCCTTGGCTATTAATTGGCTCTGCAGCACCGTTTCATCGGTGTTGCCTTTGCCGCTCATGGAGTTCCAGACGAAGCTACTCTTGCTCTTCTCGTGGCTCTCCTGGTGCAGGTCTTTCACCGCTTCGAAGGCGATTTCGCCTCCGCTGTCCAGGGTCAGGTTGCCGCCGCTTTCGAGGCGAGCACGCTGATAGAGCTGGTCACCTTCGCTGGCAAGGGTCAGGTTGCCGCCACTGGTGATCTGGGTGCCGACGTTACGTACGTCGGTTACTTCGTCGCGGCGGGTTTCCTTGGCGCCGAAGCTGCCTTTGTTTTTCTTGTCGAAGAGGTGGTAGTCACTGTCCTGGGCGGCGAGCAAGGCAAGTTGCTCACCGGCATACAGGTAGGCTTCATCGCCTGCCTTGAGCTGACTGGCGGCGACCACCAGGTTGCCGCCAGCCTTGACGTTGAGGTCACCACCGGCCTCCACCACGGACGCCAGCTGGCGGACCTGGCTGTCCTCGGCCTGCACCTTCTTGCCCCCGCTCTTGCGGAAGCTCTCGTTGTGGGTTTCGTTGGCGGCGGCTGAGATGCTGACATCGCGCTGCGCTGTAAGAGCTACGTCGCCTGTGGCTTTTACATGGCTGGCTACAATGGCGATGTCTCGCCCTGCCGTGGCGGTGAGATTGCCGCCCACGTCCACTTCACTGCCGTACTGGGTAAGGCTACTGCTCTTGCCATAGCCCTTGCGGTCCCAGGTGTGGGTCCGGTTTTCGGCTTCAGCAGAAACCAGCAGCAGGTCACGCCCAGCGTTCAGGCGGGTATCCGCGCCGGACTTGAGGGCGCCGCCGATATTCTGCAGGTCATTGCCAGCTGTGATGCTCAGACCGTTGCCGGCCTCGATGCGGGCGGCATCATCGACGAAGCTCTGCTGGCGATCGCTGCGCTCGGTCTGGCTGCGATGAACCGTCACGCTGCGCTCGTTGATGACGTCCTTGCCGGCTGTGAGTGTTACGTCCTTGCCATTGATCACACCACCTTGGGCATTGCGGATGCTGCCTGTGGCCAGCAGCTGCAAGCGCTCGTTGGCTTGCATGAGACCGCTATTGGTGATGTCGCTCGCGGTGGCGGTCAGGTTCTGGGTGGCCCGTAGAGTGCCGCTGTTGTGCAGGTTCGAACCGCTGATCAGCGCGACGTTGCGCCCCTGGATAAGCGAGCCTCCAGGCGCCAGGCGGTCCTTGGCCTGTGCCAGGTAAAGCACCGGCACCAGGACCTTCTCACCTTGGACCTCGCGCTCTTCCATCCAGACGATATCGTGGGTCAGCGCTGCCACCTGCTCGGCAGACAGGCTGATGCCGGGCACCAGCTTCAGCGACTCCTTGCTGGCGATGGCGTTGTCCATCAGGTACTTGAACTGCGCCTCGTCGGAGGCCAGACCATCGAGCAGGCGCTTGCCGGTCCTCGCCACAACGGCGTCACGAATCAGGCGTTGCTCATAGAAACCATCACCCAGCCGCTTCTGCGCGGTCTCCGAGCTGTAGCCCAGCAGATCCAGCATGTAGGAAGAACTGAGGAAGCCGCCCAGGCTGGCGAAGGCCGGGTTGGTTTCGATCAGGTAGGGGTGCCCTGGGTTGCTGACGACGTGGAACATGCCGTTCTGGCCCTGCGGAAGGCTGAAGCTGGGCAGGGTCAGTGGGTCGACAGGCTTCTGCTGCAGATCCGGCGCAACCTGGGGATTGAGAGTGACCGTCGTGGCGACGTCCGTGCCCGGGGCACCGGTATCTACGCGCTTGCCGCCATTGACGAAGGTGAACGACGGCTTGATGTCAGTGTTGCCCAGTTGCTGCGTGGCATTGATCTGTACATCCCCACCCGCTTGCACCACCGCTCGGTAGCCCTGGGTTGTACCCGGGGTGTAGGTCGTGCCGAAGAATTCCGCGCTTTCGAAGTAGCTGGCCAGCATGCCGTTCACCGCCCCGGCGACATCGCCGCCGGAGGCGGGCCAGTAGGACTGGTTAAAGCTATTGACCGCCACGTCGATGTGACCGACCGAGCGCAGTCGAGGCGAGGTAACACGACGCTCGGTGACCGTTTCGCCGATCTCAGCCCCTATGCCGTTATAGGTATCGGCCTTGATCAGCAGGTTGCCGTTGGCGCCCATCAGGCTGAAGCGGTTGTTGACCACCTGTCCGGTCAGGGTCAGGTTCCCGCCTGCCAGCAATGAGGCACCACGCCCACTGGCAGTCGCCTCGGTACGGTCAATCTCGCGCAGGCGATAACGCACATTCCGCTTGCTGCCACCGCAGTTGGTGCAGTCTCGGTCATAGAACAGCGCTGCGACCTTGCGGCTGACGATGAGGTTCTCCACCTCGTGGGCGTTTTCAATGAGGTCAGCACGCAGGTTGATCTGCCCTTCGCTCTCGATCACGCCGGACAGGTTGCGGAAGGCTGCCGACTGCCCGCCCTTACCATCGCTATCAAAGATCAGGTCACCGATGCTGTAGAGATCGCCCCGCAGGTTGGTGAAACGCTGGCCCGCGAGCTTCAGGCCAGCGCCGGAATAGATCAGCCCGTCGGTGTTCTGCAAGGTATCAGCAGTCAGTTCCAGCCCCGTCCGGGCACCGAGCGTACCTTGGTTGTCGAGCACATTGGCTTTGAGGTTGAAGGTGCCATCGGATGTCACGACGCCCCGGTTGAGCAAGGTGCCACCGAGGGTGAAATCAGCCTTCCCAACGGCTGTGATCCGCGCGTTCTGCCCCAGATCAGCACCCTGGGCGGTAAAAGCCAGGGCCTGCTGCGTTACCAACTGGCCGTTACCGCTGTAGTGCCCGTCGAGTTGCAGGTCGATCGAGCCATCGGCACTGATCTTGCCGTCGTTCTGCCAATCACCTCCCCGAATGATCAAGTCGCTGGCTGACACCAGTTGCCCGGTGGCCGTCTGGGTGAAGCGGCCGACCTTGAGGTCGATGCGCTGGGCCTGCAGGAGGCTGCTGTTGGTCCAGTCGGCTACGTCGAGGCTGAGAGTGCCGTTGGTGAGGAAGCGGCCGCCGGCCTGGCCGGCGTCGGCCAGGTTGAGGCCGAAGCCCTGGTTGCCGACGTGGCGCAGGGTGCCGCCCTGGTTGCTGAGGTGGGTGCTGCTGAGGCGGAAGGCGGCGTTGCCGATCTCCACCAGGCCGTTGTCGTTGTCGAAGCGGCCGCCGAGGCGGAAGACGCTTTCACCGCTGCTGCCCAGGGCGCGCAGTTTGCCGTTGGCGTTGCGGGCGTCGTTGAGGTCGAGGCTGAGGGTCTGCGCGGCTTCCACCAGGCCGCCGCTGTTGTCGAGCAGGCCGCCGAGGGTGAGGTCGATGGTGTCGGCGCCGAGGCTGCCGCTGTGGTTGCGCAGGCTGTCGGCGTTCACCGTGAGGCGGTGCTTGGCCTGGATCTGGCCGTTGTCGTTGAGCAGTTCGCCGCGGGTGAGGCTGAGGTTGCCCTGGGTGGCGGTGATGTGGCCTTGGCTGTTGTCGAGGCGGGTGCGGGTGGTGAGGTCGACGCTGTCGCCCTGGAGGCGGCCGGCTGTGTTGTCGAGGGTGTCGCTGCGGGCGGTGAGGGTGCCGTTCTGGGCGATGAGGCGCCCTTGCTGGTTGCGCAGGCCCTGGGCGTCGACGGTCAGGGCGCCCTGGCCGGTGAGGAGTTTGCCGTTGCGGTTGTCGAGGGTGCTGGCGGTGGCCTTGAGTTCGCCGCTGTCGGCCTGGACGGTGCCGCTCTGGTTGTCCAGGACGGCGGTGTCGAGGGTGAGGCCGTCGGCCTTGGAGAGGATGAGGCCGTCCTGGCTGTTGTCGAGGCGGTCGCGGGCGGTGACGGTGAGGGCTTTGTTGGACGCGACGGTGCCACCGCGGTTGTCCAGCGTCTGGCCGTCGAGGGTCAGGTCCTGCCGGCCGATGAGTTGGCCGCCCTGGCGGTTGTCGAGGGTGCTGGCCTTGATCTGGGCGCTGCCGCTGGCGACCAGTTCGGCGCTCTGGTTGTCGAGGGTGGCGAGGTCGGTGGTGAGGCTGCCCTGGGCGTTTACGGTGCCACGGTTGCGCAGGGTGCCGCCCTGGATGTCGAGGACGCTGTCGGGGCGGGCGGTGTTGGCGCTGCCGTCACTGCGTACGCCGGCTTCGAGGCGACCGGGGTTGTCGATGTGGGTGGCGTTGAGGCGCAGGTCGCCGCCGGCGGCGAGGCGTTCCTGGTTGTCGAGGGTGCCGGTGGTGAGGCGGGCGTTGCCGCTGGCGTAGGTGCTTCGGGTGAGTTCGATGTCGGTGGCGTTGGCGGTGAGGTTGCCGCTGGCGGCGGTGCGCGCGAGGGTCAGCTTGCCATTGGCGTCGATATGGATGTCGCCGCCGCTGGCGGCCATGTCGCCGGCCAGTTTGACGCCGACGCCCTGTTCGGTGCCGACGAGGCGGATGGCGCCGGCGTACATGCCGCCCAGGGCGCTGCTGTCGATGGCCAGTTGGG
>Ga0247725_1001812_pt1 | contig 10094 bp, 10 predicted proteins | sample OKSTACKMCFT3sol_FD_183021 | JGI IMG/M metagenome (GOLD analysis project Ga0247725, IMG submission 183021) | Subsurface sediment microbial communities from gas well in Oklahoma, United States - OK STACK MC-FT3-sol | ecosystem: Environmental > Terrestrial > Deep subsurface > Rock core/Sediment... | reverse complement strand
TAGACCTGGCCGATGTCGATGTTGGGGATGGGCGAGGACACCGCCATCGTGGCCGCCTCCGCGGGGCTCAGGGCTTGATCTGCTTCAGCTCGTTGAGCAGGTCCAGGAGCTGCTGCAGCTTGGCCTCGCCGAACTGCTGGTGGATCTTCTGGTAATTGCGCTCCATGCCATCGCTCATGGACACGAAGCACTGCTGGCCCTTCTCGGTCAGGCCGACGAAGACCCGGCGCTGGTCCTGGGCAGACTTCCAGCGGCGCACCACGCCATCACGCTCCAGGCGCGCCAGCACGCCGGTCATGCTCGGTTTGAGGATGCAGGCCTGCTGCGCCAGCTGGTGGCTTTCCATCTCGCCGGACTGGCGCAGGATGCGGATGACCCGCCACTGCTGCTCGGTCAGCCCGTGCTGGTTGAGCAGCGGCCTGAAGAAGGCCATGGCGGCCTCGCGGGCCTGCAACAGGGTCAGGGTCAGGGACGGTCGTGGGGTCGACATCAGGCGGTCTCGGTGGGAAGTGAAGGTGAAGAATTTAATCAACAACCGCCGAACCGAGGCAATTACCTTCCTGCTGCCACAGCCTGTAAGCCCCCGCCTGGCAACCCGGTGCAACTCGGTTTGGCAGCCAGCGACAAGTCCCGTTTGCCCTCCGCGCTTTAAATAGCCCCAGCCCGATCACACGACCAAGGCTTGATTGTCGTTAACATATTAACTATAAAAGTTAACCTGTTAATGAGTTAACGGTTTTCAGGTGCTGCGCTCCCACCGTCGAGCCCACCTGGTTTTTTCATCGGGGCCCTGCCCCACCTGCGTCAGGAGTGAACAGATCCATGCGTCGCGCCACTAGCGAAGTCGCCCAAGGCACCCTGTTCGGCGTCGCGCTGAACTACAGGGGGCTGCTGGAAAGCCGACTGCCCGAGTTCAACGAGCCGCCCTACCAGAAGCCCCCGGTCAAGCCGGTGCTCTTCATCAAGACCCCGAACACCCGCAACCACGACGGCGGTGCCGTGCCCTTCCCGGCCGGCGAGCGCCTGCAGCCGGGCCCGGCCCTGGGCGTGGTGATCGGCCGCGACGCCAGCCGCGTCAGCGCCGAGGACGCCCTGGCCCACGTGGCCGGCTACGTCATCGTCAACGAGTTCAGCCTGCCGGAAACGAGCTACTACCGCCCGGCGGTGAAAGCCAAGTGCCGCGACGGCTTCTGCGCCCTCTCCGACGAGCTGGTGCCGACCGAGAGCATCGGCAACCCGCACGCCCTGGGCATCCGCCTGCGGGTGAACGGCGAGCTGCGCCAGGAGAACAGCACCGCCAACCTGGTGCGCAGCATCCCCCAGCTGATCGCCGAGATCAGCGAGTTCATGACCCTGCACGAAGGCGACGTGCTGATCACCGGCACCCCGGAAGGCCGTGTCGACGTGCAGCCCGGCGATGAGGTGGTGGTGGAGATCGACGGCCTCGGCCGCCTCGCCAACACCGTGGTTGCGGAATAAGGAGCCCCTGATGAAACACGCACGTATCCGTTACCAGGGCGACATCCACGCCGTGACCGTCGAAGACGGCAACGCCGTCCGCCTCGCCGATGGCCGCCTGCTGGCCGAAGACCAGGTCGAGTGGCTGCCCCCGGCCACCGGCAGCATGTTCGCCCTCGGCCTGAACTACGCCGACCACGCCGCCGAGCTGGCCTTCAAGGCACCCACCGAGCCGCTGGCCTTCATCAAGTCCCCCGGCACCTACACCGGGCACAACCAGATCACCTGGCGCCCGGACAACGTCGCCTACATGCACTACGAGTGCGAACTGGTGGCGGTGATCGGCAAGCCCGCGCGCAACGTCAAGCGCGAGGACGCCCTGCAGTACCTGGCCGGCTACACCGTCTGCAACGACTACGCCATCCGCGACTTCCTTGAGAACTACTACCGCCCCAACCTGCGGGTGAAGAACCGCGACTGCACCACCCCGGTCGGCCCCTGGATCGTCGACGCCGCCGACGTGCCGGACCCGTCGAAGCTCAGGCTGCGCACCTGGATCAACGGCGAGCTGAAGCAGGAAGGCACCACCGCCGACATGATCTTCGACATCCCCTACCTGATCGAATACTTCTCCAGCTTCATGACCCTGCAGCCGGGCGACATGATCGCCACCGGCACGCCGGAGGGCCTGGCCGACGTGGTGCCGGGCGATGAAGTGGTGGTGGAAGTGGAAGGCGTCGGCCGCCTGGTCAACCGAATCGTCAGCGAAGCCGAGTTCTTCGCCCGCAAACAAGAGGCATGAGCAGCATGATCAAGCACTGGATCAACGGCCAGGAAGTCGAAAGCAAAGAGACCTTCGTCAACTACAACCCGGCCACCATGGACGCCATCGGCGAAGTCGCCAGTGGCGGCGCCGAAGAGATCGCCGCGGCCGTCGCCGCCGCCAAGGACGCCTTCCCCAAGTGGGCCAACACCCCGGCCAAGGAGCGCGCCAAGCTGATGCGCAAGCTGGGTGAACTGATCGACCAGAACGTGCCCAAGCTGGCCGAACTGGAGACCCTGGACACCGGCCTGCCGATCCACCAGACCAAGAACGTGCTGATCCCCCGCGCCTCGCACAACTTCGAGTTCTTCGCCGAGGTCTGCACCCGCATGGACGGCCACAGCTACCCGGTGGACGACCAGATGCTCAACTACACCCTCTACCAGCCGGTGGGCGTGTGCGGCCTGGTCTCCCCGTGGAACGTGCCGTTCATGACCGCCACCTGGAAGACCGCGCCCTGCCTGGCCCTGGGCAACACCGCCGTGCTGAAGATGAGCGAACTGTCGCCGCTGACCGCCAACGAACTGGGTCGCCTGGCGCTGGAAGCCGGCATCCCCAAGGGCGTGCTCAACGTGGTGCAGGGTTACGGCGCCACCGCCGGCGACGCCCTGGTCCGTCACCCGGACGTGCGCGCCATCTCCTTCACCGGCGGCACCGCCACCGGCCGCAAGATCATGCAGACCGCCGGCCTAAAGAAGTACTCCATGGAGCTGGGCGGCAAGTCCCCGGTGCTGATCTTCGATGACGCCGACCTCGACCGCGCCCTCGACGCCGCGCTGTTCACCATCTTCTCGCTCAACGGCGAGCGCTGCACCGCCGGCAGCCGCATCTTCATCCAGGAGACCGTCTACGACCGCTTCGTCGCCGAGTTCGCCGCCCGCGCCAAGCGCCTGATCGTCGGCGACCCGCAGGACCCGAAGACCCAGGTCGGCTCGATGATCACCCAGGCCCACTACGACAAGGTCACCGGCTACATCCGCATCGGCATCGAGGAAGGCGCCACCCTGCTGGCCGGCGGCCTGGAGCGCCCGGCCAACCTGCCCGCGCACCTGTCCAGGGGCCAGTTCATCCAGCCCACCGTCTTCGCCGACGTGGACAACCGCATGCGCATCGCCCAGGAAGAGATCTTCGGCCCGGTGGTGTGCCTGATGACGTTCAAGGACGAGGCCGAGGCCCTGCGCCTGGCCAACGACACCGAATACGGCCTGGCCTCCTACATCTGGACCCAGGACATCGGCAAGGCCCACCGCCTGGCCCGTGGCATCGAAGCCGGCATGGTGTTCATCAACAGCCAGAACGTGCGCGACCTGCGCCAGCCGTTCGGCGGTGTGAAGGGCTCCGGCACCGGCCGCGAAGGCGGCCAGTACAGCTTCGAAGTGTTCGCCGAGATCAAGAACGTGTGCATTTCCATGGGGAGCCACCACATTCCCCGCTGGGGCGTGTAGCCACGCCAGGTACTCATGCAGAACGCCCAGGTGCCGGACCCCGGCACCCAGGGCGTCGTATCAGCTGGCGTGCATCCACAACCACAAGAATCCCGGCCGCCCCACCAGGCGCCCGCCACCAGGAGAACCGTCATGGGCAACGTTGCTCTGGCTGCCAAGATCACCCACGTCCCCTCCATGTACCTGTCGGAGCTGCCCGGCCCGCGCCACGGCTTCCGCCAGGCCGCCATCGACGGGCACATCGAGATCGGTCGCCGCTGCCGCGAACTGAACGTCGACACCATCGTGGTGTTCGACACCCACTGGCTGGTCAACGCCAACTACCACGTCAATTGCGCCGCCCAGTTCGAAGGGCTCTACACCAGCAACGAACTGCCGCACTTCATCAGCAATATGGACTACGCCTTCCCCGGCAACCCCGAGCTGGGCCGCCTGCTGGCCGAGGAATGCAACCGCCTGGGCGTGGAGACCATGGCCCACGACGCCACCACCCTCGCCCCCGAGTACGGCACCCTGGTGCCCATGCGCTACATGAACACCGACCGCCACTTCAAGGTCATCTCCGTCTCCGCCCTGTGCACCTCCCACTACCTCAACGACAGCGCCCGCCTCGGCTGGGCCATGCGCCAGGCCGTGGAGAAGCACTACGACGGCAACGTCGCCTTCCTCGCCAGTGGCTCGCTGTCCCACCGCTTCGCCCAGAACGGCCAGGCCCCCGAGTTCGCCACCAAGGTCTGGAGCCCCTTCCTGGAGACCCTCGACCACCGCGTGGTGCAGATGTGGAAGGACGGCGAATGGGAAGACTTCTGCGCCATGCTCCCCGAGTACGCCGTCAAGGGTCATGGCGAAGGCTTCATGCACGACACCGCCATGCTGCTCGGCGCCCTCGGCTGGTCGAAGTACGACGGCAAGGCAGAGGTCGTGACCCCCTACTTCGGCTCCTCCGGCACCGGCCAGATCAACGCCATCTTCCCGGTCACCCCCCAGGACGGCTCGGCCATTCCCGCCGCCCAGGCCTCCAACCCCGGCGGCAACCCCACCGGCAGCCGCCTCTGAGGACCGCGCCATGCCGCACTTCATCGCCGAATACACCCACAACATCGAAGCCGAGGCCGACCTGCCCGGCCTGTTCGAGAAGGTCCACGCCTGCCTGGGCGCCTCCGGGGTCTTCCCCCTCGGCGGCATCCGCAGCCGTGCCGTGCGCCTGGACACCTGGCGCATGGCCGACGGCCAGCACGACTACGCCTTCGTCCACATGACCCTGAAGGTGGGCGCCGGCCGCGACCTGGCCACCCGCCGCCAGGTGGCCGATGCGCTGTTCGAGGTGATCAGCGGCCACTTCGCCGCGCTCCAGGCCCGGCGCCTGCTGGCCCTCTCCTTCGAGATGACCGAGCTGGACGCCGAGCTCAACTACAAGCTCAACAACGTGCACGCCTTCCTCAAGGGCCAGGCCGGCTGACCCCCGGCCCACCGCCGGCGCGGGGTGGCAACGCCCCGCGCCGCGCACCCCGACGCGACTCCCAACAAGAAGTACAAGACCATGAGCACCGCCCACACCGCCTGCCCCACCGGCGCTGACCACGCCACCCGCGACACCACCCACCGCACCGTCACCTGGCGGCTCATGCCGCTGCTGCTGGTGTGCTACCTGTTCGCCCACCTGGACCGCATCAACATCGGCTTCGCCAAGATGCAGATGAGCGCCGACCTGCAGTTCAGCGACACCGTCTACGGCTTCGGCGCCGGCCTGTTCTTCATCGCCTACGCCCTGTTCGGCGTGCCCAGCAACCTCGCCCTCGACCGCGTCGGCCCGCGCCGCTGGATCGCCACCCTGATGGTGGTCTGGGGCGTGCTCTCCACCAGCATGTTCCTGGTGCAGGGCGCCACCGGCTTCTACGTCCTGCGCTTTTTGCTGGGGGTCGCCGAGGCCGGCTTCTTCCCCGGCATCCTCGTCTACCTCAACCGCTGGTACCCGGCCCGCCGCCGCGCGCAGATCACGGCTCTGTTCGCCATCGCCGTGCCCATGGCCGGGGTCATCGGCGGGCCGCTGTCCGGCGCCATCCTCGAAGGCTTCCACGACGCCCTCGGCCTGCGCGGCTGGCAGTGGATGTTCCTCCTCGAAGGCGCCCCCGTGGTGCTGCTCGGCCTGCTGGTCTGGGCGCGCCTGCCGGAGCGCTTCGATGACGTCGCCTGGCTCGACGACGCCCAGAAGCGCCAGCTGCGCGAAGACATGGCCCAGGAGGAACAGCGCAAGCCGATCACCTCCTTCGCCGGCATCCTGCGCGACCGCCACGTCTGGCTGCTGGTGGCCATCTACTTCGCCGTGATGCTCGCGGTGAACACCCTGGCCTTCTGGATGCCCACCCTGATCCACGGCGCCGGCGTCGCCCGCGACAGCCAGGTCGGCCTGCTCAGCGCCGTGCCCTACCTCGCCGGGGTGTTCTTCATGCTCGCCTGCGGCCGCTCCTCGGACCGCCACCGCGAACGCCGCTGGCACCTCAGCGTGCCGCTGCTGATGTGCGCCGTGGGCATCGCCAGCAGCGGCCTCGCGCCCACCAGCGCGATCCCCGTGCTGGCCGGCCTGATCATCGCCGGCATGGGCGCCAGCGCCGCCCTGCCGATGTTCTGGCAACTGCCGCCGGCCTTCCTCTCCGACAAGGCCCAGGCCGCCGGCATCGGCCTCATCAGCTCCTTCGGCAGCATCGCCTCGTTCCTCGCGCCCTACCTCATCGGCTGGATGCGCGACACCACCCAGAGCGCCAGCCTCGCGCTGTTCGTCCTGGCCTTCTTCATCGCCCTCGGCGCCGGACTGGTGCTGCGCACCCCCGCCGCCCTGGTCAATCCACGCTAAGAGAGACCCCACCATGCTCGACGCCACCCTGATCCAGCAGGCCGCCGCCCGACTCGACGCCGCCGAACGCTCGCGGCAGCAGATCCGCCAGTTCTCCCTGGACCACCCCGGCATCACCATCGAAGACGCCTACGCCATCCAGCGCGCCTGGGTGGCGCAGAAGATCAGCGACGGGCGCAAGCTGGTGGGCCACAAGATCGGCCTCACCTCCCGCGCCATGCAGGTGTCCTCCAACATCACCGAGCCGGACTACGGCGCGCTGCTGGATGACATGTTCTTCGACGAAGGCACCGACATCCCCTTCGAGCGCTTCATCGTCCCCCGCGTGGAAGTGGAGCTGGCCTTCGTCCTCGGCAAGCCGCTGCGCGGGCCGAACGTCACCCTGTTCGACGTGCTCGACGCCACCGAGTGGGTCATCCCCGCCCTGGAGATCATCGACGCCCGCATCCAGCAGGTGGACCCGGAGACCCAGGCCACCCGCAAGGTCTTCGACACCATCTCCGACAACGCCGCCAACGCCGGCGTGGTGATGGGCGGACGCGCCGTGCGCCCCACCGAGATCGACCTGCGCCGCGTGCCCGCCGTGCTCTACCGCAACGGCGTGATCGAGGAATCCGGCGTCTCCGCCGCCGTGCTCAACCACCCGGCCAAGGGCGTCGCCTGGCTGGCCAACAAGCTGGCGCCCTACGAGGTCACCCTGGAAGCCGGGCAGATCATCCTCGGCGGCTCCTTCACCCGCCCGGTGGCCGCCCGCCCCGGCGACACCTTCCATGTCGACTACGACCAGCTGGGCTCGATTGCCTGCCGCTTCGTCTGAACCACCGCCCACGAGGAGTCCCCATGGACATGCCCGTCAACACCTTCAAGCAACGCCTCCTGGCCGGTGAGGCCCAGGTCGGCCTGTGGCTCGGCCTGGCCGACCCGTACTGCGCGGAGCTGGCCGCCAACGCCGGCTTCGACTGGCTGCTGATCGACGGCGAGCACGCCCCCAACGACCTGCGCAGCCTGCTCGGCCAGTTGCAGGCCGTGGCGCCCTACCCTGCCCAGCCGATCATCCGCCCGCCCATCGGCGACCCGGTGCTGATCAAGCAACTGCTGGACATCGGCGTGCAGACCCTGCTGGTGCCCATGGTGGACTCCGCCGCCCAGGCCGCCGAACTGGTGCGTGCCATGCGCTACCCGCCCTCCGGCATCCGCGGCGTCGGCAGCGCCCTGGCCCGTGCCTCGCGCTGGAACAGCATCCCCGGCTACCTGGACAAGGCCGACGAACAGATGTGCCTGCTGGTGCAGATCGAGAACCTCGACGGCCTGGCCAACCTCGACGCCATCGCCGCCGTGGAGGGCGTCGACGGCGTGTTCATCGGCCCGGCCGACCTCTCCGCCGCCATGGGCCATCGCGGCAACCCCGGCCACCCCGAGGTGCAGGCCGCCATCGAGGACGCCATCACCCGCATCCGCCGCGCCGGCAAGGCCGTCGGCATCCTCAGCGCCGACGAGGCCCTGGCCCGCCGCTACCTGGAGCTGGGCTGCAGCTTCGTCGCCGTCGGCGTCGACACCAGCCTGCTGATGAAGGCCCTGCAAAGCCTCGCCGGCCGCTTCAAGGGCACGCCCGCGCCGCCGTCCAGCGCCGGCAGCGTCTACTGACCCGCATTCCCGACCCGCTCCCCCATCAACGTCCGCCCCGGTGCTGCACGCAGCACCGGGAACGGGCGACGACCGTCCGAAAGAAGGCAGACCATGACCCTCGATGACCTCAACCTGCTGCGCGAACAGGCCTACGTGAACGGCCAGTGGATCGAAGCCGACGACGACGCGCGCTTCGCCGTGACCAACCCCGCCAACGGCGAGTTGATCGCCGAAGTCGCCTCCCTCGGCCGGGTGGAAACCGCCCGCGCCATCGACGCCGCCCAGGCCGCCCTGCCCGCCTGGCGCGCCCGCACCGCCAAGGAGCGCAGCACGATCCTGCGTCGCTGGTACGAGCTGATCATGGCCAACCAGGAGGACCTGGCCCGCCTGCTCAGCTGGGAACAGGGCAAGCCGCTGGCGGAAAGCCGGGGCGAGATCGCCTACGGCGCCAGCTTCATCGAGTGGTTCGCCGAAGAGGCCAAGCGCGTCTACGGCGACGTCATCCCCCACGACAAGCCCGGCCGCCGCCTGGTGGTGATCAAGCAGGCCATAGGCGTCGTCGCCGCCATCACCCCGTGGAACTTCCCCAACGCCATGATCACCCGCAAGGTCGGCCCGGCCCTGGCCGCCGGCTGCACCGTGGTGCTCAAGCCCGCCTCGGAGACGCCGCTGTCCGCCCTCGCCCTGGCGGCGCTCGGCGAGCGCGCCGGGATTCCCGCCGGGGTGCTGAACATCGTCCCCGGCACCCGCTCGCGGGAGATCGGCGCCGAACTGACCGGCAACCCGCTGGTGCAGAAGCTCTCCTTCACCGGCTCCACCGGCATCGGCAAGCTGCTGATGGCCCAGTGCGCCGAAACCATCAAGAAGGTCAGCCTGGAACTGGGCGGCAACGCGCCCTTCATCGTCTTCGACGACGCCGACCTCGACGCCGCCGTGCAGGGCGCCCTCGGCTCCAAGTTCCGCAACACCGGGCAGACCTGCGTGTGCACCAACCGCCTGCTGGTGCAGCGCGGCGTCTACGACGAATTCGCCCGGCGCCTGGTGGCGGCGGTCAACGCCCTCAAGGTGGCCCCGGCCGACGACGACGGCGCCCAGCAAGGCCCGCTGATCAACGCCAAGGCCGTGGCCAAGGTGGAGGAACACATCGCCGACGCCGTCGCCAAGGGTGCCCGCGTCCTGGCCGGCGGCAAGCCCCACGCCCTGGGCGGCCACTTCTTCGAGCCCACCGTGCTCGGCGAGGTGACCCCGGAGATGCTGGTGGCCCGCGACGAGACCTTCGGCCCGCTGGCACCGATCTTCCGCTTCGACACCGAGGAGCAGGCCATCGCCATGGCCAACGACACCGAATTCGGCCTCGCCTCCTACCTCTACACCCGCGACCTCGGCCGCGCCTGGCGGGTCAGCGAAGCCCTCGAATACGGCATGGTCGGCGTCAACGAAGGCCTCATCTCCACCGAGGTCGCCCCCTTCGGCGGCATCAAGCAATCCGGCCTCGGCCGCGAAGGCTCCAGATACGGCATCGACGACTACATCGAGCAGAAGTACATGTGCCTGGGCATCGGCTGATGCCCTCAGCGTTGATCAGCGTGGGCTGAAGCCCACCCTTGTATCTCGACTACTGCCCCACCCCAGGGGCATAGTCCCCGACTGATCATCGGGGGAGGGATAGGAAGCCGTGCCCACCCTTAGGCCGCGAGCCTGCAACGTAGATAGTGCTCCGCCCCTCCACACTCACTCGAACAGCCCGAACGGTATCCAGAGCCACGAGCTCGCATTCACAAGGTTGGGCCGGGTGCAGTGATGATCGCGTCTGAACGGATCGAGAGGAGAATCCATGCCCAGCGTCATCGGCATCGACATCGCCAAACACACCTTTGACCTCGCCACCCTG
>Ga0247725_1001811_pt1 | contig 10095 bp, 11 predicted proteins | sample OKSTACKMCFT3sol_FD_183021 | JGI IMG/M metagenome (GOLD analysis project Ga0247725, IMG submission 183021) | Subsurface sediment microbial communities from gas well in Oklahoma, United States - OK STACK MC-FT3-sol | ecosystem: Environmental > Terrestrial > Deep subsurface > Rock core/Sediment... | reverse complement strand
AAACAGCCGCCGCACCTGATCCTCGACGTCAATGGCGTCGGCTACGAACTGGAAGTGCCCATGACCACCCTCTACCGCCTGCCCAGTGTCGGCGAGCCCGTCACCCTGCACACCCACCTGGTGGTGCGGGAGGACGCGCACCTGCTCTATGGCTTCTACGAGCGCCGTGACCGGGAGCTGTTCCGCGAGCTGATCCGCCTCAACGGCGTCGGCCCCAAGCTGGCCCTGGCGCTCATGTCCGGGCTGGAAGTGGATGAACTGGTCCGCTGCGTGCAGGCCCAGGACACGTCCACGCTGGTGAAGATCCCCGGCGTCGGCAAGAAGACCGCCGAGCGCCTGCTGGTGGAGCTCAAGGACCGTTTCAAGGCCTGGGAGAACATGCCCACCATCGCCCCCCTCATTGTCGAGCCGGTGGCCGGTGCCGGTGTTTCCAGCGCCGAAAGCGACGCCCTCAGCGCCCTCATCGCCCTCGGCTTCAAGCCGCAGGAAGCCAGTCGCGCCGTCGCTGCGATCAAGGAAGAAGGGTTGTCCAGCGAGGAAATGATCCGCCGCGCCCTGAAAGGAATGGTGTAAGCCCCGATGATCGAAGCCGACCGCCTGATCACTGCCAGCAGCCGCGACCGCGACGAACAGCTGGACCGTGCCATCCGCCCGCTGAGCCTGGCCGACTACATCGGCCAGCCGGTGGTGCGCGAGCAGATGGAGCTGTTCATCAAGGCCGCCAAGGGGCGGGGGGAGGCCCTGGACCATACCCTGATCTTCGGTCCGCCCGGCCTGGGCAAGACCACCCTGGCCAACATCATCGCCCACGAGATGGGCGTCTCCCTCAAGAGCACCTCCGGCCCGGTGCTGGAGCGACCAGGCGACCTGGCGGCGCTGCTGACCAACCTCGAAGCGGGCGACGTGCTGTTCGTCGACGAAATCCACCGCCTCTCGCCCGTGGTCGAGGAAGTGCTCTACCCGGCGATGGAAGACTTCCAACTGGACATCATGATCGGCGAAGGCCCGGCGGCCCGTTCGATCAAGCTCGACCTGCCGCCCTTCACCCTGGTAGGAGCCACCACCCGCGCCGGGATGCTGACCAACCCGCTGCGGGATCGCTTCGGCATCGTCCAGCGCCTGGAGTTCTACAACACCCAGGACCTCTCCACCATCGTGGCGCGCTCCGCCGGCATCCTCGGCCTGCACATCGAGCCGGAGGGTGCCTTCGAGATCGCCCGCCGTGCCCGTGGCACGCCGCGTATCGCCAACCGCCTGCTGCGCCGCGTGCGGGATTTTGCCGAAGTCCGGGCCCAGGGGCAGATCACCCGCGTCATCGCCGACCAGGCGCTCAACCTGCTGGATGTGGATGAACGTGGCTTCGACCACCAGGACCGGCGTCTACTGCTGGCGATGATCGACAAGTTCGACGGGGGCCCGGTCGGCGTCGACAGCCTCGCCGCTGCCATCAGCGAAGAGCGGCACACCATCGAGGATGTGCTGGAGCCCTACCTGATCCAGCAGGGCTACATCATGCGCACCCCGCGCGGACGGGTGGTTACCCGGCATGCCTACCTGCACTTCGGTCTGAAGCTGCCGGGGCGGCTGCTGGAGGAGCCCTCGGGGGATTTGTTCACCCCGGGTGACGAATGAACATCCCCGCGGTCGAAGCGTGCGTCGGAACGGCGCAAAAACAGTTGTCGGGCCGGATTGGCAACCCTTGGAGTAAGCACTAGAGTATGCGCGCGCAAAATGAGGCCCCACCTTTCGTGCATCGGAGCCGCGTCTATTACGAGGACACCGATGCCGGCGGCATCGTCTATTACGTCAACTACCTCAAGTTCATGGAGCGGGCTCGAACCGAGTACCTGCGGAGCCTGGGTTTTGCCCAGTCCGAGCTGGTCGGGGAGAACCTGTTGTTCGTCGTGCATTCGGCCGAGGCGCGTTACCACAAGCCGGCCCGCCTGGACGATGAACTGGCCATCAGCGCCGAAGTGATCGAATTGAACCGTGCGAGCCTGAAGTTTCGTCAACAGGTGAGGCGGGTTACGGATGATGCGCTGCTCTGCGAAGGGCAGTTCCTGGTGGCCTGTGTGCGCGCCGACAGTTTGAAACCCCGGGCGATCCCCGAAGCGCTGCGTGAAGCCTTCGCCGCCGTACCGGGCCAATCCCCTGCAGGAGACTAAGCGTGGAAGCCAACGTCGTCGACCATACCTCCATGTGGAGCCTGATCAGCAACGCCAGCCTCGTGGTGCAACTGGTCATGCTCACCCTGGTGGCCGCCTCGGTCACCTCGTGGATCATGATTTTCCAGCGCAGCAACCTGCTGCGTGCGGCCAAGAAGTCCCTGGAGGCCTTCGAGGAACGCTTCTGGTCGGGCATCGACCTGTCCAAGCTGTACCGCCAGGCCGGCAGCAACCCGGATCCGGATTGCGGTGTGGAGCAGATCTTCCGTGCCGGTTTCAAGGAGTTCTCCCGCCTGCGCCAGCAGCCCGGCGTCGACCCGGACGCGGTGATGGAGGGCGTGGCCCGTGCCATGCGCGTGGCCATTTCCCGTGAAGAGGAAAAGCTCGAGCAGAGCCTGCCGTTCCTCGCCACCGTCGGCTCCACCAGCCCCTACATCGGCCTGTTCGGCACCGTCTGGGGGATCATGAACTCCTTCCGTGGCCTGGCCCAGGTCCAGCAGGCCACCCTGGCGACCGTTGCCCCCGGCATCGCCGAGGCCCTGATCGCCACCGCCATCGGCCTGTTCGCGGCGATCCCGGCGGTCATCGCCTACAACCGCTTCTCGGCCCGTGGCGAAACCCTGATCGGTCGCTACTACACCTTCGCCGACGAGTTCCAGGCCATCCTGCACCGCAAGGTGCACACCAGCGACGAGTGATAGACGCAGGTTCAACGAAAGGACAGGTTCCAAGCCATGGCCAGAAACCGCCATAAACGCAAGCCGGTCGCCGAGATGAACGTGGTGCCCTACATCGACGTGATGCTGGTGCTGCTGGTCATCTTCATGGTGACGGCGCCCATGCTCAACCAGGGCGTCAAGGTCGACCTGCCCAAGGTCTCCAGCGAGGTGCTGCCGCAGGACAACAACTCCCGCGTGCTCACCATCTCCATCAAGGCCGACAAGACCTACTACTGGAACATGGGCGAGGAAGTCGACCCGGATCAGGGCAAGGGCAGCGAAACCGCCACGGCGCTGCCGGACCTGGTGCGCACCGTGACCGCGATCATGAGCCAGAACGCCAGCCAGGGTAAGAAGGTCCAGGTCTTCGTCCGGGGTGACAAGGCGGTCGACTACGGCTCCGTCATGGCGGTCATGGGTGGCCTGCAGCAGGCCGGCGTCGGCAATGTCGGGCTGATCACCGAGGCGCCCTGATGCATCAGCAGAGCGAACGCTCCCCCTCTGAAAGCTACTTCTGGCCCGTCGTATGGGCTGTCGGGCTGCATGTGCTCATCTTCGGCATGCTCTTCGTCAGCTTCGCCTTCACCCCGGAGCTGCCGCCGGCGCGCCCTATCGTCCAGGCCACCCTTTACCAGTTGAAGTCCCAGAGCCAGGCGACCACCCAGACCAACCAGAAGATCGCCGGCGAGGCCAAGAAGACCGCTGCTCCGATGTATGAAGCCGAGCAGCTGGAAATGAAGAAGGCGGAAGAGCAGAAAGTGGCTGCCGCCAAGGCCGCGGAACAAAAGAAAGCCGAAGAAGCTCGAAAGGCGGCAGAAGCCAAGAAAGCCGAAGAGGCGAAGAAGGCCGAGGACGCCAAGAAGGCGGCCGAGGAAGCGGCCAAGAAGCAGCAGGCCGACATCGCCAAGAAGAAGGCCGAGGAAGAAGCCAAGAAAAAAGCCGAAGAGGAGGCCAAGAAGAAGGCCGCCGAAGAGGCGAAGAAGAAAGCGGCTGAGGACGCCAAGAAGAAGGCGGCCGAGGAAGCGAAGAAGAAAGCCGCCGAGGATGCCAAGAAAAAGGCAGCCGAAGAGGCCAAGAAGAAAGCGGCGGAAGAAGCCAAGCGCAAGGCGGCCCGTGACCAGAAGGCGGCTGCGTTGGCGGAGCTGCTTGGAGATAAGGTCGAGAACCAGCAGGCGCCCGCTGACGAGGTGGGTGATACCACTTCTGGTAATTATGATGATCTTATCCGGCTGAGAGTATCTGAACTCTGGACTCGACCTCCGTCAGCTCGTAACGGTATGTCGGTGCAGGTTCAAATTAATATGCTGCCTGACGGCACCATCACAAACGCAACAGTTGTGCGCTCTAGTGGTGACCCGTCGTTCGACCAGTCGGCTGTCAGCGCGGTTAGGAATGTGGGCCGTATTCCAGAAATGCAGGGTATGAAGCCCTCTGAGTTCAATATTTACCGCTCATTCAAAATGACATTTACCCCTGAGGACCTGGAGTAGTGATGAAAATTCTTAGAGGTTTTCTTCTAATCGCGCTCTGCTTGGCAGGCTTCGCCAACGCTGAAGAGAAAAATATTCTTATTTCGAAAGGGGTAGATAGGGCCGTTCCAATCGCCGTCGTCCCGTTCGGCTGGCAGGGCGGTACCGTGCTGCCGGAAGACATGTCCGAGATCATCGGCAACGACCTGCGCAACTCCGGCTACTTCGAGCCCATCCCGCGTCAGAACATGATCAGCCTGCCGACCCAGGCAGCCGAAGTGATCTACCGCGACTGGAAGGCGCTGGGCGCCCAGTACGTGCTCGTCGGCAGCATCGTGCCGGCTGCAGGTCGCCTGCAGGTGCAGTTCGCCCTGTTCAACGTCGCGACCGAGCAGCAGGTGTTCGCCGGAACCGTCAGCGGTTCCACCGACCAGCTGCGTGACATGGCCCACTACGTCTCCGACCAGGCCTTCGAGAAGCTCACCGGTGTGAAGGGCGCCTTCTCCACCCGCATGCTGTATGTCACCGCAGAGCGCTTCTCGGTGAACAACACCCGCTACACCCTGCAGCGCTCCGACTATGACGGCGCCCGTGCCGTGACCCTGCTGCAATCCCGCGAGCCGATCCTCTCGCCGCGCTATGCTCCGGATGGCCGTCGCATTGCCTACGTTTCGTTCGAGCAGAAGCGTCCGCGCATCTTCATCCAGCACATCGATACCGGTCGCCGCGAGCAGATCACCAACTTCGAAGGCCTCAACGGTGCGCCGGCCTGGTCGCCGGAAGGTAATCGCCTGGCATTCGTCCTGTCCAAGGACGGCAACCCGGAGATCTACGTGATGGACCTGGGCAGCCGTCAGCTGCGCCGCGTCACCAACCACATGGCCATCGACACCGAACCCTTCTGGGGCGCCGACGGCCAGACCCTGTACTTCACCTCCGACCGCGCCGGCAAGCCGCAGATCTACAAGGCCAACATCAACGGTGGGGAACCGCAGCGCGTGACCTTCGTGGGCAACTACAACGCCAACCCGAAACTCTCCGCTGACGAGAAGACCCTGGTGATGATCCACCGCCAGGATGGCTTCACTAACTTCAAGGTGGCCGCCCTTGATCTGACCCGTGCCGGGGCCGCTCCGCGCATCCTTTCCAACACCTCGCTGGACGATTCGCCCACTGTTGCGCCCAACGGCACCATGCTAATCTACGCCACCCGCCAGCAGGGCCAGGGAGTCCTGATGCTCGTGTCCACCAATGGGCGCGTGCGGCTTCCAATTCCAACCGTTCAAGGCGATATCCGCGAACCGTCCTGGTCGCCGTACCTGAACTGACGCGGTGCTGACTATTTGCTTTTTGCTAAACACACTGGGGCTCATTAGGAGTTACAACGATGGAAATGATCAAGTTCGGTAAATTCGCAGCACTGGCTCTGGCCATGGCCGTAGCAGTAGGTTGCTCCTCCAAGGGCGGCGAAAACTCCGGCGAAGGCGCCGTAGATCCGAACGCTGGCTACAACGCCAACAACAGTGGTCTGGATTCCAGCCTGAGCGAAGAAGCCGCTCTGCGCGCCATCACCACTTTCTACTTCGAGTACGACAGCTCCGACCTGAAGCCGGAAGCCATGCGCGCTCTGGACGTACACGCCAAGGACCTGAAAGCCAACGGCAACCGCGTTGTCCTGGAAGGCCACACCGACGAGCGCGGCACCCGCGAGTACAACATGGCTCTGGGTGAGCGTCGTGCCAAGGCCGTTCAGCGCTACCTGGTTCTGCAGGGCGTTTCCCCGGCTCAGCTGGAACTGGTTTCCTACGGTGAAGAGCGTCCGGTTGCCACCGGCAACGACGAGCAGTCCTGGGCTCAGAACCGTCGCGTAGAGCTGCGTAAGTAATAGCTATGCGCAAGTGCCGTCGTGCTTTGACTGTATTGGCCCTGGGTAGCCTGCCCTTCGCAGTGTTTGCCGAGGTTCCCGTGGTGGACGGAAACAACGCCGGTTACGGCGCTTATCCGCCCGCTGGTTATGGTACGAACGGCGCCTATGCCGGAACCGGGGCGCAAGCCCCGGTTTCCGCGCAAGGCGAGCTGTTCATGCAACTGCAGCAGATGCAGGAAGAGATCGGTCGCCTGCGCGGCATGGTCGAAGAACAGCAGAACGAGATCCAACAGCTGAAGCAACAGAGCCTGGAACGCTACCAGGACCTGGACAGCCGGCTGAGCTCTGGCGCCGCAGGTGCCCCGGCTCCGGCCCAACAGAATGCTCCCGCCGATGGCGCCATCAACGCCGCCGGTGCTCCGGCCGCTCCCGCCCAGCAACCTGCTGCGAGCAACGAGCCAGCCGACCCCGCCAAGGAAAAGCTCTACTACGAAGCCGCCTTCGACCTCATCAAGGCCAAGGACTTCGACAAGGCCAGCCAGGCCTTCACCGCTTTCCTGCGCAAATACCCCAACAGCCAGTACGCCGGTAATGCCCAGTATTGGCTCGGTGAAGTGAACCTGGCCAAAGGCGACCTGCAAGGTGCTGGCCAGGCCTTTGCCCGTGTCAGCCAGACCTACCCGCAGCACGCCAAGGTGCCCGACTCGCTCTACAAGCTCGCCGATGTCGAGCAGCGCCTGGGTAACGCCGACAAGGCCAAGGGCATCCTCCGCCAGGTGATTTCCCAGTACCCGGGTACTTCGGCTGCCCAACTGGCCCAGCGCGACCTGCAGCGTCTTCGCTGAGTCCCTCGCGTCCATCGAGAAACCCGCGCCCGTCGCGGGTTTTTTCGTTTAGAATCGCCGCCCTTCTTACCCGCAACGGAGGCGGATGGCCTGTTTCGCCGTCACGCCCGTGGCCCTTATGCAACAGACCCTGCGAATCACCGAGATCTTCTACTCGTTGCAGGGGGAGACGCGTACCGCCGGCTTGCCGACGATATTCGTGCGCCTGACCGGCTGTCCCCTGCGCTGCCAGTACTGTGACACCGCCTATGCCTTCAATGGCGGGCAACTCCAGTCCCTCGACGACATCCTCGAGCAGGTGGCCGCCTACCGGCCGCGCCATGTCTGCGTCACCGGGGGTGAGCCGCTGGCCCAGCCCAACTGCATCCCGCTGCTGGCGCGCCTGTGCGATGCCGGCTACGAGGTGTCCCTGGAGACCAGCGGCGCGCTCGACATCGCCGCCGTCGACACCCGCGTGAGCCGCGTGCTTGACCTCAAGACGCCCGGCTCCGCCGAAGTCGCGCGCAACCGCTACGAGAACATTGCCCAGCTCACCCCGAACGACCAGGTGAAGTTCGTCATCTGCTCCCGTGAGGACTACGACTGGGCGGTCTCCAAGCTCATCGAGTACCGCCTTGAACAGCGGGCCGGCGAGGTGCTGTTCTCCCCCAGCCACCACCAGGTGGACGCGCGCCAACTGGCCGACTGGATCGTGGCGGACAACCTGCCCGTCCGCCTGCAACTGCAGCTGCACAAGATTCTCTGGAACGACGAACCGGGACACTGACATGAGCGACAAGAAAGCGGTCATCCTTCTTTCCGGCGGCCTGGATTCCGCCACCGTCGTAGCCCTGGCCCGTGCCGACGGCTACGCCTGCTACACCATGAGCTTCGACTATGGCCAGCGGCACCGGGCCGAGCTGCAGGCAGCCGAGCGCGTGGCTCGCCAGCTGGGTGTCGTGGAGCACAAGGTCATCGGCCTCAACCTCAACGGCATCGGCGGTTCGGCGCTGACCGACGACAGCATCGCCGTGCCGGAGAGCCCCACCGAGGGCATCCCCATCACCTATGTGCCGGCACGCAACACCGTGTTCCTCTCCCTGGCGCTGGGCTGGGCCGAAGTGCTGGGTGCGCGCGACATCTTCATTGGTGTGAATGCCGTGGATTACTCCGGCTACCCGGACTGCCGCCCCGAGTTCGTCGACGCCTTCGAACGCATGGCCAACCTCGCCACCAAGGCGGGTGTGGAAGGGCAGGGGTTCCGTATCCAGGCGCCGCTGCAGAACCTCTCCAAGGCCGAGATCATCCGGGCCGGTATTGCCCAGGGGGTAGACTACGGCCTGACCGTTTCCTGCTACCAGGCCGACGACCAGGGGCGGGCATGCGGCAAGTGCGACAGCTGCCGGCTGCGTGCCGCAGGCTTTGCGGCGGCCGGCGTGGAAGATCCGACACCCTATTTCTGAAAATTTTTCCGAGGGGTGTTGAATTCCTGAATAAAATCAGTATTATACGCCTCGCGTTGGGTCGTTAGCTCAGTCGGTAGAGCAGTTGGCTTTTAACCAATTGGTCGTAGGTTCGAATCCTACACGACCCACCATACAAGGCCTCGAAGAGGCCAACAGAAGCGGGAAGATCGAAAGGTCTTCCCGCTTTTTCGTTGTGGCGCCGCAGCCATCCACCCCGTCATTGATCTGCGCTATCATCCGCCGCCCGCGTGCCTGACCGTCGTCCGGCCCGTGGTTCTACATGGCTTCCACGCTCAGGCGTCCCGCAGGTCCGCAGACATGTCCCAGCTCTCCGAACGTTTCCTCGTCCAGGCCCACCTGGCGGCCAAGCAACCCCGGCAACTGACGCCCGAAGAAGAGACCCAGCTGCGCCAGGCGATCGCGGCCGAGCTCAAGGCGCAGAACGCCGTCCTGGTGGCCCACTACTATTGCGACCCGGTCATCCAGGCGCTGGCGGAAGAGACCGGCGGCTGCGTCTCCGACTCCCTGGAGATGGCGCGCTTCGGCAACCAGCACGCTGCCCAGACCGTCGTGGTCGCTGGCGTGCGCTTCATGGGCGAGACCGCCAAGATCCTCAACCCCGAGAAACGCGTGCTGATGCCGACCCTCGAGGCCACGTGCTCCCTCGACCTGGGCTGCCCGGTGGATGAGTTCTCCGCCTTCTGCGACCAGCACCCCGAGCGCACGGTCGTCGTCTATGCCAACACCTCCGCAGCCGTGAAGGCGAGGGCGGACTGGGTCGTCACCTCCAGCTGTGCTTTGGAGATCGTCGAGAGCCTGATGGACAACGGCGAGAAGATCCTCTGGGCACCCGACCAGCACCTGGGCCGCTACATCCAGCGTGAGACCGGCGCCGACATGCTGCTGTGGGACGGTGCCTGCATCGTCCACGAGGAGTTCAAGGCCAAGCAGCTCGAAGACATGAAGGCGCTCTACCCGGACGCCGCTATCCTGGTGCACCCGGAGTCGCCCGAGTCGGTCATCGAGCTGGCCGATGCCATCGGCTCCACCAGCCAGCTGATCAAGGCCGCCCAGACGCTGCCGAACAAGACCTTCATCGTCGCCACCGACCGCGGCATCTTCTACAAGATGCAGCAGCTCTGCCCGGACAAGCAGTTCATCGAAGCCCCCACCGCTGGCAACGGTGCCGCCTGCCGCAGCTGCGCCCATTGCCCGTGGATGGCCATGAACACCCTGGAGCGCACCCTGCAGTGCCTGCGTGAAGGCAGCAACGAGATCTTCGTAGACGCCGCGCTGATCCCTCGCGCCGTCAAGCCGCTCAAGCGCATGCTCGACTTCACCCAGGCCGCCCGCATGAAGCTCAGCGGCAACGCCTGAGCCCACGGCGCCCAAGAAAAAGCCCGGACAATGTCCGGGCTTTTTCGTTTCGCGCAGGCTCAGCGCATCATCTGCTTCACCGCCTTCTGCTGCTCGATCAGCTCCTGCTGGCGCGCGTCGATGCGGGCTGCCAGCGGGAAGTTGCTGCTGGCCCGGCGCTTGGCGAAGTCCAGTTGCTCGATCGCCTGGTCGAAATCCCCCACCAGGG
>Ga0247725_1001810_pt1 | contig 10096 bp, 10 predicted proteins | sample OKSTACKMCFT3sol_FD_183021 | JGI IMG/M metagenome (GOLD analysis project Ga0247725, IMG submission 183021) | Subsurface sediment microbial communities from gas well in Oklahoma, United States - OK STACK MC-FT3-sol | ecosystem: Environmental > Terrestrial > Deep subsurface > Rock core/Sediment... | reverse complement strand
CTGCCCGATGGGCCGCTGCAGGTGGTCAGCCTGCCCGGGGTGTTCAGCCACGGTCGCCTGGACCGGGGCACCGCCCTGCTGCTGCCGCACCTCGACGACCTGCCCGTCGGCCCGGTGCTGGATTTCGGCTGTGGGGCCGGCGTCATCGGTGCCAGCCTCAAGCGCCGCTACCCGGCCAGCGAACTGCTGCTGCTGGACGTGGACGCCTTCGCCATCGCCAGCAGCCGCCTGACCCTGGCCGCCAACGGCCTCGCTGCCGAGGTGATCGCCGGCGACGGCATCCACGCCGCGCCCAAGGGGCTTGCCGCCATCGTCAGCAACCCGCCCTTCCACCAGGGCGTGCACACCGACTACCAGGCCAGCGAAACCCTGCTGCGGGCCGCCGGCCAGCACCTGCGCCCCGGCGGCGAGCTGCGCCTGGTGGCCAACAGCTTCCTGCGCTATCCGCCCCTCATCGAACAGGCGCTCGGCAATTGCCAGACCCTGGTGGAGGGCGACGGCTTCCGCGTCTACCGTGCCCGACGCTGAGCGGCGGGCGTTCCTGCATCTACCCACGACGAGCGGCCCCGGCCGCCGCGCCCATCCGGCATGAGACCGGACCCCTGGAGTTCTACCTTGACCGACCACACTGCCAACCCGCCGGCCGCCCACGGCCTGCACCGGGCGCTGAAGCCCCGTCACCTGAACATGATCGCCATCGGCGGCTCCATCGGCACCGGCCTGTTCGTCGCCTCCGGCGCCACCGTCGCCACGGCCGGCCCCGGCGGCGCCCTGCTGGCCTACGCCCTGATCGGCCTGATGGTCTACTTCCTCATGACCAGCCTGGGGGAGATGGCCGCCTACATGCCGGTTTCCGGCTCGTTCAGCACCTATGGCAGCCGGTTCGTCGACGATGGCTTCGGTTTCGCCCTGGGTTGGAACTACTGGTACAACTGGGCGGTGACCATCGCCGCCGAACTGGTGGCAGCCCAATTGATCATGAATTTCTGGTTCCCGGACGTGCCCGGCATCTACTGGAGCGGGCTGTTCCTGGCGCTGATGTTCGCGCTGAACGTGGTCTCGGTTAAGGGCTTCGGCGAGAGCGAGTTCTGGTTCGCGCTGATCAAGGTGGTGACGGTGGTGATCTTCATCGGCGTCGGCCTGGCCACCATCTTCGGCCTGATGAGCGGCATGCAGTCCCCGGGCTTCAGCAACTTCACCCTGGGCGAGGCGCCCTTCGTCGGCGGCCTGCAGGCCATGGTCGGCGTGGCGATGATCGCCGGCTTCTCGTTCCAGGGCACCGAGCTGATCGGCATCGCCGCCGGCGAGTCGGAGAACCCGCGCAAGAACATCCCCATCGCCATCCGCCAGGTGTTCTGGCGAATCCTGATGTTCTACATCCTGGCGATCTTCGTGATCGGCATGCTGATCCCCTACACCGAGCCCAGCCTGCTGCAGAACGAGGCCAGCGACATCAGCGTGTCGCCCTTCACCCTGCTGTTCGAGCGGGCCGGCTTCGCTGCCGCCGCCAGCGTGATGAACGCGGTGATCCTCACGGCCATCCTCTCGGCGGGCAACTCGGGCATGTACGCCTCGACGCGGATGCTCTACACCCTGGCCCTCCAGGGCAAGGCGCCGAAGCTGTTCGCCCGCCTCTCCGACAGCGGCGTGCCGCGCAATGCGCTGTACGCCACCACCCTGGTGGGCGCGCTGTGCTTCTTCACCTCCATTGTCGGCGACAGCACCCTCTACACCTGGCTGCTGAACACCTCCGGCATGTGCGGCTTCATCGCCTGGCTGGGCATCGCCGTCTCCCACTACCGCTTCCGCAAGGGCTACCTGCTGCAGGGCGGCCGCCTGGAAGACCTGCCCTACCGCGCCAAGCTGTTCCCCTTCGGCCCGCTGTTCGCCTTCGCCCTGTGCCTGGCGATCACCCTCGGGCAGAACTACGAGGCGCTGGTGGGCGAGCAGATCAACTGGGTGGGCCTGGCGGCCACCTACATCAGCCTGCCGCTGTTCCTGGTGATCTGGCTGGGCTACCGCCTGCGCAAGGGCAGCCGCTTCGTGCGCTACGCCGAGATGGACGTACGCCCCACCCTCGACTGACGCAGCGGCGGGCTTGCCCAGCGAGCCCGCCTTGTGCAAAATGCGCCCCGTCCTAGGGGAGTAGTCTCCCGCGAGCGCCCTGCTCGCCCGGTCCGCGTCAACACACTTGGTCCACAGACCATGGCGCGGACGACCCCGAGCCTGCACAGACAGGCCAGCGGTTTGACAAGACCTATGACACACACAACCTGACCCGGGGCGGGCAGATTGCGTGTGTCATGGTGATTAGTCGACCCGCCCCCCGTAGGAACCCTGATGCTGGAATCCCTGTTCGTCCCCACCCTGATCGTTGCCCTGGCCGAAATCGGCGACAAGACGCAATTGCTCGCCCTGCTCCTGGCTGCGCGCTTCCGCAAACCCTGGCCGATCATCTGGGGCATCATCGCCGCCACCCTGGCCAACCACTTCGCGGCCGGTGCGGTGGGCAGCTGGGTCGCCGGCTTCTTCTCCCCCGCCACCCTGGGCTGGATCCTCGCCGCCTCCTTCGCCGCCGTGGCCCTGTGGACCCTGGTGCCGGACAAGCTGGACGACGACGAAGCCTCCGGCCTGAAGAAATACGGCCCCTTCCTCACCACGCTGATCGCCTTCTTCCTCGCCGAGATGGGCGACAAGACCCAGGTCGCCACCGTGATGCTGGCCGCCCAGTACCCGCACTTCGTGCTGGTGGTCGCCGGTACCACCCTGGGCATGCTGATCGCCAACGTCCCCGTGGTGCTGGCGGGCAACTTCGCCGCTGATCGCCTGCCCCTGGCCCTGATCCGCCGCCTCGCTGCCGTCGCTTTCGGCGTCCTCGCCGTCTACGCCGCGTGGCAGGCCTGGATGCTGACCAGCGCGAGCTGATTCGCCACTCGGCTGACGCCGGAACGCCGGCGTTTCGGCCAATGGCAGGCGGCTGGCAACTGGTAGATTCCCGCCGATCTGCAGAACCGGCGAAGGAGACAGCGGATGTCGACCGAAGACCTGAAACGCGTCGTGCGCCAGCACATCGACCTCACCTGGAACAAGGGCCGTCTGGCACTGGCCGAGCAGTTGCAAAGCAAGGACTTCCTCTACAAGAGCTCCTTCCTCGGGCAGACGCTGGACAGCGCCGGCTACGCCGGGATGGTGCAGGAGATCCGCGAGGCCATGCCCGACCTGGAAGTGGTGGTGGAGGAATGCATCGCCGAAGGCCACAAGGTGTTCACCTGGAGCACCCTGATCGGCAGCATCCAGAAGCCCGCCCTGGGCTACCCGCCCAGCGACCGGGTGCTGAGCATCTCGGCCATGGCGTTCTGGACCCTCAACAGCCTGGGGGAGGTGCAGGAGCTGTGCACCATGTTCGACATGGAAAGCTTCCGCGCCCAGCTTGGGTTGGCCAGTCGCGCCTACGCGGAAAAAGCGCTGCCCTGAGGCAATGGGAACCGCCGGCTCGACGAGCCGGCGGTATCGATGGAGCGGTCAGCCGCCCTTGGCCTGCTTGTAGAAGGGCATGACCTTCGGAATCGCCGCCTGCAGGGAAGCGATCCGCGAGCTGGACGAGGGGTGGGTGCTCATGAACTCCGGCGGAGCCCCTTCGCTGGCCTTGCTCATCTTCTGCCACAGGCTGATGGTCGCGTTGGGGTTGTAGCCGGCGCGGGCAGACAGCTCGAGGCCGATCAGGTCGGCCTCGTTCTCGTTGGCGCGGCTGTTGGGCAGCGTCATCAGGTATTTCACGCCGACGTTGGCCAGTTGCAGGTTTTCGTTGCTCACCCCCAGCAGCGAACCCAGCTGGGTCCCCATCTGTAAGGGATAGGCCTTGGACATGGCTTCACGGCCGTGCTCGCGCAGGGCGTGGGCGATCTCGTGGCCCATCACCGCTGCCAGCTCGTCGTCGGTGAGTTTGAGCTGATCGATCAGCCCGCTGTAGACGATGATCTTGCCGCCAGGGCCGCAGTTGGCGTTCAGCTCGTCGCTGTCGATCACGTTGGCGTCCCAGGCCCATTGGGCCGCGTCGGGACGGAACACGGACACCTGCCCGATCAGCCGCTTGGCAATGGCCGAGACGCGCTTGGCGTTGGCGCTGCTCTTGTCCAGCACGCCGGCCTGGGAGGCCTCGTTCAGGGTCTCCTGATAGGACTGGGCATACATCTGGTTCACCTGCTGCTCGGACAGCATGCTGAACATGTACTGCTTGCGCTCGACACCGACGGCACCGCCGCTGGTGGTATTCACGGCCTGGCATCCTGCCAGAAGGACGGACAGCGCGAGGCTGCCGAGGATAAGAGGCTTGGCCACTTGTCATTCTCCTGCTTGAACTGCGCGGTACTGTAAGGACCGGACCGATACCAGGCAACCAGGAAGCGGACTAGTGGCCAGGTGACTATCTTTTGTTGTGACAACGGGCTCATGCTCCCGCCCGGTCCGGCCGATAAACCCAGCGCTGGCTGAATAAAGACGCGAACGGAGTTCCCATGAAATTCAGATCGATCCAGTTTTCGGTAGCCACCCTGGCCGGCGCCAGCGTGCTCGCCGTGGTAGTCGCCCTGGTGCTCTACGCCCTCTTCGCCGGCGCCCGGACCCAGGAGCTGGTGCAGTCCCGGACCGAAACACTGCTGGAGCAGGCCATCGCCGACCGCCTGCAGTCGCTGGCCGCCGCCCAGGTTTCGGACATCCAGCGCGAGCTGGCCGCGCCCATGAGCATCGCCGCCACCGTCGCCCAGACCAACGCCCTGCTGGGGCAGACCGCCGAGGACGGCAGCCCGGCGCTCAGCGCCTCCCGCAAGGAGCTGCTCAACCTGCTGCGCCACCTGCTGTCGAGCAACCCCAAGCTGATCGACCTCTACATCGGCTGGCAACCCAATGCCTTCGGCAATGACTCCGACAACATCGGCACCCCTGGCCACGACGAGACCGGCCGCTTCATGCCCTGGTTCTACCGCGACGGCAACGCCCTGAAGGTCGACCCGCTGGGCGCCACCCTGGAAAGCGAGAAGCTCCTGCCCACCGGCGTGCGCGAGGGCCAGTACTACCTGTGCCCGCGCGAAACCCTCAAGCCCTGCGTGGTGGACCCAGCCCCCTACGAGTTCGCCGGCAAGATGGTGATGCTCTCCAGCTTCAACGCGCCGATCCTGGTCAACGGCCAGTTCAAGGGCGCGGTGGGTGCGGACCTGTCCCTGGACTTCATCCAGCAACTGCTGGTCGAGGCCAACAAGAAGCTCTACAACGGCGCCGGCGAGCTGGCGCTGCTGGCCAACAACAAGCGCCTGGTGGCCTACACCGCCAACGCCGCCAAGCTGGGCGAGCCGGCCGACCAGGTGCTGGGCAGCGTGATCGCCGACAACCTGCGCAACCTCAGCGGTGACCAGCCGGCCTACGAGATCGACCGCCAGAACGGCCGTATCTTCCTGCTGGTGCCGTTCAAGGTCGCCGGCACCGATTCGCGCTGGATGCTCAGCCTCAACCTGCCGCTGGAAACGGTGATGGCCGACCTGCACAAGCTCGAAGGCGACCTCACCGTACAGCGCGACAGCGACATCCTCGGCATGAGCCTGGTGGGCCTGCTGATCGCCGCCCTGGGCCTGGTGGTCATCTGGTTCGTCGGCTACGGCATCGCCAGCCCGCTGCGGCAGATGGTGGCCATGCTCGACGACATCGCCAAGGGCGAGGGCGACCTCACCCGCCGCCTGCATTCCGACCGCGCCGACGAACTGGGCGCCATCGCCAACGGCTTCAACACCTTCCTCGCCAAGCTGCAAGCGATGATCAGCCAGGTGGTGACCTCGGTGCAGAAGGTCAGCGACTCCTCCGAGCACACCGCCGACATCGCCATCCGCACCAACCAGGGCGTGCAGAAGCAGCTGGCCGAGATCGAACTGGTGGCCACCGCCGTCCACGAGATGACCGCCACCGCCCAGGACGTGGCGCGCAACGCCACCCTGGCCGCCGAGGCGGCCAACAACGCCGACCAGGCCGCCAACGACGGCAAGCGCATCGTCCAGAGCACCACCGGCGCCATCAGCGCCCTGGCCGAGGAGATCGCCCGCGCCGTGGGCGTGGTGCAGAACCTGGCCAAGGACAGCGAGAACATCAACGCCATCCTGGTGGCCATCCGCGGCATCGCCGAGCAGACCAACCTGCTGGCCCTCAACGCCGCCATCGAGGCCGCCCGCGCCGGCGAGCAGGGCCGCGGCTTCGCCGTGGTGGCCGACGAGGTGCGCAACCTGGCGCAGAAGACCCAGCAGGCCACCGAGGAAATCCAGACCATGATCCAGCAGCTCCAGCAGGGGACGCGCGACGTGGTGCGGGTCATGCAGGACAGCCAGACCAAGACCGACACCAGCGTGCAGTCCGCCAGCGAGGCGGCCCAGGCGCTGGAGTCCATCACCCAGGCGGTGTCGGTGATCAACGACATGAACACCCAGATCGCCAGCGCCGCCGAAGAGCAGAGCGCCGTGGCCGAGGACATCAACCGCAACGTCACCAACATCGGCCAGGTGGCCAACGAGGTGGCCGGCGGCGCCGATGAAGCCTCCGCCGCCAGCGCCGAGCTGACCAAGCTGGCCGAGCAGCAGCGCCGGCTGATCAACCAGTTCAAGGTCTGACCCGCGCCACCTCCCCGGCCCACAGGGCCGGGGAGGTTTCCGGAAGATGAACGGCCCGGCACTTCGTCGGAAACGCCCCGCCCCCGCCCCGCCCCTCCGTTAGACTCGCCGCCGTTTTCGTGGCCCGCCCCGGGCCCGCTGGTCGTAGTCGCAGGCTGTGCCTGCCGCGGAGTTGATGATGTCCCTGCAGGCACTCTGGTCCCTCTACCAGGCCCACCCGCACCAGGCGGTCAACGGCCTGGCCCTGTTCTTCGCCGTCATCGGCAGCTGGCTGCTCACGGCCACCCGGCTGCGCGAGCAACGCGCCTCGGCCCGCCTGGTGGTGGAGAGCGATCTGGAAGAACTGGAGCAGGACGCCCCGGTCGACGAACGCAGCCAGAAGATCAACCGCTTCTTCTACGCCTTCGGCAGCTTCACCCTGGCCGTGGCCCTCGGCGTGTCCTGGGCCAGCACCCAGCTCTGACCGCGCAGTCCGCTGCAGAATGAAAAACGGCGACCCGAGGGTCGCCGTTTTGCTGTGGCCTGTTCGCCCTCAGAGCGGCAGGCCCGCCTGGGTGCGGTACTGGTTGCGCACCGGGTTGGCGTACTGCAGCACCAGCCACGGGCGATGCGCCTCGGGGCAGGCGTTCAGGCGGCGCTGCCACTCGGCCCGCGCACGGGCAATCTCCTCGGCCCCGAACAGGCTTTCCAGCGCCGGCACGGCCAGTGCCTCGTCGCGTCCTTCCCACATCGCGTAGGCCAGGTAGTGCACCGGGAACAGCCGGTAGCCGGTGAGGATGCGCCGGTCCATCTCCGCCGCCAGCTGCTTGGCATCCACCGCCTCGTCGACGATCTCGCCACCGAAGGCCACGTGCACCCGGCCCTTGTAGCCGGTGATGCCGAGGGCGATGCTCGCGTCATCCTCGCCCGGCGCCTTCTCGTAGCCGCCGGTGGTGGCGCGGATGTACAGCTCGCGGGCCTTGGCCTGGTCGCAGGGGTCGTATTCGTAGCTGATGGACACCGGGACGATGTGCAGGTCGCGGACCACGTCGGCGAACGCCTCGTCCTTGCGGCTCATGTGGAACATCTTGAGAATCGCCGAATCGGTGCGGTCATCCCCGTCCTTGGCGCGGCCCTCCGCCTGGGCGATCCAGATCGACTGGCCGTCCTCGCGGATCGAATGGTTGATGTAGGCGGACAGCAACTGGTAGGCCGCCAGCTTCTCGCGGCGCCCGGCCAGGTTGCGGTGGACGATGAAGCTCTTGTTCAGGCGCATCAGGTCGCTGACGAAGGGCTTCTGCAGCAGGTTGTCGCCGATGGCGATGCGCGGCGTGGGGATGCCGGCGTGGTAGACCGCGTAGTTGACGAAGGCCGGGTCCATCACGATGTCGCGGTGGTTGGCGACGAACAGGTAGGCCCCGCCGGGCTTGAGCCGGTCCACCCCGGAGTAGGTGACACCATCGGTGGCACGCTCGATGGTGGTGTCCACGTAGGGCTCGATCTTGTCCTGCAGCGCATGCACGGACTCGATGCCCTGGAACTCACGGCGCAGCCGATGGGCTATAACAGGCCTCAGCAGCCAGCCCAGCGGACCTGCCAGCCGGGGGAAGCGGTAGCGGGTGAGCGTCCCGATGAAGGCCGGGTCGGCGAACAGGCGTGCCAGAACCGCGGGCACCTCGGCGTCGTCATAGGGTCGGATGGCTTCGAATTCGCCCATCGTGTTCTCTTGTTCTGCTGCGGCTGTGGATAAGGATGTCGCCCCGCAATCCGGGGCCAGAAGTAGACCGGCGATTATACCTTCAAGTCACAGGGGAATATGGCGACATGCTGGAGACACAAGCGTACGACTGCCCATATTGCGGCGAAGCGGTGGACACCCTGCTCGACCTGTCCAGCGGCGACCAGCAGTACATCGAGGACTGCCCGGTGTGCTGCCGGCCGATCGTCTTCGACCTGCGCACCGACGGGCTCGACTGGAGCCTGGACGTGCGCCGGGAGGACGAGTGATGCAACGCATCTACGAGCCCCGCGACCTGATCGAGGCCCAGTTGCTGCTGGGCATGCTCGCCAGCGAGGGCATCACCGCCCACCTGGCCGGTGCCCACCTGCTCGGCGGCGTTGGCGAACTGCCCGGTGCCGGGCTGCTGGGGCTGATGGTGGACGAGGCGGATGCCGAACAGGCACGGTGCCTGATCGCCACGTACAATGCCGCCTCGCCCGTGCCCGGGGACGAGCCGGAAGGCTGCCCCGGCACCCTGTTGTGCTGAACCGAGAAGCCCATGTCCGGACGTTTCGCCCTGTTCCGCTGGTCCCCCGACTTCGCCGCCCTGCCCGGCTTCCCCGCCGACCAGCGCCCGCACTGGAACCTCGCGCCGAACATGCAGGTACTGATGCTGCGCCAGCAGGACGGCATCCAGCGACTGGACCTGGCCCGCTGGGGCCTGACCCCGGCCTGGCTGACCGACCTGTCGCGCACCCCCGCCCACGCCCGGGCCGAAACGGTGGCCGAACAGCCGATGTTCCGCGACGCCCTGCGCCGCCGCCGCTGCCTGGTACCGGCCAACGGCTTCTATGAATGGCGCGGGGTGCGCAAGCGGCCCTACTGGGTCAGCAGCGAGACCTCCCTGCTGCATTTCGCCGCACTCTGGGAGCCTTTCCCGGTCGGCGACACCGAGTACCTCAGCCTGGCCCTGATCACCCGCCCGGCCGCCGACCTGCGCCGCCCCCTGGTGCTGGACGCCGACGGCCAGCGCGCCTGGCTGGACGCCGACACCCCGCAGGAAAGGATCCACGCCCTGCTCGACGGCCCCACCCCGCCCCTGCGCGAACGCGCCCTGGCCACCCTGGTCAACGACCCGAAGCTCGATGGCCCCGAGTGCCTGACCCCCGCCTAGGGCGAATCGCAGGCACAAAAAACCCGGCTCAAGGCCGGGTTTTTCGTCATCGACTGGCTTACTGCAGCAGCAGCTGGCCGATGGTCGGGTCCTTGAAGGCGCGGGTCAGCGCATCGCTCAGGACATTGCTCACCAGCTTGGTGTTGGTCTCCTGGTTCGGCGCGGTGCCGAAGCGCTGGTTCAGCGAAGCACCGTAGCGGCCGCTGTAGCGACGGGTGGCGTTCTGCACGTCGACGCGGAAGGTGGCGCTGATGTCCGCCTCGGTCACGTACATGCCTTCCTTAGGCGACTGGTACTTCAGCTCGGCCAGGGTCAGGGTCAGCTGGGGAGCGTTGTAGGCGTTGGGCGACGGGGTGAAGCCCAGCAGGCGCACGGCGGCCTCGGCTTCGGCCTGCAGGCGCGGCAGGATGTCCTGGCCCTGCACGGTCACGTTGCTGGTGTCGGCGTACAGGCCGCCACGGGTGCCCAGCACCGGGGAAGGACGACCATCGGCGACCCGCACCACCACCGGCTGGCCCTGGCCGACCGGAGTCAGCGGGCCGGTGAGCTTGGGTTGCGGGCTGAGTTGTTGCGGGCTGA
>Ga0247725_1001809_pt1 | contig 10096 bp, 9 predicted proteins | sample OKSTACKMCFT3sol_FD_183021 | JGI IMG/M metagenome (GOLD analysis project Ga0247725, IMG submission 183021) | Subsurface sediment microbial communities from gas well in Oklahoma, United States - OK STACK MC-FT3-sol | ecosystem: Environmental > Terrestrial > Deep subsurface > Rock core/Sediment... | reverse complement strand
CGATGAGGGTGTGGGCTTCGTCGACGAACAGGATGATGGGCATCGGGGCGTTGCGGACCTCGTCGATGACGCCCTTCAGGCGTCGCTCGAATTCGCCCTTCACGCTGGCGCCGGCCTGCAGCAGGCCGAGGTCGAGGGACAGCAGCTCGACGTCCTTGAGGGCGTCCGGCACTTCGCCGTTGGCGATGCGGCCGGCCAGGCCCTCGACCACGGCGGTCTTGCCCACCCCGGCCTCGCCCACCACGATCGGGTTGTTCTTCCGGCGTCGGGCGAGGATGTCGATCATCTGGCGGATGGCGGAGTCCCGGCACAGCACCGGGTCCAGCTTTCCGTCCCGGGCCTGCTGGGTCAGGTTGTGGGTGAAGCGCTTGAGCAGCGATTCCCCTGTGGACGGGGCGCTGGCCGTGCCCGGCTCCGCCTGCTGGGCGCGGGCGAAGTCCCGCAGCCGTTCGGCGCTGATGCGGCCGAGCAGGGCGTGGTAGCGGGTGCCCGCATGGCGCAGGGGGTTCTGCAGCAGCGCCAGGAGCAGCGCGGCCTGGTCGATCAGGCTGCGCTGCAGTTCCAGGTTGGCCACCAGCAGGGCGTCCTGCAGCCACTGCACCAGTTCGGTGGCGAACACCGGGTTGCGCGAGGCACTGTGCTCCGGGTTGGCCTGGAGTGCGGCGGCCAGTTCGGCTGCGTCCACCTCGCCGTCCTGCAGGGCGCGGTGGATCAGGCTGCCAGTGCGTTCCAGCATGGCCAGCAGGAGGTCTTCCACCAGGATGCGGCTGCCGCCCCGGGCGACGCAGCGCTCGGCGGCGATCTCCAGGTCACGGCGGGTGTCGGCGTCCAGGGCCTGGACGAGTTGTTGCAGGTCGATATTGATCATGGGCTCATCTGTCCTTAATGAGTGCGGCTGCGCAGCGAGACGATGCCGTCGGCACGTTCGCGGCCGAGCCAGCTGGTCCAGCCAAGGCGGCAGGGGTTGTCGGCGCCGACCCGCAGTTCGCGGATGGCGTCGTGGCGCAGTACCAGGCGGAGGTCGTAGTCCAGCGGGTCGCGCAGGGTGAAGCGCACCAGCGCGCAGAGGGGCTGGTAGCCGGTGCCGATAGGCAGGAATTCGTGGAAGCGTTCCCAGTCCAGCTGGCGGATGTGGATGCGGAACTTGCCGCCGCGATCGCGCACCTGCTCTCCCAGTACCAGGTCCTCGCCCAGTTGGCTGTTGGCCTGGCCCAGGCGGTTGAGCTGCTCCTGGAGGATGTCGACGCTGCGCTCGATGCATTGCTCGATGAACAGCTCGGCATGCTTGAAGTAGTAGCGCAGCACGGCCTCGATCAGTGCTGCCGAGTGGGCGCGCAGGCTGAGCAGCCCGAGGTAGGGCAGCAGGCGCTTCCAGTTCAGTTCCTCGGCGCTGCGCAGCTCCTCGCTGCCCAGGCCGATCAGGGCGAACAGCCGTTCGGAGAAGGCGTCCCGGGCACCACTCTGGAAGCTCGACCGATAGCGGTACTTGCGCCAGATCGGCAGCAGCAGCCGCTGCAGCCGGTGGTGGAACAGGTCGAGGAAATCCCGGGTGGGGTTGTCGTCGTCCCCTTCGCCCAGCACCTGCTCGGCATAAAAGGCGGGCAGCGGCGAGCCCGAGCCGGAAAGGCGGACGAGGTTCAGGCAGATGCGCGCGCGCGTCTCGCCCCCTTCTTCAAAGAAGGTCAGGCTGTGGATATCGGTGCCGGGGAAGCCCAGGCTCGGGTTGGCCTGGAATTCGATGCGCTCGTAGAGGCGTTCCTCGTCGATTGCCTCGTCCGTGCCGTCCGCCTGGTGCAGGTGCTCCATCGCCAGGAGTACGGCCTGGAACAGCGCGTATTCCCGGATGCCCTGGCTCAGGCGGCTCAGAGCAAGGGCTGCTGGCCCATGCGTGGTGTCCATTGGTACACCTCTCCCTGTGTGCTGCGGACCCGTAGCTCGTGGTACGAGTTGAGGCTTGCGTAGAGTGCGAAGAATTCGTTGAGCACCGAGGCGAAGACGAAGAGGTCGCCGTCGCAGATGTAGCCTTCGGGGTCGATGCTCATCTCGGTGCGCAGGCCTCGGACCGGCAGGCCGCGGTGGAGCCTGTCCACATGCTGGTGGCGGATCGACTTGAGGCCGTTGAGCAGGCGCTTGCTGACCTTTTCCGCGTGCTGGTCGTAGTAGCGCGGCAGGTCGTAGGTTTCGAGGATCACCTTCAGCGCGCCGACGTTGGCGAGCGAGAGGTAGTTCAGCGACATGTTGCTGATCAGCTTCCAGAGGAACTCGCGGTTGATCGGCGGTGCGTAGCTGGCGGTCACGGCGGTGATGTTGCGGAAGGTGAGGAAGTCCGGTGCTCCCTCGCCGGGACGGCAGATGTCGCCCAGGCGCAGCCGGCGCGGCAGGTTCTGGTTGGTGCAGGTCAACTCCACGGAGAGGGTTTCCTGTTCCTGGCTGCTGCGCGCACCGAAGCTGAGGTAGGTGTCCAGCCCGTCGTGCAGCAAGGAGTTGCGCTGGCGCACGCTGTAGTGCGGCCGGGGCATCGGCACGTCGAAGCTGGCGTCATGCTCGAAGGATTCGAACTGCACGTAGTCGCGATGACCGACCCCGCCGGGCAGCCAGCCGCTGACGGTGTCGACGGAGAACACGCCGCAGTGCTGCGGGTCGTACTCGGCCGGGAGGATCAGGTATTCGTCCTGCTTGCCGTCGAGGCGGATGGGCAGGGCGTCGTGGCGGAACAGGTTGGCTACCGGGGTGCAGTAGAGCTTCAGGTTGTCCAGGGTCGGGCGCAGGCGCTGGATGCCGCTGCGACGGATGTCGAAACGCAGCTCCAGGCCCCTGGCCTGTTCCAGCTGCTCCTTGGGCAGGCCGCCGAGGCAGGCCAGGCCGGTGAGGTCGACGAAGAGGAACTTGTCCTGGAAGGCGAAGTATTCCTGCAGGTAGCGGTAGCCGCGGAAGGTGTTCAGCGGGTAGGGGATGAGCGCCTCTTCCTCGGCGAAGCCCACGGGGCGAATGCTGGTGGATGGCAGGCGCAGGCCGATGGGCTGGCCGCGTTCGTCCTGCAGGGCGACGTGGTTTGCGTCCAGCGGCACCAGCTCGACGTTGTCGAGGTCGTGCACCAGCCCAAGGTAGAGCGTCTGGCTGATGTAGCGCTCGCCCGCCAGGTGCAGGCGCAGCCGGTCGAAGGGAACGTCGCCCAGGTGGCCGTCGCCGATCAGGGCCAGGCGCAGGCTGAGCAAGGCACCATCCCCGGTGACGGAGTAGCTAAGGCCATCGGCCCGCAAGGGCAGGATCTCGGTGGGGAAGCAGGTCTTGAAGCGGCAGCGCACGCCATCCACCGGGTTGCTTTCCACGCAGGTCTCACGGGGCACCACCAGGGCCTCACCCGCGCCGTCATGCGGATCGAACTGCAGGATGCTGAACGCCGGCAGGGGGCGCATGTAGTTCGGCCACAGCAGGTGCATCAGCGAATGGGTCAGCTCGGGCAGTTCGTCGTCGAGCTTCTGCCGCAGCCGGCCAGTCAGGAACGCGAAGCCCTCCAGCAGGCGCTCCACGTCCGGATCCCGCCCCGCCTGGGCGAGAAATGGCGCCAAGGCCGGGCTGCGCTCGGCGAAGCGGCGCCCGAGCTGGCGCAGGGCGGTCAGCTCGCTTTGGTAGTAGTGGTTGAAGGACATGGAGGACTGAGTTCCCGGTGTTCCTGGGCGAAGACTGGCGAAAGGGCCAGGGCGCTGTATGCGTCAGCCGATCAGTACGGTTCCCGAACCGCTGAGGACGACGTTGCCGTGACTGCCAATGCTTCCCACGGTGGCAGCGGGACGCCCATTGATCAGTACGGTGGCGGAAAGGTTGGCCGCCATGGCCCCGCCGCAGGCCGACGGGTCGCCCTGGCGTGCGGCGGGCAGGCCGTCGAACAGCACGTCGGGTGACCCGACGGCGATCGGGTTGATCAGGTGGAACGGGATGGGGCATGCCGTCGGGTCGGACAGGCGTGCGGCGGGTTTGCCGGACATGGGGGGTATCTCCTTACTGGACCTTGACCTTGCCGCTGCCGTCGAGGTGGGCGGCGAAGCTGACCTGCCGCCGGGTGCCGTCGATGTTCAGCGTGCCTTCGATGGAGAAGGACAGGTTGAGTGGGTCGTGCCGACGCGGCAGTGCGACCACGCGGACGCCCTGCAGCCGTGGCTCGTAGGCCTCGATGAAGCGCTCGATGGCGGCACGGGCCTGGTTGAGGGCGTCGTGCAGGCTCATGCGCATGTCGTTGAGGTCGGGCAACCCGTAGTCGGGCAGCGTTTGCACGCTGCCCGCCCGGGTGCTGAGCATCTTGGCCAGGTGGTCGGCCACGGATGACATGACGGCGACTTCGCGGCTCAGCCCGACGCGTTCGCGTGCCTTGCCGCCCAGTCGTTCGAACAGGCTGCCGTAACCGTCCATCTGCCGGCCCTTATTCCTTGTCCAGCTTGCCGACCAGGGACAGGGTGAAATCCGCCCCCATGTACTTGAAGTGCGGCCGGATGCTCAGGCTCACGCGGTACCAGCCCGGTTCGCCTTCGACATCGGTGACCAGCACCTGGGCTCCGCGCAGCGGGCGGCGGCTACGGACTTCGGAGCTGGGGTTCTCCTGGTCGGCCACGTACTGGCGAATCCACTTGTTCAGCTCCAGCTCCAGGTCGGAGCGCTCCTTCCAGGAGCCGATCTGCTCGCGCTGCAGCACTTTCAGGTAGTGGGCCAGGCGGTTGACGATGAACAGGTAGGGCAACTGGGTGCCGAGCTTGTAGTTCAGTTCGGCGGTGCGGCCTTCTTCGCTGATGCCGAAGAACTTCGGCTTCTGGGTGGAGTTGGCGGAGAAGAATGCGGCGTTATCGCTGCCCTTGCGCATGGTCAGGGCGATGAAGCCTTCTTCGGCCAGCTCGTATTCGCGGCGGTCGGAAACCAGGACCTCGGTGGGGATCTTGGTTTCGATCTCGCCCATGCTCTCGAAGTGGTGCAGCGGCAGGTCCTCGACGGCGCCACCGCTCTGCGGGCCGATGATGTTCGGGCACCAGCGGAACTTGGCGAAGCTGTCGGTGAGGCGGCTGGCGAAGGTGTACGCGGTGTTGCCCCAGAGGTAGTGCTCGTGGTCGTTGGCGACGTTCTCCCGGTAGACGAAGGTCTTCACCGGGTTCTCTTCCGGGTCGTAGGGGTTGCGCAACAGGAAGCGCGGCAGGGTCAGGCCGACGTAGCGGGCGTCCTCCTGTTCGCGGAAGCTCTGCCACTTGGCGAACTGCGGGCCCTCGAAGTGGTCCTTCAGGTCCTTGAGGTCGGGCAGGCCGGTGAAGCTCTCGATGCCGAAGAACTTCGGCCCGGCGGCGGCGATGAAGGGCGCATGGGACATGCAGGCGACGCTGGCGACGTACTGCATCGTCTTGATGTCGGGGGCGCTGGGGTTCATGTAGTAGTTGGCGATGATCGCGCCGACCGGCTGGCCACCGAACTGGCCGTATTCCGCGGTGTAGATGTGCTTGTAGAGGCCGGACTGGACCACCTCCGGGGAGTCCTCGAAGTCATCCAGCAGGTCCTGCTTGGAGACGTTGAGGATCTCGATCTTGATGTTCTCGCGGAAGTTGGTGCGGTCGATCAGCAGCTTGAGGCCGCGCCAGGAGGATTCCAGTGCCTGGAACTCCGGGTGGTGGAGGATCTCGTCCATCTGGCGGCTGAGCTTGGTGTCGATCTCCGCGATCATGCGGTCCACCAGGGCCTTCTTGACCGGCTCGCCCTGGTTCTGCGGCTTCAGCAGTTCTTCGATGAAGGCCGAGACGCCGCGCTTGGCGATGCCGTAGGCCTCGTCCTCCGGGGTCAGGCTGGTTTCGGCGATGATCCGGTCGAGGATCCCGTGTTCGGCGGCCTTCGCCGACTGTTCCTGTGCTGCGCTGATGCTCATGGTTCGCGTCCTTTCAATCTGTTCCGGTTGTTACTCGTCCTGGCTGGTACCGAGGCCCAGTTCACCCAGTACGCGGGTGCGGGATTCCTCGTCGGCCAGTACGCCTTCGATCGCCTTGCGGAAGGTGGGGGCGTTGCCCAGCGGGCCCTTGAGGGCGACCAGGGCGTCGCGCAGCTCCATCAGCTTCTTCAGCTCGGGCACCTGCTCGACCAGGTTGGCGGGGTTGAAGTCCTTCATGGAGTTGACCGACAGGCTGATGCCCAGCTCGTCGTCTTCCTTGTCCTCCTGGAGGCGGTTCGGCACGTTCAGCGTGAGGCTCAGCTCCTGCTTGGCGAGCACTTCGTCGAAGCTGTTCTTGTCGATGCCGATCGGTTTGCGATCCTCGACCTTGCGGTCGTCCGCACGCTGGGTGAAATCCCCCAGCACGAGCAGCTTGAGGGGCAGCTCGATTTCTTCCTGGGCGTTGCCCGTTGCGGGCTTGAAGGTGATGTTGATGCGTTCCTTGGGGGCGACCGAGCCTTCTTTGGCCATGACATGTCTCCTTTGCGTGGGGGCCCGAGGGCCTAGTCGAGTACCACCTCGAGATCGAGATGGCACAGCCTGCGGTGAACCTCGTCCTTGCGTTCGCGCACGCTGTGGTTCTGTGGCAGCAGCTCGCAGCAGCTGTGCAGGAGGTTGAGCACCTGCAGGACGAGGTCGGGTTCCCAGGCGTGCAGGCCACTGTCCTGCAGGTCCTGGTCGAGGTTTTCGAGCTGGATGCGGGCCAGCTCGTATTTCTTGGCGTGGTAGCAGAGCCGGGCCATGGCCAGTTGCCAGAAGAAGCGCTGGCGGCCGCCATGGGCTGATTGCAGGCCGTGCTTAAGGTGCTGGGTGGCGGCCTTGAGGCCGTCCTTGCGCAGGATGGCCTGGGCCTCCTGCAGGGCCTGCTCCCAGGCAGGTGCATCGTGGCCGCTGGTGGGCGTCGGGGCGGCGTCGACGGTCTGCAGGTGGGGCAGGACGTGTGCGCTGATCCAGCTGCGGGCAGCCGGGTCGGCGAACGGGCTGCCATCGTGGAAGCGCAGTTCGACGATGCCGGGCAAGCGGTGCAGGAACAGCGCGCACTGCAGTTCGACTTCGAGCATGGCGGCCTCCGCTCCCAGGCCCTGGAGGCATTCCCAGGCCATGTGCTGGCCGTCCAGCCAGAAGGGCGCGCGGGCGATGCTGCCTTCCAGTTCGGCGAGCAGGTCGGCGTATTCGCCCTTGGCCAGCCGATCCCGGTAGTTCTCCAGCTTGTCCTTGGGCAGGTTGCGCAGGGGGGTGATCTGTTCGGCGTTGCGCTCCGGGAGGCTGTCGATCGCCAGCCAGAGCAGCGTGCGGTTGAGGCGCAGGGCGCGGATGTCCGTGGTGTTCTGGCGCAACCACCAGGTGTTCAGGGGGCGGGCGGCGTCCTGCAGGGCGCGCAGGTTCTTCTGTGCGTCCCGCTCGTTCTCCACGGCGCTGGGCGAGGACAGCAACTGGCTGGCCACCTGCTTGACCTGGGCCACGGTGGCGCTGACCGCGTTGTTCTCCGGCTGGCCCTTGGCGGCCTGATTCACCCGTTCGTTGAGTCGGCGGCACAGGGGCAGGAGCAAGGGCGCATCGGCCTCCAGGCGCTGGCTCAGGCACTGGTCCAGGCGGGCGAGGGCGCTCGCCAGGTCGCGGAACAGGGGTAATTGCTCCTTGATCGGCACGGCTTCGTCGAACGCGGGCTCAAGGCGCGTAGTCAGCCAGGCCAATGCGGCGGCGCGGGTGCGCGACTTGCGCGGATGCAGGTCGTCCCAGTGTTCTTCACAGAGGTGCAGCAGCAGTGCCAGCCCGGCATGGAGGCCCTGGAAGGATTCGCACTGATAGAGCGCCCAGGTCAGCCAGGCGGCTGCGCGCAGGTCCTTCGACTGAGCACGGAGCAGTGCCTCGCTCTGTTCCCGGATCATCTGCCAGTCGATGGGGGCGCTGGTATGCAGGGAGGCAGCCTTGCCCAGCTCGTTTTCCAGAGCTTCGAATTCCGGCGAGTAGCGGACGTCTTCACCCGCAAAGCTCTCCGCCGAGACGGGCTTGGCAGCCAGCTCCTGATAATGGGCGGCGAGTTTTCCGGAGTAGCTCATCCCTGCTGGGCTCCAATTGAAGTTGACTTCCTGTTGGGCAATTGAGCGTTGCTGGAGCCGAGTGCGGGAGGCGAAGACTCGGTCGTAGCCAATTGCCATCTTCAAGGGCGACCGATTATGGAGGGGAGGTTAAAAAGTGTGTTCGCCAATACCTGTAGGAAACAGAGACAGGTGTTGAGCGCGGCGTCTTTGCGAGCCTGTAGTTGCCTGTAAGGTCTTTTCTAGAGCGGTCTATTGGCTACTTTCAGTTGATTGAAAGTGCGCAAAAAGTTGCGCTTTGAATGCGTTGAAAATTGCCCGTCATGTTTGGATTTCTTGTTGGTTTATTGGGCGAGAGCTGCACTTTTATTTGCAACTTGTTGGTTTGAAAGAAGTTTCCAGAATTGGCATGTGCCTTGTTTGTAGTAAGGGGCCTGAAGTCATCAGGCCATTCATCAACCACGGCAAGGAGACTGCCATGCCAACTCCCGCGTACCTGTCCCTCGAAGGCACCAAACAAGGCCTCATCACCGCCGGCACCTTCACCGAGGACTCGGTCGGCAACATCTTCCAGGAAGGCCACGAGGACCAGATCTTGGTCCAGGCCTTCAACCACCAGGTGATCATTCCCCGTGATCCCCAGTCCGGTCAGCCCACCGGCCAGCGTGTCCACAAGCCGCTGATGATCACCAAGGTGTTCGACAAGTCCTCACCGCTGATCTTCAACGCCCTGACGTCCGGCGAGCGCCTGTCCAAGTGCCGTCTGGAGTGGTACCGCACCTCCTCCACCGGCACCCAGGAGCACTACTTCACCATCGAACTGGAAGACGCGGTGATCGTCGATGTGCAGTCGCGCATGCCGAACTGCCAGGACCCGAACATGGCGCACTTCACCCACCTGGAAGACGTGTACTTCACCTACCGCAAGATCGTCTGGACCCACGAGGTCTCCGGCACATCCGGCTCGGATGACTGGCGTACGCCGATCTCCGCCTGACCCTTCGGCCGGGGTTCCCCGGCCGAACTCCTTCCGCCCCGACCGGGGCGGACCTATTCCGGAATCAGTTTGTCCACCAGCGCCGGGTCATCGATGAAGCGATTGCGCGTGCCCTGCAGGGCGGCGATGCGGTCGTTGCGGGCGCGCTCGGCGGCGTCGGGCGGGTCCTGGCGGTGCCACTGCTTGAAGACCTGCACCTGGCCGACGATGGGCAGGCCGTACTCCACATGCATATAGAAGATGGCGCGGGCGACGTTGCCCTTGGCTTCGTCCCTCGGCTCCATCAGCTGGAAGCTGCTCTTCAGCGGGCAGTCATCGATGGTGCGCGCGGAGGCGGCGTCACCCACCACGCCGAACAGCGCGTTGCGTCGCGCCAGTTCCACCCGTGCCAGCTCGGGGTAGAGGTTGTGCAGGTCGGCCAGCATGTAAGGGTACTGCGGGTTCGCCTCGCGGCACTGGGCGTCCGTCACGCAGCGCAGGGCGCTCTTGATCTGCTTGATGGCGTAGACCGGGCTGGCCGCCAGCAGGCCGCTTTCGCCCTGGAAGGGCTTGCCGCAATAGAGGGTGGTGTCGGGGCCGGCGTAGAGCTGTTTCCAGAAGGCCTCGCGGATCGCGGCCTTGGGGTCTGGCAAGCGATTCTGGCCACCGGCAAACAGTGGGCTGGAGACGGCAAGGGCCGCCAGGGAGAGGGCTATCGCAACGACGCGCATGGTGATGACCCAGGGTGACGCCCCTTGTAGGGCTTGTTGTTATTCGGGACTGGCGGAGTCTAGCAAGTGGGTTTTGCCAAGACAAAACCAAGCGATCGCTTGCTTGGGTTCGCAAATTGCCCCGTATGAATCGATTGAATGTGATGGACGCACCATTTGTAGGGTCATGTAAGAGAATGCTTACAAGATCTGACGGCTATAGCTGCTATCGCCGCTTGGTGGGCCTCACTAATCTACACGCCATAGGACGCCGCGCAGGAAGCGCACTGAAAAACACGGATGCAGTGGATTCTCCGCCAGGATGGCGGTTGATCAGGGATGTCAGGGAAACAAGTCTGCAGAAACCCCGCTTCGGCGGGGTTTTTCTTTTGCGCGTTCAAACGCCTTCCCAGGGCGG
>Ga0247725_1001808_pt1 | contig 10098 bp, 8 predicted proteins | sample OKSTACKMCFT3sol_FD_183021 | JGI IMG/M metagenome (GOLD analysis project Ga0247725, IMG submission 183021) | Subsurface sediment microbial communities from gas well in Oklahoma, United States - OK STACK MC-FT3-sol | ecosystem: Environmental > Terrestrial > Deep subsurface > Rock core/Sediment... | reverse complement strand
TTTTACGTTAAGCTCTTCATCATTAAAGTACAGCAGAGATTTCAAAGGCCTATCTTCATATTTTCCTTCATGCTCTTGAATAGTAAATTTATCTATGGATATCACAGAGCTTCCTTTGCCGTATAACGCTTTACTAATGGGCTGCCGCAGCGCAGCGTAGGCAGTCCCGTGGAGGCCACGTTGTTTGTGGCCGGAACGAAATTAAGTAACTTGTTAGTTGCTTTTCTGCGCCCAAACTGGAATGCGCAAATTGGCTTTGTTTATAGTGGTCTTTTCGAAAGAATTAAGCTCAGGAGCCTCAATGTTGACGCCAAGTGATAACGCAACGAAACCTTCAGGCATATACTTGGATACAACAAATTCAGTACCTGCTGGAATTACTATTCCAGAGCTGGTTTTCAAATCAACCTGTGATTTCCAAACTTCAGTCGTGCCAGAGCCAAGTAAGTTGATTGCGACCATTGAAGCAATACCAATTAAAATTCCGACTAAAAGTGTAAAAATTGACTTCATACTTTCCTTGGCAACTAACATTTGTATATTGTGCCAGCACGCTTTCTCTGGTTATACCAGATGACACACCAGCTTTAACGTATTGATAAACATCGATTAATTACAATCAACCACAGATCACTGCAACTAAAAGCGTGCTGGCACATTATTACTTTTATCTGGCCTGTTATTTTTAGTCTGGTTCGCGCTAGGTATCTAAATTAGAGTGTTTTTCCTTCTTCAGCAACAGATAAATGTGCCTGTTGATTTGTCCAAAGCGTGCCTATTTTCTGGTAAAAGCAAATAACACTGTGTATTCGTCCAGATCTACACGCAATGTCGGCTTTTGGCACAAAAGTGATGATACAGGTATAAAAAAGCAACGGAGGCAAAGCTGACGCGTCTTCACCTTTGCATTTTCCACTCAATCAAATCAATAACAACAGCCCTTATTGATCTAACAGTATTTTCGCCGCCCAATCGCGGCTGGCGATCTGCCCGTTTTGCGGAAAGCCCGGCAGCACTAAGGTGCCTTCGCTATTTGCTGTTATCGAAACCGGTTTTTGCCATTGACCAGTCATTGGATCAAACCAACTTAAGCTGTAAGTTTTACCTGGATTAAAACCTTTTAAGCTTGGCAGTACAGCCTTGTTTTCAAAATACAGCAGCGCCAAGTCTTTTTCTGCGGTGCGCATCATATAAGACCAACCATCCAGCCCATCCTCCGGGCTGCCCGGTGCTTTACGCGGTGAAATCTCGTTTGAGGCTAATACTAAATCCTGATAGCGGTGGCCTTCTGACAGCATAAAGGCTTGTAAATGCTGCATATAACTGGCGGATTGGTACTTTAACGCATCCCAAAATTGCGGCCTGGCGCCTGCGGGTTCACCTGTAGTGGTCAGGTCATAAGCCGCAGTGCCATGCACATGGCCTGACAAGCCACCCGACAGCACAGAGCCATACATTTGGGCGCGAGCAAAATAATTATCCCGTGCCGAATTGGCAGGCGGCTCTTCACCTGCTGGTTTGTTTATTTCGTGCAGCCAGCCGGTGTAATAGGGTTCGAAATTAATAGTTGGATAGGCTGGCGTCAGTTTAAATTGCGTTTCTAATGCTTCACTCACCCGATGATCGCGCGGTTTGTTGCCCACGCTATGCATAGTTAGCCAGGGCACTTGCTCCGCATGGCCAAAGGCATCATAAGTTGAGCGGTCAATCAGCACAGTCACTGGTTGTTCAAAAGGGGGTGGGCCATATTTTTTTAAGTGATAGCTCAGGGCTTCATTAAATTGGGCGGCGCTCAGGCTAAAGTCTTTGGGGATCCAATCTAAATGAATACCGCTAAACACCATATTATTGGCGCCATAACGTGCAATTAAATACTGGGTGTACCGGGCAAAGCTTTCATTAAAATCAAAATAGGCCTGCCATGACGGGCCCACGTCGCGTCGCACGGTTTCCAGCAGTGGCACAAAACCTTGTTGCGACAAATACTGCATTTTGCGGTCCAGGCTTTGGAAATAGGCTGGGTTAATTCGGTTAAAATCGGACACTCCTTTGTGCTCTGCTGACATCGCAAAGGGCAAATGGCCATATTCATCGCGCATACTTTTGGCGGTGAAGGAGCCCCAATAACTGATACCACCCGATGCATCTGTGCCTTGTTCTGCCGCCACGTCATAACCGAATTTTTCCCAGGCATTTCGCAGGTAAATGCCATTTTTATCGGCATAAGTGCTGGGGTTTAGGTCCGCATCCCAATTGGGAAAAGCGGCAATCATACTGACGGAATTAAAGCCTTGCTGCTTGCGATACGTGACGGCATCTTCAAACCCAATGCCCGGGCCTGGTTGGTAATCTGTGGAGGTAGTGGCACCGCGAAACGGCAAGCGCCAGGTTGTGCCTGCAAGCCAGGTGTCACCGAGCATAAAAAATGGCGTGCCATCAGCATATTCAAGGGCGTGGCCGTTTTGCGAGACACGGACAAAACCCTGGCGGTTGGGGTTTTGTTTTTTCTCTGCAGCAGTCCATGCGACAGCGGTGAAGGCACCTGAGTGGCCATGTAAGCCTGCATCATCAGCCTGGTTAGACGCACTGTGCCAGGTCCACTGACCAGGCTTAGTGGCTACCACACGCACCACAAAACGTTTATCGCCATCCCAAAAACCGTAAACACGTTTATCAAAGCCCGGTCCTTTTAGCTGCACCCAGATATCGACGTCTGTGTAATAGTTTGAGTACGACTTTTCTGCAAAGAGCACTATCTCCTGCATTTCCCAGGTATGGATCTGAGGTTGTGCTCTGTGCTCTGTTGTCGGCGCCTTGCAAGCCAGCAGCGTTAGTGCAGCAGATAGCGCCAGCAATTTCAGTATGGTTAGCGGTTTAAAAAATCGGGTCATGGGCTGCCTCAGCTGTTTAATGCGCGCTAGTGCTGAAATGCAAGGTGGCGGCTTGGCTGCCATCGCCATGCTCCGAATCGTAGAAAGACACTTCAAGCGCACCTAGTGGCTGCAGCAAAAGTCCATGTGTGGTGCCATCCAGCAGGCGTTGCAATACAGGGCGGGGGATAGTGACCAGGGTTTTACCATTTGCCTGCGCAACTTCTGTATCAAAAATCATCTGGCCGTTGATAGTGGATTGCAAATCTTTGCCTTGGGTAAAACTTGCATAAGTCACAGTATCTTGTTGCCAGTTTTTATCACCACCTAAGATTTCAAATACCCTGACCTTATCGAATTCGATACCAAAGTCTTCACCTAAAGCTGCTATGTAATTTCCACCTTTTTGCACCGACTCTGTGGTGAGTTCCAGTACTCCGGCAGCTGTCGCTTTTTGCCCCTGAAAGCTTTGCAAGTCCCAGCGCAGCACAGGGTATTGGCCTGCACTGACAGTGAAAACCCGGGCATTGTTGGATGTCCAGTTATTAAAATTCACTAAAGGGAAGGCGGAGTTAATGCTGGTGTCCTGTTGTACCTTCAGATGCTGTGTGAAGCTTTTAAGTACAGGAATAGGCGGGTGATACACCAAAGGTTCGCCTACATCTGCTTTGGCATTTTTGACCGGAACCACTTCAGCGCGGTAATAATCCACATCTAAATAATATTCGCCTGGCCCCCAGTCGGTGACGCTAAGTTGCACATTCAGCTGATCGCCAGGTACAGCGTCCAGGTTGCGGGTGGTCATACTGATCACTTGCCAGTCTGTTGTCTGGTCCAGATCATATTCCCGTAAATGCTCATGGTAATCTGTGGTGCGCTGGGTGTTGATCATAAAGTTCACCCGGCGCGGTGCGTGGCTGGGGCGCACTCTGGCTTCAACGCGCAATTCGTAATCCGGGCTTTTCAGCTTTTCCATATCCAGATACTTAGCAACATCACGTTTGATAATGGTCCAATAGATATTGTGTTGATCTTTGCTGGCATCGACCTGCATACGGGCAAAACCATCCATAGCAACAAACTTCAACTGCGCCTCGCCATCGCCGGTTAAGGTTTGCCAGCCTGCTACCGATTTATTAAAGTCGTCGACAAAATCGGCCTGACAAAGCGGTGTGAAGAGTAACAGTCCGCCTAATAGAGTGGTTTTTATAGTTTTCATTTTATATCTCTCTTGAATGGTTTACTTCGGCCCTAAATGACGCGGATTATGTTGTGGTAGGCATGGATTTATTGGGGCGCCTACAAGAGACGCCCTACAGATCATTTGAGCAGGCCTTACTTTTTCGGCTGCATCATGCCGTGCATCTTCAGCCAGCTGCTGAATGCATTAAACCAGCCTGTACTGGTGGTTTCTTTTGGATACATTCCAAAGCCATGGCCACCTTGCTCGTAAAAGTGAAACTCGACTGACTTTTTCGCCAGTTGCCAGTTTTTTACCAGGCCAAAGTCGCCATTGGCGAAAAATGGGTCGTCTGCAGCAAGGGCTACGAATAAAGGTGGTGCATCGGCAGGCACTTTGACTTCAGCCAAAGGGCCGTAGATATTGGCGATAAAAGCAGGTTTGGCATCTTTACCCACAAGAGTGGTCGCCATCGTCAGCATGGCGCCGGCAGAAAAACCTATCATGCCAATACGGTCCGGATCGACTTTCCACTCGGCTGCGCGTTTACGAATAAGCGCAAAGGCGGCATTTGAGTCTTCCAGCTGTGGTGCCAGACGAGTCGCCATTTCGGCCGGATCAGGGCGGGGCAGTCTGCGGGCTGTGCCGGAAAACATCTGCGCCATTTCTTGCTGAAAAGCCGCCATATCGGCTGGCGTTTGGTTTAAGCGATACTTCAGTACAAAAGCGGCAATGCCTTGTTTGGCTAAAGCTTTGGCGACGTCCCAGCCTTCGTTATCAATTGATAAAGTGCGAAAACCACCGCCTGGTGCCACTATCACAGCAGCGCCGCTGGCATTTTTGGCATCAGGTAAAAAGGGGGGTCAGAGTCGCTAGGGTTACATTACGGGCAAATCTGCTGCCATATTGCGAATGCCAGGACTCCTGCGCTTTTGCATCCGGCAGCGGGCCTGTACCAAGTTCTATGGCATTGCTCTGGTCGGGGGCTGTAATTGGCGTCATTACATCGTTGGCCTGCGCCACAGTTTGTGCTGTGAACAAACAAGCGGCCAGCAGCAGGCTTTGCCGGAACAGGCCAAAGTGTGAGGAGCTGCGATTTGTAAAGTTGGTTGTCATCTCGTTTCTTTCCTTGTTGTGTTGTTTAAATCAACAGATGGATCGGGCTAATTCTCAGACCTACGCACTATTTCCTGGATGTTCTGACTATGGGCTTAATAGTGCCGTCTTTATTGAAATACACTCTGTCCAGGCTGACTGAACGGCGGTAATTGCCACCTCCCGGCAGGTCGGCGCTGTGATAGGCCAGATAGGTCTGGCCTTTAAAATCGAACATAGCCGGGTGGATAGTGGTGGTGTTGGGCAGTGGCTGCATAATGATGCCCTGATATTTCCAGGGGCCTGTAGCCGATGAGCTGGTGGCATAGGCCAGGCTTTCCGGAAAATCTGCCGCATAGACCAGATAATAAATACCGTTATGTTTTGACAGATAAGGGCCTTCTTCGAAATTAGGCAAGGTATCGACAGCATGGATTTTGACCTTGCTGGTATCGCGGTTTTGCATTTTGCCTTCTGCATCCAGGCTGTAGCTTTCGCCTTTCAGATGAACTAAATCGGCTTCCAGTTCTACCCACCATAACTGCTGATTCCCCCAATACAGGTAGGCTTTGCCGTCGTCATCAATAAAAACCGCCGGGTCTATATTGCGCCAGGTGTGGTCTTTGTATTGTGCTGTATCTTCCAGCAAAATCATTGGCATACCGCGAGCGTCTTTAAAGGGGCCTTCAGGGCTGTCCGATACGGCCACGCCAATGGAAAAACCAAATTTATCGTCGGTTTGACCACCTTCTACTGCGGCATAAAAGTAGTATTTGGTTTTGCCTGAAGCATCTTTATGCTGGATCACGTGATGGGCGTAAGCGTTACCGGTTTTCTGATCGCCTCTGGCCCAGGCAAAATCTGAGTAACGAAATACAGCGCCTTTGTTTTGCCAATTGACTAAGTCTTTGCTGGTCCAAAGCCGGTAGTCGTACATCCGGTAGTCTTTGCCATCCGGCAGCGCCTCATCATGGGTGCTGTAAATATATAAAGTGTCACCCAACACCAAAGCGGCCGGATCTGCGGTGTAGATCAAATCTCCCACCTGTCGGGTTGGGTCCTGGGTATCGTATTTAATAATAGGATTATCGAAACTAGAGGGGGCTGTCTCTGGATTTCCTGTGGTCTCTGACAGCGCTGCACTGCAGATAAATGACATTGAAACTGATAAAGCCAGGCATAACTTTGCCATAGGTTTTTTGGTCGTACTGACAATTTTAACGGTAAACATTAAAGCGTATCCTTAAGCCGCAATGATGGAATAAGGCACAGTGTGTAGAAAATTTCGGCATAACGGAACGGCTAAGCTGTTACGAATCCCTTTAATAGCTTTACCTTATTTGATCAATAGCTGGGTTTAAAAACTAGCCGGTTTTGGTGTTGCTGAGGGATTTCAGCTGGAGTGCTGCGGCATAAAAAAGGGCGCCTACAATAGGCGCCCCTGGAGTATAAATTGGGCGGGAAGGGACTAAGCTGCAGCCTTAGCCGACTGAATATATTGATCCACTAACTGCTCCAGCACATCCAATGGCACAGCGCCGTTTTTCAGCACCACGTCGTGGAATTGGCGAATGTCGAACTTGTCACCTAACTCAGTTTTGGCTTTTTCACGCAGTTCCAGCATTTTCAGCATACCTACAGTGTAAGCCGTGGCTTGACCCGGCATCACAATGTAACGTTCAATGGCGTTGACTGCTTCGCCTTTGGAGTTTGGCGTATTGTCGACCAAATACTGAATCGCTTGTTCGCGGCTCCATTTTTTATCGTGTAAACCTGTGTCCACCACTAAACGACAAGCGCGCCACAATTCCATCGCCAAACGGCCAAAGTCGGAATAGGGGTCCTGATACATGCCAATCTCTTTTGGCAGGAACTCAGTGTATAAACCCCAACCTTCGATATAAGCGGTGTAGCCACCAAACTTGCGGAACTTAGGTACGTTTTCCAGCTCCTGCGCTATGGCAATTTGCATATGGTGGCCCGGAATACCTTCATGATAAGCCAAAGCTTCCATCTGATACTTCGGCATACCACTCATGCGATACAGGTTGGCGTAATAAATACCAGGGCGGCTGCCGTCCATCGAAGGTTGTTCGTAAAAAGCTTTACCGGCAGATTGCTCACGGAAAGGCTCGACCGCTTTGACCACCATATCGGCTTTAGGCTTGACGATAAACAGCTCGTCCAGACGCGATTTCATGGTGTCGATAATACGGGTGGCTTCAGCCAAATAGGCCGCTTTACCTTCTGCTGTATCCGGGTAATAAAACTGCGGGTCGTCGCGCATAAAAGCAAAAAACTGCTGTAAATCGCCCTTGAAGCCGACCTTTTTCATAATGGCTTTCATTTCATCATGAATACGGGCTACTTCAGATAAACCCAGATTGTGAATTTTTTCAGCGCTGTAATCTGTGGTGGTGATACGGGCTAAACGGGTGGCGTAAAACTTATCGCCGTCTTTAAAACGCCAAACCCCATCTTCAGTACCGGCTTTTTCTTCCAAAGTGGTCAGTAAAGTGATCAGGCTTTCATAGGCGGGTTTTACGCTGCCAATTAAAGCCAACTCCGCTTCTTTGATCAACAAGTCTTTTTCTGCTTGCTCCAGCTTTAATTCCTGCACTTTGCCACGAAAATCGGCCAGTAAAGTACTGTCGTTACCACCGTCAAAAGGCGCGCCGCTGATAATATTGCGGCTGGCACCTATCACATGAGCAAAGACAAATTTAGGCGGCAGAATGCCAGCATCAGCCCGCACCTGTAATTGTTGTTCCAACTGCTTAAAGTAGGTGGTGACATTTTTTAAGCGGCCAATATAAGCTTTGGCGTCGCTTTCATCACTGATGCTGTGCTGATTGATCAAGAGTGATGGCACGTTGGAATGAGTGCCATACATTTGATTGACCGGGTAGCTGTATAAATCCCACTTGGCGTCGTCCAGCTGATTTTGCAGGCGGGCGGTTAGCAATTTCACACTGAGTTGACGACTGCTGTCCAGGCTTTGCATATTCAGCGCCTGTACTTGCGCCAGTTGTTGTTTGGTTTGTTCCAGCTCTTTATCACGATGGGCCTGAGATAAATCATCCCACTGATCGTAATTGGTTTTTAACCCCAGACCAGTTTGAGTTTCCGGACTATTATCCACTGACTGTTGGAAAATTTGTTCAAACAGTGCATCGGCTTTTTGGTTTTCAGTCAGAACCACTGTAGCTTCAATGACTTTACTTTGGTCTATGGGGGTAGGGGCCGGTTTACAGCCTGCTACTGTTGCTAAGCTTACCGCCAGCGCCAGTGCCGAATAGCGTAAATACATAAGTGAACCTTCATTATTTTTGTAGTTAATTGGTTTAAATAAATAGTGATAACAAATCATTCAGATAACGCGCACCTTTTGGGCTGATTTGCCACTGCGTTTCTGTACTGCTAATTAACCCCAGTTGCTCTGCTTTGGCAAGTGCATCCGTTACAGATGTGATAGGTAGGCCGGTATAAGCGCTGAAATCCTGTTTAGGGCAAGCTTCGAGTAAGCGAAAGCGGTTCATAAAAAACTCAAAGGCACGGTCTTCTGGTTGCACTTCATTGCACTCATCCAGATAACCTTTGCTGATATCCATATAACCTTTGGGGTGCTTAATTTTAACTGGCCGGATAATTTGGCCTCTTGCTGGCACAGTGATTTTGCCATGAGCACCGCAGCCTATGCCTAAGTAATCGCCATAACGCCAGTAGTTCAGGTTATGGCGGCATTGCAGGCCTGCCTGACTATAAGCCGAGATTTCGTATTGAGTGTAGCCATGCTTTTGTAACAGCTGATGGCCTTGCTCCTGAATATCCCATAAGGCTTCGTCTTCCGGCAATACCGGAGGGCGCGAGGCAAAAGCGGTATTAGGTTCTATCGTCAGTTGGTACCAGGATAAATGCGGCGGTTTTAAATCTATGGCTTGCTGTAAATCCGCTAAAGCGCCTGCAACATCCTGATTGGGCAGACCATGCATTAAATCCAGATTAAAGCTTTGTAATGGCAAAGTTGCGGCAAGCTGAGCAGCTTTCACGGCTTCATCACAATCATGAATACGGCCTAAGGCTTTGAGTTGTTCGGTCTGGAAACTTTGTACGCCAATAGAAAAACGGGTGACACCTGCTGCCACATAAGCGGCAAAACGGGCAGCTTCCACTGTGCCAGGGTTGGCTTCCATGGTGATTTCGCAGTCGCTTGTCAGTTGAAGCTCTGCACGCACGCCATCTAAAATAGCCTGAATAGCTTCACCGCTAAAGGTACTGGGCGTGCCACCACCAATAAAAATCGAGCTGATTTTGCGGCCCTGCACATAAGCTAAATCCTGACGTAAATCGGCTAGCAAATGGCTAACATATTCCTGCTCTGGGATGCCTTGTTTTACTGCATGCGAGTTAAAGTCGCAATAAGGGCATTTTTGAATACACCAGGGAATATGGATATAAAGCGCCAGTGGCGGCAGTTGCAGCTGTATAGTCGATGCAAGGTTCATCAGCCTTGTTCACCTTTTAATTGTTCACCTTTTAATTGTTCACCTTTTAATAGGGCCACTAATAAACGCAAAGCTTTGCCTCTATGGCTGAGCTGCTTTTTCTGCTCTGCGGTTAATTCAGCTGCACTGCCATTCGAATCATCGGGCAAGAAAATTGGGTCATAACCAAAACCACCTGAACCTGCGGCTTCAAAGGCAATCTGGCCATGCCAGATGCCATGAGCTATGACAGGAACCGGGTCGTCCGCATGGCGGACAAAAGCCAGCACACAGTGAAACTGAGCGGCACGTTCACCTTGTGGCACATTTTTTAAATCGACTAGCAATTGCTGCAGATTTTTTAAATCATTGCCGTGCTCACCGGCATAGCGGGCTGAATAAATACCTGGTGCACCGCCTAAGGCATCTACAGCTAAACCTGAATCATCGGCAATAGCAGGCAAGCCAG
>Ga0247725_1001807_pt1 | contig 10102 bp, 9 predicted proteins | sample OKSTACKMCFT3sol_FD_183021 | JGI IMG/M metagenome (GOLD analysis project Ga0247725, IMG submission 183021) | Subsurface sediment microbial communities from gas well in Oklahoma, United States - OK STACK MC-FT3-sol | ecosystem: Environmental > Terrestrial > Deep subsurface > Rock core/Sediment... | reverse complement strand
AACGGAGAAGCGCCTACGCGCCCTGATCCGCAACGGAGAGGTCGCCCTCCCCACCTTCAAGCACACCGATTCCCGCCTGGCGCCGCTGTACGTGCGCCTGACGGACCTGGCCGCCTACCTCGACTCCCGAGCCGAGCAGGCGGCTTAACCCACCCCACCGCCGGACTCTGACAGCAATTCCCGGCGGCGGGCTCTACGAGGACACAGCACATGCAAACCAACACTCTGCTCACCCTGATCATCGCCGGCCTGGTGCTGGCCCTGATCGGCTTTGCCGTCTACTACCGCCGCACCGCCGGTACCGCCCACTCCAACGGCTATGACCAAGGCTACGAGGCCGCTCTGCTCGAACAGGGCCAGCGCATCACCGCCTTGAACCAGGACATCGCCCGCCTGCAGGAACAGGCCGCCGCTGCCCGCATGGAGCACGGCCACCAGCTCGAAGCGATCATGCAGGACTGCGACGAGCGAATCGCCATCTATGCCCGCCGCGCCTCGCCGTTCGGTATTGCCGATCGCCTGGTCCTCGCCGACGTCAACGCCATGCTGAAGCTGGCCGTCGCCACTTTCTCCGGCCTGCAGGCCAACGACTCTGCCGTGCGCGCACGCGACCTGATGGGCCTGGTCCAGGACATGGACCGCCGCCTGGTGGCCACCCTGCCCGCCTCTGAAACCGCAGAACAGGGGAAGGCAGCATGAAGACGCTTTCCATCTATCACGCCAATTGCGCCGATGGCTTCGGTGCCGCCTGGGTGGTTCGCCAGGCGCTGGGTGCCGAGAACGTCGAGTTCCACGCCGGCCACTACGGCACCCCAGCGCCGGACGTTGAAGGCCGCGACGTCATCATCGTGGACTTCTCCTACCCCTATGAGCTGCTGGTCCTGCTCGGCCACCAGGCGCGCTCGATCCTGATCATCGACCACCACAAGACAGCGGCCGAGGCACTGGCACGCCTGCAACCAGCACCTGCCAACTTCCGCGAGTGGGCCACTTCCACCCAGCGCGTCGGCACTGTCTTCGACATGGAGCGCTCTGGCGCTGGCCTGACCTGGGACTACTTCAACCCTGGCCAGCCACGCCCCGCTCTGATCAACCACATCGAAGACCGCGACCTCTGGCGCTTCAAGCTGGAAGGCACCCGCGAGATTCAGGCCAACCTGTTCAGCTACCCCTATGACTTCGAAATGTGGGATGCGCTGATGCAGCAGCCGATCTGCGCCGCCATCGCTGCCGGTACCGCCATCGAGCGCAAGCACCACAAAGACGTGGCCGAGCTGGTGGCCGGCAGCAAGCGCCGCATGCTCATCGCCGGCCATGATGTGCCCGTGGCGAACATGCCCTACATCCATTCCAGCGACGCCGGCCACCTGATGGCCCAGGGCGAACCTTTCGCCGCCTGCTATCAGGACACCTCCGAGCACCGCTACTTCTCCCTGCGCAGCAGCAACGATGGCCTGGACGTAGGCGAGATCGCCAAGCAGTACGGCGGCGGCGGCCACCGCAACGCGGCCGGCTTCAAGGTGCCGTTCGATCACGAGCTGGTCACCGGACCCGATGTGCCCCGAGCGGAAGCAGCCTTCAACGCAGTAATCGACTACATGCTGCACGACGGCCACCGCGAAGAGCCGCTGAGTTTCCTGCGCTGCTGGAACGAAGGCGACTTCGAGACTCTACGCCGGGAGTGGCCTGATGCACCGCAGGCCATCTACTACGCCTACGCCCTCGCAGACCATGCCGATATCGACGCTGCTCTGGCCACAGAGCACGGTGGTGCAGCATGAGCTCACTGCTTGCTAGCGGCTCTAACTACAGCTTGAAGAAAAATGGTCCCCTGTTGGATGAAACTCTCAGGAGGCATGAGGTTATCGAGACTGCCCTGCTCTCTTTTTCCAGATCGCCAGTGATACTGATCAGAAACTGTCGATATCCAATTAACAAAAAAGAACCACTCCCTCGTCAGATCAGCACCGGGGATATGGGCAAGGTCCACTCGCTGGGCGAGGGACAGACACTCATCCACCTCATCGACAAATCTAAGGATGATCTCTCGGTTTTCACGAAATGGGGTGGTCAAGAACTGGCAGGCGTTCAGCACCCTAGCCCCGATAAAAGAGGCCAGAGACGCAATTTTCTCTGCATCTTGCCGAGCTCTCGCCTTTTCTTGAGCCTCTCGCTGACGCTCCTGAATGTTCGCAATCCATATCGCCGCGAAGATTGCTGCTATAGATCCAACAGCTTGTACCCAAGCAGGAGCGTTACTGTCAGACCAAGGGAGCTTATAAACTCCAAACGCCAGCAGAATGCCAAGCGGGGAAAGCAGCAAATGCTTGGGGCGGATGCTGAAGCTAACTTTGATCTCTTCAAACATGCTTACTTCTCGCTAAGTCTGATTTACGCAAGCTTGCCCGGGGCTCTCCCCCCAGTCCACGGTGATCATCATGGGCAAGCGTAAGCCGCACAACATGCGCGCCCGCCTGGAGCGCAACTACCGGGCCCTGGTGCGCACCAACCACGCCGCCGTGCTCAACATGGATCCGGCCGGCGGCCAGCACCTGGTGAACTGGAAGACCGGCAGGCTGATCAAGTCGCGTCCCATGGTCGACGCGGTGTGCGACTTCGCCCACCACTGGTGCATCTACATCAGCGCCCTGTGCACTGACCAGTTCGGCCAGCGCTACATCAAGAGCACCGAGGTAGCGCCGCAAGGCGTTTACCTCGCCGCCCAGCTGACCGACGTGATCGAGGCCTTCTACCGGGAGCACCTGGCCGGCTGCAACCCCAACCACATCCAGGCATCAGCCTGGATCGCCATCCCCAACAGCGTGACCCTGGACGAAGCCCAGGCGGCGCGTATCTACGACGCAGCCGGCGCCTGGCCAACCAAGGAGGCAGCATGACGATTCAGTTGGAACGCTACCTGCGGGAGGAGCAGGTGCTGGAGGTAACTACGCTGTCTCATGCGACCCTGTGGCGGGAGATCAAAGCTGGCCGCTTCCCTAGGCAAGTACGCCTCTCTCCCGGCCGTGTTGGCTGGCGTGCATCAGAAATCAACACCTGGCTGAACAATCCTACCGGGTGGTCACAACACAAGGCAGCCTAACTCGATAAATCTAAGCAATCCTGACCTTGAGTAATCGAACTGAATGGGTGCTTCTCTGGGTATTGCAGCCCCCACTTAACCGGCCAGACGTTCAGGCAGAGCACCTAAGCCGGGGGCGTTTAATAGAGTTCGGCCAAAGGCTAACGCTCGGGGGCATAGCCGTAGGCGCTGCGCCAACTTGAACGCTGTGCCGGCCCAACCTGACACCTTGAACCGGAAAGGCCTGAACAGCCTGCTGGGGGAGTTGATATGGGTCATAGGGAGGGCTGGCCTAATGCATAACCCTCTCTACGGTGCTGCACTGTCGGACCAAGCTATGTGGCACCGCCACATAGTTTCATTGGCACGGAGAAAGTGTTGGGCATGTGAGTCAATGACTCTGTTTGATGGAGTTTATATACCTTTCCCTTTCATTCATTGGTGGCTGGGGTGTGGCGATCTTAGATAGAAAATCCTGACAGAAATAATCATGCTCAATTTCGTTATTCAAGATAAGAGCATAATACTTTCTCCAGAAACTGGTGTCCTTGCTGGGGCCAAATAGGGCATCGCATACGTCTAACAGCCGTATCATCTCCGCTGCAGCCTTATCTATGGCTTCTGGGCTAATTCTTTTTTTGTTCGTAAACCCAAAATCTTGAAAAATGAAACACAGAAAGGATGCATTTATATAATCAATAGGTTCGCAGTCTTCTTGCGAAAATGCGTCGAGGTATGTGTTCAGGGCATCCTCTGATTGCCCATTTATATCCAGCTCTCGGGCCAGTTCTATCTTTGATGACATGGTTTAGTCCCTGTTGACTCCGGCATTTTGGATTACACCATTGCCGCCGACTTGAACCCAGACGGTTCCATTTTTGTAGGTCATTGTATATCCGGTCACACCACCGTACTGTACTGCGTGAGGTCGAACCCCTGCGCCGGTATTATTTTGATTTGCAGGGTTTCCGGCAACACTCCTAAATAAGTTGGAAAATCTATTCTGTGATGCCGGAGATAACGGATTAACGTGCCCGTCGCCAGATCTGAATATATGACCAAGTTGAGATGGAGTGCTGGGCATTACAGGTGCACGAGCCGCGCCAGGGCCACAAAATCCTGCGCTTTGAGCGCCACTTAAAAAGCCTTGCAGGGTATTAATGTCCGACTGACTGTATCTGCCTTGTGGGCCAATTGGTCGGACGGTTATATATGTAAAAGCAGGATCAATGCTCTTTATCTGGCGAAGGAGTGAGTTCACTTGAAGATTGATCAGGGGCTGGCCAGTGGCAGTGCCGCCCCTACGTCGGCTGAGACCATCAGGGTCGGCCGAGTCTGTAGGATTTCCCTCCACATACACAAAGGTATTCAGCCCACCCTTGAGCCCAATTGGGTCGCTTTCCACGTACCGCCCGGTCTCCGGGTCGTAATCCCTGAAGTAGTTGTAGCTGAGGCCACTCTCGCTGTCGTAGTACTGCCCTGGGAAACGCAGGTTGATCTCATCCAGGCCGCTGTTCGATTGGCTGATGGCAAAACCATCACCAAAGGCATCAGACTTCCAGCGCCAGACCTCCTGGCCATTCTGGTTGGTGGCCAGGCGCGGGGTATTGAGGTGGTCGGCGTGCAGGTAAAAGGCGGTGCTGCTGGCAACTGAGCCGTTCGGGTTGAAGTGCAGGGTCAGGCCGCCGATGGGCATGCTGTCCAGCCACAGGTAATACTGGCTGATCAGCTTGGTGCCAGCGCTGTTGTAGCGGGTTTGGCCGAGCAGTTGGCCGTCCGGACCGTACAGGAAGGTCACCACCGAGAGCTCGGTGATCTTGTGGGTCCGCTGGCCGAGGGCGTTGTAGCGGTACTCGCCGACGACGTTGCCGCCGATCTTGACCTTGCTCAGGCGGCCTTGCGCGTCATATTCGAGCTCGCGGTTGGCGCGGTCCTGGGTGAGGTTGCCGGCAGCGTCGCTGATCACCGACTGGTCATCGATCTGGGTCAGGCGGTTGCTGGCGCTGGCATAGGTCAGCGTAGAGGTGGTGCTGTTCTGCGCCTGGCCATTGTCCAGCGGGGTGGTGGTCTTACGGGTACGGTTGCCGACGGCATCGTAGCCATACTCTTTACGCAGATCGGCCTGCGCTTCCTGGGTCAGGCGATCGAGCTCGTCGTAGTTGTACTGCAGATAACCAAACAGGCCGTTCTGCAGGCTCTCGATGTTGCTGTTGGCATCGTAACCATAGGTGGCTTGCCACGGGCCGACACTCTGCTGACGCAGGCGATAGTCCTCGTCGTAGCTACGCGAGAGGGTCAGGCCGTTAGCCCAGGTCAGACTCTTCAGCGGACCAAAGGGCATGTAGCTCAGGCCCGCGACAAAGGCTGCAGGCTGATGATTGCCGATGACGATGTCCACTTCGCTGACTTGCCCCGCGGCATTGCGCTGGTACTCCACGGCAAAACCGCCTGGGTAGCCGATGCGCGTCAGCTGGTTGGCATTGTCATAGCCGTACTCCAGCGAGTCGTAGGTATCGGTCCCCGCCACCTCGAAGGAGCGGATCTGCTCGACCAGATTGCCGCGCGCATCGTAGTGGTAGCCAAGTACCCCGCTGGCATCCTGTACAGCCGTCAGGCGACCAACGCCGTGATTGCCGTCTGCGGTCATGTCGTAGTGGTACTGCACGTTGAGCGCCGGGTTGGCCGGGTACTGCTTGGTCTTCAGGCGGTTCAGCGAGTCGTAGCTGTAGGTGGTTACCACACCCAGTGCATCGGTCTTGCTCAGTACGTTGCCGGCGTCATCGTGGGTGTAGGTGGTGGTGCCGCTGTCCTTGCTGATCAGCTGCTTCAGGTTGCCCAGGCCGTCGTACTTGTACTCGGTGACGACGCTGCGTGGGTCAGTCACCTTGGTCAGGTTGTCCTGGGCGTCGTAGTCGAGGATGGTGACGCCATTGCGCGGATCGGTGCTGGATACCAGGCGGTTCAGCGCGTCGTAGCCACTAACCGTGCTGTGCTGCTTGGGCGTGGTGCTGCGGTTCGGGTTGTCGTTGAGGTCGTAGCCGTACTGCTGGGTCTGACCCTCGGCACCGATCGCCCGCATCAGGCGGCCGAGCTCGTCGTACACCCAGGTCTGCTGCTGGGTCAGGCTGTTCGACGCATCCCTGAAGGTCTGCGACTTGCGGTTGCCCATGGTGTCGTAGCCGTACTCGACCGACTCAGCTAGGTTGTTGGTGATCTTGGTCAGGCGACGGGCATCGTTCCAAGTGTACTCCAGCCAGCTGCCATCGCCACGGGTGACCTTGGTGATCTGGCCGATCGCATCGTGATTGAAGCTGGTGGTGCTGCCGGCAGTGGTTACCGAATCCAGCCAGCCCTGCGGGGTGTAGGTCAGCGTGGTGGTGACGTTGTTGGCATCGATGACGGTCTGCGGATTGCCGTAGGTATCAAAGTTCGACAGCTGGGTGATGTGGCCCAACGCATTGGTGACCTGGGTCAGACGACCCTGGGCATCGTAGGTATAGGTCGTGACGTCGTTGACGTCGGTGCGCGGGCCATCGGTAGTTTCCACCAGACCGAGGCTGTTGTAGGTGTAGATCCAGCTGCGCTCAACGGCGTAAGCCTGTGTGCCCAGCGCAGCAGTCAGAGCCAGCACCAGGAGGCTGGCTCGATGCAAAGTTGTCATCGTTTCAGTTCCTTCTGCAATCAGCGCTCTTCGACGGTGCGGCTGAGTTGCCGCCCCTGGTCGTCGTAGTGGTAAGTGGTGATGCGCTTGGGCTCGGCAACCACGGTGGGCAGGAACAGCGTCGGGTGCCAGTCGGTGGTGATAGTGCGCGCTTGCGCGGTGCCGGAAGCCTCGGTACGCGAGATCTCCAGGCCGCGGGCGTTGTAGGTGTAGGTGGTCAGGACGCCTTTGTTGTCAGTCTTGGTCTTGAGCAGGCCGTTGCTGTCATAGGTGAAGCTGGAGTTGCTGTTCGGGCAGTTGGCCGAGGGCTCGCCCTGGATGGAGGTGATTCGCCGCATGCCCTTGATGTACTGGAAGCTGTACTTAGCCACCTTACCCAACTCGTTGGTCACCGAGACGGTGCCGTCGGTGTTATAGGCCACCGTGACCTTGTTAGCCCCGTCGGCATGCTCACTGGAAATGGCGCGGCCCTTGTCGTCATAGCTCCAGGTGGCATAGCGCACACCACGCTCATCGGTTATGCCGGTGAGCCAGGAATTGTTGCGCGAATCCTCGTAATGGAACTGGCGAAGGGTGGTTTGGCCATCCATGACCTTGGTCACTGACGTGAGGCGATTGTTGGCGTTGTAGCCATACGTGATCTGGACGCCGGGGGCGGTCAGGGTCAGCGGCTGGCGATCAGCATCTTCGGTGTAGGACAGGCTGTTGCCGAGGTTATCGGTGACGGTGACCTGGCGGCCGGCATAGGCGAATTGATGCACGGCGCCGTGAGAGTTCGACCACTGGGTGAGCTTGCCGGCCGTATCGAAGGTGAAGCGCTCATTGCTCGAAGAAATGTATTGCCACCCAGTTGCCCCTACCTTGCTTAGCATACCCAAGTCAGGGGAAGTTGGAGTTACGGACGTGCCGCTGACAGTGAAGAAGACCTCGCGACCATCACTCAGCACAACTGAAACGAAACGTACTCCGAAGCGTAGATAAGTGGAAAAGCCATGCCGCCAAATACCGTCTAAACTATTGTAATTGCGGGAGAAATCTAACGCCGTGTACCGCCTGGCTTGGTAATCAATTTCGGCCTGGAATTTATTGCCAACGGCAAAGCTGATTGGATTACCTGCACTGTAACAAGAAGATGGCAGCCCTTTTTGCTGGTCATTATCGCAACCACCAGTAGACGGATTATAATTTAAACCTGTCGGGCAAGTATCTCCCTGCCGGGATGTGTACCCTCCTTTCCAGTTCTTAAGGCCTCTGTGTCCGTTCGCCCAGTAGGAATCGTAAAAGCAGGAAAAGAAAGGGCCAGAAGGTTTCCCTTCGGGCTCCATTCTGATGAATTTCCACCAGGAACCTTCATCCGCCCATCGTTTGCCATCTCTATACTTGCAGGCAGCTATCGCGCTTGGAAAAGTTAAGCTTCCTCCTGCCGGGTCGGTCCAAGAATAATCTTCTGCACTAACTAACTGAGCAAAGCAAATCACAGGCAAAAAAACATAACGAAAATATCGCATGACCACCCTAATCTTCCTTGATATTTTTAGAGCAAAAGAACCACCAAGCCAAGCAACAACTAGCCACCACAGTGAACCCGAATTAGCTCAGCGCAACGCACCGCTAAACACAAAAGTTAAGCCAAATAGCCGGGCCACATGGTTTTGAACGAATGCTTGGAGCAGGGTATATCTTTTTTCCTACGACTATTACAAGCCGCAAACCAATCTTCAGCCCCATACAAAAGCCGAATGTAGCATGACAATCACATCAAGTCATATCTGACCTTATCTTGGCCACTTTCACCAACCATCTAGCCCACAGCCTCAAGCCATCACGTTTTTCTTTAAGGTAGTCATACCGATCGTAGTGCTTCGACGACACATCGTTGAAAGCATGCCCCTGGATGCGATCCCGCAGCTCCTTGCTCAGTCCGGCAATGCCCATCAGCGTTTTGCAGGAGCGCCGGATATCTCGCAGTGTGAAAGGTCCGTTGAACTTATCCTTGTGACGACCATAGAGCTTCGTTACAGCTCGCGACAGCGACTGTACGTTGATGGAGCTGTTTTCATACCGGCCCACGAAGGGATAGTCGCCCTTGGCGTCAATCTCCCTGGCTCGCTCCAGGCAGGCCTTGCTCAGGGCGTTCAGCGGCACCACGTGCATTTCGCGTTCGCCTTCTACACCCTTGCGACTTCGGATCACGTAGTGATCCTTGTGGTATGCGCTGCGCGGCGCCGCCACCACCTGCTCGGGTCGCTGGCCACCACTGGCAATCAGAAACTTCAGCAACTCGGCGGTGATCAGGCTGAGCTGCTCGGGCAGAAGATTCCAGAGGGTGGCCAGCTCCTCCTGGGACAGCACACGCTGCCCAGCCCTCTCCCAATCCTCCTGCACCGGTATGCTCGCCACTGGGTTGAACTTCAGCCCGAAGCGCACATCGGCTTTACCGTAGCTGCGTGGGTTGAACTCCTGGCCAAGCCCATGCTGGAAGGCAGCATGCAGCATCGAGCGCACACGGTTGCAGTAAGTAGTCACCCCGTCGCCGATCATCTTGGCCAGAACATCACGAATATCTGCAGGCTCGATCGACGCCGCAGGCCGCCTCGAAAGGTGCGGGAAAGGGCTGCTTACGTACTTGTTGAGCGCCCAGCGTACGTTCTGCACTGAGGCCGCGCCCTCGGTCGCCAACTTGGCCACGTAGGAGTCGATCAGGTCCTGCAGCGTCCCGTCGCCCTCAGCGGTTGGCGACGCATCTCTGCACTTAGCGCGTGCATCGGCAAGGCCCAGGCTCGGCCAAACGCCCAGCTTTCGCTGCTTCTTCTTTCCAGCCACGTGCCACTGGTAGTAGAACTCCTTGGTACCGTTGGCCCGCACCTTAAGCAGCAGCACCCCCTCACCACGCGCCCCGCGGCCATCGGACATCACATAGTCCTTCCCCTCAGCCTTCAAACTTCTGACTTGCTTTTCCGTGAGCATCCAGTGACAGTTTCAGGTGACAGTTGTCCCGAACTAAAACGATTTCAGCCGAGACAGAATGAGACTGAGCTGGAACCTTCCAGCCCTTACAGGACATGGACTCTAGCACCTTTCAGACACTCGGCGCGATACCCCGATATTTGACGCCGTATAGCTTCCCAAGCTCATGACGAGGGTTCGATTCCCTTCGCCCGCTCCAGATACCCAAAGACAAAGCCCTGCTTTTTGCAGGGCTTTGTCGTTTCTGGCGGGTAGTGGTATCGAAGAGGTGTTGATAGCCACAGCCAGTCAGGCTCGGGCTGAGAGCGCCTGGATGAGGTGCTTTGGGTCTTTGTAGATAGCGCGCAGCAGCGCTTTTGCGGGCCGGGTTAGGCATCTCCTCGATGGAAGGTTCA
>Ga0247725_1001806_pt1 | contig 10110 bp, 5 predicted proteins | sample OKSTACKMCFT3sol_FD_183021 | JGI IMG/M metagenome (GOLD analysis project Ga0247725, IMG submission 183021) | Subsurface sediment microbial communities from gas well in Oklahoma, United States - OK STACK MC-FT3-sol | ecosystem: Environmental > Terrestrial > Deep subsurface > Rock core/Sediment... | reverse complement strand
GCTGGCTGCAGTAGAGCTTCAGCTCGTGCACCAGGGGTTGCAGGTCGAAACCGGTCGAGCCCTTGCCATAGAAGAAGCGCGCGCCTTCGTCGGCGGCCTCGTCGAGGAAGCCCGGCACCCGGTTCACCGCGGTGTTCGGCCCCAGGTCCCACCACACCGAGGGCACGTCGTAACGGGCGGCCAGGTAGTTGTCGATGATCTGCTGGTCACTGAGCGCGCAGGACGGGGAGGGCGCCGCCACCCCCGCGTTCTGCGAGATGGCCGCCGCCAGGTGCACCGAGCGCAGGCGTGTCGGCAGGCGCGAGGCGATGGCCGCGCTGTAGGGCCCACCGCCGGAAATCGCCACCAGGGAGAAACGCTGCACGCCCAGGTGGCCCAGCAGCGCCTCCACCTCGACGGCGTAGCTGGCGTAGTCGCCACTGGGGTCGAAGGCGGTTTCACCGAAGCCGTTGCGCTCCAGGGCGATGAAGCGCAGCCCCAGGGATTGCCGCAGGCTGCGCAGGAAGTCGGTCAGCGCCAGGGCCCGGCCACTGGTGCCGTGCCCGCTGACCAGCACCACCGGGATGCCGTTGCGCGGGCCTTCGTCCAGGTAATGCAGGGTCTTGCCGTTGCCATCCACCCAGCGCTGCATCGCCGGGCCCATGTAGTCGAAGGCGTTCTGCACTTTCACATCCGCCAGCGCCGTGCCCAGGCTCAGGGCAAGGGCCAGCAGCCATCCGAAGCAACCCTTCATGGGTGTTCTCCTGTTCGTCGTGGTTTCGTCCCATCCACCGCATCCCGACTGCCAGGCCACCTGGGAAACGGAGCGGCACCAGTGTAGGAAGACCCCGGGCATCCGTTTTGACGTGGAGCGACGCTTTCTCGGACGGTGACGACTCCACACGGCGTGCCTGTGCCGGCATTTGGCCTGCAAACACCCGACCAGCGTCTACGCTGTCGAAAAGCAGTGGCCAGGGGCCGTCAGGACGCCCCGCCGCAGCTGTTCGGGACAGACGCCGGGAACGAAGGATGATCAGAAGGCAGGTCGTGATCGTGGTGGCATGGATGCTGGTGGTGCTGGGTGCCGGGCTGCTCGCCAGCCTGCTGGTCAGCCAGCACCAGGCCAATCGCAACCAGAGCTTCATCCACCAGATGCTGCTCAACGACGGCAAGCTGATCGAGCATGAGTTGATCGGCCGGCTGGACATCTACACCTATCGGCTGCGCAGCCTCCGTGGGGCGATCTACATGCTGCAGCTGCCCAACGTCACCCGCGAGCGGATGGCGCGCTTCAGCCGGGTACGCGATATCGAGCGGGAGTTCCCCGGGGCACGTGGCTTCGGCTTCATCCGCCGGGTCGCCGCCGAGGATGAGGCGGATTTCCTCCGCCGTGCGCGGGCCGATGGCAAGCCGGACTTCAGCATCCGCCAGTTCGCTGCCCATGACGGCGATCGCTATGTCATCGAGTACGTCGACCCCGAACAGCGCAACCTGGCCGCCTTCGGCCTCGACATCGCCTCCGAGACCCACCGCCGCGTCGCCGCCGTCACCGCGATGAACACCGGTCAGCCGACCCTTACCGCCCCCATCACCCTGGTGCAGGAGTCGGTGGAGCCCTCGCGCTCCTTCCTCCTGCTGCTGCCGGTCTACGTCACGCCGGGCACACCGCCCACCGTCGACGAGCGCCAGCGCAACACCCTCGGCTGGACCTACGCGCCCCTGTCCATGCAGGAAGTGATGCGCTCGATGACCTACCCGGCGGGCGACCTGCACCTGACCCTCTACGACGTGGTGGACAGCAACACCAACCACCTCATCTACGACTCCTCGCCCAACCATGTGGACGACGGGGTTGCCAGCGCCAGCTTCCAGCGCGAGGTCTATGGACGCACCTGGCGCTTCGAGATCACCCCCCACGCCAGTTACATACAGAGCCTGGAGTTGCCCAGCCCGGAGCGCGTGTTCGGCATCGGCACCCTGGCCAGCCTGTTGCTCACCGGCATGACGGGTGCGCTTCTGGTATCGCGGCAGCGGCAGAAGACCATCTCCGCGCAACAGGCGCGCCTGGCCACCATCATCGAGAACTCCCGGGATGCCATCATCGGCGAGGCCCTGGATGGCACCATCGTCACCTGGAACCCCGCCGCCGAGCAGATGTTCGGCTACCGCGCCGATGAGGTCATCGGCCGCCCCCTGGCGCCGCTGCTGGTGCCCCCCGAACGCTTCTGGGAGGACGAAGAGCTGCTCGAACGGGTCTCGCGGGGCGAGCTGGGTTCGACCCTGGAGACCCAGCGTCGGCACAAGCAGGGCCACCTGATCGACGTGGCCATCACCTGCAGCCTGATCCGCGAGCCGGATGGCAAGATCCTCGCCGCTGCCAAGCTGATGCACGACATCAGCGACCGCCTGCGCGCCGAGAACTACCTGCGCGAATTCAGCGCCAAGCTCGAACTGGAGGTGAGCCAGCGCACCGCCGAGCTGTCACGCCTTGCCGGCCTGCTGCAGGGCGTGCTCAACGCCTCCTCGGAGGTGTCCATCATCGCCACCGACACCCACGGCCAGGTGGCGATCTTCAACCGGGGCGCCGAGCGCCTGCTGGGCTACCGGGCCGACGACGCGGTGGGCCTGCTGTCGATCCTCTCGCTCCACGAGCAGGGCGAGATCAACCGGCGCGGCGAAGAACTCAGCGCCGAAGCCGGGCGCAGGGTTCAGGGGCTGGAGGTGCTGTGCCTGAAGGCCGACAGCGAGGGCGCGGAAACCCGCGAATGGACCTACATCCGCCAGGATGGCAGTGCCGTCCCGGTGTCGATGATCATGACGGCCATCCGCACCACCGAAGGGGAAGCCATCGGCTACCTGAGCATCGCCCAGGACATCACCGAGCGGCTGCGCTCCAGCGAAGAGCTGCGTGCCGCCACGGTGGCAGCCGAGCGCGCCAACGCAGCCAAGAGCCTGTTCCTGGCCAACATGAGCCATGAGATCCGCACCCCGATGAACGCCGTGATCGGCGTCGCCCACCTGCTGCAGAACACACCGCTCAACGAGGAACAGCGCAACCTGCTTGGCAAGCTGGAAATCGCCGGGCGTTCGCTGCTGGGGATCATCAACGACATCCTCGACATCGCCAAGATCGAGGCCGGCGAGATGCGCCTGGAGAGCCGCCCCTTCAGCCTCCGCCAGGTGCTGCGGGAGCTGGGCGAGCTGTTCTCGCCCCAGGCCGAGGCCAAGGGCCTGGGCTTCACCCTGGAGGGCCTCGACGAACTGCCGGCGCAGGTGCTGGGGGACTCCCTGCGGATCAACCAGATCCTCATGAACCTGGTGGGCAACGCGCTGAAGTTCACCGCCACCGGGCAGATCACCGTTCGTGTCGCCTGCCGGGAGGTCGATGCCGAACAGGTCCGGGTGACCCTCACGGTCGTCGACACCGGCTGCGGCATCGCCGCCGACGTGGTGGACCAGCTGTTCTCGCCCTTCACCCAGGCCGATGCCTCCACCACCCGTCGCTTCGGCGGCACCGGGCTGGGGTTGTCGGTGGTGCGTGGCCTGGCCGAGCAGATGGGCGGCAGCGCCGGGGTGCGCAGCGTACTGGGGCAGGGCAGCGAGTTCTGGGTGGAGATTCCGCTGGAGATCGCCCAGACCGACCTGGACGCCACTGCCACCGCGCGCAGCCTGGAAGTGGTGGTGGTGGACGACAGCGAAGCCGACCGCCAGCAACTGGCGCGCCATTGCCGTGGGCTCGGCTGGCGGGTGCGCATGCTGGACAGCGGCGAAGCCCTGCTGGACCTGCTGCGCGAGCGTGTGCAGCATGGCTTCCAGCTGCCCGACGTGCTGCTGGTGGATTGGCAGATGCCAGGGCTCGACGGCGTTGCCGTGCTGGAAGAGAGCGCACGTATTCTCGCCCCGACCCGCCTGCCCAGCAGCCTGCTGGTCTCGGCCCATGAGCTCGACGGCTATGTGCGGGCGAGTGGCGGACTGGTGGACCAGGCCCTGCGCAAGCCGGTGGACAGTTCCAGCCTGTTCAATGCCGTCAACTCGGCAGTGGTCCGCCATGTCGGCAACACCGAGAAGGTGATGCTCGGCACCGACCTGGATACCCGCTCCACCCGCTGGCTGGAAGGCACCCGCCTGCTGCTGGTGGACGACAGCGAGATCAACCTCGAAGTGGCCAGCCTGCTGCTTGGCCAGCAGGGCGCCGAGGTGGACACCGCCATGAACGGGCGCGAGGCGGTGCAACGTCTCGAACAGGCACCGGATCACTACGACGCGGTGCTGATGGACGTGCAGATGCCGGAAATGGACGGCTATGAAGCCACCCGCACCCTGCGCGGGAAGCTCGGCCTGACCCGCCTGCCGGTGATCGCCCTGACCGCCGGTGCCCTGGCCGAGGAGCGCCGCCAGGCCGAGGCGGCCGGCATGAACGAGTTCCTTTCCAAGCCCCTGGAGCCGACCTCGCTGATCCGCACCCTGCGTCGGCTGATCGAGCAGTTCCGTCTGGAACCGCTGCCCGTGCGCAACCTTTCCGCACGCCTGGAGCAGAAAGACGAGCAGGCCTGGCCGGTGATCCCCGGCATCGACGCCCGGGAGGCGGCGAACCGGCTGGGAAACGACATCGACCTCTTCCTCGGGTCGCTCAATAAGCTGTTCAACGAATTTGCCGACCTCGAGGACACCCAACTCGCCCAGCAACTGCTCAGCCGTGATGCGGCGACCCTGGCCGGCAAGCTGCACAAGTTGCGAGGCTCCGCCGGCCTGCTGGGGGCCATGGCGCTGCACCGGGCCTGCGGCGATGGCGAGTCGAGCATCCGCAGGCAGGCCGGCAGCGCCGAGCAGCGCCTGGCCCTGCAGCAGGTGTCCGAAGCCCTGGTGGCCCTGCGCGCGGCCGCCGCACCTTATCTGGAGACACAGCTGGGTACCCCGGTCTCCGGACCGCAGGACGCCGGCGAGGCCGAGCAGGCCTTGCAGCGGCTGGTCAGCCAGTTGCAGGGCCGTGACATGGCGGCCATCGACACCTTTCCCGACGCCGTGGCGGCCCTGCTGGCAAAAGGCGGCCAGGCATTGGCGGACGCGGCCTGGAAGGCGGTGGACGACCTGCAATTCGACCAGGCACTGGACGTCCTGGCGGCCCATGGACTGATTGACGACGAGGGAAGCGAGCATGCATGACGCCATCATCCTGCTGGTGGATGACGACACCCTGGCCATCCGCGCACTGAGCAAGGCCCTGAACGGCCTGGGCCAGATCCGCTTCGCCACCTCCGGGGAGGAAGGGCTGCGCATTGCCCGGGAGAGCTTCCCGGACCTGGTCATCCTCGACTCGGAGATGCCCGGCATGAGCGGCTTCCAGGTCTGCGAGGCGCTGAAGAAGGACCCGGTGCTGGAGGCCATCCCGGTGATCTTCATCACCAGCCACAGCGAGGGTGACATGGAGGAGGCCGGCCTGGCCCTGGGCGCGGTGGACTTCATCGCCAAGCCCATCCGCCCGGCCATCGTCGCCGCCCGGGTACGTACCCACCTCCGGCTCAAGCAGGCCCTCGACCGCCTCAACGTACTGGCCCAGACCGACGGCCTCACCGGGCTGTCCAACCGCCGCACCCTCGATGCCGCCCTGGAGCGCGAGTGCGTCCGCGCCAGCCGCGGTGGTAGCGCAGTGTCCCTGGTGTTGCTCGATATCGACTTCTTCAAGCGCTACAACGACACCTACGGCCACATCCAGGGCGACCAGTGCCTGGTGCTGGTGTCGGCGGCCCTGCGTCGCTGTGCCAAGCGTGCAATCGATGTGGTGGCACGCTACGGCGGTGAAGAGTTCGCCCTGTTGCTGCCGGATACGGGAGCGGACGGCGCATGGGAATTGGCCGAGCACATCCATCAGGAGGTGGCACTGCTGGGCATTCCGCACTCGGCCAGTGACAAGGGTCAGGTCTCGGTCTCCATTGGCGTTGCCAGTTTTGTGCCCGCAGAATCGGCAGCACACCGGCACCTGACCCCGGCGGAGCTGCTCAAGGCGGCGGATGCGGCCCTCTACGAGGCCAAGACGGCTGGGCGCTCCTGCAGCCGCCAACGTGACGTGCCCGGCGAGCCCGCAACCGGATAATGCCGTTCATTCCGCTCGTGCCGCGCTTCGCCGGGTCGCCCTCGACAGGGCGCCCGGCCCTGGTCCAGGCTGCTTCCCCCCAGTTCCTACAGGGTTCCTTCATGCGCTCGATCCTGCTTGCCGCTGTCCTGCTGTTGCCTGTCGCCACGTTCGCGGCGGAGCCGGCGCTCTACCTCACCGACTTCGTCGCGCAAGACCCAGGCGATGCCCAGCAGCGCGAGCGAGCAGCCCAGCTGGGCGCTGCGTTGCAGCAGGCTCTTGGCGCACGGCAGGTGCAGGTGTCGCGTCTGGATGAGCGCCAGCCCCTGCCGCAGAGTGGCTGGCTGATCCAGGGCCAGGTCGCCAGCCAGGGTGGCCGGCGTCTGGTGCGCACGGCGGTGGGGTTCGGCGCGGGTGCCAGCAGCGTCGAGGCCCAGGTGTGGATCAGCGACCTGGCTGCCGGCGAACTGCGCCAGCTGGCCGCCCAGGACCGTTCCGGGCGCCTGCCGGGTGCGCTGGTGTCGCGCAATCCTCAAGTGGCAGCAGTCAAGTTCCTGCTGGAGCGCCGGGCACTGGACCGCAACCTGGACGAGGTCGCCGCCGAACTGGCCGACGAGATCGTCCGGGACCTGGCCACGGCGCGCTGATCAGCCCAATCCGGTCAGGGGAATGCGGCGGATGCGTCCGTCCAGCGGGGCGGTGCCCGCACCCGGCGTCGGCAGCGGTCGACCGCTGAGCCCCATGCCTTCGCTGACCAGCACCGCATCGGGCAGCAGGCAGAGGTTGGACGGCGTATCCAGCCCTTCGGCCAGCACCGCGACCGTGCCACGGCCCAGGTCGCAGTGCAGCAGGCGCCCGCTGAAGCGCTCGAACCCGCCGTGCCAGGCGGCGCCAGCCCAATCCGGGGTCAGCGGTTGCAGCAGTCGCTGGCACAGCTCCAGGACCAGCAGGTTGCCGTCCTTCGTCAGTGCCAGGCCGGTAGGCAGCTGCAAGCCGAACACCACCGTCTCGATGCGGCCGTCTTCGGGCCAGACGCGGATCACCTGCCCGGCATGGTCGGCGAACTCCACGCCCCGCAGCGCCGGGTCACGGCGCAACTCACCGGAGAACAGCGTCACCAGCAGCGCACCGGTGGCCGGCTCGTGCACCAGGGTCACCGGCACCGCTTCCTGGCCCTGGGCGAGGTCCGGCAACTGGACCAGTACCCGCTCGTCATAGCCCTCGACGAACTCCACCACCTGGTTGGTATCCGGTTTGACCGACAGCCAGCTGCGCCGCCCCGGGTGGTAGCACAGGGCGTTGAGGTTGCCCCGGCTGCGGAACAGCGTGGTCGGGGGCGATTGGCCGAGGTCGAGGATGCGCGAGCCGTCCACGTAGTCAGTGAGGCTGGCCAGGCAGCGCCCACCGGCGCAGCACACGTCGGACAGCCCCATGATCTCGTCCCGCAGCATGCGCACCTGCATGTTCATGGAGCGGAAGCCCTCGGCGATCACCTCCGGCGCCTGGTAGTGGCCGGAGGTGCCCGGCGCCGGGCGCAGCCGGCTGATGCGCCCGCTGAGGGGCTGGTCGGCGTGCCCGGAGCCGGCCTCCACCAGCAGCAGGCTGCCGTCGTCTTCCACGCACAGGCCCCGGGGGTTGAGCAGGCCCTCGGCGATCACCGTGCCACTGCGCACGGCGTCGCGGGGGTTGAAGGGGATATGGATGGTCATGGCTGCTGCTCCTCAGGCTGCCGGGGGTTGCCAGGGGCTGCTGGTGAGGTAGGCCTTGAGCAGCGCCCGTTGGCACGGCGACATGGAACGCACCACCGGCATGTACAGCGTGGTGCCTTTGTAGGCGTCGTCGGTGCGCGCGAGGATCGCCTGGCGCGCATTCCAGATCGCGTCCTGCTGGTTCAGCGGGATGAAGCGGGACATGGCCGGGAAGGCCAGGTAGTGGAAGCGCAGCACCGCCGGGTAGACCTGGTCCCAGGTGACGGTGCTGCCGGCGGGGATGCCGAAGTCGGTGTGGGAATAGAAGCGGAAGTTGGTGAAGCCGGTGGACTTGCCCAGGGTGTACGACAGGGTGGTGTAGCCGGCCTGGGCGGCCGTATTGGGCTTGCGTGAGAGCGCCACCTGCACTTCGGTCTGCCCGGCCGGTGCCACCACCGGGTCCTCGGGTGTCTGCAGCATGTCCCAGGTGGAACGGTCGTCCAGGTTGCCGGCCGGGCCGGTATCCAGGCTGATGGGCTTGGCCAGGGGCAGCGGCCCGCCCAGGTAGCGCACCTGCAGGGTCAGGGTCAGGCCGTCGGGGTAGTCGTCCATGTACAGGTTGCGCTGGTCGCTGTAGATGCGCAGCGGGGTTTCGCTGACCTTCAGCTGGGTGCCGGCAACCATGTTGGGTGCATGCATGCCCAGGGCCGTGGTGCTGGCCAGTTCACAGGCCGGGTGGGTCAGGGGAATGTCCACCAGGCCACCGTAGACGTAGTACTGCTGCAGCAGCGCCGAGTCGGCGGGCAGGGTGGCCAGGGTCAGCCCCCCGGCGGTGATGGTCACCGGGCCGTAGTCGGCATTGGGGCCTATGGGGCTGGTGATGTCGGTGCGATCGGCGCGGAAGGTGGCCTTGGGGATCAGGTTGACCATGTCCAGGCTCAGCCAGCCGCAATGGCCGGGCGCGCTGGCGGGCACCACCTGGGCATAGCCCGCACCGCCGGTGTCGGCGTTGAACAGCGAACGGCCGGCCGGGCAGATCTGCGGTTCACCGGCGAACGCCGGGGCCAGCGTGCCGATGACCCGGCCGATGCTCGGGTTCGGCGTGTAGCGGCCGGCGGCATAGTCCGCGTCCAGCTGGGCAGTGGTCATGCCCGGGCACATCTCGAACATCACGAAGCGCAGTACCAGGCCCGTGGCACCGGGTGCTTCGATCAGGCTCTTGAGGGCCGCGCTGTTCTGGTTCCAGCTGACGATGGCGCTCAGCGGGAAGGTGACCTGGAAGGTGCCGCTGATGACGCAGGAGCCCGGCGCATCGGCAATACCGGAGAGCAATCGCTTGGCCAGGTCGAAGCTGCTGGCCACCACATTGGCGTGGATCACCAGTTGCGGGTCGGTGGTGCCGCCGATCTGCAGGCCACCCATGTAGATCTGGGTCGTGGTGGTGCCGGTGGGGTCCAGGTCCACCATCATCGGGCCGGATACCGGAGCCAGGCCGGTCACCGGGTCCACCGAGCCGAGCAGGTACACCGGCTGGCCCACCAGGTCACCGGTGGTGTTGATGGCACCGGGGATGCCCTGGGAGCTGATCAGCACGTTCTGCATGTCCACCACGTGCTGGCCGTAATGGTTCCAGCCCCCGGCAGTGTAGTAGGTGCCGGCGGGCGCGTTCATCAGGTCGTTGAGTTCGTCGTCGCTGTAGCCCTGGGCTTCGGCGGCCACCTGGGAGTTGGGGATGTCGAACAGGTTGAGTTTCTGCTTGTCGTCGGGGCCGATGGGAATGGTCTGGGAGTTGTTGGGCAGGCTCACGTCGGTGCGGATGCCGCCCCAGAAGTTCAGTCGGGGTCCGTTCAGGATGCTCATGGGGTCATTCCTCGTCCTTGTTGAGAGCGGCCGAGGCGGGCGCCTTGGCGAATTTGAACAGGTAGGAGAAGTCGGACTTGTAGGGGCTGTTCTTCGCCGTGGCCATGGAGTGGCAGTTCATGCAGCTGCTGTTGGGCTGGATGTAGCTCTCCATGGTGACGTTGGCGGACAACGCCGGGGTCGGCTGGCCCAGTGGGTTGCCCGGGTTGTCCGGCATCAGCGGGCGCTGGGTGGTGACCAGCTGGTAGTAGCGCAGCACGCTCTGCTGCACGTTCTGCTGGTACTGGGCGTTGACCGCCGCCGTGTCGCTGGCGATGGGGGTGACGCGGGTCAGCGGGTCGGGGGTCTGGAAGGTGGTGCCGGGCTTGGGAACGCAGATCAGGTCACTGCCCTGCTGCTGCCAGGTGCAGGGCGACTGGTTGACGCTGCTCGCCGGGGCGCTGGCGTCGTAGTAGCTGTAGGGGCTGGCGCTGCCGCTGCCACCGGGCACGTTGTCCACCTGCTCGAAGGTGG
>Ga0247725_1001805_pt1 | contig 10129 bp, 11 predicted proteins | sample OKSTACKMCFT3sol_FD_183021 | JGI IMG/M metagenome (GOLD analysis project Ga0247725, IMG submission 183021) | Subsurface sediment microbial communities from gas well in Oklahoma, United States - OK STACK MC-FT3-sol | ecosystem: Environmental > Terrestrial > Deep subsurface > Rock core/Sediment... | reverse complement strand
GGGCAGTGCGCCCCATACGCGGGAATTGAATAAAAAACGATCAATTTTTAGCGGTGGAAGGCAGGTTGTTGATACACCGAGGCTTCACCGGCCACGCCTGCCGGCCTCATGAGAAATCCGGGCTAGTAATTTGGGGGGAGATTCAGAAGATATGATCAACAGCAATCAGGCGCCTGTGGGCAAGCTCGTTCTTTGGGGGCTTGGACTCGTTTTCGTAATTTCCATGGCACTGGGCGGGTTCTACACCGTCGATGAAAAAGAGCGGGCAGTCCTGCTCAGAAACGGCGCCCTCGTTGAGGTTTCCGAACCCGGCCTGCACTTCAAGGTGCCAGTTATCGATTCGGTGCGTGAAATCAGCGTGGCTACGGATACCGTCATGTTCGACGGCCTACCTGCATACTCGATGGATCAGCAAGCAGCAACGCTGCGTGTGTCTGTGTCTTTCAATGTCGATCCGAGTCAGGTTGCTGAGCTGTACAAGACCTACGGCTCTATCGAGAACATGGTCAATCGTTTGATCAGCCGCCATGTCCCGACCCAGGTCGAGAACACCTTCGGTAAGTACACGGCAATTCGAGCTGTCCAGGAACGGGGCAACTTCGTCGCCGACACCATGAAGGCGGTGCGCGAACATGCGGTTGGCCCGGTGCAGATCGAAAGCGTCCAAATCGAAAACATCGACTTCTCTGATGCCTACGAGCAGACCATCGAAGATCGAATGAAGGCTGAAATCCAGGTAAAGACCCGCGAGCAGATGCTGGAAACCGAGAAGGTTCAGGCGGAAATCCGCGTCACGCAAGCCAAGGCAGAAGCCGAAGCAAAACTGGAACAGGCCCGTGCTGACGCCGAAGCGACTCGCCTTCGCGGCGATGCAGAGGCTGACGCAATCAAGGCCCGTGCTGCGGCTCTCGCCAGCAACCAGAATCTCGTCGAGCTGACCAAGGCGGAAAAGTGGAATGGCCAACTGCCGGCGACAATGATCCCCAATGCGGCGATCCCATTTCTCAGCGTGAAGGACTAACGTCCAGTCCCAATGAAAAGCCCGGCATTTGCCGGGCTTTTTTGTTGTCTCAGAGGGTTGAGGTTAACCGCAGCGCTCTGTTTTCCCCGCTCACCTTCATCCGCTTATGCAACGGCCTGGAGTCGGCAGCACGCTTGTGCCTGACGGTCAGCCAGTATTCTTCTCGCAATCCGACCAAGGCTTCATACACCGCAGGGTCGAAGTTCACCTGCACTCTGCTATCTGCATACGCTAAGCAGCCCAGTACCTTGTGGTTGGGGTACAGCGCCTTGATGTGACCCATATACAGGATGAGCTGATATAGCTCATATAGCCGAACCTGCCCTCTGTATTTGCGGCTCTTGAACTCGCCAACCAGAATTTCGCTTCCCTTGACCGACTCGAAGACAGCATCTGCGATTCCGTTGATGCCGAATCGAGTCAGCTTGATGCGGCCTGATGCGTTCCCAAGATCGGTGCTGATAAGTCGATGCGTCGATTCCCGAACTCCGAAGCGAGAGTGGATTGCGCCGGCTGCTGACTTTTTCAGTACGAAGTAGAATGCTACGAGAAGAAGCAGGGCTCCCAGTATGTATGTCATCAGAGCAGTCCTACCTTGTGTGCTGCAATCAAGATAACGATGGCAGCGAGGATGAATAGGGCCAAGCTAGGGCCTTTGCCGATGGATGCGTGAGCGCGGTTTCCGTACTTCACTGCGCTTTCGTTGACTTTCTCAAACACGCTTTCGGGATCACTGGCATATCGTGCCAGCTTGCTAATGCTGATCGTTGCTCGCTTGGATTTCACCAGTATTCCTCAAGCCTGGGGATGGGCCTGTTGGCCCCTGTAGAACAGTCGTTTGTAGCCGTAGAAGCTGACCTCACCCGCATCCTCTAGGAAGCGAAAAGCTCGGGTGGCAGAACGCTTCTGCACCCCGGCGAGGTCGCGTATCAGTTGTTTGCCCGCCTCAATCTCTCGCCCAAGCTTGGAGTCAATGGCGGTAGGGTGGCTGGCCATGATCGACAAGACACGGCGGATTTTGTCCTGGTCTTTCCCTATGGAGGCGCTGACAGCTTGCGAATATGCCTGGGCCATATCGGCGCAGAGGATTGGCTCACACATATCCCAAGTCTCGAACTCGGCCTTGAAGGCGCCCAGCGCGGCCTCACGAACGATCAGGTACGTTGTTTTGCAGTGAGGGGTAAGGGTGATCTTCAAGTTGCCGCTTATGGTGGGGATGAACAGGTCGCCACGGCGCAGAAAATCGATCAATAGAGCCCTGGATTCATTGCCGGGCGGCGAGTCTGTTGCGTAGAGCCCTCCATCGATGAGCAGGCCAAACTCATCAGGCTTCATGGACAGCTGCTCGCCCTTTCGGACAGTCTCAACCGCGCCATGCTTGATCATGGCCAGCAGCAGCTGCCCCCAGCTGGCGAAAAGGATCGCGTCAGTCCTGATCCAAGGCGGCGCCGGCACGTCCATCAAGCCATTGGAGCCGACAAAGCTAATGCTGCTGGCCATCAACGGTCCTCCCTGAGTTCGTACTGATTCTCGTAAGGCTCAATCCTGACGTTCACATCAGAAGGCAGCTCAACGCCGTTCAGGCCGGTCATCAGATCGTAAGTGGGCTCAATTACCAGGAGCACATTTCGGTAGCGCAATGACTGCGACAGGTAGACGCCCTTGGTCGAGTCTTCCTTTCGCATTTCGCGCATCCGCATCCATCGGCGCCTTTCGGTTTTGAGCGCCTTCGGTCCCCGGCAGCGGACGCCATCCCACTTCTTCACATAGGCCTTGATCGACTTGCAGGCCGCTCTGACGGACTCGCTTCGAAACCCGTCAACGACAATGTAAAAACTCGCCGCAGAGAAGCGGATTTTCTGAGTTTTTTTATCTGCCATGTCCCATGGGACGGCGCTTTTGGCTTCGGTGAGCATGGGGCGGTACGCGTCAGGTCGATACCTGATAATGCAAACCCATAGCCCCCGTTTTTCACGTAGTGACCAAGCGCGCCTTCCGTGATGAGAATCTGGACTGGTGCATAAAGACGATCATCATCCCGCCAAAGAACCAGGCCATGCCGAATGCGGTTGAGAAAATCACCAGTGGCCGAGTGACCACTTGGGCGGCTTTCTTCGGGGAGTCGTGATCAATCACAACCCTGTTCAGGTCATGGTTCTTGAAGTACGTGATCAGGTACTTCTGCTCCGCATCAACGCCTCGGAAAACGGTGTCGTTTGGCGATGAAAGTGTGCCGATGTAGCCCGTGGTGTTCATCACTACGCCTTCATGGCTCCTGATCACCTGCATCAAACTCTCATCATCCAGCAGCTGGTCAGGGATGCTCGCGCCCTTCCAGCTATAGCAGGTCCAGAGGCCTTGGTCGCACTGGTATTGGAACCTCCCCTCGTATGTTGACGTGAACTCCTTCTGGTAATTGAGCTGAGGCTCAAGGATCGCTGCCTGCATTTGGTACGGGAACGTGTAATGCAGCCAGAGCTGGAAAACGGTGTAGAGCAACAGGAATGCAGTGATATGAATCCTAAAAAAGCTCTTGAAGCCCGGCGTGAAGAAACGTGCGACCAGGGACGTGGCTACCAGCATGAGGATCGTTACATCGCCTCGCTGGCGCTCTGATGAATCAATCTCGCGGTCGAACCAAAGATTGAGTGTCTGGTACGTCTTGTTCAGCAGGTTGATTTCTTCCTGCCAGAGAGCAACGGCCAGAAGCAAAAGCAGCCAGGGGAGGGTAATGTTGCGTTGGAAGTGGGCATAGAGCCCGCACCACATCGAGAAGAAAAGCAGGAAGACACCGAAGTCCTCAAGGCACTGATTCAGTGTCAGGGCACTGATTCCTCCGTCGCTAAACGGAATCGAACTTGCGACTGTTACGAACCAAAACACGGTGCAAAGCAGCAGACTTTGCATTTGCCAAGTGACAGCGCTCAAGCGCGAATTCATTCTCGCAAGGAAATTGTGGATGTATTGCATGGTGGATCACTCAAGAAGGATTCACCAAGTCTTGCGAGAAGGCGTCGCGGCTTCCACTGAACCCAATGCAGTTGAGTGAATGGTCTATGTCTGAGTCTGAGCGTCGCTTCCAACGTTATGTCCTGGCTCCCGATGCCTTTGCCAGTCAGCGTGCCAAGGGCACTGGGCTGACCGCATTGCTCAAGGGCTGGAAGGACTGTCGGGTTAAGGACATGTCCGCTGCTGGCGCCTTGCTGCTCACCAAGCAGGAGTTCTCCCTTGGAGACGGGATCGAGGTCGAACTGACCGAGAAAAGCGGAAATCGCTTGGTGTTCAAGGGGGAGGTGGTAAATCTCGGCAAGGATCACCACACCAACCTGAACAAGCTGGGCGTAAGGCTGGATGTGCCCGGCGAGGGGGCACTGGAAGCCCGGTTCCTTGCTGGCCTGGAATCACGGTTCAAGCCTAGCCACTAAAGCAAAAGCCCCGCTGGCTGGTGGCCATACGGGGCTTTTATGTAAGTCGGGAACCACCAACACCACAGAATGCAGCAGAAGGGGGGAGCGTGAGATAGGAGGTCTTTCCTATGGCGGTTCCCTTGAAAACGAACAGAGTGAACTGTGAGCACACATATTAGCTCAACCGTGCAGAAATATGCACGGTTTGCACACACGGCGGCCTGCATTTTCTGCTGATCCAGCGCAAAAAACTGACCACGCCAATCATGCCTCGGCTTTAGCGTCAAAACTATGACCGCTGTCATGCCTTGGAAATTCAATTTTATTTTCTGAGCAATACCGATGCCAAATGGCCGAGGCGAGGGCAAGCGCACTGAGCCAAATGGACAGACTGGTGGTTTTTCCGCGCATGCGCGGAATTTACCCCCACAGACCCGCCAAAAATGACCATATGCTGCTTGAAATGGATTGCAGCCAGCCTTGTTTCACATTTGGCGGTTCTGGGATCACCGGGTCGCCCATAGGGCTCAAAGCGGCTTCGGCGCCATAAGACTGCCACAGCAGGTCATCGCCATAGAGTGAAAGGTCTACACGTTGCATCGCTGCTTGGGCTATTTCAGCGAGGCGAGGTGCGTCGCGATTGTCCAGGCCGGGTATCTCCAGGCGAATCCAACCCCCGTGGACGCTCTGATCAACAAAAGACCGTGCGGCGTACAGCTCATGAACTCGGCGAATGTGTGCCTGTACTTCAAGTCTGGCTTGGTCGGCTAGGGCGTTAGCTGCGTCGCTGGGGAGTTTGGCTCTGCCCGCGATTGGGAATATCAGCTCAACGACACCGGGTCGGCCAATCACCTCTATCGAGCCAGCCGCCTCCCGCTTCCCATAATGGGAAGTGGCGATTGTCGTGCTTTCCCGCACCCCGATAGCTGCGCTGATAGCGTCAAGATCGAATGTCCCAGGCGCGGCATTCGCTAAGACGCGAACATTGCCAGGGGTGTAGTACGCCCTATAGATCGACTGCACATCCTCAAAGCCGTAGTCGAGCAGCCGTTCCGAATCTGCTGAGCATGAGGCTTGCCCACCGGCCTTTGCGGCAATGAAGCGCTCATACAGCGTCGGCGAGCTGACGTAGGCTGAGGTGGCCATCACTTCGCTGATGATCACGCGCTTCTCTCGCTCAAAACCCGTCTTGGGAAGTGAGGATCGTGAGAGGAAGGTGACGAGGGCTTCGCTCATGACACTGGCCTTGCTCGCGGGGCCTTCAAGGGTGTACTCGGTAAAGTCGCTCCGAGTCAGGGCGGAAAGCTTGATCCCCTTTGCTCGCAGCGCAAGGATGGCATCGACCGGGGTTTCGCCCAGATGAGTGTCGCTCATAAGAAGATGCTCAATCAGGTGCGGAGCTTCGCGCATGCCGCAAACGCTTGTAGTGCCGACGCTGACAACTGCATGGAGCTGTACAGGCTGCTCACGCAGTGGCGCGGACAGCGTTCCGCCTCCAGCTTGCGCTGTTTGAATGGAAGCCGCGCACAGCGCGAGGATGGCGAAGCGCTTAACCACGTATTGCGTCCTTCATTCGATCCAATAGGCTCTTGGTCTTTTCGTCGTCAGGGATCATGTCCATGGCACCGAAGCGACCACCTGACTGTTCAGAGTGGTACAGGTACTGCATTTTCCCGCGCTTGAAGCCAACGTATGGCGACGCGTACCCGATGTACTTGTCCATTTCCAGGTAGGACTCCTGAATGTCCTTGTCGAACCCGAAGATCAGGTGGATGCCGGTACGTTTCCACAGGTCTGCATTGGGCTGCCTGACTATAACGACAACGTGGATGCCGCTCTCCGTCGCGGCGGCAAAGCCGGTGTCCAGTTCATTCGGATCGAGCCGCAGGCGTTGAACATCAACTATGAGGGTGCGCCCATCCGGCGAATCCTTTGCCAGCAAGCCGGAATGTGCGGCAACGAGGTCTGGCAGCGAGTAAAGAGCTGGCTCCACCAGTGATACGAGGGCGTTGGCGTTGCCCATGGCTTTTAGCGCCCTATCCTCGTAGGTGGCATCAAGCTCGCCGCGAAGCGACGGCACGTTCCGAGACATAACCGAAAGCCAGTCGGCGCCGCGAGGATCGTCCCGGAGGATAACCACCTTGGTGTTTTCGAGGGGGTTAAGGATTACCTCCTGATCAACGAAGCGCTGCGCTTTTTCCGCGTCAGGCTGGATGACTAGGCAGTGTTCGTGGATATAGCGCCCCAGGAGGTACTGGATAGGGGCGTAATAGCCATAGCGCCCCTGGAACTTGGCCAGCATTGCGCGATCAGTCGTGTTCGGGTCAACCGGATCGGAGCGGGCATAGTTGAGCAGCGCGTCAAAGTTCGAAAAGCCGCACATGGCCGCTACGATGTTGCGCTCAGGAACCCCCCTGCGAACGTCCTCATTCTGGGAGAGTGAGAGGTTCAGGGACATGCGCATGAAGTCCATCAGTTGATGCACCGGGTCTTGCTTGAGCATTTCAGCGTATGGGCGAACGTACTGTAGGCCGGCAACAGGGTCGCTCAGCTCAAGCGTATTCAGGTCCAGGCTACGGTATCCGTAGGCTCTGGCCACCGCCATAGCAGCCTGCTCAGTCGTGAACTCGGCGGGGTACTTGGACCTCAGACGTGCTACTTGTATGTCGTGCATCTTGGGTTCTTCCCGAAGTGATTGCGTGCAGGAAGCCCCGGCGATGCTCTCGCATCACTTGCCAAACCTGTACTGCTCCAGATAGCGATGGAGATACAGGGCTTCCACGAATGGCTCAGACTCGATCTTTGCTCGACCCGAACGGCCAGGGCCTCGCTCTACTGGCTCCCAGTTTGATAGTGGCGTGATCTTGGGCACTGGATCGTCGATGGGGTAGACAATCGGGGTTGGTGCCGGGCGAATTTGGGCCTTTACCTTGTCGATGAAGGTGACTCTGGCCCTGACGTGAGGTTGCCCGTGCCGGAACGAGGCGATCTTCTCGTTTGGAGCAATGTCGGTGTTGATCCCGCTCAGCATGCTGATGGCGACCACAAATTTGCGCGAGCTATCGCCCTCGACAAGCTCGTCCAAGGAAGGGACATAGCCGAATAACTTCTTGAGGTGCTTCGTGTAGCTGGCCACCCATTCAGAAGCGGTCTTGTTTTGGATGGAGGGTGCTGAGTCCCAATAGAACCGAACTTTGGCCGGGCCGCTGACAATCCAGGCCTGTCTCATGGTTTGCAGGCTCGATAGGTATTTCATCGACCCCCAGAGCTTCATTCGGTCGTACTGGTCCTCGATCTGCGCCACCAGCAGTTCGATTTCATGCTTGACGATGTTCAGCTCTTGAAGCTCCGCCAGCCAGTCGGGCGGCAAGGCGATAAGGCCAGGAACTCTGAGAGTTTCGCGGGGGTTCTGCTTACCCTGTTCAATTCGGATAGAGGTAAGGCCGTAGATTGCGTGGAAGGCCGCCTCCTGCCCGGAGAGCGCACTGACCTCGATCCCCTTCTGCTCATCGACGGTCGCCTGATCCCGGAAGGGAATTTGATAGGCAAGGTCTACCCGAAGTCGATCTGGCCGAGCCCGCATCCTGTTCGCGAGTGTGTCCAAGCGACTCTCAAGCTTGTTGACCAGCTCTTTGATGCCCTGCTGAGGGCTGATGTAGATCGTCATGCTGTCATCCAGTTGGTGCGCTCCAGCTGGATGATAACGCGAGGTATAGCGCGGCTCGCCACGTCTGTCTTGCTTGGAAATGCTCCCGGTTCGGGTGCAAGCAAAATAGGTTCTCGACAAAATTGAGCCATTGTCGAGCAGGAGTTTCTTGTGAGCCTGAATAAGCTTTTCAACTCAGCCCCGAACCTAGGGGTTGTCGCCACCAAGTGGTTCGCCGACCTCGAAAAGAAATTCGACGCGGCAGGCATAAAGACCAGCGTCAAAACCGGCATTGATGGAGCGGCATCATTGCTGGCGCCGGCAGCCCTGATCGCTCAGCTGATCGAGCTAGAGGGGTGCTCGGTGGATCGCCCGGTTCGGGTACTGATGATCACTGATGACCCGGTGGCTGTGATGGATGAAGGCGTATGGCTTAGCTTCGCCTCTGAGCTTGCTGGCGTGGGGGGGGTTGAGTGCTACAGCACTTGCCATGAAGTTCTCCATTCCAGCCTTTTCGACAGTGCTACCCGGCTTGGATTGAAAAGGTTCAGTCCCGTAACTGTGGAAAATGCTAAAGCCCAAGCATGGGATTTGGTGGTCTGGATTCACCCGGCTATTGAGGCCGGCGCCAGTGACGAGCTTGTTCGGCTCGTCAAAGGGATGACTGTGGCGGGCGTGCCGGTCTATGCCTGCATGTACAACGAGCTGGACGCGCTGATCCAGAGCCATGGGGTTAATCCAGAGGGGCTTGAGTTCAGTTGGCTGAACGGCCCCCTGGAGAGCACGGCGTTCAGCCGCAAGACTGTGAACAGATTCGGATACTCCACTTCCGAGGTTGGGATTGAAGGGGGGTGGGGTGCCGTCCTGACAAAGTTGCAGCCGGCTTCTCTGTCGTCCAGTGACGCCGACTGGGACTGCATCAAGACAGCGATGGGGTTGTTCAAGCTGGACGGCTCAACCTCTGGCCCATGGACTTTCGGGCAGGTCGTTGCAGGGGTGGCATTCAACCAGCATCAGCCGGTTGGGCTGATAGGAAATCTCGCGGTCGATCCCAAGACTGGGGTGCTGCTGAAAGAGTGCCCCAATACGAAGGTGCTGATGGTGATAGGCCATCTGTGGAGCTTGCCGCTGCAAACAATGCCCAAAGGGCTTTTTCAGCTGGTGCCTTGGGCTGCAAGAGTAAGGCTACTGGCAACGAGCCAGCTGACCAAGGAGGACAAAAAGCGCGCTGAATCTATCGACCTGCTGACGAAGGCCTATGAGGCGGGCATGGTTGAAGCGGGCATTGCGCTGGCCAGGGGGTATGAGGCGATAGGCACAGTCAGTGCGAAGGCGCAGGCGGCAGCAATCTACGATGAGATTGGGGCTCGGCACCCGATGAGCGCCTATTACCTCGCGCATAAAGCACTGGGCGAGGGGGATAGGGCGCAGTTGATCAGCCTGCTTACAGCCTCATCGTGCGAAGGCTACGCGCCGGCAATTACTGATCTGGGTTGCTTGAGGCTCGACGAGGGCGACCTGCAAGAAGCGATTCGCCTTTTCGAGTCAGCAGAGACTAAGGGCGATGGTGAGGCCTCATTCCGTCTCGGTGAGATTGCCATCAAGAATGGAGAGTACGAGGGCGCTCTGCGAAAGCTCAGGGCTGCGTGGAGCAAGGGGCATCAGGATGCACTGAACGTGTCCCACTGGCTTTGCAAGGAAATGCTCACGCATGGCCTTGGGAAGCCCAGCCGACTCAAGCGCGAATTGAAGGAAATCAATTTTGCGATAGGCAAACGTCTCCGGTACGAGCACCAAACGGAGCGAGCCAGTGCATAAACGCGCTCCAGGGAAGGTGCTCATTGGCATGGTGTTGGTGGCCATGTCCGGTTTCTCAGTGGCCCAACCAGAGCCAGTGATCAACTTCCAGATACGCCACTACGATGTGTCTTTGCTCCAGGCAACTAAGGCTGCTGCACTGAGCCCATTTTCATATTTCCCGGTGCGTTGCCAATGCTTATCTCGGCGCTGTTCTGTTGACGGATTTTTCAGGGGGAGTGGTGGGTGGCAATCTCA
>Ga0247725_1001804_pt1 | contig 10129 bp, 9 predicted proteins | sample OKSTACKMCFT3sol_FD_183021 | JGI IMG/M metagenome (GOLD analysis project Ga0247725, IMG submission 183021) | Subsurface sediment microbial communities from gas well in Oklahoma, United States - OK STACK MC-FT3-sol | ecosystem: Environmental > Terrestrial > Deep subsurface > Rock core/Sediment... | reverse complement strand
CCCTGGATCGGGACCGTTGCCCTGGACAGCGCGGCCTTCGATGTCGAAAGCATCATGCAGGCGCCCCACATGAAGCTGTACGACAAGGCGTTCGGGACCGATCCCGCCACCTGGCAGGCGGCCTCCCCGACCTTGCGACTGGAGCAACCAGGCACGCCGCTGCTGGCGGTCTGCTCCACCCGGCGCGACGACGCCTGCCCGCAAGCGCGCGGTTTCGCCACCAAGGGCCGCAGCCTGGGCAAGCGCGTCGAGGTGATGGGGGTGGACATGTCGCACCGGCAGATCAACCACGAGCTCGGCCAGGACAACGGCTACACCCGGGATGTCGAGCGCTTCCTGCGCAGTCTCGGCGTGCTGCGCCTCTGAGCAGCCGCAGTTCGTCGCAAAACCTGAACCTTGCTGAACTTCAGGCGTCACGCCGGTCCGATCTGGGGTTCCCATCCCGCATTAAGGACCGCGTGTGATCGATCTCAGCACCTGGCAACTGGACATTCCCACCCACACCTCCGCCACCGAAATCAGCACCCAGCGCCTGAACAATGGCTATGAGAGCCAGTACTTCCGACGCAACAGGGACGGCAGCGTCACCTTCTGGGTGCCCGTGACCGGGAGCCGTAGCGAAGACGCCCGGTATCCGCGCAGCGAACTGAGGGAAACCCAGGCAGATGGCACGCTGAGCTACTGGTATTACGCAAGCGCAGACAACTACCTCAGCGCCGTCCTGACCGTGCAACAGGTCCCCAGCCGCAACAAGGTGGTCATCGGGCAGATCCACAGCAAGGACGAAGCCGGCAGCGAGAACGATCCACTGCTGAAGCTGCAGTACCACTTCAAGGACGGGAATGGCCGGATCGAGGCCCTGCTGCGCAAGCGACCCGGTGATGCGGAGGTGGAGAACATCGTCCTGGCCGAACATGTCGATCTCGGCGAACGCTTCGGCTACGACCTGCGGCTTACACCGACGGGGCGCCTGGGCATCACGGTCAGCAGCAAAGGCGATGACGGCGGACTGTACCGACAACTGAGCGGCTACTGGAGCAAGCAGCAGCTGTACTTCAAGGCCGGTGCCTACATCCAGGACAACTACGGCCCGAGCAACGAAGGCGGCCGGGTCACGTTCCACTGGCTGAACAGCCTGCATCGCTGAGTCATTCACCTGGCGAATGACCAGGCGGGCCCAAGCCAGGGGCAGGTAGAATCCGCGCCTGCCCTATCCCTGAGATTTCAACGATGGCCCGCCTGACGCTGAGCTTTCCAGACGACCAGTTCTGCTACTCCACCCACCTCACCGTACGCGTCACCGACATCAACGGCGCGAACCACCTGGGCAACGACTCGATGATCTCGATGATTTCCGAGGCCCGCGCCCGCTTCCTGTACGACTACGGGATCACCGAGACGGGCGCCGACCGCGTCGGCATCATCGTCACCGACCTCGCCACCACCTACCGAGCCGAAGCCCACGCGCGGGACCAGCTGTGCTTCGAGGTGGGGGTGATGGACTTCAACCGCTACGGCGGCGACATCATCTTCCGCATCACCCGCCCCGCCGATGGAAAACTGGTGGCTATGGCCAAGTCCGGCTTCGTCTTCTTCGACTACGCGCACTCACGGGTGGTGGAAATGCCGGAGTCCTTCCGCGCAACCTTTCCGCAGGCCAACTGGCTGGACTGACGACGCACCCTTTCAGATCACTGCGCACCTTTCAAGTGCAACAACATGCCCACCTGGGAAGCACTGGCCTCTCAAAAGCCCGCAGGGCGTGCTGATACGCGAGCTGGCACGGAGCGTGCTTAAAGCTCCATACAATCTACAAGAAGCGCCCATCCTCCGAGGTGGCACTTGCCTCAAGAGGGGCAGCTTGCGTGAAGGCGTTCTGCCCAGGCGGAACGCCTTTTTTATTTGGCGCAGTTTTCCCCAGGCAAAGAAAAACCCGGCCTAGGCCGGGTTTTCCTGAAGCTCAGACCAATTACTTGGCTTGGGCTTCTACTTCAGCTTCTACGCGACGGTTAACAGCGCGGCCAGCTTCGGTGGCGTTGTCGGCAACCGGGCGGGACTCACCATAACCAACGGCGTTGACGCGGTCAGCACCTACACCGTACTGGTTGACCAGCACTTCACGAACGGCGTTGGCACGGCGCTCGGACAGCTTCTGGTTGTAGGCGTCGGTACCAACGGAGTCGGTGTGGCCTTCAACGGTGGTGGTGGTGGCCGGGTACTGCTTCATGAAGTCAGCCAGGTTCTTGATGTCGCCGTAGCTTTCTTCCTTGACCTTGGACTTGTCGAAGTCGAACTTCACGTCCAGCTCAACACGGACCACTTCGGCAACGGCCGGGCAGCCATCGGCGTCAACGGTGACGTTGGCCGGGGTGTTCGGGCACTTGTCGACGTTGTCGCAGACGCCATCGTTGTCGCTGTCGGAGCAGACTTCGGCAACCGGAGCCGGAGCCGGCTGTGCAGCAGGCTTGGAGCCACCACCGAAGTTCACGCCAACACCTACGCCGGCAGCCCATTCGGCTTCGTTGGCGTCGATGTTGTACATGCCGTCCAGACCAGCCTTGGCGTAGAAGTTCTCGGTGAAGTAGTACTTCACGCCGGTGCCGATGTTGGCGAAGGTGCTGTGGTCACGACCGGTACGAGCCGGAACGTTGCTGATGTTCTGGTGGGCGAGACCAGCGGACACGTACGGGCGCAGACCTACACCGGGAGTGCCGAAGTGGTAGATCGCATCCAGACCAGCCTGGTTGCCTTTGATGTTCTTGTTACCAGTGTCGTTTTCCGAACGAATGTCGTGAAACTCGCCGTAGGACAGAGCCAGTTCGACGTCGTCGGTCAGGTAGTAACCAACCGAGCCGCCCAGCAGGTTGCCGTTGGACAGATCACGCGAGCTATCGGTGAAGTAGCGCTTGCCGAAAGCCTCCACCTCGACAGCGCCTTGGCCTTGCGCCAGCGCGTTCAGAGAAAATGCGGCAACGAGAGAGCCAACGGCTACGCCTAAGGTGTTTTTCAGTTTCATCCGTAAATCCCCATCTTGGTTGTCAGTAAGTTGTCGAACAATCTCAATGGACAACTTGGTCCGCAAGTTTACCAGAACTCGCTGCTCTTAGAGATTGATTTTGCCCAACTAAGTTTCGGCCGATCCTGAAAATTTTTCGCGCAAGCGATCCAGAGCGCGCTTGTACCTCATCTTGGTCGCGCTCAGGCCCATATGCATGATGTCGGCGATTTCCTGGAACTCCAGTTCCGCAACAAAACGCAATACGAGGATTTCACGATCGATCGGGTTCACATGCACCAGCCAGCGCTCGAGCCCGCCACGCTCCTCGATCTTCGGGGCCTTCTCATCGGAGGCCTCCTCGAGCGGATCGAGACTCAGGGCATCGAGCAAGCGACGCTTGCGTCGCTCTTTGCGGTACTGGGTAATGCATTCGTTGTACGTGATGCTGTAGAGCCAGGTCTTGAACTTGGATTTACCCTCGAAGTTCTTGAGGCCATATAGCACTTTGAGCATCACCTCCTGACAGACATCGTCAGCGTCTCGTTCGTTCCCCAAATATCTCGCGCACACATTGAAGAGGGTCCGCTGGTAGCGGCGCATCAGCTCCTCGTAGGCGCGAGTGACATGGAACAGCTCGACATGCGCACGCTCCACCAGCTCTTCGTCGGAGAGTTCGTGAGGGTCATAGCGCAGGGACAGCGATTGGGGTTTGTTCAAAACAGGTCGGGCCGGCAATGATCGGGAGCCGCCGGAGTGCGTGGGCGCTGATCCGGCGGCCAATATTAGCAGGGATGGCGCTTCGTGTTAGCGGCTCGTTACCCGCTGGTCGAGAAGCGTCCGGTTGGCCACCGATACCAGATCCCCCTCATCGGTGAGCAGGATGGTCTTCACGGTGCCGATCTCCTCGATCTGCCCTTCGATGTCCCCGACCTTGACCTCCTGGCCGACCTGGTAGAGCTCGCGCACATAAATCCCGGCGATGATCTGCGCGGCGATGTCACGGCTGCCGAGACCCAGGGCCAGAGCGGCCGCCAGGCCAATGGAGATCAACGCGATGGCGATGACGTTGTTCAGCAGGTCGGTCTTGACCTCCAGCTGGCCGATGGCCACGGAGATGCTGATGAGGATGACCAGGCCTTGGGCGATGCGCCCCAGGCCATGGGCGTAGTCCAGGCCCACGCCTTCCGCCGCGCCACGGACGATCCCGCTGAGCAGTTGCGCCAGCAGCACGCCGGCCAGCAGCACCAGGGCAGCGCCCAGCACCTTGGGCAGGTAGAGCGCGAGCATGTCCAGGGTCGCCGAGACGCGATCAAGGCCCAGGGACTCGGCAGCGGACACCAGGAAGATGAGCAGGACGAACCAGTAGACGATCTTGCCGATCAGCGACGAAACCGGCACCTGGATGCCGACGCGGCCGAGCATCTTGGTCAGGCCGGTCCCGGCCATCAGGCGATCCAATCCCAGCTTGGCCAGTAGCTTGGAGAGCAGGGTATCCAGCAGCTTGGCGACGACGAAGCCAACCAGAACCACCACCAGCGCGCCGAAGAAGCGCGGAATGAAGCCGGCGACCGGTGTCCACACCGTGGTCATGGCGTTAACGATACCTTGGGTCCAGGGGTCGAATTCCATCTTCATTCAGCCTTGTCAGCAGAGCGTTTCGAGGAGGGGCGGCGAGATACGGGCGCCACATGCGCCGAGCCGTTGTTCAGGGCGATCATCAGGGCTTCGGCCCAGTGGCCGAGCAGGCAGAAGAGGTCGCCCACGCCAACTTGCCGGTTCGCGGTCTTGAGGACGCGACCGAGCGCCGCGCTGTCGTCATGGTCGGACGGCGCGTTGCGGAGCATGTCCCGCAGGGATTCTTCGAAGGGATCGTGCATTCGCACCTCTCGTGGGTATGTCGGCTAGACGCGGCAGGCTGGGGATGGGTCACATTCAAAGCCAGCGCAGCCGACGGAAGAGCCACCACTGGAAGGCGGCCACCCCGAGGAGGAGCAGGCACACGATGGGGAAGCCGTAGGACGCGTCGGCGCCCGGCAGCCCACCCACGTTGATGCCCAGGAGCCCGGTGATGAAGCTCATGGGCAGGAAGAAGCCGGTGATGATGCCCAGCAGGTACATGGTGCGCGTCATCCGCTCGCTCATCCGGCGGTTCTCGGACTCCAGCACCAGGGCGACCCGTTCGCGGATCATCTCCAGCTCTTCGAGGTAGCGGGTCAGGCGGTTGTTCAGCTCGTTCCAGTAGTCCGCATCGTCGGACGCGAACCAGCCGAGGCGATTGCGCACCAGCTGGCCATAGATGTCCCGCTGCGGGGAGAGGAAGCGGCGCAAGGCCGCCGCCCGCCGGCGGATCTGCAGCATCAGGTCATGATCGGGGTTGTAGCGCTCGTTGGCGTCGAGCTGCTCCTCCTGCTCATCGACCGCATCCCCCAGGTGGGCGATCAGCGCATCCACCTTGCTGGTCAGGTGCTCGGCAAGGTAGAGCAACACCTCGGATGCACTGCGCGGCCCGGTACCGGCGCGCCACTGCTGGATCAGCTCATCGGTGGCGTGGAGGGGACGCAAGCGCAGGGAAATCACGCGACGCGCATCGGCAAAGATGCGCACCGCCACCATGTCTTCCGGCTGGGCTCCAGGATTGAGGTTGACTCCGCGAAGGAACAGCAGCAATTGCTCATCCGGCAGGGTTACCAGGCGCGGACGGGTGCTCTCTTCCAGCAACAGGTCACAGGCGAACTCCCCCAGCCCACTGCGCTCGCGCAGCCACAGGCGGGCCAGGGGATGCCCCCGGTCCCAGTGCAGCCAGAGGCTTTCATGCGCGCCGAGCTGGAGCCCATCCAGCTCGGCGCGACTGATGGCGCGTGCGCCACCCTGCCCGTCGAGCACGAATGCATGGACCAGGCCCGCGCCGGGGTTCTGCTCACCTGTCATCCTCGCGCCACCTGCCCGGTTACTCGGGCATCTTCAGCGGTTCGGGGGACACGATGATGCCGTTGTTGTCGGCATACAGGTACTGCCCCGGGCGGAAGGTCACGCCACCAAAGGTGACCGCCACATTCAGGTCGCCGACGCCGCGCTTGTCGGTCTTCATCGGGTGGCTGGCCAGCGCCTGGACACCCAGGTCGGTCTGGGCGATCACGTCTACATCACGGATGCAGCCGTACACCACGATGCCTTCCCAGCCATTCTTCGCGGCCTTCTCGGCGAGCATGTCGCCCAGCAGCGCGCGGCGCAGGGAGCCACCACCGTCCACTACCAGGACCTTGCCCTGGCCGGGCTGGTCGACCTGCTCCTTGACCACCGAGTTGTCCTCGAAGCACTTGATGGTGACGATTTCGCCGCCGAAGGAATCGCGACCGCCGAAGTTGCTGAACATCGGCTCGACGACCTGTACCAGGTCAGGGTAGGCATCGCACAGATCAGGGGTGACGTATTGCATGGCGTGGCTCCTTGCGGGTCTAGAGATCGGGGCCGTCACGTTCACCGTCCTGGCAGCGGAAAGCGGTGCGCAGCGCATGCACCAGCGCATTCCAGGTCGAAGGCGATCCCGTGGCGGGAACAGCGCAGCACCCTACCGACGAGGCGAGCGCCGCGCAAGGGCGCAGCACCGCCGTTACGGCGTCTTTCCGGGGCGTTGGCCAGCGGTTCAGCGACAATCAATTGCAATCGGTTTCATATAGCCGAAGAAATTCCACGCTCAGGCGGGCACAGCCTGACCTGGCAGCGCTGGCAGGCTGCGATGCAAGAGCCAGTGCTCGACGAGCGGCCAGACCTCCTGCTGCGCCGACTTGCTCACCAGCATCTCCACATGGCCGTAGTCCTCGGCGAAGCCGGCCTCGCGGGACAGGCAAAGGAACTCACGGACCTCGCTGCCAAACTGGTCGAGCAGCTTCCGGCAGGCCCACGCCGGGTCCTGGTGGTCCCCGGCCGAGCCCACGGCCAGCACCGGGATGCGGACATCCGCCAGCCCCTTCCACCAATCCCGCTCGGCATCACCGAAGCGGCCGAACAGGCCGTGCCAGCGGAGATTCTCCAGCCCGACGCCGATGGGCTCATCCTCGGGCCCGCGCTTGAGACCGGAACCGGAGAGCACCTCGAAGCGCTTGAGCAGGAAACGCCCCAGCCACTCCACCGGCGGAACCTTGAGGGGCCAGTAGACCCGGCTGATCTGGCTGCCGAACAGGGCAGCGGACGCCGCAGTCTCCTCGTCGAGGTAGCCACCTCCCAGCGCAGCAGCCAGGGTCACTCCGCCCAGGGAATGGCCCACCCAATGGGCGGGCGATCCGGACTGCTCGCGCACGAAGGCGCCAATGGCCGGCAAGTCGTAGCGAGCGTAGTCGGCCACCCGGTTGTGTCGGTAGGCCTGGTTGCGAGGGGAAAGACCGTGGCCGCGCATCTCGACGATCCACACATCGAAACCCGCCCTGGCCAGGAAAGGCCCAAGACCCAGGCCACGCGGTGAATACCAGAAGCGACGATTGGAGAAGCTGCCGTGCACCAGCACCACGGGGGCTCCGCGCTGCCCTTCACGCCCGTACAGGCCCAGGCGCGTGACCACCAGCTCGACGCTGGGATCAGGGCTGTTGCCGGGCTTGAGGCGATAGAGATCTTCCGTGAGGTCCCCACGGAGTTCGGCGCCTACCAGGGCCACCGGAAAAAGAAGACTGCTGCTTTGCATGAAAACTACTTGCACGAAAAAGGGCGGGTGATGACCCGCCCTCTTTCCGGTTGCCGTTCGGGATCAGGCTTGGCCTTCGGCCAGGAAGAACCAGGTGTCGAGCACGGAGTCGGGGTTGAGGGAGACGCTCTCGATGCCCTGCTCCATCAGCCACTTGGCCAGGTCCGGGTGGTCCGACGGGCCCTGACCACAGATGCCGATGTACTTGCCCGCCTTGTTGCACGCGGCGATGGCGTTGGACAGGAGCTTCTTCACCGCCGGGTTACGTTCGTCGAACAGGTGGGCAATGATGCCGGAATCGCGGTCCAGGCCCAGGGTCAGCTGGGTCATGTCGTTGGAGCCGATGGAGAAGCCATCGAAGAACTCCAGGAACTCCTCGGCCAGCAGGGCATTGGACGGCAGTTCGCACATCATGATGATGCGCAGGCCGTTCTCACCGCGCTTGAGGCCGTAGTGGGCCAGCAGGTCGATCACCTGGCTCGCCTCGCCCAGGGTACGGACGAAGGGCACCATGATCTCGACGTTGGTCAGGCCCATCTCGTTGCGCACCTTCTTCAGCGCGCGGCATTCCAGCTCGAAGCAATCACGGAACGACTCGCTGATGTAGCGGGAGGCGCCACGGAAGCCCAGCATGGGGTTCTCTTCCTCGGGCTCGTACAGCTTGCCGCCGATCAGGTTGGCGTATTCGTTGGACTTGAAGTCCGACAGGCGGACGATGACCTTCTTCGGCCAGAAGGCCGCAGCCAGGGTGCTGATGCCTTCGACCAGTTTCTCGACGTAGAAGCCGACCGGATCGTCGTAGCCGGCGATGCGCTTCTCGACGCTTTCCTTGATCTCCGGCGGCAGGCCGGCGAAGTTCAGCAGCGCCTTGGGGTGCACGCCGATCATGCGGTTGATGATGAACTCCAGGCGGGCCAGGCCCACGCCCTCGTTCGGCAACTGCGCGAAGTCGAAGGCGCGGTCGGGGTTGCCGACGTTCATCATGATCTTGAACGGCAGCTCCGGCATGGCATCGACGGAGTTCTTGCGCACGTCGAAGCCCAGCTGGCCTTCGAAGATGAAGCCAGTGTCGCCCTCGGCGCAGGAAACGGTCACGCCCTGGCCATCCTTGAGCACCTGGGTGGCGTTGCCGCAGCCCACGACAGCCGGGATGCCCAGCTCACGGGCGATGATCGCGGCGTGGCAGGTACGGCCGCCGCGGTTGGTGACGATGGCGCTGGCGCGCTTCATCACCGGCTCCCAGTCCGGGTCGGTCATGTCGGAGACCAGCACGTCGCCCGGCTGGACCTTGTCCATCTCGGAAACGTCGTGGATCACCTTCACCGGGCCGGCGCCGATGCGCTGGCCGATGGCGCGGCCTTCCACCAGGACGGTGCCCTTCTCCTTCAGCAGGTAGCGCTCCATCACGGTGGCGCTGGCACGGCTCTTAACGGTCTCGGGGCGGGCCTGCACGATGTACAGCTTGCCGTCGTCACCGTCCTTGGCCCATTCGATGTCCATCGGACGGCCGTAGTGCTTCTCGATGATCATGGCCTGCTTGGCCAGCTCGGTGACTTCGGCATCGGTGATGCAGAAGCGGGCACGGTCGGCGCGGTCCACGTCGACGGTCTTCACCGACTTGCCGGCCTTGGCTTCGTCGCCGTAGACCATCTTGATCGCCTTGCTGCCCAGGTTGCGACGCAGGATCGCGGGGCGGCCGGCTTCCAGGGTGTGCTTGTGCACGTAGAACTCGTCGGGGTTCACCGCGCCCTGCACCACGGTCTCGCCGAGACCGTAGGCGCCGGTGATGAACACCACGTCACGGAAGCCGGACTCGGTGTCCAGGGTGAACATCACCCCGGCAGTGCCGGTTTCCGAACGCACCATGCGCTGCACACCGGCGGACAGGGCGACCAGCTTGTGGTCGAAGCCCTGGTGCACGCGGTAGGCGATGGCACGGTCATTGAAGAGGGAGGCGAAGACTTCCTTGGCGGCACGGATCACGTTGTCCACGCCACGGATGTTGAGGAAGGTCTCCTGCTGGCCGGCAAAGGAGGCGTCCGGCAGGTCTTCGGCGGTGGCGGAGGAGCGCACGGCGACGGCCATGTTCTCGTTGCCAGCGGCCATTTCCGCGAACGCCGCACGGATTTCGGCGTCCAGGCGCGCCGGGAACTCGGCATCCATGACCCACTGGCGAATCTCGGCACCGGTCTTGGCCAGCGCGTTGACGTCGTCCACGTCGAGCTTGTCCAGCGCATCGTGGATGCGATCGTTCAGGCCGCTCTGCTCGAGGAAGTCACGGTAGGCCTGGGCAGTCGTGGCGAAACCACCGGGAACGGAAACCCCAGCGCCCGCCAGATTGCTGATCATCTCGCCCAGGGATGCGTTCTTGCCCCCCACATGCTCAACATCGTGGACGCCGAGCTTATCGAGGGAAACTACGTACTCTACCAAGGTGATCTCTCCACTATCTGTTG
>Ga0247725_1001802_pt1 | contig 10143 bp, 10 predicted proteins | sample OKSTACKMCFT3sol_FD_183021 | JGI IMG/M metagenome (GOLD analysis project Ga0247725, IMG submission 183021) | Subsurface sediment microbial communities from gas well in Oklahoma, United States - OK STACK MC-FT3-sol | ecosystem: Environmental > Terrestrial > Deep subsurface > Rock core/Sediment... | reverse complement strand
AGCTGGTGTGCAACCTGGGCCATTCGCGCCACTGGCGCCGCCAGGCCTTGCCGCGGCTGCTGGTGGTGCTGGGCATCCTGCGGGTGATGCATGACCGCCAGCAGCGTGGCCTGCCGGTCCGCCACCTGGATGCGCAGCGTGCCGGCTGGCTGCTGCCGGAGGATGAGTGGCTGGAGCTGATGGACTTCCTCGAGGCCCAGCACCTGGCCTGCCCGGTGGCGGTGGGTTCCTGGGTGCTGTGCCGCGACCTTTCCAGCTACAGCCTGCACCAACTGCTCAACCACTGCCCCTGGCCGATGCCGAAACCGGCGCAGTTGCCGGGCCACTTGGACGAACCCTGGTATCCGGCGCTCAAGGTCGCGTTGGAGCGGCTGCAGGAGGATCAGCAGGCATTGTTCGACAAAAGCCTGGCCAGTTGGCTGCGGCCGGTCGAGGAGTGACAAAAAAGGTCAGCTGGTTGCGGGTGTCTGTTTCGTGGCGCTTGGTATCTGGCGTGTAACGGTGGGGCGCCCCTGCATTCGGGATGACTGGCACGTTTCTGGCAGATACCCGTGCAACATGCCATCACCCTGCCAGCAGGCGGGCCGCAAGGACTGAAGTACTTCTATGAGCAAGGGCAGATCGAAGGTTGTCCACCTACATGAGCGTGATCCGGAAGAGGCCCTCGAACGCCTGAACCGCATCACCGGGCTGCGTTTCACCCGCTGGCCGGAGTCGCTGGTGCCGCCCAGGACGGCGGATGACGCGCTGCCGGTCAGGCCGGACGAGTCGACGCCGCCCACCAGTGATGCTGCACGCGCCTGACGCGGTTGCCGCATAAATGAAAAACCCCGCCTAGGCGGGGTTTTTCATGTCCGGTTGCTGTCAGGCCATGGCCTGGCGGCTGTCGCTGACGGCTTGTTCGACGGCCTGCACGAACAGTTCTTCGACCTGCAGGCTCTGGCAGGGCACGGCGGATTTCAGGCGCACCTGCATGTCCTCGATGCGTTGCCGGGCGGGCAGGCGGGCAATGCCGGAGAGGAGGATCTTGCCGTGTGCGTTGACCTTGCCGTGGTCAACCATGACCTCGCGGCGGGTTTCGCCATCGCGGTAGCTCACCAGCAGCGACACCGGCAGGCTGGCCAGCCCAGGCAGTTGCAGCCAGGCGGCGACGTTGAATTCGGCCACGCGACCCTCGTAGGGGGTCACTACGAAATGCGCGCCTTCGACGATTCGGGAGGGAACGGGGCCGATCAGTTTGTCGAGGTTCTGAGACATCGTGGGGATTCCTGTCTTCGGGCAGGGCGGCGGACGGTAGGCCGCTGATTATAGGAATCGACGGGCGGGGAAACTGTGCGCTTGAGCGGCGCGCGGCGTGACTCGGCTCGCAGTTTGGCCGATCAGGCAAGTTTCAGCGGGTGGCGGGCCACCAGGGGCGTCGCCAGGTTCGCGGCAGGCAGCGGCAGCATGGCCTGGCTGTTGACGCTGGCGAGCTGGAGCCAGAGCTGTTCGCCTTCGACGAACTGGTCCTGGGGCAGCCACAGGCCGTGGTGCCAGCCGTTGCCGGGGGCCGGGGTGCTCTGCAGGACGCCGGGGTGGGTCTGGGCGTTGGGAGCGCGTCTCAGCCAGACGGGGCGGGGCAGCCCCTTGAGGTAGCGCAGCCCGATATGCAGGCCCTCGCGGTTGCCGTGGCGCCAGCGCACCAGGGCCAGGGTGGGGGTGCCGCTGTTGAGCAGCAGCACCAGTTGGCCGACCGCCAGTTGCGGTGCCTGGTGGGGCAGGCAGAGCAGGCGCGCGCCGCCGGCGCTGGCGTCCTGCATGCGCGCTTCGATGGCCCCGGGGCGCTGGGCCAGCAGGTGGGCATGGATGGCAGGCAGGCCGGCCACCAGGGTGCAGGCGGTTTCGTTCTCGGTTCGGACATGACGTCGCTGCTGGCGACCCAGCCAGTTGGCGCTGACGCGCTCCAGCAGGTCGTGCTCGACCGGGCTTTGCAGGGGCGCGGGTTCGTACAGGGCCACCAGCAAGGGGCCCAGTTCGAGCCTGCGCAACTGGGCAGACGGGGCGCGGGCGGGCTGGTCCAGTGGCAGGTAGGGTTGCGGTAGGCCGAGGTCGACGACGGGGCCTTCGGATTCGTCCTCGCCGTCCCAGGGCAGCAACCGGGCGAGGCCGGCCAGGGGCGCGAGTGCGCCGAACAGCAGCGGGCACTCGCCTTCGGTGAGGTGGAACGGGTTGCTCAGGGCCAGCAGCAGGACCTGCTGGTAGAGGCCGCGCAGGGTGTCGGCCGGGGTTGGCCGGAAGGCGGCGGCGACCGGTTCGTCCAGGCAGCCCTGATGTTCGCCGATCCAGTACAGCAGGTGGCTGTCACGCCAGAGGGCGCCGGGCGGCTCCTGGTACTGCTGGTAGTGGCGCATCAGCGTCTGCGCGGTGAAGTGCTGGGCCATGTAGAGGCACCAGGCGAGGTGCGGAAGCGAGGGCTGGCGGCCCTGGAGGATCTGCAGCAGCAGGCGCTTGAAGCCGGCGGCCAGTTCGGCGCAATAGCGCAGGAACAGCGGCGGCGGGGGGCGGGACTCGATGAAGTCGGCGGCGTAGTGGCGGTATTCCTCGCTGAAGCTTTGCAGCGCCCGCTGCCTTTCGAGTAAGGTCACCGCACTTCGATTGAGGCGGAACAGCTGTCCCAGGGCCTGTTGCAGGCCGGTCTCCAGGGGCAGCAGCCGGGCGCTGGCCAGCGCGGGGTTGAGCCCCATGAGGCAGCTGCCATCCTCGTCGATGATGTCCGGTACCTCGAGGCGCAGGGCATCCAACGTCATATCAACCCCGCAGGTACGAGGATCGACGAGATGGGATCACGACTCCAGGCTGTTTTCGGGGCGCTCATCGTTTCGGGGGCCGCTCTGTTGCTGGGAGGCTGTTCTGAGGATCTGGGCCTCGATCAGCATGGGCAGAAGGTAACGAGTGAGCGCTTCGAAAACCAGTGGCTGGTCATCAATTACTGGGCTGAGTGGTGCGCGCCGTGCCGCACGGAAATCCCCGAGCTGAACGCTCTGGCTGAACAGCTGAAGGGGCAGGGGGTGCAGGTCATGGGGGTGAACTTCGATGGCTTGCAGGGCGCCGAGCTGGAAAAGGCGAGCCGCCAGATGGGCATCGGCTTCACCGTGCTGGCCCAGGACCCTTCCGAGCGCTTCAAGCTGCCGCGCAGCGAGGCGTTGCCGGTGACCTACATCCTCGATGCCCGTGGCCAGGTGCGCGAGCGCCTGCTGGGCGAGCAGACCGCGAAGGGCTTGAGCGAGCGGCTTTCAGGCCTGCGGCAGGAGAAGCCGTGATGGCGAGAATCTGCATGCATGGCTACGTCAGCGGCAAGGTGCAGGGCGTCTATTACCGCCAATCCACCCAGGAAGAGGCCGACCGGCTGGACCTGGATGGCTGGGTGCGCAACCTTGAGGATGGCCGTGTAGAGGTGCTGTTCGAGGGGGAAGAGGCCGCCGTTCGTGAGTTGGCAGCCTGGTTGGAGCAGGGCCCCGAGGAAGCGCGGGTCAGCGCCGTGGAGCTGGAGGTTCACCCGTTACAGGGGATCGCGGGGTTCGTGGTCCGTCGCTGAATCGGCATGGCCGTCACGTTGTGACGGCCTACTCGCCTTCACCTGGGTCGGCCACCAGGCGGCCGGCATCCTTCATCAGCGCCTTGAGGAATTCCTGCTGGAGTTCCGGATCATTGCGCGTCAGTTCGATCAGGCTCTGTTCCAGTTCGCTGGCTTCTTCTTCCAGGCCCAGCTCGGAGAGGCGCTTGACGCGGTGGACCCACTGGGACACCTCGTCGTCTTCCAGGTCTTCGTAGATCAGCGCGTGGGCTTCCTTGAGCTTGCCGCGCAGGTCCCGGCTGACCATCAGAGTGGTTTCGGCGCGGGCGCCGTCCTGCGGGTCTTCGACGCTCAATAGCAGCTTGCCGACGCGGCTGATGTCCTGGTCGGCGAAGGGGCCATCCAGCAGGTTGAGGCGCAGCACGCCATGGCGGTCGGTGAGCAGCTCGCTGGTCTGCTTGCCGGCGGTGACCATCACCGGCCGTTCCGACCAGGGCAGGCTGGAATACTCGACGCGCTTGTCGCGCTGTTCTTCGTCAATGCTGGCCAGGTTTTGCTCCGAGCGCCCGTTGGACTCGACGTTCATGAACGGGTTGAGCCCGGCGAAACCGTAGCTGATCCAGTCCTTGGTGGCGGTGTCGGGCAGGCTGCCCAGCAGGGCGACGTTGAGGACGTTGGCGCCCACACCGGCCACCACCGCGACGGCCCCGAGGGGAATCTCGTAGATCTCGCGCCAGGGCTGGTAGGGCGTGTAGCGGTCATAGCGGCGGGTGACCTCGAATTCGGTGACTTCGAAGGTCTTCTGGTCATAGACCCGCACGCGGCGTTGAGGCAGTTCGAGGACACGGGGTTCGCCAGCGTCGACCTGCAGGGCGTGGTTGAGCAGCTTGCGCTCGACACGCTCCTCATGTTCGCTGCGTTGGGGCAGGTGGTTGGCGCAGCCGCCGAGGAACAGGGAGCTGCACAAGGCAGCTCCCAGGAGGCGGGTGGTACGACGCTTGGACATGTCTTCTCGATCAGCGGTTGAGGCGGGCCTTGATGAAGGACAGCACGTCGTCGACGGCAACGGGCTGGCTTTCGGTCTCGCGACGGTTCTTGTATTCCAGGTTGCCATCCGCCAGGCCGCGTTCGCTGACGACGACGCGGTGAGGGATGCCGATCAGCTCCATGTCGGCGAACTTCACGCCGGGGCTGGTCTTCTTGTCGCGGTCGTCCAGCAGCACTTCGATGCCGGCGGCGGTGAGGTCCGCATACAGCTTGTCGGTGGCTTCCTTGACGGCGGGGGTCTCGTACTTGAGCGGAACCAGGGCTACCTGGAAGGGCGCCAGGGCGTCCGGCCAGAGGATGCCGCGGTCATCGTTGTTCTGCTCGATGGCGGCGGCCACCACGCGGGAAACGCCGATGCCGTAGCAGCCCATGATCAGGGTGACCGGCTTGCCGCTCTCGCCCAGTACGCTGAGGTTCATGGCCTCGCTGTACTTAGTGCCGAGCTGGAAGATGTGGCCAACTTCGATGCCGCGCTTGATCACCAGGGTGCCCTTGCCATCGGGGCTCGGGTCGCCGGCGACGACGTTACGCAGGTCAGCGACTTCGGGCAGCGGCAGGTCGCGCTCCCAGTTGACGCCGAAGTAGTGCTTGTCGTCGATGTTGGCGCCGATGGCGAAGTCGCTCATCAGGGCCACGGAGCGGTCGACGATGCAGGGCATGGGCAGGTTCAGCGGGCCGAGGGAGCCGGCACCAGCGCCGATGGCGGCACGCAGTTCTTCTTCGCTGGCGAAGACCAGCGGGCTGGCGACCAGGGGCTGGTTGGCAGCCTTGATCTCGTTCAGTTCGTGGTCGCCACGGACGATCAGGGCCACCAGGGTGCCTTCCTCGGCGCCGTGGACCACCAGGGTCTTGATGGTCTTCTCGATCGGCAGGCCGAACTTCTCCACCAGGGCGGCGATGGTTTTGGTGTCGGGGGTGTCGACCAGGCGCAGTTCCTCGCGGGGGGCCTGGCGCTCCTTCTCGCGCGGTACGGCTTCGGCCTTCTCGATGTTGGCGGCGTAGTCGGAGCTGTCGCTGAAGACGATGTCGTCTTCGCCGGACTCGGCCAGCACGTGGAATTCGTGGGAGCCGCTGCCGCCGATGGAGCCGTTGTCGGCCTGCACGGGGCGGAAGTCGAGGCCCAGGCGGGTGAAGACCTTGCAGTAGGCGCCGTACATGACGTCGTAGGTTTCCTGCAGGGAAGCCTGGGAGTCGTGGAAGGAGTAGGCGTCCTTCATGATGAATTCGCGCCCACGCATCAGGCCGAAGCGCGGACGGATCTCGTCACGGAACTTGGTCTGGATCTGATACATGTTGATGGGCAGCTGCTTGTAGCTGTTCAGCTCGTTGCGGGCGAGGTCGGTGATGACTTCTTCGTGGGTCGGGCCGACGCAGAATTCGCGACCATGGCGGTCCTTCAGGCGCAGCAGCTCGGGGCCGTACTGCTCCCAGCGACCGGACTCCTGCCAGAGCTCGCCGGGCTGGATGGCGGGCATCAACACTTCCAGGGCGCCGGCGGCATTCATCTCTTCGCGGACGATGGTCTCCGCCTTGCGGAGTACCCGCAGGCCCATCGGCAACCAGGTGTAGAGGCCCGACGCCAGCTTGCGGATCATGCCGGCACGCAGCAGCAGCTGGTGGCTGATCACCACGGCATCGGCGGGAGTTTCCTTGAGGGTGGAAAGCAGGTACTGACTGGTACGCATGTTTGGCCGTTTCGTCGGTTGCGATGGGTTTGAGTGGCTGGGCATTGTACGGCGCTCATCGGGGCGCGTACAGGTTGCGGGCCCAACCGCGAGAGGAGGGTGGTGATGTCTTCATTAAGTGCTCAGCAGGTGCAGGCGCTGATCCGGGAAGGGGTGCCGATGGCGGCGGATATCGACTTGCAGATCGACCTCCTGGATGCACGCCGTGCCTTGGCACGGGTGCCATTCCACCCTCGCCTGGTCCGCCCGGGCGGCACCCTGTCCGGCCCGGCCATCATGGCGCTGGCTGATGCGGCGATGTACGCGGTGGTGCTGGGCAGTCTGGGGAGGTTGGAGATGGCGGTCACCAGCAACCTCAACATCAACTTCCTGGCCAAACCCAGGCCGGTTGACCTGCTGGCCGATGCTCGCATCCTGCGTTTGAGCAGGCGTCAGGCTGTGTGCGAGGTCGCGCTGTATTCGGTAGGGGCAGAGGAAGAGATGGTGGCCCATGTGACGGGCACCTATGCGCTGCCTATATAGATGACGGCACAGCGGAAAAGAGAAAGCCCGGCTAGGCCGGGCTTTTTCGTGAGTTCGCTATCCGTCCTGTGTTAGAGGATGTCCAGCGGGTACTCGGTGATGACGCGAACCTCATCCACAGCGCTGCTACCAGCGGAGTAGAAGCCACCCATGTCATTGTTGGAGCGCCAGGTCGCATGACGTACGCGGAAGGACAGGTCTTTCGCCGGGCCCTCCTGAACGACGTACTTGACTTCCAGATCGCGTTCCCATTCTTTGCCGTCGCTGCCAAACGCACCTTTATAGGCACCATTCACGTCTGCATTGGTGCCATCGGCGTGGCTACCAGTAATGTAGCGGGCCATGAAGCTCAGGCCAGGGACGCCCAAGGTCGCCATGTTCAGGTCGTAACGGGCTTGCCAGGAACGTTCGTTCGGAGCGTTGAAGTCCGAGTATTGAACGGAGTTGGCCAGGAAGATGGAGTCACCGGAGTTTCCACCATCCATCAGAATGTAGTCAAAGGGCTCATCGCCATTCACGCGCTGGTGAGCGAGGGTCAGTTTGTGAGCGCCGATGGTGTATGAGGCTGCCAACGAGAAGGCTGTGTTAGAGATATCACCGGCTTTGGACTTACCTTCATCAGTGGTGCGGTAGATGTTGAAGTCGAAGCCTAGAGACTGATCATCGGCCAGCGGCAGGGTGTAGTTCACATTGCTGTAGTACTGGCGGTAAATGTCTTCCAGCTCAACGCCGTAGAGGCTTACGGAAAGCTGATCATTTATCGTGTAGGTGCCACCCAGGTAATCGGCGTTCTTGGCATCAATAGCTACTTCGCCACCAACAGCGTTTGCGTTGGATTTACCAGCATAAGCCAGCGCGATAACTCCATCACGGTTGGTGGAGGCGCTGCCATCTCGCATGGAGGTGAAGTGACCTGCATCGATGGACAGGCCCTCGATCTCCTTGCTCAAAATCTGAAAGCCCTCGGCACTACCAGGGAACAAGCGAGCAGTACCGGTAGCGAACACTGGCGCGGTTGGAATCAGGTTGCCGTACTTGAGCTCAGTGTTGGATATACGAGCCTTTACAGCGCCGCCAGCATAGGAGTAGTCATCTTGAGAGCGACCATCGGAGCCAGTGGGGAAAAGACCTGTACCGGAGGTTCCTTTACCGCTGTTCAGCTTAATGCCCAGCATTGCGTGAGCGTCAACACCGAAACCTACCGTGCCTTGAGTGTAACCGGACGAGTAGGTGGCCATGATGCCGTGAGCCCATTCGTTACGGTAGCTCTGGTCCTCCGAGGTATTGTTACGGAGGTCGCGGTAGAAGGCGTAGTTCTTGTTCAGCACAGACAGCTTGCTGTCTTCGACGAAGCCCTTGGACTCGTCCTGGGCGCTGGCGAACGCCAACTGGGTGGTACCGGCGGTCACGGCCAGGGCCAGTGCGCTCCACTTCATCACTTGCATTGTGATTGCTCCTTTGGTTTTGAAGATTCTCGCCGCTTTCTTAATTTATTGAAGGCGGTTCTTTCTTTTTGTGTCGGCGCTAACTTATAGCACGACGTCTCAAGATGGCGATAGCTGGGCTCCGCTCCTTACGAAAACTTCACGGCCATGTCGCAATTCGGGTGGGCGCGTGTCGCATATTCGTAGTTCTTGCTCCAGTCCCTTGGTTCTTGTTTTTCTGCGGTCGTTACAGGCACTTAGTGCAACTAGGCCTGTCGCGACGTTCGCGTCCGGAACAGGCGTACCGAGATGACCCGGTCGACCATGGCGTTGCCTAAAGCAACTTCCGTGCACAAACCATACAGCCTGCTCTTGCTGCTGTGAGGTTTTCCGCCGGGCGTGCAGGTGTTGGGCAGAAATGATAGCTGGGTATTGGTCATTCGTTCTCAATGCGACCGAAACGGCTGCTTGAGGTGTTACGAGGTAACGCCTCACGGTGGTGCGTGTGGTCGATTCTGGTGCATGGCGGTAACCCTGCCGGGTTTGGCTGTCCCGGTCGGTGACGGTTGGGTATTCTTCGCAGCCATTTCTTGCCCCGTTTGATGGGCGTTTTGCATGACTGAGGTGAAGATCGCCATGTTCAATCTGGATCCAAGGCTTCAGCAGGATTGCCGGGTGATCGGGGACTACCCCCTTTCCCGCCTGTTGCTGATGAACGACTCGCAGTACCCCTGGTTCATTCTGGTTCCTAGGCGGGAGGAGGTGAGCGAGCTGTTCCAGCTGGACGCTGCTGATCAGCAGCAGCTCTGGAAGGAGGCGGTGTCGCTGGCCGAGGTGCTGAAGGACAGTTTTGGCGCGGACAAGATGAACGTCGCCACGCTGGGTAACGTCGTCAGCCAGCTTCACGTGCATGTGATCGCCCGGCGCAAGAGCGACGCTGCCTGGCCGGCCCCCGTGTGGGGGCGTGCTCCTGCCATTCCCTACACCGAAGGGCAGATCGCGGACCTGCTGGCACGTCTGCGCCTGGTCCTGACGGATGATTTCCGATTCGCGGAGGAGTAGGGCATGAGTTTGGAAATGCGCGTGATGGAGCTTGAGACTCGCCTGGCTTTCCAGGACGACACGATCCAGGCCCTCAACGATGAAATCGTGGCACAGCAGCGGATCGTCGAGCGCTTGCAGATGCAGGTCGCGGCGCTGGCCCGTCGGCAGGAAGAGCTGCTGAGCCAGTTCGGTGCATCCGATGGCGATGAGGCGCCGCCGCCCCATTACTAAGCTGTGCCTGTTTCGCCTCTATATATAAAAGAAGAAGCCCGCCGTGATGGCGGGCTTTTTCATTGGCCTGGTATTGCTCAGCGGCGGCCGGGCAGGGCGGCGATCACGTCTTCCGCCTGCAAGCCCTTGTCCCGCTGCATCACGGTGAACTCGACGCGCTGGCCTTCCACAAGTACGCGATGCCCTTCGCCACGGATGGCGCGGAAGTGGACGAAGATGTCGTCCCCCGAGTCCCGGGAGATGAAGCCGAAGCCCTTGGAGGTGTTGAACCACTTCACCGTGCCGGTTTCACGGTTGCTCATGTCCTGCAGGATCGGGGCGGCCTGGGTGACCTTGCGCAGGTTCAGCAGCAGGTGCAGAGCGACGGCGAGGAAGCTGGCCAGCAGGCTCAGCAGGATAGCGGGCTTGCCGCCGATTTCCGGGATCGGTGCCAGCAGCACGGCGATCTGCAGGATAACCGCGAGCACCAGCAGGGCGGAGACAGACGCCTGGAGCTGGCTGCGGGTGCCGCGTGCCCAGACCGGAACGACGGGCGCCATCAGCAGGTTGAGCAGCCCGATCAGAGCGAGGTAGAGGGCGTCAGGTTGCTGCAGGTACGGCAGGGCATCACCGCGCAGGCTGGGAATGAAGGACAACA
>Ga0247725_1001801_pt1 | contig 10144 bp, 9 predicted proteins | sample OKSTACKMCFT3sol_FD_183021 | JGI IMG/M metagenome (GOLD analysis project Ga0247725, IMG submission 183021) | Subsurface sediment microbial communities from gas well in Oklahoma, United States - OK STACK MC-FT3-sol | ecosystem: Environmental > Terrestrial > Deep subsurface > Rock core/Sediment... | reverse complement strand
GCGGCGCAACGTTCTCCGTCCTGGGCCGACCTAGTCAGGCGGCAGAGGAGAGCCTGTCATGGACATCACCACCGCCCGTTCCCTTCGCGACCAGACCGTTCGCGATATCGCCATCGGCCGCCCAGGATCGACCGCGATCTTCCGCCGCCACAAGATCGACTACTGCTGTGGAGGCGACGCATCGCTCGCGGAGGCCGCCGAGGGGCGCCGGGTCGATCTTGCGGGTCTCATCGCGCAATTGGACGCCCTGGACCGGACCGAGGCGGCGGCGCCCGCCGAGACCGGAGCCCTGATCGACCACCTGCTGGAGCGATACCACCAGGTCCACCGCCGGCAGTTTCCGGAGGCCATCTTCCTGGCGGCGCGGGTGGAGAGCGTGCACGGCGATCGACCCGACTGTCCGACGGGGATCGCCCAGCACCTGGCCTTCATGTTCGACGACCTGGAGGCGCATCACCAGAAGGAGGAGATGATCCTGTTTCCAATGATGCGGCGCGGCGAGCTCCGCCTGGGCGCTCCGATCTCCCGCATGGAGGCCGAGCACGAGGACGTCATCGAACAACTGACCGGCCTGGCTCGCCTGACCAACGACTTCGCGTCGCCCGAAAACGCCTGCGGAACCTGGCGCGCGCTCTACGCCCTCTGCCAGGAGATCGACGCCGATCTGCGCGATCACATGCACCTGGAGAACAACGTGCTCTTCCGGCGTTTTGGCTAGCCTCTGACCGAGAGCGCCATGCGCACCAGTTCGGACAGGCTGCGGGCCTGCATCTTGGTCATCAGGTTGGCGCGGTAGATCTCGACCGTGCGCGGACTGATGCCCAGGTCGAAGGCGATGATCTTGTTGGCCTTGCCGTCGACCAAGCCCTCAAGAACGTCGCGCTCGCGAGGGGACAGCGCGGCGATGCGCTGGCGCGTCGTGGCCAAAGCCTCGTCCTGTTCGCTCTGCGCCTTGCCCTTCTCGAGCGCGGCGCGCAGAGCCTGCAGCAGCAGGTCCTCGTCGAACGGTTTTTCGATGAAGTCGAACACGCCCGCCTTCATCGCCTCGATGGCCAGCGGTACGTCGGCGTGGCCGGTCATGACGATGATCGGCGCGCGATAGTCCAGCTCCTTCAGCTTGCGGACCATCTGGATGCCGTTCATCTGCGGCATGCGCACGTCAGAGAGCACGCACCCGCCGTCCTCGGGCAGGTCCTCCAGGAAGGCGACCGCCGACTCGAAGATGCGATACGGGATCCGGTTCACCTGCAGCAGGAAGGCCAGGGAATCGCGCATGGCCGCATCGTCGTCGATGATGTGAACGACAGCCTCACTCAAGGTCGATGTCTCCTTCGACGAGCTTCAGGGTGAACTTGAACGTCGCGCCCCCGCCCGGCGTGGGCTCGACCCACAGCCGGCCGCCATGGGCCTCGATGATGGTGCGCGAGATCGACAGGCCAACGCCCATGCCGTCCCGCTTGGTGGTCATGAACGGCGCGAAGAGATTGTCGGCGATCTCGGGCGCGATGCCGGGACCGGTGTCGGCGACGGTCATCAGCGCCTGGTCGTCCAGGCGGCCGACGCTGATGGTCAATTCGCGGCGCGGACTGGCTTCCATGGCGTCGACGGCGTTGCGGACCAGGTTGACGATGACCTGCTGCACCTGAACGCGGTCGGCCAGCACCTGTTCACCGCCCGCGCCATGGTCGAGGCGCACATCGACGCCCACCTCGCGCACCCCGATCAGCGCCAGGGCCACGGCCTCCTCGACCATGCGATTGAGGTCCTCGACCTGCTTTTCGGTCTCGCCCCGCGCGACGAAGTCGCGGAGCCGGCGGATGATCGAGCCCGCGCGCAAGGCCTGCTCGCCCGCCCGCTCCAGGGCCGCGCCCAGCAGGTCGCGATCGATTTCCGGCGCTTCCAGCAGGCGGCGACCGCCTTTCAGATAGTTGGTCAGCGCCGACAGCGGCTGGTTGATCTCGTGGGCCAGGGCCGACGCCATCTCGCCCATCGAGGTCAGGCGCGCGATGTGGACCAGCTCGTTCTGCAGTTCCTGAAGCCGCGCCTGACTGCGCTGCGCCTCCGTCAGGTCGCGCACGAAGCCCGTGAAAAACCGGCCATGCCGGGCCCGGATTTCCCCGACCGACAGCTCCATCGGAAAGGTCGAGCCGTCCTTGCGCTCGCCGATCACCACGCGGCCCAGACCGATGATCCGGCGTTCCCCGGTCTCGTAGTACCGGCTCAGATAGCCGTCGTGCGCCGATCGGTAGGGCTCGGGCATCAGACGGCTGACGTTCTGGCCGGTGATCTCCGCCGCGGTCCAGCCGAACAAGCGCTCGGCTGTGGAACTGAACGAGACGACGCGGCCGGCGTCGTCGATCAGCACCATCGCGTCCGGCACGGTGTCGAGGATCGACGCCAGATGCGCTTCGCGGACCAGGAGGTCCTCGGTCACCGCCTCGGTGCGCCGACGCGCGATCCGAAAGCGCTCGCCGCCGAAGCTGATCGCGACGCAAACGGCGACGTAAAGGACCGCGCCGGCCCAGTCGCCGAGGTCCAGGCCATCGCCGCGAGTGCTCAGCGCCAGCAGGCTGACAAGACCCAGCGCGCAGGCGACGAGCCCGCCGTACAGGCCGCGAAACGCGGCCGCGGCGACGACGGCGGGGAAAAAGAAGAGATAGAGGCCGCGATCGCCGAGCAACGGCTCAAACAGCAGGCGGGTGGCCGTGCCGATGACCACCAGCCCGACCGCGATGCCAATGGCCATGCCCCATTCCCGCATGGGGTCCGGACGGCCCTTCAGGAACTCGTCGATGGTCATCGCTCCGCGCTAGTTCCCTTGGGCGCCGCCGGCCACTCAGGGATTCTCCTTAGGATCAGACCAGAATGTCTGGGTCAGGCGGGCGGCGGTATCAAGCGCCTCATCGGCGGCCAGGGGGTCGCCAGAGGATGAAAAGGCGAAAAGCCATGACCGCTCCGCACATTGATCTCGACGTTCACCACCAGCCGAAGGGCGTTTCGGACGTTGTCGCCTTCGGCTTCGTGAAGGCCCTGCGCTTCTGCGCCGACACCTTCTTCGCCAAGCGCTACGGCCACCGCGCGGTGGTCCTGGAGACCGTCGCCGCCGTGCCGGGCATGGTCGGCGCCACGCTGAACCACCTGAAGTGCCTGCGCCGGATGGAAGGCGACAAGGGCTGGATCAAGACCCTGATGGACGAGGCCGAGAACGAGCGCATGCACCTGATGACCTTCATCGAGGTGGCCAAGCCGACCCTGTTCGAGCGCGTCGTCGTCGTCGCGGCGCAGTGGGTGTTCTACCTGTTCTTCTTCGGTCTTTACCTGATCTCCTCGAAGACCGCTCACCGGGTGGTCGGCTACTTCGAGGAAGAGGCGGTGATCAGCTACACCCACTACCTCGCCGAGATCGACGAAGGCCGCAGCGCCAATGTCGCCGCGCCCCAGATCGCCCTCGACTACTGGAACCTGCCGGCCGGCGCCACGCTGCGCGACGTGGTCGAGGTGGTCCGCGCCGACGAGGCCCACCACCGCGATGTGAACCACGGCTTCGCCAACGAATTGTGCGGCCTGCCCGTCGGCGATGTCGCGCCATGCCCGCCGCACGTCGTGCTGGAGCCGAACTGGAAGGCGGCCGCCTAGACCCGCGGTCAAGAAGGACCAGGATCGTGTCCCAAGCCCCTCCCGTCCGCGCGCCCCGTGTCCTGGTCCTCGACCAGGACACGGCGGTTCGCCAGGCGCTCTGCTTCTCGCTGGGCCTGGAGGGGTACGGCGTCGAGCCGTTCGGCGACGCCGAAAGCTTCGTCAACCGGCTGCACGCCGGCGGCGCAGACGCCGTGATCATCGGCCACGCCCCGCCGGCGATCGCCGGACCCGCGCTGGCTAGAGCCGCTCGGCAGGCCAAGGACAGCCTCGCGATCCTGATGACCGCGACCCACCCCACCGCGGATTTGCGCCGCGCCGTCCGGTTGGGAGGGGTGACGCTGATCGAAAAGCCGCTGATGGGCGACGCCCTGCTGCAGGCGCTCGAGGCGGCTCTGCGCGGAGTTGTCGACGCGCAACGACTCGGCCTCGACCGCTAACCAGAGTCTCGCCATGAGCACCGCCCAACAACGCCGCGCCTACGCCGGCCCCGCCCTGTTCAGTTACGGGTTTCGGCCGTTCTTCCTGTCCGGCGCGATCTGGTCGGCCCTGTCCGTGCCGTTGTGGATCTGGTCTCTGTTCGGCGGCCAGACGGTGGCCGGACATCTCGACTGGCACGTCCACGAGATGCTGTTCGGCGTGCTCGGCGCGATCCTGACGGGCTTTCTGACCACCGCCATTCCCAACTGGACCGGGCGCATGCCGGTGATCGGCGCGAAGCTGGCGGCGCTCTGGTCGCTGTGGCTGGCGGGGCGTCTCGCCATGCTGGTCCAGGTGTTCGTCGGCCCGATCGCGGCCTGGATCGACTCCGCCTTCCTCGTCGTCTTCGCCGCCGTCGTCTGGCGCGAGGTGCTGTCGGGCAGGAACTGGCGCAACCTGCCGATCTGCCTGCTGACGGCCCTGATGGCCGCCGCCAACATGGCCTTCCACCTGGACGCCGCCCTTGGCCTGCAAGGCCTGGGGACGCGGATCGCGCTCGCCGCGGCCGCCGCCATGCTGGCCCTGATCGGCGGTCGCATCACGCCCAGCTTCACCCAGAACTGGCTGCGCCAGCGCGGCGAGGCCAAGCTGCCGCCGCCGTTCGGAGCCTTCGATAAGATCGCCGTGATCAGCGCGGCTGTCGCGGCCCTGAGCTGGGCGGTCGCGCCCGGACAAGCGGTGGCCGGCGTGCTGCTGATCGCCGCCGGGGGCGTGAACCTGGCGCGCCTGACCCGCTGGCGCGGAAACAGGACGATGGCCGAGCCGCTGCTGTCGATCCTGCACCTCAGCTATGGGTGGTTGGGCCTTGGTCTGCTGCTGCTGGGCGCCAGCGTCCTGTCGCCGCTGGTCCCGCGTCCGGCCGGCGTCCACGCCCTGTCGGCCGGCGCCATCGGCGTCACCTGCCTGGCGGTCATGTGCCGCGCCAGCCGAGGCCACACCGGCCGGCCGCTGAGCGCCGACCAGGCCACCGTGGCGATCTTCATCGCGATCAATCTGGCCGCCCTGCTGCGTGTGACCGCCGCTTTCATCCCCGAGTATCAGGCCGGCCTTCTGACGCTGGCCGCCTTGTGCTGGACCCTGGCCTATGGCGGTTTCGCGGTCGCCTATGGCCCCATGCTCGTCGGACCGCGTCCCGGCCACGCCTGAGGGCCCGAGCCCTTAAGGACCACCCCCCTAGAAGACACGCCGCCGCATTTGCCCTAAAGCGCCGCCGTGACCCTCTGGAGCCCCATCGCCAAACAGCTGAAGCGCGACGCCCTTCTGGCGCTCGCGATGCTGGCGGTCACGCTCAAGATCATGGTCCCCGCCGGCTTCATGCCGGACGCCCAGCCGCGCAACGGCTTGCCCTTCGCCTTGGTGCTCTGCACCGGCGACGGCGCCAAGGTCGTCCAGCCGGGAGAAGCGCTGGGCCATGGGCGGGGCGAGGACCACGGCGGCAAGTCCGTCCATGACGCTCCCTGCCCCTTCGCCGTCCAAGCCGCCGGAGCTCCGCCGCCCAGCCTGTTCGTCGTCGCGGGGGCCGGCGCGGTTCGCTATGTCGTCCTTCCTATCCCAGCGTCTCCGGCGACCGCGCCTGGACGCGGCCTCGCCGCGCCGCCTCCGCCCCCCACGGGGCCGCCTGTCTTTCTGATCTGACCGACCTCCTCCGAGGCCATTCGCGCGCCCGCGCCGTCGACTTGTCCACGGGCAAAGACGAGCGCGCGCGCCTGTCCAGACTAGACGCAGATCAATACGACAAGGCTCGCTTCCATGTCTCTCCGCCTTACGCTTCTCAGCGCCGCCGCCCTGCTGTTGGCCACGCCCGCCCTGGCCGAAACCACGGCCTCCGCGCCATCCCCGCCTGCTTCTCCAGTCGCCGAGGACGCCGCCAACACGCGTGACGGCGTGTCCTTCACCGTCGGCGAGGTGCTAATCACCGCCGCCGGCGCGGCCGGCTCGGCCAAGACGCTGCTGACCTCGGTCGACCGCCTCGGCGGCGACGTCGCTCAGGCCGCCAATGTCGACTACGCCTGGGAGCTGATCGGCAAGATGCCCGGCGTCCTGGTCACCGACTTCAACCAGGGGACCACCAGCGGCAAGTTCTCGTTCCGCGGCTTCAACGGCGAAGGCGAGATCAACGCGGTCAAGCTGCTGATCGACGGCGCGCCGTCCAATGGCAATGACGGCAACATGCCGTATCTCGACATGGTCTTCCCGCTGGACATCGCCGGGGTCGAGGTGGTGCGCGGGGCCAGCGATCCCCGCTATGGCCTGCACGCCATCGCCGGCTCGGCCAACATCCTGACCCGCGTCGGCGGGACCTATCTTGACGCCAAGGTCCTGGCCGGCGCCTACGCCACCTATGACGGCCAGGTCTCGGCCGGCTACGAGCGCGGCGACGTCAGCCAGAACTATCTCGTCGCCTATCGCCAGGCCGACGGCTATCGCGACCACGGCGCGCTGGATCGCCTGAGCCTGGCGGGCAAGTGGTTCTATCAACCCAGCGACGCCCTGCGCGCGGGGCTGATCGCCCGCTACTACAAGGGCAACGCCGACGAGCCCGGCTATCTGACCCAAGCCCAGGCGACCGCCGCGCCGCGCTCGACCAACGCCTACAACCGCACCGACGGCGACAAGCGGACCATGGGGCAGTACAGCCTCCACCTCGACTGGACGCCGACCGCGGCCCTGTCGTGGTCGAACTCGCTATATCTGAACACGCTGCGCGACGACCGCTATGTGAAGTATTCGGTCGGCGCCAGCCAGCAGCGCCGCTACGCTGACGAGGATCACTGGGGCGCGATGACCGCGCTTCGCTACGAGCCCCAAGTGGCGGCCCTGTCGCGCCTGGTGTTCGAAGTCGGCGGCGACGTCCAGCGGCAGGACAACATCTCGCTGCGCTACAACACCGTCGAGCGGGTCGTCACCACTCAGACCCGCGACCAGAAGTTCGACCTCACGGTCGGCGGGATCTACGTGCAAAGCGTCATCGAGCCCACCCCCTGGCTGACCCTGACTCCGGCCTGGCGGATCGACTGGGTCGATGGCCGCTTCCTCAATCGAATGAACGGCAAGGCCTCGCCGGTGAACGACTACGGCGCCATCCAGCAGCCGAAGTTCAGCCTGGCCGTGCGCCCCGCCGAGGGGGTCACGGTCTACGGCAACTGGGGCAAGAGCTTCCAGATCGGCGTGGGCTCGGGCGCCTATCTGATCCCCCCTCGGACGACCGATCTGAAGCCGTCGATCAACGAGGGGTGGGAAGCCGGCGTCCGCTACGCGCCGACCGACGCCTTCACCGCTCGCCTGGCGGTCTGGGGGCAGACGGCGACTGGTGAGTTGAAGCGCAAGTTGAACGACCCCGGCGGCGACTTCGACAACCTGGGCGCCACCAAGCGCGAGGGCGTGGACCTGCAGGTGGACGCCAAGCTGGGCTCGCGCCTGGCGATCTGGGGCGCCGCAGCCTGGCAGCGCGCGCGGATCAAGACCCCGGATCCCGCCACGCCCAATCTCGTTGGCAACAGGATCGACCACGTTCCGGAGCGGATGTTCTCCGGCGGCGTCGACCTGAAGGCAAGCCAGAGCCTGACCCTGTCGGCGTCGGTCTCGAGCCAGAGCGCCTACGAGCTGACGACCAGCAACGACCATGGCCGCTTTGGCGACTATGTCTCGGTCGATCTCGACGCGGCCTATCGCGTCAGCCCGCGCCTGGAATTGCGGCTCCAGCTCAAGAACCTGACCGGCGCCGATCGCGAATACGTCTGGTGGGACGGCGCCCAGACCCTGCATAGCCCCGGAGAGGGTCGCGCGGCCTACGTCTCGGCCCGCGTCCGATACTGAGCATGGCGGCGCGCGCGACAATCTCGGTGCGCGCGCTCGCGCGGCAGATCCACCTTTGGCTGGGTCTGTCGCTCGGCGCGCTGTTTGCTCTGATCGGCGTCACCGGTTCGATCCTGGTGTTCTATGTCGATCTGGACGACGCCCTTCACCCGGAGATCAAGTTGTCGGGACGCGCCGCGCCCCCCTGCTGGGAGCACGTTCTGGCGACGGCGCGGGCGACCTATCCCGACAAGACGGGACCCTGGCGCTTCGAGGTTACGGACCGGGGCGGGGACATTCCCGCGCGCTATTACGCGCCGCGCGAACGCGCCGGGCGGGACTTCGCGCCGATGATGGTGTGGTTTTCCGCGGATGGCGCGCGGGTGCTGCGCAGAGACTACTGGGGCGACTACGCCGTCACCTGGATCTACGACCTGCACCACCGGCTGCTTTTGCAGTCGACCGGGGCGAAAATCCTCGGCTGGTCCGGGATCGCGATGCTGCTGTTGCTGATCAGCGGCCTCGTGGCCTGGTGGCCGCGCCCCGGCGCCCTGGGCAAGGCGCTTCGCGTCAAACGCAACGCGTCCCCGATCCGGAAGCTGTACGATGCTCACAAGGTCGTCGGCCTGGCCTCGCTGGGCCTGTTGGTTCTGCTGACGGCGACGGGGATCTTGCTGGCGATGCCCAAGGAATCCGCCGCGGTCCTGACGCCCGCTCTTGGCGCCGCCTCGGCCTCGCCCGCGATCAGCGCTTCCACACCCTTCAGACCGGAAACCCGGATCAGCGTTGATCGCGCCGCCGCGGCTGCGCGCCAAGCCCTGCCGGGCGCGAGGCTTGTCTGGATCGAGACGCCCGCCGTCGATCACGGCGCCTATCGTTTGCGGATGCGGGCGAACGGAGACCCCAGCGCCCGTTTCCCCCATAGCTTCGTCTGGGTGGCCGCCGACAGCGGTCGCGTGCTCGCGATCACCAACGCGCGCGAGGCCAATCCGCATGACCAACTGCTGAACTGGCTCCATCCGCTGCATGACGGCTCCGCGGGCGGCTTGCCAGGGCGCTTGCTGGCCCTGCTGGCCGGCCTCGCGCCGAGCCACCTGCTCATCGTGGGCGTTCTCCGTTGGCGTCTCCGCAAGGGCAAGGCCGCCGGAGAGGCGCCCGGACAACCACGGCTTCCCGAGCTCGGAAATGGACGCCGTTGCGGCGCTTCTCTCTAGGGGCGACGCCGCTATCCGAGCGGAGGAACGCAAGTCGGCGTGCACGGATTTGTACGCCCACAAGAATATCGTGAACTCCAAGACTCGATTGCAGAATGGCCGGCCTTGCATCTTCCGAGAGCGGGATGCGGGCGCTCTGGCCGTTCCGCCATGTTTCTCCCGACTACAGAGTCAGCACCATCGGTCCTATGCCCGGATCGGTGCGGCCCGGTCTGCCGGTTTCGACACGCCCGGCATAGCGCCACAGGCTGTCGGCGTTCGCAGTGTCGGTCAGAGTGAAATCGTACCACAGGTCGCTGGCGGCCAGATCGAGGCCGATCTCACGCTGCTCGCTTGGCTTCAAGGCGATCGTCTGCTGACGCGGGACGCCCGGAGCGACGGGATAACGCGGATCGACGCCAAGGGTGAGCGTCGCCTCGACCGAGGTGTCGTTGCGCAGGCTCAGAACGACCTTTCCGGCGGCCGGGTCTTCGCGCAGAGCGACCCGGACATAGCCGTTCTTGGACGGGCGGCCGCGGAAATGGCGGTGGAAGCCGTTGGGGCCGTGGACGGCCAGATCATAGGCTTCCTTGTCCTTGTTATTCCAATGCGCCGCCGTGTGGCGTTCGCCCGCGACCAGGGTGTAGTGCCAGGGCGAGCTCAGGCCGTAGGGCGCGTAGTCGTGGATGGTGAAGACCGCCGCCTGACCGCCGGTGTTGGCAAGCTCGATCAGCAGGTCTTCTCCGTCGGGGCGCAGGTCCGCCCCCAGACGATAGGGCAGCGGTCGCGACGGCCTTTGTACGCGAGGCTGCTCGGTGGGCGTCTGAACCGCGGGGATTTTCAGGGCGGGCTGGCGGGCGGCGTGAGCCAGGCGCTGCGTGTAGTCGTCGGTGGACGGCAGGTCGACGCCCCGCGCGTTTGGCGTCTTGAAATCGAAACACGAGGTCAGATCGCCCGACACCGCGCGCCGCCAGTCTGAAATGTTCGGCTCCTGCACGCCGAAGCGTTTTTCCAGGAACTTCAGGGTCGAGGTGTGGTCG
>Ga0247725_1001800_pt1 | contig 10145 bp, 9 predicted proteins | sample OKSTACKMCFT3sol_FD_183021 | JGI IMG/M metagenome (GOLD analysis project Ga0247725, IMG submission 183021) | Subsurface sediment microbial communities from gas well in Oklahoma, United States - OK STACK MC-FT3-sol | ecosystem: Environmental > Terrestrial > Deep subsurface > Rock core/Sediment... | reverse complement strand
CCGGGTCGGTGGCGAGGATGCCGTCGATCTCGCCGTACAGCTCGGGGGAGGGGATGGCCATCAGCCGGTCGGCGTGGATCTCGGCGGACTCGATGGTCTGGCCGTTGATCTGGATGCTGTACTGCGAGGCCTTCAGCCGCAGGTTGTCGCGGATGCGCACCTCCGGCAGGAGGAAGCCCAGGTGCTCGGACAGCGACTGGCGCACCCCGCGCACCCGCTGCGGCAGTGGCGCACCACCGGCCTCGTTGACCAGCCCCACCAGCTTGTAGCCCAGGGACAGCCCCAGGCGCTCGACGCCGGGCAGGTCCTCCCAGCCCAGCGGTGCGTTGTGCGGGCTGTCCATGGCCTGGGCCAGGGCCTCGGTGCGCTCCAGGGTGTGTGCCTCTTTCGGGGGTGCGCTGCGTGCCACCCGCCAGGCGACGAAACCCACCAGCGCGGCGAAGGCCAGGAAGGCCAGGTGCGGCATGCCCGGCACCAGCGCCAGCACCACCAGGATGCCGGCCACCGTGGCCAGCAGCGAAGGCGAGGCCAGCAACTGGCGTTGCACCAGGGCGGTGATGTCGGCGGACTCGTTGACCCGGGTGACGATGATCGCCGCCGCCGTGGACAGCAGCAGCGCCGGGATCTGCGCCACCAGGCCGTCGCCGATGGTCAGCAGGGCGTACTGGCGGAAGGCGTCGCCGCCGCTCATGCCGTGCACCAGCATGCCGATGGCGGTGCCGCCGAAGAGGTTGATCAGCAGCACCAGGATGCCGGCGATGGCGTCGCCCCGGACGAATTTCGAGGCCCCGTCCATGGCGCCGTAGAAGTCCGCCTCCTTGGCCACCTCGCGGCGTCGCTCGCGGGCCTGTTCCTGGTTCAGCAGCCCGGCGTTGAGGTCCGCGTCGATGGCCATCTGCTTGCCCGGCAGGGCGTCCAGGGTGAAGCGCGCGGTGACCTCGGAGATGCGCTCGCCACCTTTGGTGATGACCATGAAGTTGATGATCATCAGGATCACGAACACCACCAGGCCGACGATGAAGTTGCCGCCGATCACCACCTCGCCGAAGGCCTCGATCACCTTGCCCGCCGCGCCGCTGCCGGTGTGACCGTCCAGCAGCACCACACGGGTGGAGGCCACGTTCAGTGACAGGCGCAGCAGCGTGGTAACCAGGATCACCGTCGGCAGCAGGGAGAAGTCCAGCGGGCGCTGGGACGAGACGCTGACCATCAGCACCAGGATCGCCAGGCCGATGTTGAAGGTAAACAGCGCGTCCAGCAGCAGCGGCGGCAGCGGCAGGATGATCATCGCCAGCACGCTGAGGATCACCAGCGGGATGCCGATCCGCCCGCTGCGCAGGCTGGCCAGGAAATGGGACAGGGTGGGCATGGGTCAGCCTCGTTTCAACAGGTCGTCGGGAATCGGGAAATGCTGCGGCGGCACCGGCCGCGCGCGGCGGCCCTGGCGCCAGGCGCGCAGTTGCAGGATGTAGTGCAGCACCTGGGCCACCGCCCCGTAGAGCGGTGCCGGAATCTGCTGGTTGACCTGGGTGGTGAAGTACAGCGCCCGCGCCAGCGGCGGCGCCTCCAGCACCTCCAGGCCCCGGGCGGTGGCCAGCTGGCGGATGTACAGCGCCGTCTCGTCCACGCCCCGGGCGATCACGTAGGGCGCCCGCGCCCGTTGCGGGTCGTAGCGCAGTGCCACGGCGTAGTGCTCGGGGTTGACGATGACCACGTCGGCCTGGTCGATCACCCGGGTGATCTGGCGCTGGGCCATCTGCCGCTGCAGCTGGCGGATGCGCCCCTTCACCTCGGGGCGGCCTTCCTGCTGCTTGTGCTCTTCCTTGCGCTCCTGGCGGGTCATGCGCTGCTTGCGCAGGAAGAAGAAGCGCTGCAGCGGCACGTCCAGCACGGCGAACACCACGAACACCGCCACCAGCGCCAGCGCCGTGTCGCCCATCAGCCGCAGCACCCCGGTGATGGCCCCCAGGGTGTCGCCATGCTGCAGCGCCAGCACCTCCGGCAGGCGCAGGGCGAAGGTGAACCAGGCCACCGCGGCCAGCACCGCCATCTTCGCCAGGGACTTGAGCAGCTCCGTCCAGTTCTGCCAGGCCACCAGCCGGCCCAGGCCCTTGATCGGGTTGAGCCGCGAGCCCTGGGGCTGCACGTTGCGCCAGGCGAACATCCAGCCCCCGGCCAGCAGCGAAAGCGGCACCACCAGCAGCGGCACCACCAGCAACGGCAGCAGCACCCCCACCAGGGTGGCGATGGCGCGGCCGGCCAGCGCCTTCAGGTCGTCCGCGCCCTGGTAGCCGGGCGCCGGCAACTGGTGCACCTCGCGGAACAGCTGCTCCAGGCCGTCGAGCATGCCCGGCAGTGCCGAGCGCAGCGCCAGCACCGCCACCAGCAGGGTGGCGCCGGTGGCCAGGTCGCGGGAGCGGGCCACCTGGCCCTCCCGGCGGGACTTGCGCAGCTTGTGCTCGGTGGCCTCCTCGGTACGGTCCTGGGCGCTGGACTCAGCCATCGCGGGCCTCCAGCAGCAGGTTGCCGAGGCTGTCGAGGGTCGCCCGGGTCAGCTCCAGGTAGTTGCCCGGCAGGCTCGCCAGGGTCAGCGAGAGGCAGGCCAGGCCGATCACCACCGCAGCGGGGAAGCCCAGGGAAAACAGGTTGAGTGCCGGCGAGATGCGGTTGAGCAGGCCGAAGCCGAACTGCACCAGGCTCATGCACACCACCATCGGCAGGGCGATCAGCAGGGCGGCGGCGAACATCCAGCCGAGGCCGCCCAGCAGCGCATCCATGCCGGCGTAGTGCAGGCCGCTGCCCACCGGCCAGTAGAGGAAGCTCTTGTACAGCACGCTGACCACCAGCAGGTGCCCGTCGATGGCCAGGAACAGCAGCATCAGCAGGATGAAGTAGAGCTGGTAGATCGCCGAGCTGGAGGACACGCCGTTCAGCGGGTCGTTGTACACCGCCATGCTCAGCCCCAGCAGGGTCGAGACCAGGTCGCCCACCAGGCTGAACACCGCGAACACCAGTTGCAGGCTCAACCCCAGCAGCACACCCACGGCGATCTGCTCCAGGGTCGCCAGCACCCCGGGGGCCGACAGCGGCTCCAGCGTCGGTGCAGGCGGCAGCACGCCGCCCAGGGCCCCGGTCAGCACCAGCGCCAGCAGCACCCGGGCGCGCACACCCAGGGCGCGGTGGCCGAAGCCCGGTGCCGTGGCGAACAGCGCCAGGGTCCGGCACAGCGGCCACCAGTAGCGGGCCAGGCCTTCCAGGGCGGTGGTGGCCTGCAGCAGGGGATCGCCGGCCATGTTCAGCCCACCAGCCGCGCGGCCTGGCGGAAGGATTCGATGAACAGATCACCGAGCCGGGTGAGGATCCAGTGCCCGGCCAGCACCAGCATCCCCAGGGTGATGAGCAGGCGCGGCAGGAAGCTGAGCATCTGCTCGTTGATCTGCGTGGCGGCCTGGAAGATGGCCACCACCAGCCCGCCCAGCAGGCTGGGCACCACCAGCACGCAGACGATCAGGGCGATCACTTCCACGGCGTGGGCGATGATGGCGACGGCGGTATCGGGGGTCAGCATGGCGTGCTCCTCGTCCGTCAGTAGGGCTGCACGCTGCCGGCGAGGGTGCCCACCGTCAGCGCCCAGCCATCCACCAGCACGAACACCATCAGCTTGAACGGCAGCGAGACCATCATCGGCGAGAGCATCATCATGCCCATCGCCATCAGCACGCTGGCCACCACCAGGTCGATGACCAGGAACGGCACGAAGAGCATGAAGCCGAGCTGGAAGGCGGTCTTCAGCTCGCTGAGCACGAAGGCCGGCAGCAACAGCAGGAAGTCCACCTCCTCGCGGCGCTCCGGCAGGGTCTCCCCGGCCAGCCCGGCGATGGCCTCCAGGGAGGCCTCGTGGGTCTGCGCCAGCATGAAGCGGCCGAGGATGTCGCGGCCCTTGCCGAGGGTTTCCTGCAGGGTCAGCCGGTCCTCCTCGAAGGGCAGGTAGGCCTCGTCGTGCAAGGCCTGCCACACCGGCCGCATCACCAGCAGCGTGAGCACCAGGGCGATGCCCACCAGCACGTTGTTCGGCGGGCTCTGCTGCAGGCCCATGGCCTGGCGGAGGATGGAAAGCACGATGATGAAGCGGGTGAAGCAGGTCATCAGCATCAGCATGGCCGGCAGCAGGCCGAGCAGGCTCATGAGGATCAGCACCTGCAGCTTGACGCTGAAGTCCTGCCCGCTGGGGGTTTTCTCCAGGCTGAACAGCGTCAGCTCGCCGCCCGCCGCGCCCGCCAGCCCCGGCATCATCGCCAGCACGGCGATGAGGGTGCGCAGCCAGCCGCTCATGCGGTCAGCCCTTGGAGCGGGTTGCCGGCCAGTTCGAGGATGCGCAGGCCGTAGTTGCCATTCATCACCACCACTTCGGCCTTGGCGAACAGCGCGCCGTTGACCTTCACGTCCAGCGGCTCGCCGGCGAGCTTGTCGAGGATGATCACGCTGCTGGCGTCCACATCCAGCAGCTCGTTCAGGGCCACCTCCACCGAGGCCACCTCCAGGGTGACGTTGACCGGGATCTTGCCGAAGAAGCGCAGGTCCGGCGCGGTGGCGGCGGCGGTCACCGGAGTGACGTCATCCAGCGGGCCCAGGGCCAGGGCATCGTTCGCCAGCAGGGCGCCGTCGTCGTTGTCGAGCGGGGTGTCGTTCATGCGGATTTCTCGCTTTCCAGGAAGGTGAGGAAGAGGGTGCCCTGGTCATCGAACAGGGCGCCGCGGAACAGCTTCTGGCGGTTGATGCAGACGTCGACCCGCTCCTCCATGCGGATCAGCATCACATCGCCCACCTGCAGCCCCAGCACGTCGGCCAGGGACAGGCGCGCCCGCGCCAGCACGCAGTCCAGGCGCACCGGCAGGTGCTGGATGGCCCGGGCCGGGTCGCCCAGCTGGCGCGTTGTGGTCGGCGCCGAGACCCGGCGGATCAGTTCGTCCGTCCAGGCCGCGTCCAGGTAAAGGCGCAGGTCGCCGGGGCGCTGGCTGAGGTGACTCAGGTAGCGCAGGGTCACGACGTACTCCCAATGCACCTCGGCGTAGCTGTCGTGCTGGCGTTCCAGCGGGCCCGGTGCGTCACCGGCCAGCAGTGCCTGGCCGAGGCGCGACAGCACCTGGCCGCCGATCCGCTCACGCATGCGCGCCTCCGAGCTGCTTTCCGGCGGCAGTTCCTGGTTGGCCGGCGGCGTGCCGCCGTAGTAGCTCTCCAGCACCTCGCCCAGCAGGCTGCGGTCGATGCCGAAGCCCAACTGGCCGATGGGGGACTGGTAGATGCATTCGGGCGGCGTCTCGACCTGCTCCTCCACCTGCACCTCCTGCAGCTCCAGGTTCAGGCGGTAGTGGCCGAGGAAGTAGTCGCTGACCAGGCGCGGGTAGCGGAAGGCGGTGTCCCGCACGTAACCCGGGATCCGGTGGTAATGCCGGCCCAGCTTCTGCGGCTGCAGGGTCGTGACGCGTTCGGCAGGCACATCGTTATGGATTTTTCGGCTCTTGTTCATGGGCATCCTCTGCGGCCGTTCGGGCGCCAGGTTCTTTAGGAAAACTGGCAGAGCGTTGTCGGTCCTTTCGCAGCGGATGCCTGGATCGCAGGCCACGGCCCGGTTTTATCCGGGCGTTGCAGTAAAGAAGGCTCCTGCATCCGCGTGCGATTCGGATACTAGGAGCCGGCGAAGAAGGCTTTAAATCAATTGATCTCAAAAACCCCGCATTGATGAATTCTTGTCGTAGCTGACAGGAAATAAGGCCATTTGTGTGTGGACTTTTCCGATGCGGTGCTAGCGTCGTTTCCAGGCCAACGAGTCGACGCCCTTGCGTCCTCCCGAGCCCGCCGATCCATCACCTACCAACAACAGGCGAACACGCCCGGCGTCGATCCGACGCCAGGGCGCGGGGACGACTGCGCCCCGAGGTTTCGCGAACAGGACGTTTCGAATGGGGGTTACCACCGTGAACATGATGAGCGCTCTCCGCTTTCCCGGGTCCGACCCGCTGCCGGGGTCGGACCGGCCCGATGCCGCCGCCTGGCGCCAGGCACTGGTGATCGGCATGCCCTGGAGCGAGCACCACGCACCGCTGCTGGAGGCCCTGTGCCTGGGCGGCTGCGAAGTGCGCACCGCCCTCGACCTGGCCCAGGCCCGCGACCAGCTGCGCGACGGCGGCCTGGCCTTCCTGCTGCTGGGGGACCTGCCCGTCGAGCAGACCTGCCAACTGGCGGGCGAGCTGCTGCAGCGCCACCCGAACCTGACCCTGGTACCGGTGGTGGGCTACGCCGACCAGGAGCGCGCCGCCGCCCTGCTGGAGCTGGGCTGCACCGACTACCTGCTGGCGCCCTTCGGCGATGGCCAGGTGGAGGCGCTGCTGTGCCGCCTGGCGCGTGCCGCGCGGGCCGACCAGGGCTTCGTCACCCGCTCGCGCACCGGCCGCCGCCTGCTGGCCCTGGCCCAGCGCATGGCACTGTCGCGCACCCCGGTGCTGATCACCGGCGAGACCGGCACCGGCAAGGAGCTGATGGCGCGCTACGTGCACCGTTTCTCCGCCACCCCGGATGCGCCCTTCGTCGCGGTCAACTGCGCGGCGATTCCCGAGTCGATGCTCGAATCCATCCTCTTCGGTCATGAGCGGGGCGCCTTCACCGGCGCCGTCAGCGCCCAGCCCGGCAAGTTCGAACTGGCCAACGGCGGCACCCTGCTGCTGGACGAGGTGGGTGAATTGCCCCTGGCGTTGCAGGCCAAGCTGCTGCGGGTGCTGCAGGAGCAGCGCGTCGAACGCCTGGGCGGGCGCCGCGAGATCGAGCTGGACGTGCGCATCATCGCCGCCACCAACCGTGACCTGCAGGCCGAGGTGGCCGCCGGGCGCTTCCGCGCCGACCTGATGTTCCGCCTCGACGTCCTCGCCCTGCACATCCCGCCGCTGCGCGAGCGCCCCGAGGACGTGCTGCCCCTGGCCCAGGCCCTGCTGGCCAAGCACGCGCCCCAGGACGCCGGCCGCGAGCTGCTCACCGCCGAAGCCAGCCGCCTGCTGCTGCAGCACGACTGGCCGGGCAACGTGCGCGAGCTGGAGAACTGCCTGCAACGCGCCCTGGTGCTGCGCAACGGCCTCTACATCCAGCCCGGCGACCTGCGCCTGCAGGGCGCCCAGCCGGTGCCCCGCGATGCCCTGCGCGGGCTCGGCCTCGACGAAGGCGGACGTGCGGCCCTGCGTGCCAGCGCCAAGCTCGCCGAGTACCAGCACGTGATCGACACCATCCGCCGTTGCGGCGGCCACAAGAGCAAGGCAGCGGCCAGCCTGGGCATGACGCCCCGGGCCCTGCGCTACCGCCTCAGCGCCATGCGCCAGCAGGGCGTGGTGCTTTGAACCGGGAGGAGACCGCCATGCCCAGCATCGCCAGCGTCCAGCAGCACCTGCTGGACCTCCAGCACACCCTGGCCGAGGCCAGCCGCGGCGGGGTGTTGCCTGCCAGTCCCTTGCCCGAGGGGCTGCCCCCCGGTCCGGCGGACAGCTTCGCCGCCGCCTTGCGCGCAGTGGACGCCCAGCAGCACGCCGCCGGCCAGGCCATGGCAGCGGTGGACAGCGGCCGCAGCACCGACCTGGTGGGCGCCATGTTGCAGAGCCAGCGGGCCAGCGTGTCCTTCAGCGCGTTGCTGCAGGTGCGCAACAAGCTGGCCACCGCCTTCGACGACATCATCCGCATGCCGGTGTGATCCGGACTGGGAGTTCTAGCGTGCTCGACAACATTCGCGACAGGCTGCCCGCCGGTGGCCTGCGACTCGACCCCCGCCTGGGCATGGCCGGCCTGGCCGCCGCTGCCGCGCTGCTGGCGGCAATGGTCGTCTACTGGCTGTGGCGCGACAGCGTCGGCTACCGCGCGCTGTACGGCGCCCACGAGGCGTTTCCCGCCGCCGACGTGCTGCAGGTGCTCGACGGCGAAGGGGTGGACTACCGCCTGCACCCGCAGACCGGCCAGGTGCTGGTGCGCGAGGCCGACCTGGCCGCGACCCGCCTGCTGCTCTCGGCCAAGGGTGTGCGGGTGGCGGTGCCCCCCGGCTACGAGCTGTTCGACCGCGAGGAGCCCCTGGGCAGCAGCCAGTTCGTCCAGGACGTGCGCCTGCGCCGCAGCCTCGAAGGCGAGCTGGCGCGCACCATCGCCGAGCTCAAGGGCGTCGACCAGGTGCGCGTGCACCTGGCCCAGGAGCCCAGCCATTCCTTCGTCATCGGCCGCCGCGAGCCGGCCAAGGCCTCGGTGATGCTGCGCATGGCCGCCGGCCAGCGCCTGGCCCCGGAGCAGGTGGCGGCCATCGTCAACCTGGTGGCCGCCAGCGTGCCGCAGCTGGCCCCCGAGGCGGTCAGCGTGGTGGACCAGAACGGCGTGCTGCTGTCGCGCCAGGGCGTGGTCAACGGCGCGCTGCAGGACAGCCAGGTGGCCGAGGGCTACCGCCAGCAGGCGCTGGCCAACCTCGATGCGGTGCTGGCCCCGGTGCTGGGGGCCGGCAACTACCGGGTCAGCGTCAGCCCCGACTTCGACTTCAGCCAGAAGGAGGAGACCATCCAGGCCTACGGCGACACCCCGCGCCTGCGCAACGAGGTGGTGCGCAGCGAAAACACCCTGGACCAGCTGGCCCTGGGTGTACCGGGCTCCCTGAGCAACCGCCCGCCGCCGGCCCAGCCCGCCCCGCCGGCCGCGCAGAAGCCGGCCGCCGGCACCCCGCCGCCAGCGGACAACCCGGCCTCCACCAGCACCCGCAGCGAGAGCACCCGCCAGCACGAGCTGGACCAGCGCATCACCCACGTGCGCCACCCCTCGTTCCAGCTGCGCCGGCAGAGCGTGGCGGTGGTGCTCAACGCCGCCGCCGCGCCGGAGGGCGGCTGGAGCGAGGCCGCGCGCAAGGAGCTGGAGGCCACCTTGCGCGGTGCCGTGGGCTTCGATGCCGAGCGCGGCGACCAGCTGATCCTCAGCGTGATGCCCTTCGTGGCCCTCAAGACGCCCGAGGAGCCGGAGGTGGCCTGGTGGGAGAGCCCGCAGCTCTACGAATACGCCCGCTTCGGCGTGGTGGTGGTACTCGCCTTGCTGCTGCTGTTCCTGGTGCTGCGGCCGGCCCTGGCCGGGCTGCGCCGTCGCCAGGACGCGCCGCCAGCGGCCCTGGCGGACGGCTTGCCGGCAGGGGAGCAGGGGTTATTGCCCGGCCGTGGACCGGGCCAGGCCCTGGGCGGGGGGGTGTTCGGCGAAGCCAACCCTTTGGCCGAGGTGCGCCTGCCGGCGCCCGGCTCGGGCCTGGAGATGCAGGTGGAGCACTTGCAGCTCCTGGCCAGGAACGACCCGGAACGGGTTTCGGAAGTCATCAAGCATTGGATAGGTCGTCATGAACGAGACAACGACTCCGCCTGAAGAAGGCGCGACCCAGGCGGTACGCAAGCGCGTGCCCCCGGGGCGCGCCATGAGTTCCCTGGAGCAGGCGGCGATTCTTCTGCTGAGCATGGGCGACGACATGTCGGCCAGCGTGCTGCGGCAGTTCGGCCGGGAAGAGATCGTCGCTCTCAGCCAGGCCATGGCGCGGCTTTCCAACGTCAAGCAACCCATGGTGTCGGAGGTGATCGGGCGCTTCTTCGACGACTACCGCGAGCAGAGCAGCATCAAGGGCGCCTCCCGCCAGTACCTGTCCGGCATGCTCGGCAAGGCACTGGGCGGGGACATCACCCGCAGCCTGCTGGACAGCATCTACGGCGAGGAAATCCGCGCCAAGATGGCCCGCCTGGAGTGGCTCGACCCGCGCCAGTTCGCGGCGCTGATCGCTAAGGAGCACGCGCAGATGCAGGCGGTGTTCCTCGCCTTCCTGCCGCCGTCCATGGCCACCGACGTGCTGGAGTCGATGCCGGCCGAGCGCCAGGACGACCTGCTGCTGCGCATCGCCAACCTCACCGAGATCAACGCCGACGTCATCGCCGAGCTGGAGGCGCTGATCGAGCGCAGCCTGGCCGTGCTCGGCACCCAGGGGTCCCAGGTGCGCGGGGTCAAGCAGGCCGCCGACATCATGAACCGCTTCAAGGGCGATCGCGGGCAGATGTTCGAGCTGCTGCGGGCCCGCAGCGAGTCGCTGGTGAGCCGCATCGAGGACGAGATGT
>Ga0247725_1001799_pt1 | contig 10153 bp, 7 predicted proteins | sample OKSTACKMCFT3sol_FD_183021 | JGI IMG/M metagenome (GOLD analysis project Ga0247725, IMG submission 183021) | Subsurface sediment microbial communities from gas well in Oklahoma, United States - OK STACK MC-FT3-sol | ecosystem: Environmental > Terrestrial > Deep subsurface > Rock core/Sediment... | reverse complement strand
CCGGTGCGAGCAGCTCGCCGTCGTAACTGTCGTGCAGTCCCGGATACTTCACCAGCACCAGCTCCGTCAGCAAGGTCCCGGTGCTGGCCCCGGTGAACTCGAGAAAGTCCGGAGAGTTGGCGTTGGTCAGGCTGTAGGTGCCGGTCAGGTGCCACTGGAACTTCTTGGTGTCTTTCCAGCACTCCCCGTCCCGCCCCGAGCAAGGCGCTGGGCCGAATGCGAAGCCCGGCAACGGGTTGAGCGGCACCGCTTCCTTGGGGCGGTAGGACAGCTCAGTGCCCACGGCCCAGTCGCCGACCGGCAGGTTGGCGCTGATGCCGTAAAGCATGCGGTCCTCCGGGTAGATCCAAGTGGGTGCGAAGCTGGCCTGGTCGTAGCGCTGCTGCGGCAGCTTGTCGTGATAACGCATCACGTAGAAACCGTAGTTGACGTCACTGTCCTCCGGCTGCCAGCGTACCGAGAGGCCCCACTGGCCACTGTCACGGGCGTCTTTGTCGTCGAAGCCGTACTCCTGCATGCCCTCGCCGATCACGTTGTAGGTCGACCAGTAGCTGCCCACCGGCGGCAACTCGCTCTTATTCCAGGCAAACTGATAGTAGAGCTCGACGTTCACACCATAGCCCAGGCCGCTGGCGACGCTGAGCATCGGTGCCGGCAGCAAGGCCTCCTTGAGCTGCACCCCTGGGCTCGATAGCGCCTGGATATCGTAAGCGTTGGTAGCGTTGATGCCGCCCACCGCGAACAGACTCTCGCCCCAGTTGATCACCTGGTTGCCCAGGCGCGCCCGCGCCCGGTGCTCCCCCACGTCGAAGCCCTTGCTCACCCACAGGTCGAGCAAGCGCGCCTTGAACTTCAGATCGTCACGCGCGTCATCGGTCAGCCCATCGCTGCCGATATCCGAGCCCCTGGCCTGCCATAACTGGGTTTCGGCACCCAGCGCCCCGGTGGTATGAGTGGCGGCGAAGTCGCGCTTCCAGCTGCCGCGCGCCATGAACGTAAAGTCCTCGGGGAACTTCAGCAGCAGCTCGTGAACGCCCTTGAGGTAGTGGGTGAACAGGTCGCCCTTGTCATAGTTGAGGTTGCCCTGATCGCCAATACCGGAAACGGTCGAATCCAGACAGGCAGGGGCGCCGCTGCCAGCAGCACCGGCGTTGACCAGATCGCAGCCCTGCGACTGGGTGCGCACGCCCATGCCCCAGCCGATGGTGGAATCGAACGAGCCACGGACATTCTCTGTCTCGAAGGTGAAGCCCATGGCCAGAGGCGTTGTGCAGGCAATGACCAGCCCCGATGCTTTAGCAATTATTTTATTCATATCGGATCCCAAGAGTCGCGATTAGCGTTCGCTGATGGCGCGCAGGTTGTCGGAGGTGTAGAAACCGCGCTTATGCCGCGGATTGCCTTCGCTCTCGGTCAGCCAGCGGAGATCCTTGCTGGCGCCGATGGTGCTCAAGTCGAAGAGGTAACGGCCGTCCGCCAGGTTGTACTGCACCAAAGCCTGCGTATCGCAAGCACCGGTCTCGTACACAGGAATCGTGAAGCCTTCGCGCACCTTCCAGATCTGCCCTTGCTTGTCGTAGTCGACGGCCATCACGGCGTTCCAGCTGTCTTCATCGATGTAGAACAGACGCTTCGGCGCCTGGTGGCGCATGCCCTGGCGGACATTGGCCTCGACGACCCACACTCGATGCAGTTCATAGCGGCGCGACTCGGGCGCGATCGAATCGTCCTGGGCAACCTCTTCGACCTTGGCGGACGTGTCGTAGGCGCCAAAAGCGTTGTAGGACACGATCAACTCCTGCTTGCCGACCAGTTTCCAGTCGAAGCGATCCAGGGGACCGAAGAAGATGTTCGCTTCATCGACGCTGTACTGGTTATCCATACCGATCTGCGGCGCGTCATAGGAGTAAGCGGGCATGCGCCTTACGCGCCGCTGGCCGGGAAAGTAATAGAAAGTAGTTGCCTGCTCACCAGCCACAGCGCTCTGCACGGCAGCCTGACCCGCCAGGGCAGCCGGCTCCAGGAAAGAAAAGTAGGTGGCGTTTTCTATCCGGCCGACGGAAGAGAACAGCGCACTCCCCTTCTCCCCCCAAGGGGTAAAGAAGGACACATCATTCGAAGCACGCAGCCAATCCCCTCCCGCCTTACGTGGGGAGATCCCGGCGATGGACTTGGGAATGTCGAGGCCGACGCCACGGTAGCGCATCTTCATGTTCCACATGACCTCGGCGCCGGTCGTAGGCATCGGGAAAGGAACGCCAGGAACATAGGCTTCCTTCAGCGCAAGACCATCACTATCGAGGGTAGCGAAGCCGACGTTTTTCCTGGTGTTCTCGGCAACGAAGTCCGGCACGCCGCAGCTGCGACGGGTGGGGTACACATTCATTCGATAGCCCGGGATCTTCTTGAACAGCTCAAGCTGGCCCGGCGACAGCTTGCTCGCGTGCTGCGAGACATTACTCGCGTCGATACTGTAGAGCGGCTTGTCGTCCTTGAACTTCCAGTGCTGGCCACGCACCTCACCGTAAGTCCAGTCACCACCCTGAGGGCCGGGCTGCGTCCAGGCCGGAATCACCCCATCAGCACTTGCCGCTACCTCCCCTCCCAGCGGCGTCAATGCCGTCCCCAGCAAAGCAGGATCCTGCTTCGCAGCCTGAACAGAACCCATTGCAGTCGACGCTACAACGGCCACGAGCAGATGCCTGACGCCACGGCGGTTAACAACGCCGACTTCTGGGCGCTCAATCACTTCTTTCATTGGGGTGTCCTCACGGGGCTTTGACTGGCGGCACTACCTTCCCGACAGGGAAATCGGCTTGCGCCTAGATTACTAATCAAATGACATAGTCATTTGAACAAGTCCTTTGACAAGAAAAAGCAATCCACATGCCAAACCCTAAAGCCCAGTTAAAATCATTATTTATCAGTAGCTTATAGATACCAGTGAGGAGTCATGCGGTAGCCTCTTGTCCTCGACTGCACCAGCATGTAGCAGTACGCCGCACCATTTTGAGAATTATTGGAACACCTGTTACGAAGATATACGGGCGTAAAAGGGTACGAGCGACTGTCATTCGCAGAACCCGCTCGTGAGCTACGGATACTCGAAGCAATCCCACGCAGCGACCGCATGGCGGCAAAGAGAGTCCCCGCCGGGGGAGATTCATAGGCGCGATTGAGCCGCGAAGTAAGTGGCAGAGGCTGTAGGCGTTGTGACTGCCTGGAGAGATCCGGGAGCTAAGCTCGGCTCCTTCCACATATCCGCGCGCAGCTGCTGCCACGCTGACGTGCAGAACGCATCACCGGCCTCATCGGTAGCAGGAGCCAGGCCAGATTCGGAAGGACGCCAGAGAATTGGTTGATCCCGGCCACGACGCTCAGACCAGGGAAATGTGAACAGCGCACAACTCTTCTGCCCGCACGAAGACTCATGCCGAGCCGGCGAGATCTGGTGACCGTGTCATCTGCGGCGGCTTGTGGAATGGACCCAGGATCGGGGCGGCTCTCAAGCCGCCCCAACGGAGGCTTTACGGCGCGCGGTAGATCAATGCGTAGAACACCGGCAGCACGACCATGGTAAGAACGGTGGCGAACAGAAGCCCGCCGATGATGGTGATGGCCATGGAGACGAAGAAGGCGTCGAACACCAGCGGGATCATGCCTAGCGCCGTGGTCAGCGCGGCCATGGCCACCGGGCGCAGGCGGCTCGCCCCAGCATCGACTATCGCCGGCAGCAGCGCCTTGCCCTCCTCGCACTCCAGATCGATCTGCTCGATCAGCACGATGGCGTTCTTGATCAGCATGCCGATCAGGCTGAGGAAGCCGAGCAAGGCCATAAAGCCGAAGGGCTGTCCGCTGACCAGCAGGCCGGCGGTTACCCCGATCAAGGCCAGCGGCACGCAGAGCCAGATCACCAACGGCTGTCGCAGCGTGTTGAACAGCATGATGGTGATCAGGACCATGACCACGATGAACACCGGGATGCTCGCGGCCAGCCCGGCCTGGGCCTTGCCGGCGTCCTCGTACTCGCCGCCCCACTCCAGGCTGTAGCCGGGCGGCAGCGGCAAGGCCTCGACCTGCGGGCGCAGCCGCGCAAACAGCTCGCTAGCATTACCTTGCCTGGGGTCGGCGTAGACGGTGAGCGTACGCTTGCGGTCTCGACGGTGGATCATCTCGTCCTCGAACACGGTATCGAACGAACGCACCACCTGCTGTAGCGGGATCATCTTCTGCGCCACCGGGCTCCATATCTGCAGATTGGCCAGGTCGTCGATGGCGTTACGTGCTGCGTCATCGACGCGCACTATAATCGGCAGCAGTAGATCAGCCTCGCGATGAACGCCCGCGGTCACGCCCTGGAAGCCCTCGCGAATCGCCGCTGCCACCATGGCACGGGTGATGCCATTGACGTTGGCCTGTTCGTCGGCCAGGGTCGCTCGTACCAGCTTTACACGTTGCCGCCAGTCGGTACGCACCGCCTTGGCATCGGGATCACTCTGGTAGATCTGCTGCACCTGATCGCCAAGCCGGCGCAATTCATCCGGGTCAGGACCGCTCAGGCGGGCCTGGATCTTGCCGCTCACCCCGGTGCCCAGCTCGAACGGCGAGGCATAACTCAGTGCATCCGGGAAACGGCTGGCGAGTTCGTCTTCGACCTTCGCCATCAGTTGGGGGATCAGACGGTAGTCGTCCACACCAACCAGAAACTGTGCATAGGCCGGGTTGGGCTGTTGTGGCTGGTAGGTAAGCAGGAAACGCAGCGAGCCTTCGCCGAGGGTGGTGGTGACGTGCGTCACGCCCCCCTGCTCCAGCAGAAAGCGCTCGATCTCTTCGGCATCGGCGCGCGTAGCATCTATGTGAGCGCCCTGGGGTAACCAGTAATCCACCATAAACTGGGGTCGGGTCGAGCTGGGGAAGAAGCTCTGCTCGACCATGCTGAAGCCCCACAGGGCGACGGCGAACAGGCCGGCCACGCTGGCAGTACTCAAGTAGCGGCGACGGATGCAGATACGCAGCAACTCCTTGTAACGCCGATAGAAACCACCGCCGTAAGGGTCTGCAGTCGCCTGGTCGGGCGCCGGAGCCTTAAGAAACATCACGCACAGCAGCGGCGTCACCGTCACCGCGGTCACCCAGCTCAGCAACAGCGAAACCATTACCACCTGAAACAGCGAGCGGCAGTACTCGCCGGTCTCGTCGTTCGAAGTGCCGATCGCCGCAAAGGCCAGAATGGCGATCAGGGTGGCGCCGAGCAGCGGCCAAGCCGACTGTTTGACGACGATTGAGGCGGCCTGCTCGGCACGCTCGCCGCGCTGTAGACGGACGAGCACGCCGTCGACCACGACGATAGCGTTGTCCACCAGCATACCCAGGGCGATGATCAAGGCCCCCAGAGAGATGCGCTCGAGTGCCACGCCCATGGGATCTAGAAAAAGGAAGGATCCCGCTATGGTCAACAGCAGAACGAAGCCAATCAGCAGCCCGCTGCGCAGGCCCATGAACAGCAGCAGCACCGCCACGACGATGGCCACGGCCTGTAGCAGACTCTCGACGAAACCCGAGATTGCTGTGGTGACGGACTCCGACTGCTGGGAGACGATGCCGAACTCCATGCCGACCGGACGCTGCCCCTCCAGCTCGGCCATGCGTGCCTGCAGCGCCTCGCCCATGGTCACCACGTTGCCACCGGAAACGGTAGAAATGCCCAGGCCGATACCGGCCCGGCCGTCAAAGCGGATCTCGGCGGCGGTAGGTTCTACATAACCGCGCCGGATCCGTGCGAGATCACCAAGCTGGAACTGCCGTCCGTCGCCACCATGAATCAGCAAGGCCTGAAAGTCGCCGATCGAACTGAGGCCACCCGAAGGCGCCAGAGTGACGAAAGCTTTCCCTACCCGCGCTCGCCCGGCATCCGTCGCCAAGCCTTTCTGGCGTAGCTCCTCGATGATGGACGCGGGCGCGATACCCAATTGCGACAGGCGGTCACTATTGAATTCGACAAATATGGCTTCCTGGCGCTCGCCGAAAGTGGTGATCTTGCCAACATCTCGTACCAGCAGCAGCTCACGACGTAGCTGATCGACATAGTTCTTGAGTTCGGCGTAGCTATAGCCGTCGCCGGTGACCACCAGGAACGCGCTATAGACGTCTCCATAGTCGTCAAGCACGATCGACGGCCCAGCACCCGGCGGCAGCTCGCGCTGCACGTCGTCGACCTTGCGCCGCAATTCGTCCCAGACCTGGGGCAGACTTTCGCGGTCGTAGTTGTCCTTGACGGTAACGGTCAGGGTCGACAGGCCCCGCTCGGACTTCGAGCTCACGCGCTCCAGTTGGCCGAGCTGTTGCACGGCCTTCTCCAGGCGGTCGCTGACCTCCTGCTCCACCTCCAGGGCTGAGGCGCCCGCATAAGGCGTGACGACAAGTGCCTCCTTGATAGTGAATTCCGGATCCTCCAGACGGCTCATGTCCTGATAGGTCCACAACCCTGCAACGAGCATCGCTGCAGTGAGCACCAGGGTGACCAGGCGTTTCTTGATGGCAATGGCGGCGATATCCATCGACTCAATTCTCCAAGACGTGCACGGGGAAGCCGTCGCTGAGCGTATGCACGCCCGATACCGCAATGCGATCACCCACCTGCAAGCCGGAGGTCACGAGCACGCTGTCGCCGCTCAGTTCTCCCAGGGTCACGGGGCTACGCTGCACCGTGCCGCTCTGCGCATCGAAACGCCAGACCTGAGGACTATTGTCGGGAGCGGCGAATACCGCATCGGCGGGAATGTACAAGCCAACTGCGGCATCCCCTGCTGGCAGATCGTAGGCGACGTGTCCAGTCATCCCGGGGCTAACGCTAAAGCCAGGCGGCGGCTCGAAGCCGACGGTAACGCGGAAGGTGCGCGTCACCGGGTCGGCCATGCTGGCGAAGGCAGTGATTTTTGCCGCAATCGGTTGTTCGGGCAGCGAGCTCAACACCACGCGGATCTGCGAATTGAGGTCCTCGATGTGTGCCGCCGAGTCGACCTGCGGCGAGCGAGCCCAGAGCACCTCGGGAACTTGAACGCGCATTTCCATGCCACCCTCGCTTTGCAGTATCAGCACCGGCTGCTTGGCCTGCACATTGGCGTAGTCCTCCACCAGTTTGCGCGCTACACGTCCGGCGAAGGGCGCACGCAGCACCGTGTCCTCAATAGCCTTGTTGGCCTGACGCAGGCTGGCATTGGCAACCGCCAAGTTGCGGCGGGTACGATCGACCTCCTGCGCCGCGACGGCCCTGGCCTTGAACGCCGCCTCGTATCGATTGAACTCCAGCTGAGCGGCGTTGCGTTCAGCCGTCGCCCTGTCCCTTTCGGCCTCATAGTCACGAGAGTCGAGTCGTGCCAGCACAGTACCGGCCCCAACTAGCTGCCCCTCGGTGACCGGAAGGTCGATGATTCGCCCGGGGACTTCGAACGCCATGTCCGATTGCTTGACCGCCGAGACGCTGCCGGGAAACCGCAGCGTTCGAACAGCCTCAGCTTGCCCTAGCGTGAACAGTTTTACCGGTCGCGACACCGGTTGGGCCGCTTCCTGCTGCGGGTCGTTGCAGGCAGTAAGTGCCAAGACTATGGCCAGGCACAACGTGGCCGACCGGATGATTCGATTGTTCAGCTTCATGTTCGTCCCCTTCGACGATTCAATGTAAGAAGACTAGTCCCGGCTTAGCTGCTGCACGCCCGATGACCACCCTCGGTCGCCAGCAAGTTATAGCTCATGAAGGCACCGACATCGCTGGTCAGAAGGGACGGCCCCGACCAGCGCATCGGCGCCACAGCGCGGACATAGCTGTAGTCCTGATCTCGGTTGAAGAAGGCCTGGTTCATACCGGATTTGAAGTCGCCCGGGCCCGTGGCGTTGACCCGGATACTGACTCGCGCCAGCGAGTTGCTCAGTAGCACCACGTGACAGACAAGGCAGAGGTTCTGGACGTAATCAGGACTCATGGAAAACCTCGGACAGCAGTGAAACACCTCGCCCTTGAAGCTCAGCGTATCTACTGGCTCGGGATGGCTAGGCCGATTGGCGTAATGGGGCTCCAACTGGCATGACCAAGAGAGGCCGGATGCCACGCATAGGGAGCAAATTTTTCAGCGCACGCGCTGCGAAAGCCTCTGGCTTGTCCCAGCTTTCAAAACCGAGACTTGCTCGATTCGCGTGCTACAGACGGAGGCAGCATTTGGCCCGCCAACAAGGTCGGAAGAAGTCTCCGAAGCTGCCGAACGGATACGCCGGCTGCGGCTGTTTGACGGTAACGATCCTGAGCGAGAACAAGATGGAGGTAGATACCTACAGGGCCGAGCTCATACAGGCGCAGAAAATCGACGCACGGCAAACCTCCATCATTCGGCCGCAGCCAAATGCAGTGTCTTTTATTCTTGGAAGATAGAATTCTGCGCGCCCCCCAGGTCTGGCGCTTTGCATATCACGCCATAAAATATCCAAATAATGTCACCTACCAGCCGCCTAAGCTGTTCTGGAAAATTCGTCGAACGTCCACGGGAGCACGACAATGGACACTCACCGGCCAGCGGTCTTATTCAATCGAACGTTCGAGCATTCGCGATGAATACCTTTGTAAATGGCATCGCTCTGTTAGGCTTCGAAGACTTCGCGCTCGACCAAGGCCTGAATCCATCCGCTGTACTGACCGAGATCGGACTACCCGTCGACGCCAGACTTAGTGTGATAGGGGGCGCCCAATTCAACTCCTTGCTCGAGCTTTGCGCACAGCGATCAGCCGCCCCACTGTTCGGCCTGCAATTTGGTTTACGGCAGGGGGCTCAGGCACTGGGCAATCTGCTGTACCCGATTCAGAATGCCGGTTCGGTGGGCGAAGCACTGCAGGCGCTACAGCGCTACTTTCACGTTCACAGCAACGGCGCCGAGCTGCGCCTCGAGCGCCACGGCAGGTACGCTCGGCTGGTGTATGAAGTGACGGATGGCGGTGCCTATTCAGTCCGCCAGACCGTAGAGCTGGCCATAGGGATAAGTGCCCATTTGCTGCGCAGCCTGCTACAGCACGCCTGGAAGCCGCGAGGCCTGCTGCTTAGACACGCCCCCGGCGCCGAGCTAAGCGCATACCGCCACCTGCTGGGCATTACGCCCCGCTTCGACAGCCCGGACAATGCCTGGGTGTTCGACGAGGCGCTGCTGGATATTTCGCTTAGCACTGCAGACGAGCGGCTCTGCCAGCTGGCCAGGGAGCATCTCGATGTACTGGCACGAATTACCCTGCGGGAATTGCCCGATTACGTGCAGAAGCTTCTTCGCACTTGGCTGCCCGCTGGCCAGGTCACCATCGAGCGGGTCGCCGAGCATCTGCAGGTCAGCCCACGCACCCTGCAGCGCTATCTGCAGACAGAGGACACGAGCTTTCAGGCCTTGCTGGACGACACGCGACAGGCCCTGGCGACGCGCTACCTGCGTGACTCATCGCTGAACCTGACTCAGTTGGCCGCGCTTCTGGGCTATGCAGATCTCAGCACCTTCTCACGCGCCTTCAGGCGCTGGAACGGCATCAGCCCACAACAGTGGCAGCGCTCATTGCTATCCGTGCCAGCCGCCGACTCGTCCACCTAAGGGGCGTATAACCATGTCCGTTAATCCCTTCGTCCGCGCGCTAGGACTTATTGGCTTTGCCGAGTTCGCCATAATGCAGGGGCTCAATCCAGTGCAGATGCTGCGACTTGCAGAACTGCCCCAAGACAGCCTGCAGCACCCCGAAGGCATCTTTGCCTTCCGTCGCTACTGCGCGCTCCTGGATATCTGTCAACGCCATTCAGGCAACCCTTTATTCGGCCTGCAGTTCGGGGGCTTTCAGGGGCTCGATGTATTTGGCGAGCTGCTCTATCTGATTCGCAACGCGCGTACGGTAGGTGACGCCCTCGGCGAGTTGCGCGGCAACTACGCGCTGTACGATGGCGCGGCAGATATAGGTCTCGACAGCGACGGAGACACTACAATCCTCAGCTACCGGGTCGGAGAACTAGACTGCGGATTTCGGAGCACCGTGACCGGCCGTTTCGGTTGATCGTGACCGGTCATTTCGCTAACGCGTGACCGCTCATTTCGGTAGCAACGTGACCGATTTTCCGCCTGTTCCGAAACAGGTGGTCAC
>Ga0247725_1001798_pt1 | contig 10163 bp, 11 predicted proteins | sample OKSTACKMCFT3sol_FD_183021 | JGI IMG/M metagenome (GOLD analysis project Ga0247725, IMG submission 183021) | Subsurface sediment microbial communities from gas well in Oklahoma, United States - OK STACK MC-FT3-sol | ecosystem: Environmental > Terrestrial > Deep subsurface > Rock core/Sediment... | reverse complement strand
CTGCTGATCGGCGTGCTGGGCTTCTGCCTCGATGCCGCGGCGCGTTCGCTGTATGCCCGCTGGAGTCATGGCGCGAGCCGTTGATGGGTCATATGAATATGACTAATCGGTATTTAAATTAATTTTATTATATCTATAAAGTTAAGCCTTATGCGTACCTGCCGACCAATCGGCGCGCCGCACTGAACACATGGCCGAACCCTCGGCCGGTCACAGTGATGCGCCGATTGGCGCCTCTGCATGGAGTTATCTATGTCGGCAGTAGCCCATACCACCACCGCGGCGTCGGCACAGTCGTTCGAAGTTCGTCCCTTCGATGCGCCCGTGGGCGCCGAGATCATCGGCCTGGACCTGACGCGGCCGCTCAGTGACGACGACTTCGCCCGTGTCCATCGCGCCCATCTCGATCACGCTCTGCTGGTGTTCCGCGACCAGCGCATCACGCCCGAACAGCAGATCGCCTTCAGCCGTCGTTTCGGCCCGCTGCAGATCCATGTGCTCAAGCAGTTCCTGCTCGCCGATCACCCGGAAATCTTCATCATCTCCAACATCATCGAGAACGGTCAGCCCATAGGCTTGGGCGATGCCGGCAAGTTCTGGCATTCGGATCTGTCCTACAAGGAGTTCCCCAGCCTCGGTTCCATGCTGCTGGCTCAGGAGCTGCCGGAAGAGGGCGGCGATACGCTGTTCGCCAGCCAGCAACTGGCCTATGAAACCCTGCCGACCGAGCTGCGCCAGGCCATCGAAGGCAAGCGCGCCGCGCATTCCTACACCGCGCGCTATGCCGATGAAGTGTTCGCCGGCATTCGTCGCCCGACGCTGACCGAGGCGCAACTGGCCGAGGTCAAGTCGGTCGTGCATCCGGTGGTGCGTACCCATCCGGAAACCGGGCGCAAGGGCCTGTTCGTCAACGAGAACTTCACCACCCATATCCTCGATATTCCCGAGGACGAGAGCCGGCAGATCCTCGCCGAACTCTATGCCCACAGCGCCAGACCTGAGTTCATCTACCGCCACCAGTGGCAACCCCACGACATGGTGTTCTGGGACAACCGCGCGCTGATCCACCTGGCCACCGGTTGTCCGAGCCACCTGCGCCGACGCATGCACCGCACGACCATCCAGGGCGACGTGCCGTTCTGAAAGGCCGCAACACCCTAATTCCCTTTTCGCTTGTATCCGAATGGAGTCACACCATGTCTCTAGGCAAACGCTTTCCCTTCATTCCGCGTTTTGGCCGGCTGGCCAGCGGTATCGGTCTTTCCCTGAGCCTGCTGGCAGGCTCGCTGGCTGCGCCTCAGGTGGCGCAGGCCGAGGGGCAGATTCGCATCGCCGAGCAGTTCGGCATCGTCTACCTGCTGCTCAACGTGGTACGTGACCAGCAGCTGATCGAGAAGCACGGCAAGGCCGATGGCCTGGACATCAAGGTCGACTGGCAGCAGCTCTCCGGTGGCGCGGCGATCAACGATGCGCTGCTGTCTGGCGCCATCGACATCGCCGGTGCCGGTATCGGCCCGCTGCTCACCGTCTGGGATCGCACCCACGGCAAGCAGAACGTCAAGGGAGTGGCTTCGCTTGGCAACTTCCCGTACTACCTGCTGAGCAACAACCCCAGGGTCAAGACTATCGCCGATCTCACCGAGAAGGATCGCATCGCCGTGCCGGCGGTGGGCGTATCGGTGCAGTCGCGCTTCCTCCAGTACGCCGCCGCCAAGCAGTGGGGAGACAAGGAGTTCGACCGCCTGGACAAGTACACCGTGGCGCTGCCGCACCCGGATGCCACCGCCTCGCTGCTATCCGGCGGTACCGAGTTGACCGGGCACTTCTCCAACCCGCCGTTCCAGAACCAGGCGCTGGAGAACCCCAACGTGCATGTGGTGCTCGACACCTACAAGCTGCTCGGCCCGAACTCGCCGACCGTGCTCTATGCCACCGAGAAATTCCGCAACGACAATCCCAAGACCTACAAGGCCTTCGTCGCCGCGTTGGCCGAGGCTGCCGACTTCGCCCAGAACGACAAGGGCGCGGCTGCCGATACCTACATCCGCGTGACCGGCGCCAAGATCAGCCGCGAGGAGCTGCTGAAGATCATCGACAACGAGCAGTTCCAGTTCAGCGTGACGCCGACCAACACCTACCCGCTGGCCGAGTTCCTCCAGCGCGTCGGGGCGATCAAGAACAAGCCGGCCTCCTGGCAGGACTATTTCTTCGAAGACCCCGCCATCGGTCAAGGAAGCTGAGCCCCATGAATGCCCCACTGCAAGGCCACACGGCCAGCACGCAACGCACCGGCGACTTCGACACCCTGCTCGAGGTAGAGAACGTCAGCCTCGAATACCGCACCCCACAGCGCGTAGTGCGCGCCACCCACGAAGTCAGCTTCGAAGTGGATCGCTCGGACCGTTTCGTGCTGCTTGGTCCTTCGGGGTGCGGCAAGTCCACCTTGCTCAAGGCCGTGGCCGGTTTCATCGAGCCGGTCGCCGGCAGCATCCGCCTGGATGGCGCCGAGGTGCGCGAGCCTGGCCCGGATCGCATCGTGGTGTTCCAGGAGTTCGACCAGCTGCCGCCGTGGAAGACGGTCAAGCAGAACGTCATGTTCCCGCTGCTGGCGTCGCGCACTTTGGGCCGCCGCGAGGCCGAAGAGCGGGCGCTGCACTATCTGGAGAAGGTCGGCCTGGCCACCTTCGCCGATGCCTACCCGCACACCCTGTCCGGCGGCATGAAGGCGCGCGTGGCGATTGCCCGGGCACTGGCCATGCAGCCGAAGATCCTGCTGATGGACGAGCCGTTCGCTGCGCTGGACGCGCTGACCCGCCGCAAGATGCAGGAGGAGCTGCTGCAGCTGTGGGAAAAAGTGCGCTTCACCTTGCTGTTCGTCACCCACTCGATCGAGGAGGCGCTGATCGTCGGCAACCGCATCCTGCTGCTGTCGCCACATCCGGGGCGGGTGCGGGCGGAGGTGGGCAGCCACCAGTTCGACCTGCACAGCCTGGGCGGCAGCGCGTTCCAGCAGACCGCGCAGCGCATCCATCGTCTGTTGTTCGACGAGGACAGCGAGGAGGGCGCGCGCGCCGCTGCCGAGCTGGGCTTCCACGACATCCGCATCGCCTACTGAGGAGAGTGCAATCATGAGTCTTTCCCCCGCACGGCGTGAGGAATACGAAATACCGCTGCAACCCTTGCCGGATCTCAAGCTGGAGCGCGAGCTGCCCCTGGCGCAGCGCCTGTGGCAACAGGGCTGGCTGCGCAAGACGCTGATCCTGCTGGCTCTGGCGCTGATCTGGGAACTGGCGGCGCGTTACCAGGGCAACGACCTGCTGCTGCCCAGTTTCCTGCAGACGGCCAAGGCCTTCTTCGAGGGCATCGGCAGCGGCGAGTTGCTGGAGAAGGTAGCGATCTCGCTGTCGGTGCTGGTCAAGGGTTACCTGCTCGGTATCGGCCTGGCCTTCCTGCTGACCACCCTGGCGGTGTCCACCCAACTGGGCCGCGACCTGCTGTCGACCCTGACCTCGATGTTCAACCCACTGCCGGCCATCGCGCTGTTGCCGCTGTCGCTGCTGTGGTTCGGCCTGGGCGAGAACAGCCTGATCTTCGTGCTGGTGCATTCGGTGCTGTGGGCGCTGGCGCTCAATACCTATGCCGGCTTTCTTGGCGTGTCGGAAACCCAGCGCATGGCCGGGCGCAACTATGGCCTCAGGGGGCTGCGCTTCGTGCTGTTCATCCTGATCCCGGCGGCGCTGCCGTCGATCCTGGCGGGTTTGAAGATCGGCTGGGCCTTCGCCTGGCGCACCCTGATTGCCGCCGAACTGGTGTTCGGCGCCTCCAGCGGCAAGGGCGGCCTGGGCTGGTACATCTTCCAGAACCGCAACGAGCTGTACACCGACAAGGTCTTCGCCGGCCTGGCGGCGGTGATCCTGATCGGCCTGCTGGTGGAGAACCTGGTGTTCGCCACGGTGGAGCGGGTGACCGTCAAGCGCTGGGGGATGCAGCGCTAGTAGCCCTATCACCTCGTAGGGTGGGCCGGGCGGCGATCCGTTTTAGCCCACCAATTGGAGGCACTGCTGGTGGGCTGAAGCCCACCCTACATGCGCAAGCATGCCGCCCTGCCCACGGCATTTAGAGCGGTCAAGTTACACAAGCAATTTCACTGATCACATAACGAGAAACGACCATGACCAACACCTTCACATTCGGCCGTCTGGCCGCCGCGCTGGGCCTGCTCGGCGCATTGGCAACTCCGCTGGCCGCGCAAGCCGAAGGCAAGATCAGAGTCGTAGGGTGGGCTTCAGCCCACCAGCGGAGTACCCAATTGGGCTGAAGCGGATCGCCGCCCGGCCCACCGTACAAGACCAACTCACCGAATCACATAACGAGAAACGACCATGACCAACACCTTCACATTCGGCCGTCTGGCCGCCGCGCTGGGCCTGCTTGGCGCATTGGCAACTCCGCTGGCCGCGCAGGCCGAAGGCAAGATCAGCATCGCCCAGCAGTTCGGCATCGGTTATCTGGTGCTGCACGTGGTCAAGGACCAGCAACTGATCGAGAAGCATGCCAAGGCCCAGGGGCTGGACAAGGTGGAGGTCGAGTGGCGCACCATCTCCGGCGCCACCGCCATGAACGAGGCGCTGCTGGCTGGCGCCATCGACGTGGTATCGGCCGGCGTGCCGCCGATGCTCACCGTATGGGACCGCACCCATGGCCGGCAGAACGTCAAGGCGGTCGCCTCGCTCGGCTCGCTGCCCAACTACCTGTTGAGCAACCGTGAAGAGGTGAAAACACTGCAGGACCTGTCCGAGAAGGATCGCATCGCCGTGCCGGCCGCAGGCGTCGGCTTCCAGTCGCGCACCCTGCAGATCGAAACCGCCAAGCTGTATGGCAAGGACGATTTCCAGCGTTTCGACAAGATTTCCGTCAGCCTGCCGCACCCTGACGCCACCGCGGCGCTGATCAAGGGCGGCTCGGAAATCACCGCGCACTTCTCCAGCCCACCGTTCCAGTACCAGGCGCTGGAGAACCCCAAGGTGCACAAGCTGATCAGCAGCTACGACATCCTCGGCGGTCAGGCCACGTTCAACGTGCTCTACGCCACCGAGAAATTCCACGACGAGAACCCCAAGACCTACAAGGCCTTCTACGACGCGCTGGTGGAAGCCGAGCAGATCATCAAGGCGGACACGGCCGCTGCCGCCGAGACCTACATCCGTGTGGAGAATTCCAAGCTGCCGCTGGATTTCGTGAAGAAGATCATCGAGGACCCGGAGAACGACTTCACCGTCTCGCCGCAGCGCACCTTCATCTACGCCGAGCAGCTGCATGAGCTGGGCGTGCTGAAGAACAAGGCGGCATCCTGGAAGGATTACTTCTTCGAGGAAGCCCACGCCAACCCGGGGAGCTAACGACGTAGGGTGCGCTGTGCGCACCACCATGGCTGGCCGTGGCCAACATGGTGGCTCCACCAAGGCACCGTGCCATATGCCGACGGTGCGCGCGGCGCACCCTACGCAGCCGCGGCAACATCCGGCCACTCCCGTTATCCGCACGAGTGGCCTTTACCCTCAACCACGGCTTACCCAGCGGTGGCCGAATGGTGAATGCAATGCCATACAGCTATCTGTCCCACCTGTACTGCCCGAAAACCCTCGAGCATTACGACTCCGACCGTATCCAGCAACTCAGCCAGGTCGGTGCGCCGTTGCTGGTCGCCTACGACCTGCAGGCGCTCAAGCAGCACTGGAAACCCGCCGACCTGATCGGCCGCGAAGCCAGCCTGTGGCGTTACCACGAGCTGCTGCCGGTGCTCGATCCAAGCAACGTGGTCAGCCTCGGCGAGGGCCTGACGCCGCTGTTTCGTACCCCGCGCATCGGCCGTGACCTGGGCATCGACGACCTGTGGCTGAAGGACGAGGGCATCATCCCGACCGGCTCGTTCAAGGCCCGTGGCGCCGCCGTTGGCGTGTCCAAGGCCAAGGAACTGGGTGTGCAGGCACTGGCCATGCCCACCAACGGCAATGCCGGCGCGGCCTGGTCGCTGTACGCCGCGCGCGCCGGGATCGAGGCCACGGTGGTGATGCCGCAGGACGCCCCCGTGATTACCCGTAACGAAACGGCCATATCCGGGGCCAATCTGTACCTGGTCGATGGCCTGATCAGCGATGCCGGCAAGCAGGTCGCCCAGGCGGTGGCCGAGGGCGGTTTGTATGACGCCTCGACGCTCAAGGAGCCGTACCGCATCGAAGGCAAGAAGACCATGGGCCTGGAGATCGCCGAGCAGTTCGGCTGGCAGTTGCCCGATGTGATTCTCTATCCCACCGGCGGTGGTGTCGGCCTGATCGGCATCCACAAGGCGTTCAAGGAACTGCGCGAGCTGGGCTGGATCGCGGCCGATCAACCCCTGCCGCGTCTGGTCGCGGTACAGGCCAGCGGTTGCGCACCCATCGTCAAGGCGTGGGAGGCGCGTGCTGCCGCATCCGAGTTCTGGGCCGATTCGAGCACCATCGCCTTCGGCATCAACGTACCCAAGGCACTGGGCGATTTCCTGGTACTGGAAGCGCTGTACGAGAGCGAGGGCTATGCCATCGCGGTCGACGATGCCGAGCTGCTGGTCGAGCAGCGCAAGGTGGCCGAGCTGGAAGGCGCCTTCGTCTGCCCCGAAGGCGCTGCGCTCTATGCCGCCGCGCGCAAGCTGCGTGAAGGGGGCTGGATCAGACCCGGTGAGCGGGTGGTGATCCTCAACACCGGTGCCGGCATCAAGTACCCGGATACCGTGCAGGTGGACGTGCCGCTGCTGCAACCGGGTGACAGGTTGCCACGATGAACTTCGACTGGAATTTCGTGCTGTCGACCCTGCCGGCGTTCGGCAGGGCGGTGCTGGTGACGTTGCAGGTCGGTGCCATCGCCATTGCCACCTCGTTGCTGGTGGCGCTGGTCAATGCCTCGATCCTGGTGCTGCGCGTGCCACTGCTACAGCGCCTCGTCGGCCTGTATGTGGAGGTGGCGCGCAACACGCCGCTGCTGATCCAGCTGTTCTTCATCTACTTCGCGCTGCCCAGTGTGGGCATCCGCATTTCCGGTTTCAGCTCGGCGATCATCGCCATGACCTTTCTCGGTGGTGCGTACCTGACCGAGGTGCTGCGCGCCGGCGTCGAGGCGGTGCCCAAGGCGCAGATCGAATCGGGGCTGTCCATCGGTCTATCGCGCTGGCAACTGCTGCGCCACGTCATCCTGCCGCAGGCCGGCATTCTCAGCCTGCCGGCGCTGTTCGCCAACTTCATCTTCCTGCTCAAGGAAACCACGGTGGTCTCGGCGGTGGCGGTGCCGGAGATTCTCTACACCACCAAGAACTACATCGCCATGTACTACAAGACCTACGAGATGCTGGCGGTGATGACCGCGCTGTGCGTGCTGCTGTTCCTGCCGCTTTCCTTGCTGCTCGCGTACCTGGAACGGAGGCTGCAACATGGCCAGTTCGGGTCTTGAGCTGCTCTGGCTGTCCGCGCCGCAACTGGCCAGGGGCGCCTGGGAAACCCTGAGCATTTCCGCCTCGGCGATCGCCTTCAGCACCCTCGGCGGCGTGCTCTACGGCGTGCTGCGCAGCCTCGGCAAGCGCTGGCTGGATGTTCCGCTGCGCGTCTATCTGGAGCTGTTTCGCGCCATTCCGGTGCTGGTCTGGCTGTACCTGTTCTTCTTCGGCCTGCCGATCTTCGCCGGCATCAGCGTGCCGAGCTTCTGGTGCGCGGTGCTGGTGCTCACCCTGTGGGGGGCCAGCGAAGTGGGCGAGGTGGTGCGCGGCGGCTTGCGCTCGCTGCCACGCGGCCAGCGCGAGGCGGGCCTGGCCATTGGCCTGAGCGCTGTGCAGCTGTACCACGAGGTGCTGCTGCCGCAGGTGCTCAAGCGCATCACGCCGCCGACCATCAACGTCTACACGCGGATCATCAAGACCAGCTCGCTGGCGGTGCTGATCGGCGTGGTCGACGTGATCAAGGTGGGCCAGCAGATCATCGAGCGCACCTACGAGTCGGTGCTGATCTACGGCTTCCTGTTCCTGTTCTTCTTTTTCCTCTGCTATCCGCTGTCCGCTGCTTCGCGCGTGCTGGAACGGCGCTGGAGTCACGCATGAGCGCCCTTATCGAACTCACAGGTTTCAGCAAACGCTTCGGCGATACCCCGGTATTGCGCGGCGTCGACCTCAAGGTCGAGCGCGGCGAAGTGGTGGTCATCCTCGGCCCCAGCGGCTGCGGCAAGAGCACGCTGCTGCGCTGCCTCAACGGCCTGGAAAGCGGGCAGGGCGGCACGCTGCGTTTCGCCGGCCGGGAGCTGACCGCCGACACCGACTGGCGCGAAGTGCGGCAGAAGATCGGCATGGTGTTCCAGAGCTACCACCTGTTCCCGCACAAGACGGTGCTGGAGAACATCCTGCTCGGCCCGCTCAAGGTGCAGAAGCGCGCCTTCGGTGAGGCCCTGGCGCATGCCGAGGCGCTGCTCGAACGCGTCGGCCTGCTGGACAAGCGCAACGCCTACCCGCGTGAACTGTCCGGCGGCCAGCAGCAACGCATCGCCATCGTCCGTGCGCTGTGCATGAACCCGGAGGTGATGCTGTTCGACGAGGTCACCGCGGCGCTCGACCCCGAGATGGTCAAGGAAGTGCTGGAAGTGATCCTGGATCTTGCCCGCGGCGGCATGACCCTGCTGATCGTCACCCATGAAATGGCCTTCGCCCGCGCGGTGGCCGACCGAATCCTGTTCATGGACGGCGGTGTGATCGCCGAACAGAACGCCCCCGAAACTTTTTTCAGCAACCCGCAAACCGCACGCGCGCAGCAGTTTCTGGAGAAGTTCTCCCACGTGGAAAACCTGCCTAGAAGGAAATAAGCGATGAACTTCAAATCTGCCCTCCTGTTTCCCCTGCTTGCGGCCGGCATTCTTGCCGGCTGCGGCAACAACGAGCCGCCCAAGCAGGCCGCCGCCGAAAAGGCGCCGGCCGCCGAGGCACCTGCGCCGAAAGGCTACCTGGACAGCATCAAGGAACGCGACAAGCTGATCGTCGGCGTGTTCAGCGACAAGCCACCGTTCGGCTTCGTCAACGAGCAGGGCGAGTACGTCGGTTTCGATACCGACATCGCCAAGCGTTTCGCCAAGGACCTGCTCGGCGACGAGAAGAAAGTGGAATTCGTGGTGGTCGAGCCGGCCAGCCGCATTCCCTTCCTGCAGAGCGACAAGGTCGACCTGATCCTGGCCAACATGACCGTCACCCCGGAGCGCGCCGAGGCGGTGGACTTCACCAACCCCAACCTGCGCGTCGCCGTGCAGGCCATCGTGCGTGACGACAGCGGTATCGAGAAGCTCGACGACCTGGCTGACAAGACCATCATCGTCACCAGCGGCACCACCGCCGATATCTGGCTGACGCAGAACCGCCCGGACTGGAAGCTGCTCAAGTTCGAGAAGAACTCCGAGTCGCTGCAGGCCCTGGCCAACGGCCGTGGCGATGCCTATGCGCAGGACAACCTGGTGCTGTTCAGCTGGGCCAAGCAGAACGCGGGCTACCGTGTGCTGGGTGAAACCCTCGGTGACGAAGCCCCCATCGCTCCGGCGGTGAAGAAGGGCAACGCCGAGCTGCGCGACTGGGTCAATGCCGAGCTGGCCAAGCTGGGCGAGGAGCAGTTCCTGCTCAAGCTGTATGACCAGTACGTGCGTCCGCAACTGGCCGAAGACACCGACCCGAACGCGATCATCGTCGAAGGCGGCAAGTGGCAGGGTTAAGCCATCCAGCCTGACTCTTCAGCCGCAAACGAAACCCGCCCAGCGTAAGCTGGGCGGGTTTTCTTCGGGTTCTTCGGGTTCTCGCGGGGAAGATGCGCTTGACACCGGACTGGCAATAACGTGTTAGCTGTCGATGACTTGGCACTATCCGTTAGCGTGTCGCCTGATCTGCTGGGTTTCGCCCCTCACGGGCGACTCACTTTCTTTGCTTGTGCAAAGAAAGTAAGCAAAGAAACACACCCCTGCATCCGGCCCCGGCTACGCCGGGGTTCCCTCGCTCCATCACCGCTCCAGGGGCACGCTGCGAAGGGCCATCCATGGCCCATCGCAGCTCTCGCGACATCCATGTCGCTCAACCCCTTCCACGGCGATTCCACTCGGCCTCCTGAAGGGGACTTGGG
>Ga0247725_1001796_pt1 | contig 10168 bp, 5 predicted proteins | sample OKSTACKMCFT3sol_FD_183021 | JGI IMG/M metagenome (GOLD analysis project Ga0247725, IMG submission 183021) | Subsurface sediment microbial communities from gas well in Oklahoma, United States - OK STACK MC-FT3-sol | ecosystem: Environmental > Terrestrial > Deep subsurface > Rock core/Sediment... | reverse complement strand
CCTGCACCTGCCCGGTGTCGAACACGACCTGCAGGTGCTCGAATTCACCGGACACGAGGCGCTCAGCCAGCCCTTCGTGTTCGAGGTCACCCTGGTCAGCCAGCGCCCGGACCTGGACCTCGAAGCCATGCTCGGCCAGCCGGCCTTCCTCGCCCTGAATGCCGACGGCAGCGGCATCCATGCCCAGGTGCACGCCTGCGCCCAGGGTGATTCCGGCCAGCGCCTGACCCGCTACCACCTGACCCTGCGCCCGCAACTGGCCTGGCTCGGCCATCGGGTGAATCAACGCATCTTCCAGCACCTGACGGTGCCGCAGATCGTCGCCCAGGTGCTGAGCGAGCACGGCATCCTCGAAGGCAGCGGCCAGCGCTTCCAGCTCGGCGCGACCTACCCTGCCCGCGACTACTGCGTGCAGTACGACGAGAGTGACCTGCACTTCATCCAGCGCCTGTGCGAGGAAGAAGGCATCCATTACCACTTCCAGCACAGCCCGGAGGGCCATGTGCTGGTGTTTGGCGATGACCAGACCGGTTTCGCCAAGATGCCGACCACCGCCTACCAGCAGGACTCCGGCCTGGTGGCCGATGATCCAGTGATCAAGCGCTTCGCTCTGCGCCTGGCCACCCGCACCAGCCGCATCACCCGCCGCGATTACGACTTCGAGAAACCGCGCCTGCAGCTGGAAGCGGCGCACAAGGGCGAGGCCAAGCCGGACCTGGAAGACTACGACTACCCCGGCCGCTTCACCGAGCGCGCCCGCGGCAAGCACCTGTCGCAACGCGCGCTGGAGCGCCACCGCGCCGACCAGCAGCTGGCCGAGGGCGAGAGCGATCAGCCGCTGCTGCGCAGTGGCCACTTACTCGACCTCTGCGCCCACCCACGTGCGGACTGGAACCAGCTGTGGCTGCTCAACGAGATCCACCACGAAGGCAAGCAGCCCCAGGTGCTGGAAGAGTCCATCACCAACTTCGGCGCCAGTCTCCCCTCTCCCCTGCGGGGAGAGGGCCAGGGAGAGGGGGCAACCCGCGAGGAGTTCAATCAGGGCTACCGCAACCGCTTCAGCGCTACCCCCTGGGACCAACCCTGGCGCCCACCGCTGGCCCATCCCAAGCCGCGCATCCTCGGCAGCCAGAGCGCCGTGGTCACCGGCCCCAAAGGCGAAGAAATCCACTGCGACCAATACGGCCGAGTGAAAGTGCAGTTCCACTGGGACCGCGAGGGCCAGGCCGACGACAGCACCAGCTGCTGGCTGCGTGTGTCCTCCAGCTGGGCCGGCGACCGCTACGGCGGCATCGCCATCCCACGCATCGGCATGGAAGTGCTGGTCACCTTCCTCGAAGGCGACCCCGACCAGCCGCTGGTCACCGGCTGCCTGTACCACAAGGAACATGTCGCTCCCTACGACCTGCCGGCGAACAAGACCCGTACGGTGTTCAAGACCCTCAGCTCACCCGGTGGAGGCGGCTACAACGAGCTGCGCATCGAGGACCGCAAGGGCCAGGAGCAGATCTACATCCACGCCCAAAAGGACTGGGACGAGAACGTCGAGCACGACCAGAAGATCCGCATCGGCCACGAGCGCCATGACACGGTGGAAGCCAACAGCTACACCGAGCTGAAAGCCGAGGAGCACCGTACCACCCACCAGGACCGCAAGACCGAGATCCGCGCCAACGACCACCTCACCGTGGCCACCACTCAGCACATCAAGCTGGGCACGGGGCAGTTTGTTGAGGCAGGAAACGAGATCCACCTGTCCAGCGGTCTCAAGGTCGTCCTCGAAGCCGGCGCCGAGCTCACCTTCAAAGCCGCCGGCAGCTTCATCAAACTGGACGCCAGCGGCGTCACCCTGGTCGGCCCGCAGATCAAAATCAACTCGGGCGGCGGGCCGGGTAGCGGCACGGGTGCCGCGCCCATCCTACCGGGCAAGGTGCTAGCAGCGGACAGCGACAAGGCAGGAGAGCTGCTGATCCTGGCTCAGCGCCAGGCGCTGATGCGGGCCACGCCCCGTTGCGAGATATGCGAGCAAATGAAGTCTCAGGGCAGCGAGAAATCCTGATGGCCCATCATTACCTACTGATTGATGGCGTACTCCGTAAAGGTGTGATTGCCGAACTCTATGAGAGCGGCGAAAACATTGAAGTCGAACCGCTTTACATCGGAACTCGCTGGCAAGAAGCACATGATCTCGGCCCCGTCCTTGCCGAAATCCCAACCCAATCCAAGCTCCTCTTCGAGGCCAGAAACGATAAAGACTGGCTACGAAGTAGCAGCTTCCTGTCGAGCAATACCAATCTGCGGGAGGTTTCCGATCATCTACGCGAGTTTATTTGCGTACGCGGCAGTGCTGGCAGCCAGAGTTTGTTGCGCTTTGCCGACCCGTTGGTGACCTGGCATTGGCTGGCCAGTTATGCGCCAGCGCAATATCCACACCTGCTTGGCCCGATTACAAGATGGGAAGTCGTCATCCCCCAAGCCAAATGGGAGCCCGACACAGCACCCCGGAGAACAGCCTACGCAGCAGGTGATCATCCCCTCCTCGCCTTCGAGCGCGCACTCATGGATGAACCTCAAGAAAGTGCACTCCAACAGGCCTACCAGTGGCAATTGAAAACACGCCTGTACGACTGGCTGCAAATACACGAGCCAATCCGCCTGCAACAACAGAAAGCCATTGGCAACTGGTTGGATGACCGACTGCAGAGCGCCGAACAAGCCGGGCTGAGCAGCGAACGCAGCATTGCCATCTGGGCGATGCTCAGCCTCGAACAAGGGGACAACTTCGCGCACAACCCAAGCAGTGCCTATAGCCAGTGGCAAGCCAATACACCACAGCCCCATGGTTTGCCCACTGAAGTGAACCTGCAGACATTTTTCAACGAACACGCCTGACCCTGACAGACGCGAAGGATTCGCCATGACCGACTCAAACAGGCAAGCGACCAAAGATAGCCTGCGTGCCACATTCTCCAATAACGCGGCAACAAGCACCGGCCAGTGCCCGATGAAGCAAGGGGACGTGGCCATTTTCCCCGTACGTTACGCCATCGACGAGTCGCCTCGGAAAGCCGGTCAGCCAGGTCCTAACCCTCTGCCAAAGGACTGGCAAGGCCTAGACGAGATGCCGCGCCTGCAGACCCGCACCTATACCCTGCGGCAGCTCCGTGACGGCTGGGTGTATGTATTCGATCGCACCGCGAAGACCTTCCACGAATACCGCCTCATAGGGCACCAGTTCACCCGTATCAAATGGGGTGAAAAACAGCTCGCTCAAGACACGCGCACCAGTTCGGGCGAAAGCAAGCCTTATCTACTTTACCCCAAAGCAAGCTCGCTGCTGATCGCTTACTCACCAGCACAATGGACGTGGCGCACCTGTGAGCGAATGCGCTCCAACCCCAAGCTGCAAAGTCAGTGGATGCGCGAAATCGATCTAGCCAGATATTGCCAGAGCTTGGACGAGCCTCATGCAGCCCCCCTGCAGCGCCTCGCCGAACTGGTTGCAGACATCGATCCTGGAGCGGCCAGCGGTAAAGCCTGCTTCAGCTCCTCGACATTACCGGCTGATGCGCAGGCCACGGGGAAGGAGTGCAAACCAACCATCGGCAGCGACCAAATCATCGGCAGCGTGCCGGACAAGGACGCCGCCCTGCTACTTGCCCTGCAAGACCCCTTGGCGGCAGTCGACGATCTGGCCATGCAGCTCACCGGGCGCCACATCGAACAGCATCTGTTTGAGAAGAAGCACCATCATCGCCTGGAAGTTGCCGGCCATATCGAGATGTTCGCCGGCCTTCCGCTCGACCCGTTTAACGAAAGCGACTGGCCAGCGGGTGTCCTCAAGGACGAAGCAAAGCGGCAGGTATTTATCCGCGACGCGCAGAAATATCTGGACAGCTACATGGCCTTGGTCAGGCCCAGCTTCCCTGTGCTGGACCCCGGAGTCAGCCATGCACGCTCCACAGCCCTGGGCATGGAAGGAAGAGCACTGGACAAAAAATACGGCGCAGGCACTGCTGCGAAGCTGGAAAAGAAAGCCCAGCAATGGATCGACCGCGCCCCGCTGCGCGATCAGGTCAAATACCAGGAAGCACTGGACTATCGCCGCGACCGCCATGTCGAACTGATCGCGCTGATGCGCCATATCGATAAGGCCCGCAACGACCTGATTCCCTGGCTGGAATACATCCAGACCGATCCAGGCAAGGTATTCCTCGATCCCTGCGCCGAACAGCAATCGGCGCTGCTCATGCACACAGCCCAAGGCCTGTTCGATGTGTTCGGCCAGACCGAGGCGGGCAAAAACTGGCTCTGTCAGGAATATGCCAAGCCCAAGACTCTGCTCGGCCTGGCCCTGTACAACTTCAATAGCGAACTGGCAAACACTCTCGAATCCATTTCCGCGAACTTCGCCAGCAGTGGCAGCCTCGACCCAGGCCTGGCGACAAACGTCATATCTCGAGTCAATGAAACCTACAGCGTGCTGAGCGACGACAGCGTGCGTAACAGCAAGCTGTTCCAGGCCATGAGCCAGCCAGCTCGCCAAGCCTACGACACCCTGCAGAAAGTGGCCCGCACTGTGGCGAGCGAAGCCTGGAAGCTGCTTGCCTACCAACTGCTACCTGCGCTCAGCCCGAAATTCGCCCCTACCTGGAAGCCTATCGCCTACGCCCTGGTAACCGTGGTTACCCACATAGATACCGAAGTGATCCGACCCTATGTGATTTTCGACCACGGCTATCCCGACAAGAAGCAGGCGTGGGACATGCAGTTCGCCCAACTGGAAAAGAAAATCCGCGGTCAAACCCGCACTGCAACTTTCGGCGCGCCCCACGAACAGGCCGCCGCAAACCGCGAATTGATGCGGCTGCACGAAGAGCGCCAAGTATTGAAGGCCAAGGAGCCCGACCGAATTCTGGCCAAGGGCGAAGTGCGAGTACAGCAACGCACCACGCTGATAGAGCAGCAGGTAGAGTTCCTGCATACCCTCGGCAAATCCGAAGCGATCGCCCAGATGGAACTCAAGGGGCGCAACTATGCAGCCTACCTCAAGCGCGTGAAGCAATGGATGGCCAGCGGCCTGGGCACCGGCCTGGCAACGCTGGTCGCCGCCCTGAATATCTGGAACTTCAAGAGCACCATGGATCAGGCGCGCGCCGATGGCCAGTGGAGCCGGGACGACCTGCTCTCCCTGAGCAGTGCCGGTGCCCAGCTCGGCGGTGCCTTGATGGCACTGGCGCTGATGCCGCGCTGGGCAGAGATAGGCCAGCTAAGCGTAGAGGCCTATATCAACCGCACCCCTACCACGGCCAAGCTTGCCGAAGCTTCCATCCATAGCTGGGTCGCTGCCAACGCCGAACTATCTGCAATGGTGCGCTCCTTTGCGCTTCGTGCCGCCGGCATGGCGACACTGGGCATCATCTCCAATGGCATCGACGCCTGGCTACTGGAAAGTTCCATACAGAAAGCCAGCGGTAGCGATGAGAAACTGGCGCTGAGAGCCAAACAACTGGCAGCTATTGGCATGTCTGGATTCTCGCTCGTCCAACTAAGGTTCGGCCTGATGGCAGCCTTTGGCTCCAAGGCAGTTGGTCTTGTCTTTGCCTCATGGATCCTCTGGGGGCTCTTTATCGTCGGCGTTATCTATCTGGCCGCCACCTTTATTGCCAACAGCCTCAAGCGTGAAGGCCTCAAGCTCTGGCTCTGGCGTTGCTGCTGGACCCGGGATAAAACGCCGTACTGGCCAAACATACCCCAAGGCCACAGTGACGAACTCAAGGCCCTGCACGAAATACTGATGCGCCCCACCCTCTGCGCCAAGACGGTCAAAGGGCAATACGGAGGCAGCAGCGTTCGCCTGCAGATCGCCCTGCCGGCGGAGCTGGCGGGCAAGCAAGTACGCCTGCACCCGATCATGGTCGAGAATGGATTGCTCTGGATGCCGGACAAACAGACCAGCTATCGCGCCGGCCGATATGGCGACTATCTCGCCGAGGGCCAATGGGCGCCCACAGCCGTGCTCGGCAACTTCGAGCGCAAGGCCGTCCCCTTTGCGCCATACCAGGCCGGCGAAGCCCGAGTCTGGGAAGTCAACCTGCCTCACTCCAAGGGCATGGACCGCCTGGAGCTGGAAGTGCTCTACCCCCAAGAATCAGTATCACGCGAAGACGGGCGTGGTTACCGCTTCAGCATAGAGCTGGATGATATTGCCGTCGGCAAACTGCAGGAAAACCCCCTGGAGAAAAGCTATGTCTGCGAGCCCATTGATCAAGACAGTCTGATGCTGGTGGAAAAGGTGCCGGAGAATCAGCGCAACTATCACTTCCTAAACGTAATTTGAAATGAATATCTTCAGAATCTCGACGCTCTGGGTGCCAGATCATCATTCAAAAATGGACTGGAAACATCCGGAACGCACCGCAACAAATACCTGGACCATAAAAGCATTGGATGGAAGCATTTTAAGATCCGCCATAGGACTCCTCCCCCCCAGTTTATTATTAATATTCTTCTTTTTGGCATTGGACATCGAACTATGGGGAATGCTGACAACCTCAACCTTCGTCGGCTACATTACCTATAATGCGACCTTTCAAAAGCGAGTATTCGCAATTCGCCTAACCGAAGAGGGCGGTGAAGTTTGTAACTGGAGAGCCATTCCAGAATTCATATTCAAAAGCATGCCATGGCTTATTGGCGTGTACCTACTGGTAATTCTCTGGGGCTTTTTCCAGTCACCCGGGGTCGCCCTAGGGGCCCTTGCTGGCGGTGCAGGCATGGGCATTGTGTACGCCTTTATTGCCACATCCAAAGACTATAAAGATAGCCAACTGAACTTCCAGCACTGGGAGTTCGAATGGCATGAAATATATGAAGCCATCTACGACCGCAAGAGCCATGCCATTGGCTTCAACGTCAAAAGCGCCAAGGAGTATGCAGAGCGGATCCAAGGAAAGCATGAAAACTTCTACTGCTGCCGAATCTACTTCCACCCCAGGATAGCCAAAGAGCTGCTTGACCTATTCAGAAGCAAGCTAGCACCCGACACTCCCATCAAGGAAGGTCGAATTTATTACTTGACTGACGACTGAGTCAAACTTACCGGAATAGTGCACTCGACAGCCTCACGCACTTGCAAAAATCCTATTGACCTGTTCATCACCGACAAACATGCTGATCGGTGCGACAGAGTGCAAACCTATCCTCCATAGCAACATCACCATTTCCAGCCGTGAAAAATGAGCAATGCAAAGTGAGTTATTTTTATGAAAAATTAGCAGCATTAATTTTGGCATCAGCGATGATATCCCTAAGCGGCTGCAAGGAAGATCTGTGGATTCTCAAATTTTCAGAGCCTGTGCGCAATGATCGCGAATGGGCCAGACTGCCATATTCCACATTAGATATACTGGATACTTACAAGAATGAAATCCATGCAATAATCAGAGGAAGGAACTTAGATCCCGAGCATTTTGAGCTCATTCATCTGGAGGGTAAAGAGGGTACGATTCTTGTCCAGGCAGATACCGATGCAGTACCGCAGAAGGCGATTGACCTTCTTGAAAGAGACCTACATGAAATAGTTGAGGCCCGCCAGAAGCCCATGCTTTCTGCCTCTCTTGACATCTCCCCTCAAAGCCCCGGAAAAGAGCAAAGACTCCTTTTTGATCGAGAACCCCACCCCTCATACAAACTTAATCTTGACTTTAAAGGGGAGGATATTTTTTTCAAGACAAATCTAGCAGACCACCTATTTGGAGCAATCATTGACCCGGACGCACCCCGCGACGAGGTGGTACTTTGTACCGCGCAGGCGCAACTGCATGAACCCTTGGATTTTGTGAATATAAAGTTCGAATATGCGAACGGCAAAGCGGACGGACTAATTGACATTGATAGCGAAATGCACCAATCAAATAATATCCCCGCAAAATTAACATTCTCAGACAAGCAGGTACAGAGCCTGTTCGAGAAAGGGGCACTCATGGTAACAGCAAACTATCGACTCGACCCCCTAGAAAATAGCTCATCCACAAGCAAAGGTCTGACGGATGTTTATCTTCACTTTGCGGAATTCAAAAAGAAGACAAGAACCAACAATCTACATCCTTGGGAGCTGGAGGAGTTGAAAAAACAGTGCAGAAACGAAGCGAAGAGAGTTGGACGCCCCTTTAGCTTTTACCTAGGGGATGGCTTAGACCGACTAATAGAAATTAACTCCCTAAGAACGCAGACCTCGCCATGAGGAAAGCATTGCCCCCTCTTGCAGCCTCCCAGGCTCTGATTGTTTGATTCTCCGTATCTTTTCCTATCTGCCCGGCTCTCAAAATCTTTACTTGCACCTACGACCTGGGCAATGGGCCAAACTCCCCTTGAAACTGATGTAGACCATTGTGAAGCAGAAAGTGCGGCACCCAGCCGATAACACCGACCCAAAGATGACTACCAGCCCGTGAAAACCATCAGGAAAATCATTCTGGCCGGCATGCTTGCTGGAACATTCTTCTGGCTAGTCCCGGAGGCCCTGGACAAGGAGTTTCTTTATATATTCTTGGGGATAGCACTACCCAGCCTACTTCTATCGACCATGGCCATTGGCTGGATTTTCCGCCTCAAAGGGATTTTGCGAGCACACCCGGAAAAGGCCGAACGCATAGACAGATATACATTGGAAAATATCAGGATCATCTACCTAAGACCTATAACAGGCATCGCGAAAGTCGCCAACTTGCCATGGTCAGTAAACACATTGAGCGGCAGCGCATCTGGGGAAATTGGAGGACGCTGGGAGATAGACTATCTGGATGGCTACTTGCTCCCGGTTCTTGCTCAAAGCCGACTGCTGGATATTCTCAGGTTCTCCAGAGTCGAAGGCGCACGTCTAATCTCTGCCGATTGCGTGCTCGACTGGGGGGCCGCTTATCCATTTAGGTTTTATTTTGAAAATGGCCAGATCATTGACTGGATTGCCGAACGAGAGATTCTCAAAAAGGCCCAGCCAGCCAGGCTGATACGTTATCCCAGGACCCTGTGCACCCCCTCGTGGCTAACCATTCCTCTGGGCATGGTAATTGCGTGGGGTGTTCCCATACTCCTTGGTATTCGCCTAGAGCAAGGCATGTCTCAGGAAATGGCATGGTTGGGTTTGTTTGCCATGAATCTGGTGCTGATACTACAGCCATGGCAGTTAGCGCTAGGACCCAAAGAGGTTTTTTCGGTCCCCCACCCCAATAACATCATCCCTATCAGCAACGGCATAAGCTTTTTACACTTGAAATGCAGCCTAGCGACTCAGCCCCCCCGACGGGCAGAACTGTACTTCAGTCGCACGCTCTGCGGTCTTGCGGGCGAGTATGAGGTCCCAGATCAGGATGATCTTGTATCAGCAATAATATTCCCCGCATTAATGATCAGCTTCTCGCTCTTGCTCGTAGGTGTTTTATCCCTGAGCGCACATACCTGGTCATTCATTCTCGTGCAGGGTCTGATTTGCGCGGCACTTTGGGGGCTGGTCAGATACAAGGCCTTTGCAGAGGACCGCCTGCAGGAATCAAATTATAAGGCCGAGTAACGACTATGCCGGCACCGGACCATTGTTGAAAAACAACGAACTGAAGCACACCCAATAACGCAGGCGCTTAATGCGACCGAGAGATTGGAGAGACCTCTACCGCCATATGACGTGTGAAGAACCAAGGCAGCAGCACCAGCATGAAAGCCCCTAGCGCCCCAGCTGCACCAAACAGCCCCTGATACCCCACCACCTTGGCCAGCACTCCACTGCACGCTCCAATCACACCCGCCAGGAGTACCTGCGCACTGGCCTGCAGGGTGAAGTCGGCGCCTTCGTGCTCCGGGCGGCACATGCGCATCATCACGGCGAACAGGGCGACGGTGGACATACCGTCAGCGGCCTGCTCGAACAGCGACACCGCATACACCAGCACGGCGTCGCCGCCGCGGCCCACCAGCAATGCCATGCCGGCGATGCCCAGCGCCTGCAGGGCGCCGAAAGTCAGCAGTGAGCGCAGCGCGCCGATCCTCGCGTAGAGCAGGCCGCCGAGCAGCGCGCCGCCGATGCCGGCCAGGCTGCTGATCAGGGTCAGTTGACCGAGGGCGCTGGTGTCCCAGCCCTGATCCACCAGCATCGGCTTGATCATCGGCGAAC
>Ga0247725_1001794_pt1 | contig 10176 bp, 6 predicted proteins | sample OKSTACKMCFT3sol_FD_183021 | JGI IMG/M metagenome (GOLD analysis project Ga0247725, IMG submission 183021) | Subsurface sediment microbial communities from gas well in Oklahoma, United States - OK STACK MC-FT3-sol | ecosystem: Environmental > Terrestrial > Deep subsurface > Rock core/Sediment... | reverse complement strand
GTTGGCGACAGCACGAGCGCGGTCTTCGCCGCGAGGCCGGCCGAGAGACCGGCGAGGCCCGCGCCGAGGATGACGGGGCCGTCGAAGGTGATGCGTTCGATCATTCCACACTCCACGCCCTCCCCCTTGCGGGGAGGGGTTGGGGTGGGGGTGTCGCGCCGGCTCCGAAAGTCAGAGCTCACACCCCCATCCGACCGCTTCGCGGCCACCTTCCCCGCAAGGGGGAAGGAAGCCAGTCCGTCAAATCAGCTCGACATCCACGTGATGCCGCGCCTTCACTAGGTCGTACCGAGCCGGAACCACCGGCGGCGGCAGGTCGATCATCCGCTGCACGGCCAACCGCGCGCGGTCGATGACGTCGGCGTCGACCGTCACCTCGAACTGCTCGTGGACGAGGGCGTCGTAGATGTTCTGCAGGGTGATCCGCTTCATGTGCGGGCACATGTTGCAGGGGCCGATGAACTGGGTCGCCGGGCTTTCGGCCTGGACGTTGCTGGCCATCGAGCACTCGGTGATCAGCACCACCTGGGCCGGCTTGCGCGCCGCGACATAGTCGTTCATCGCCGCCGTCGAGCCGGCGAAGTCGGCGGCTTCCAGGATCTCGGCCGGGCATTCGGGGTGGGCCAGGACTTCCGCGCCCGGCCAGGCCGCGCGCATGTCGGCGATGTCCTGGGCGGTGAAGCGCTTGTGCACCTCGCAGTGGCCGGCCCAGGCGATGATCTTCACGTCCGTCTGGCGGGCGACGTTGCGGGCCAGGAACTCGTCGGGGATCAGGATGACCTTGTCGGTCCCCCATTCCTTGGCGGCCCATTCGACCACCTGCACGGCGTTGGCGCTGGTGCAGCAGATGTCGGTCTCGGCCTTCACGTCGGCCGTGGTGTTGACGTAGGTCACCACCGGCACGCCCGGATAGCGCTGCTTGATCAGCCGCACGTCGGCGCCGGTGATCGACGACGCGAGCGAGCAGCCGGCCTTCAGGTCCGGGATCAGGATCTTCTTTTGCGGCGACAGGACCTTGCTGGTCTCGGCCATGAAGTGCACGCCGGCCTGGACGATGATCTGGGCGTCGCTCTTGGCGGCTTCCTTGGCGAGCGCCAGGCTGTCGCCCACGAAGTCGCCCACGCCGTGGAAGATGTCCGGCGTCATGTAGTTGTGGGCCAGGATCGCGGCGTTCTTCTCGCGCTTGAGGCGGTTGATCTCGACGATCAGCGGGGCCTGGACGCGCCACTCCATCGGGGTGACGTGATGCTTGACCTTGTCCCAGATGGGCGCGGTCTGCGCCTCGATCTGCGCGGTGAACTCCCCCTTGAACCCGTGGGGGGCGGCGAACCCGTCGGCCATCTGATCCTCCGTTATGCTCAAAGTGAGCATTTCCAGGGCCTCAAAAAACGCCGGGCGTCGTTTTTCGTCGCTCCGACGTCGGGGTTATGCTGAAAATGAGCATAACTGACAGGTCACATATAGCGCTTAACGCGCCAAATGCAAACGGCGTCGATGAGCGGCTTCGAGCGCCTGCGGCGGGTCTTGCCGGCAGATTGTATATTGCGAGCCGGGGCTTGCCCTCGGTTCCAGTCCGCTTGAGATATGATCCCCGCGTATCAGCGTCGCCCGGGAAAATTTCCGCCACTAAACTAGATATGCGGAAGCTTAATTTGTGAGCATCTGTGTTTAGTTTTAAATGTACATTCCGTATTTCGCTTGCGCCTTATCGATTGACGGAAAGTGGATGAGGCTTAGTGGGTCGGCTAATCTTGCAGACCATTTGGAAATATTGGAATAATTCGTAGAAGTAACAGCGTTACAGCAATGTAATGATGTGGCTTTAATGCGACAGTCGTTTCGGAGTCTATTTTGTGACAGCAATGTTCGTTGACCTGAGACGGAATGGCTTCGTAGCTCCCTGACTTCGAACTCGAGAGGGGTTCGGGGTGCGCTTCTTTTCGGCGCACGCCGTTATATTAGGGGAGTCCTAAAATGAGAATGAGCTCCGTGAGGGGGCGCCTGCTGGCGTCTTCGATGATCTGCACGGCCGCCGCGGCGGTGTTCGCTGGCCAAGCCGCCGCGCAAACCGCTCCGGCTTCCGACCAGACCCAGGTCGAGGAAATCGTCGTCACCGGTTCGCTGTTCCGCCGCACCGACACCGAGACCCCGTCGCCGGTCACCGTGCTGACCTCGGAAACCCTGGAGCGCGCGGGCATCGCCACGGCCGCCGACGCCATCCGTTCGATCTCGGCCGACGGCGCCGGTTCGATCGGCACCGGCTTCCAGAGCGGCTTCTCGGCCGGTGGTTCGGCCGTGTCGCTGCGCGGCCTGGGCGTGTCCTCGACCCTCGTGCTGGTCGACGGCCTGCGCTCGACCAACTTCCCGCTGAACGATGACGGTCACAACGCCTATGTCGACCTGAACTCGATCCCGTTCAGCCTGATCGACCGGATCGAAGTGCTGAAGGACGGCGCTTCGTCGTCGTACGGCGCCGACGCCATCGGCGGCGTGGTGAACCTGAAGCTGAAGAAGCAATTCGTCGGCGTTAAGGGCAGCCTGGAAGCCGGCGAGAGCGACCGCGGCGACGCCGAACACCGCCGCGCCGACATCACCCTGGGCTACGGCGACTACGCCGAGACCGGCTGGAACGTCTATGTGAACGCCGAGTATCAGACGAACGGCCGGGTCACGAACCACAGCCGCGGCTTCCCGTACAATACTCAGGACCTGAGCTCGATCGGCGGCCTGGACAACAACAGCGCCGACAGCTCGCTGACCACCCCGACGCCGAACGCCGTCGTGGTTCGCACGACGCAGAGCGACCTGAACAATCCGCTGGCGGGCGGCACGGCGCTGATCCCGAGCGGCACCTATATCGACAGCGCGGGCAAGACGCAGAACTACTACAACTACACCACGCTGAACTCGAACTGCGCCAACGGCTCGTACACCTCGACGAACCTGACCAACCGTGGCGTCGGCTGTAAGTGGGACCTGGTCGACACCTATCGCCAGATCGCGCCGAAGCAGAAGCGCTACGCCTTCAACGGCCGTCTGAGCTTCCGTCTGAACGAGAACGTCGAGGGCTACGCCACCGGCAGCTACTCGAAGAGCTATGTCAGCATCAAGGGCCTGCCCTCGGGCGTGCGCAACACCCAGCCCTTCGGCGGCGCGCCGTCGCTGGCCTCGTCGAACCCCGGCATCGTCCTGCCGGTCTACGTCTGCTCGAGCGGCACGAACTGCTCGACGGCCGTCGATCGCCGCCTGAACCCGAACAACCCGTACGCCGCGGCCTTCGCCGCCGATCCGGCCAACGGCGCCGCGCGCCTCTACTACCTGTTCGGCGACATTCCGGCTGGCAGCGAGCGCGACAACGAAGTCATCCGTGGCACGATGGGCTTCAACGGCTCGTTCGGCGACGACTGGAACTGGCGCGTCGAAGCCGTCGGCGCGCGCGACAACCTGCGCCTGACGCAACACGGTCTGCTGAACATCGCGGCCCTGACCAACGCGATCAACACCGGCTCGTACAACTTCGTCGACCCGTCGCAGAACAGCGCCGCCGTCCGCAACGCGATCTCGCCGGACAAGGTGACCCCGTCGCACTCGTCGCTGATGTCGATCGACGCCTCGATCACCAAGCGTCTGTGGGCCCTGCCGGGCGGCGACATGATGCTGGCCGTCGGCGCCCAGGCGCGTAAGGAAGTTCTGGAGAACAACAACCAGAACGCCCGCCTGGACACCTACGGCCTGTCGACCGCCTCGGCGTTCGGCAAGCACACGGTCAAGGCCGCCTTCTTCGAAGTCGCCGCGCCGGTCCACGACACCCTCGAACTGAACGTGTCGGGCCGCTACGACGACTACTCGGAAGGCTTCAACAACTTCTCGCCGAAGTTCGGCGCGAAGTTCACGCCGATCAAGCAACTGGCCTTCCGCGGCACCTACTCCAAGGGCTTCCGCGCGCCGACCTTCGCTGAATCGGGCCCGCGCTCGCAGTACGCCGGCTTCGTGTCCACGACGCCGCCGGCCGCCTTCCAGAACCTGCACGGCGGCACGACCAACCCGTACTCGCAGTCCTACAGCCTGGGTCGCGGCGTCGTCGGCAACCCGGACCTGAAGCCGGAGAAGTCGCGCAGCTTCACCCTGGGCACGATCTATGAGCCGACCCGCTGGCTGAGCCTGACGGTCGACTACTACGACGTCAAAAAGTCGGACCTGATCGTGTCCGGCCCGAAGATCAGCGAAGCGACGAAGGCCTACTACAGCAAGACGACGCTGGCTGAAGCTTGCGCCGCCGTCGCCGCCGTGGGCCCGGGCTATTCGTGCAACGTGACCGACGCCGTCGATCCGCTGTTCCCGACCGCTCTGCCGCGCGTGCTGATCATCAACGTCCCGTACGTGAACGCCGACTACTCGAAGACCTCGGGCGTCGACGTCTCGGCCACGGGCCGCTTCAACCTGCCGGCCGACATCCGGTGGACCAGCCGCGTGGAAGTGACCCACGTCCTGAAGTACGACCTCCACACCGAGGACGGCGTGCAGAAGTACGCCGGTACGCTGGGTCCGTACGATCTGTCGTCGGGCAACGGCACGCCGGAGTGGAAGGGCAACTGGCAGAACACCCTGGCCTTCGGTGAGAAGTACACCCTGTCGGCCACGGCCTACTATGTCGGCAGCATCAAGTCGGTCGCCGCGGACACCAACGGCAGCACGGAATGCGTTCCGGGCAACCCGTACGGTGGTTCGGGCAGCCCGGCCGTCGCCAACAAGTTCTGCAAGATCAAGAGCTTCATCAACGTCGACATGAACGCGACGGCCCAGATCAAGGACGGCGTGCAACTGTACGCCAACGTGGGCAACGTGTTCGACAAGAAGGCTCCGATCGCGCCGGGCGCCTATGGTTCGGCTCCGAACTTCCTGACCACCTGGCACTACGCCGGTCTGATCGGTCGTACGTTCAAGATGGGCGTGCGCTTCGAGTACTAAGACCGCTGACCTTCGGGTCTCAGCAGGGGCCGGCTCCGAAAGGGGCCGGCCCTTTTTCTTTGTCGATCCCTCAGCCGCGCCAGGGCGTCACGACGATCGGCGCGGCCTGGATGGCCAGATCACGCGGGTCCAGCGTCGGCGGCTGACCGTGCTCGAAGACCATCGGCAGCAGCGACGCGACCAGCAGCAGGGCCATGGTCACGTTGAAGGCGCGCAGGACCGCCGGCCGATCCAGGAACGGCCGCAGCCCCCGCCCAAAACCCGCCCAGGCGGCGCTGCACGGCGCGCCCACCAGCATGAAGGTTCCGGCCAGCAGCGGCACGATCGTCCACGAGCCGCCCTCGGGCGCATAGGTCGTCACCGCGCCCAGGGCCATGGCCCAGGCCTTGGGGTTGACCCACTGGAACGCGGCGGCCTGCAGGAAGGTCATGGGGCGGCTGGCGGCCTGGCGGTCGCTGACCTTGTCCGAGGTTCCGATCTTCCAGGCCAGCCACAGCATGTAGCCCGCCCCCACCCAGCGCAGGATCTCGTGCAGCACGGGGAAGGTCCTGAAGACGCTTCCCAGTCCAAAGCCCATGCACAGCACCATGAACCCCAGGCCGCAGCTGACGCCCAGGATGTGCAGCACGGTGCGGCGGAAGCCGAAGTTCGCGCCCGACGCCAGCAGCATCATGTTGTTCGGACCCGGCGTGCCCGCCGTGGCGAAGCAGAACAGGACGTAGGCGAGCAGCAGTTCGGGGGTCATCACGGCCTCTTTGTCTCGGTTGGCGAGATCGGAATGTCATTGTGATGATTTCCATTGTATCGTGAGTCAAACTACATATTGTCACGGTGACAAAGCTGGAGATCGTCTTGGCCCCGTCCTGGACCCCCACCCTTCCCGATGGCGACGGCCCTCTCTACGAGCGGCTAGTCGCGGCGCTGCGCGCCGATGTCGCCGCCGGCGCGCTGGCGGCGGGGGCGCGGCTGCCGCCGCAGCGGGAGCTCGCCTACCGCCTGGGCATCGGCCTGGGCACGGTCACCCGCGCCTATGTCGAGGCCGAGAAGGCGGGGCTGGTCAGCGCCCATGTCGGCCGCGGCAGCTTCGTCAACGCCCCCGCCGATCACCGCGCGCCGATCCGCGATGGGCCGATCAACCTGGCCCAGAACATCGCGCCGGCCGGACCCGCCGCCAGCCGGATCGCCGAGGCCCTCGCGCGCCTGCGCCGCCGACCGGACCTGCTGGAACACCTGGCCTACGCCCCGGCGGCGGGGCACGAGGCTCAGCGGCGCGCGGGGGCGCTATGGCTGGCGAGGTTTGGCGGTTACGACGGCGCCGACTGGGCGCGGCTGGTCTGCTGCAACGGCGCCCAGCAGGGCCTGGCCCTGGCCATGGGCGCGGTCGCCCGGGCCGGCGACACCGTGCTGTGCGAGGCCTCGACCTATAACGGCGTCAAGGCGCTGGCGGCTCACATGGGCCTGCGACTGAAGGGCGTGGCCCTGGACGAGGAAGGCCTGGCGCCCGACGCGCTGGAGGCGGCCGTAAAGGCCACCGGCGCGCGCGTGCTGTCGGTCATCCCCACGCTGCAGAATCCGACCGGCCGGATCATGAGCGTCTCGCGGCGCGAGGCCATCGCGGCCCTGGCGCGGCGCCTGGACCTGACGATCATCGAGGATGACATCTATGGCGCCTATGCGCCCGACGCGCTGCCGCCCCTGGCCCTGCTGGCGCCCGAGCGGACGTTCCATGTCTCGGGCGTGTCGAAGACGCTGGGCCCCGGCCTGCGCGCCGGCTTCCTGGCGGCGCCGACCCCGGCGGCCTTCGAGCGTGTGCTGGACGCGGTGCGGGCCCTGACCTACGCGCCTTCGGGCTTCGGCGGCCTGGTGGCGACCCAATGGATCGAAGACGGCGCGGCCGACCAGATCGTCGCGGAGGTCCGCGAGGAGGCCGCCGCGCGTCTGGCCCTGGCCCGAGACATCCTCGGCGGCGCGATCGAGTCGCCGAGATCGGACTGCGCCCCGCACGTGTGGCTGCCGATGAGCGAGCTGGAGGCCGAGCGCCTGGCGGGCCGCGCTCTGCGCGGCGGCGCGGAGGTCACGCCGCCTGACGCGCCGATCGTCGAGCCTGGTCTCGTCACCGGCGTCCGGGTCTGTCTGGGCGCCGCGCCCGACCGTCAGACCCTTCGCCAGGGCCTCGAGATCGTGGCTGGGGCGCTGTCCAGCGAAGTTGGCGAACGCTCGCGCGCGGTGATCTGAGCCGCGGCCGACAGCGGCCGCGGCGTCATCTCAGGCGCTGGCGCGTAAGGGCGCCGCGTCATCGGCGCCATGCGAGGAGCCGAGCTCGAACTGGCCGACCAGTCGCGCCAACTGGTTGGTCTCGTTCTTCAGCGAGTGGACCGCGGCGGTCGCCTCTTCGACCATGGCGGCGTTCTGCTGCGTGTTCTGGTCGATCTGCGACATGGCGATATTGATCTGCCCCAGGCCCTCCGACTGGTCCGCCGCCAGGCTGGCGATGCCGCCCATGAGGCCGTCGATTTCGTCCACCTTGCCGACGATGCCCTGCATGGCGTCGCCCATCTCACGCACCAGCATGACGCCTTCGTCGATTTGCCGCGACGACGCGCCGATCAGGCCCTTGATCTCCTTGGCCGCCTCGGCCGAGCGCTGGGCCAGGGCCCGCACTTCCTGAGCGACGACGGCGAAGCCCTTGCCGCTCTCGCCGGCGCGGGCGGCCTCGACCCCGGCGTTCAAGGCCAGAAGGTTGGTCTGGAAGGCGATCTCGTCGATCACGCCGATGATGTTGGTGATCTGCTGCGAGGAGTCCTCGATCTGGCCCATGGCGGCCACGGCCTTGTCGGCGACCGCGCCGCTGTGCTGGGCTTGCTCCTGGGCGACGGCGACCGCGGCGCGCGCCTGGCGCGCGCCCGTGGCCGAGCGCTGGACGGTGTTGGTCAGCTCGCCCAGCGCGGCGGTGGTCTCCTCGAGGGTGGCCGCCTGCTGCTCGGTGCGGCGCGACAGATTGTCGGAAGCCGAGGCGATGTCGTCGGCGCCGTGCTGGATGCCCAGGGCGTTGTCGCGCACGGCCTTCATCGCCGAGGCCAGCTGCGCCAGCGCCGCGTTCAGGTTCTCGCGCAGCTCCGTGTAGTCGGCGGGGAAGTCCTGCGCCAGGCGCACGGTCAGGTCGCCCCCGGCCAGCCGCGCCGCGACGGCGGTCACGTCGGCGACCACCCGGCGCTGGACTTCGGCGGCCGCGCGTTCGGCTTCCGCTCGCTTCTGGGCTTCCGCAGACGCCTGGTCGCGCATGGCCGCGGTTTCGGCCTCGAGGCGATCGCGATCCAGCGCGGCTTGGCGGAACACGGCCAGGGCGCGGGCCATCTCGCCCGTCTCGTTGGCCAGGTCGGCGAAGGGGACGGGGCTGTCCTTGTCGCCCTCCGCCAGGCCGCTCATCCGCTGGGTCAGGGTCATGATGGGCCGCGTGATCGTCCGGCCCAGAAGGGCGGCGCCGACGCCGACGATCAGCACGAGCACGAGCCCGATGGCGACCTGCTCCAGGGCCTCTTTCCCAACCGCATCTTCGATGTCGTCCACATAGACGCCAGAACCGACGATCCAGCCCCAGGCTGGCATCAGCGCCACGTACGAGATCTTCGGCTGCGGCTGATCATGGCCGGGCTTGGGCCACATGTAGTTCACGAAGCCGCGGCCGTTCGCCTTGGCGACCTTAGTCATTTCGGAGAACAGCGCCTTGCCCTTCGGGTCGCGGTTCTCGGACACGTCCTTGCCGTCCAGCGCGGGCTTCATCGGGTGCATCACCATCTTGGTCTCAAGCGTGGTGATCCAGAAATATTCCTGTCCGCCGTAGCGCATCGCCTTCACGGCGCCGATCGCGGCGGCCTTGGCCTCGGCCTCGGTCATGCGCCCGGCTTGGGACTCGGCGTAATAGTGGTCGATGACCGACACGGCCGTCTCGACCTGACTGCGCGTCTTGAGCGCGATGTCGTCGTGCATCGTGCTGGACAGGTTCAGCAGCCCGACGCCGATCGCGATCGCCAGGCCAATACCTGAAAACAGCACCACCAGGCGCAGGCGCGCCATGATGGATAGATTGCGCAGCCTCAACATGACTATTGCCTTCATGCGAAGAGTGAGCCATTGCATCTCTTCGATGAACATCAGATATTATAGGTATTAACTTCGCTATAACTGGCCGATATCTGGACAAAATGTCGCAGTCAGAGGTGTTCGGAATCTCTGGGCTCGCGCTTTTCCTAAGTCTTCATTTTATTTGTCGGACTTTTGGTAGTGGAGGCAATGCGATCAGCTCGCACATACTCCGTAACCAAGACTGGTGACCTCGCGGCAACGCGACACGCCGGCGGCTACCGTGCCGCTGGACCCCGCGGGGAGATCCCCAGGGCTCACCAGAGCAGCGTCTTCACCCAAGTCGATCCGTCCGGCGCCGGCGAGACGACCTTGATCACCACCTGGCTGTCCTTGGCCAGCCAGAAGCGGGCGGGGGGCCATTCGGGGTGGTTGTAGTCGGTGCTCACCACCCAGCAGTCGACCTCGCCGCCCGCTGAGCTGGTCAGGGTCTCCGAGCCCGTCACCTTGAAGCGGTACGGCGCCGGCGCCTCGCCGCCCGGATGGTGGAAGACGATCTGCGCCTCGTAGCCCTTCGCCAGCGGGAGGGCCTGCAGGGTCTCCATGTCGGTCTCGAAATTGAAGGCCGGCTGCGGCGAGGCCATGTCGTAGGCGGCCTGGGCGTTGCCGGCCAAGTCCTTCAGGCCGACGATCCGGTCGGGCTTGAAGTCGAAGCCCTCGACCTTGGTCTGGCCGTCCCTGCCGGTGGTGCTGCGCTGGTGCGTCAGCGGGCGGAAGGTGCCGAGCTCGAACCACGAGTCGAGCTGTTTGACCGTTCCCGGCGTCGCGCCGTCCCAGTGCTGGACGATGTGCAGCCGCTTCAAGCCCGAGGCGTCCGGCTCGATGCGGATCTCGCGAGTCCAGACGTCCAGCGGCGTGATGGTGTCGCCGACCTGGCGATAGCGCAGGTAGCGGTGGGTGGCCGGCTTGAGCTTGTCGAACCGCGCCAGGGCCTGGCCGACCGGCACGAGCGTCGGCGCGGCCCAGGCCGGAGCCGAGGCGGCGAGAAGGACGGCGAATGCGGCGCCGACGGCCGCATGGAACGGAAGACGCATGGAAAACCCCTGAGCGAAAGCGACCGCATGTGAT
>Ga0247725_1001793_pt1 | contig 10178 bp, 9 predicted proteins | sample OKSTACKMCFT3sol_FD_183021 | JGI IMG/M metagenome (GOLD analysis project Ga0247725, IMG submission 183021) | Subsurface sediment microbial communities from gas well in Oklahoma, United States - OK STACK MC-FT3-sol | ecosystem: Environmental > Terrestrial > Deep subsurface > Rock core/Sediment... | reverse complement strand
ACGGATTTCTGCGCTTTTCATTGATTTCATCCAGGCAAACGACAGCACGGCAAACGCCGGCAAAGGGCCGCATTATATCGGCCCGGCGCTGCAGGGACAGCCCGTTTACGGGGAATTTGGATAGAAACACCCACGAAAACCAGGGACCCCAGCAATCACAAGGGATTCCTTCACTATGACCGCTATCCAGCCCCTTTCGACTGGCACAAATTGGCATAAGTCCAGCGCTACCACTCCAGCCACCCAACTTGCCAAGCCATGGCTCTTCAGGAGACACGGGCGTTACTATCTGCGCCTTCGCCCCCGCAATCAGCTCCTCGGGGTCTACAGCGTTGCCCTGCGCACATCCAGCCGTTCTGTAGCCATAGCCGTGACCAAAGCCATCACCCAAGCGCTTGACCACTTCCACCTCAATAACCCTGACGCCACATGGCCCGAGCTTCGCGCGCGCTTGGTCACCATCGCCGAAGAGTACCTTGAAGCCTCCCATAGCGACGATGGGACACACTGGGCGTCCAGTGAGTCCTACCGGGGGATGTACTTGGCACTACGGCAGATCGGTAAGCGGGGGGACCTGACTACAGACCAGTACCGGGCCGTGGGCGAAGGCCAGCAGATCATGGCGGCCGCTAATGCGAGAGCCGAGGGAGACCCTGGGGCACTGGTCCGGCTAATTGATCGGCTGAAGAGCGAGTCAACGACAGACAGCCCTGGCCATGCGTCCCCTCCTCTATCTGTATGCGTCCCCTCGGAACCGCTGAGCTGGCCCCAGTTGTCAGCCCTTTACCTGACGGAACATAGCGTCAACCTGAAGGCCTCCAGCCGCCGCAACACGATCAACGCCCACAAGAGCATTGAGCGCGCTTTCGATGCCATCGGCGTGACCGACCTCCGGGGCCACACTCGGGAAACGCTGGTCGCCCTGCGGACGCAATTGGGGGAGACCCGAAAGGTCTCCTCGGTCAACGAGCTGATCGGCAAGCTATCCGCTGTGCTGGCCTGGGCTGTGCGCACTGACAAGTTACCCAAGAACTACGCTGAAAAGCTCAAGATCAATAAGGGCGCAGAGAGCGGGCGCAAGGCGTTCACGCGGGAACAGGTGGTCACAATCATGGCCTACGCCAATGCCCTCCCTACGGCGTCCTGGGAACGCTGGCTGCTGTCCTTGGGGGTTATTACTGGGGCTCGCATCGGTGAACTCTGTCACCTGACCGCAAAGGACATCCGGCAGGTAGAGGGCTTGTGGTGCATCGACATCAATGAAGATGAAGACGGCAAGTCCATCAAGAACAAGCACAGCAAACGCCTTGTGCCGCTCGTGGATGGTGCCTTCGGGTTCAACCTCGCGACCTTCCTTGAGGCCATCAAAGAGGGCCACCTACCGTCTGCACAGGGCATTAATGGCGACTCAGCGTCACGCAAAATGGGCCCTATCCTGAAGACGATACTGAAGGACAACCACGAAGGGAGCCGCCAGACGTTCCACTCCTTGCGCCGACACTTCGGCTCGTCGATGCAAGCCGCAGGGGTGGAAGTGAGTGCCTCTCAGGCAGCAATGGGACACGCCACAGGAACGATTACCTATGACCTCTATGGGTCAGGGGTCCCTCTCCAGAGGGTCCACGCAGCCATGCAGAAAGCCTTCTTGGAGGTGGCAGCATGAGCGCCCTGGAGAAGCTGAATGTCTTCGCCTACAGCGTTAGCCTGGAAGCACAGAACCTGCGCCAAGCCTACGACGCTGAGGGACTGTCCAACCCCATCGGGGTCTTCGAGTGCCCCTGCTGTGGTCAGGTGGCGGACGTTGAGTATGGATGTGGGGGACCTGAGTTCCCCAGCGGGAACATTGGACGCTTTGGTCCGGACGGCACCTTGGACGCTGCAAGGTGCTTCCAGTGCCACGGCGTGTCCTATTGGCGCATTGTGGACTTCGATATACACAATGATGGGGGACGGGACTGGCGAGACTTCCCTCGGGTCCTCGTGTATGCACCCAAGGTGGCTGAAGCCCATGCGACTCCCTCGACACCACAAGGAGCGGCCAAATGAGCCTCTTCTTGACCTGCCTTCAGTGGCTATGTGGTGCCCTTGCGGTTTACTGGGCTATTCGGGCCGCATTGCATTTATTGGCATTGGTCCTAAGTCTCTACAAGCCAGCAGACCGAGAGCGCTCGGACATCCAAAAGCCTAACCCTTGGGTGGACCAATGAGTCTCTGGCAGTTCCTGGGCGTCCTCGCCCTGTCCATCATGATCTTTGCGTTCATGCTGGACACCGACTGGAAACGCAAGCTGTTCCGGCATCACGGGGAGAAGAACCCGTAGAAGGCCCCAAGGCCAGCTCTTTGCGGGGCTGGCACCGGGCCGGGAGCTTTAGGGCTTATATGTGTGATCGTGAAGGAACACGATTGCAGATGCCGTTAAGTTGATCACCGCCTTCGCCACATGCTCAGGCACGACCTTTTCCACCTCGCCCGCACCATGTGAGGTGCTAATCCGGTTTCGCAGCGTGCCAACGATGAGCAATGGCTGCTCCCAGAACGCATCCAAACCAGTCTTTTCCATGATGGTTTTCAAAAGCCTGGATGTAGTGTCGCCCTGGGAGTAGCCAAAGCCCTTCTGGCCGCAGATTACCTTCATCACGCTCTCGTAGCTGCTATTGCATTTCGTCACGCAGTCCCCGAACTTGCGGTGCCGATAGTCGTCGAGCGCTGCCATAAACTCTGAATTGGCATTAAGAAAGGCAGGAGTTCGCAGAACCTCCAGAGCAGGCTGTATTGCTGTCTCATGAATAAGCTGGCTGTCCTTCGGAATAACCTTTGCTTCCTCTCGGAGGGCCATTGATACAGGCCGCCCGCCCGCGCCTTCCCGTGAATCCCAGACCGTAGGGACAACGTGGTATGGAAGGTCATCAATCATGAGAAACTCATTGAGTCGCTCAATAACAAGCTCTCGGTTCGAGCCGAGGTAGTGCGCACAGTCGAAACGCAGCGCGTACTCAATAAAGTTCAAGAACTGCTCGTCCGCGCACTGGCCAAGGTAGTCAAGCAGGTCCTCCGAGGGTCTTTTGAATCGCTGACCTGTAAGGCTGTGACGCCCCAATAAGTATGCAAACCGCCCATGGAGGACATCCAAAAACTCATGGATTCCGCCATGAGAAGCGTCTCGGAACAGCATCAGCGCTCTTCCCCTAAACGTCTTCGTGAGTTTCTTTCTTGCCGCTCCTTGCTCGCCCTGACGGCGCGAAAACACATCGAAAATACCCCGAATCACACCAGCCTCCACTGCCTCAGGAACACCAAAGCATGCAGGTTAGCACTCCAGCTCCGCTCACCTACAGCATCGACAGCGGCTGCATGGGGACCCTTACAGTCACCATCGCGGGCTGCTCGCCAGCTCGCAACGGCTCCACCGTCTACGTCTACAAGCTGTCGGACATCGTTGGCCGGATCGAGGTGACCCAGTAATGAAATTCGAGAAGAGAGTCTTCATGGGCATCGAACTCGATGTCCTCGTGGGCCATCCTGAGCATGAGCTGATCTTTGTCGGTCAGCAGATTGCCCGAGCTGCCGGTCTGAAGGACCCGAGTGAGTCGGTACGCCACGAGCGCCTGAAGAGACATGCAGGCATTCAGCTTGCCTCCCTCCGACCACTAATCGAACAAAATTCGTTTAGTCTTCCCAAGGATTCGCAGGGTCGGCGTATGCGCTCCACATCTGTGTTGTTCACAGAGGCCGAAGTTTACACCATGCTCCTCAGGGGCCACGCTCCGCAGTCAGAGCCCTTCCGTAAGTGGGTGACCGAAGAGGTCCTCCCTTCGATCCGCAAGACCGGCAGCTACAACGCGGAAGAATCTGACCACCCTATTGCCCAGGGGATCATGGACCGCCTGATGTCCCTCGAAGGCATAGTCCTCAAGCAGACCGAATCCATCCAAGCCCTGCGCCAGGAACTCCAGGCAAAGACCTTCAGCCTTGAGGCTCCTGCGCCAGAGGTGAGCCCTACCGTCCCTCATTCCAGAGAAGACAAAGCGAGGGGCCCGATGAAGGAATTTTTCTTCACCCCAATCGGCACCGTGGAGCCTCACAGCTATATCTCCAAGCCGGACTTCGGTCGGGGCAGCTTCACCTCCGAGCGAGGCAAGTACAAGATCAACCTGACAATCCAGGCCCACGAGGCCCAAGGTCTGATTGGCAAGATCGTGAAAATCTACGAGACCGACTATGCGAAGCGGGTGGCTGAGTACAAAAAGAACCCTCCGCAGGTTCTGCGTGGTAGGAAGCCGCTCACTCCATACCAAGGCGACCTCCCGTTCATCGACAACGGGGACGGCACAGTAACGTTCAAGTTCGCCGCATGGTCTTCCTACGAGGGTGAGGGTGAGCCGCTCCCGCGCCCTTTGCGTGTCGTTGACGCCTATGGTGAAGCCATCGCTGATGTACCAAAAATCGGGGCAGGCTCCAAAGGCAAAGTTCGCTTCTCCATTGTTTCCTATGGCTGGGGGCCGATGTTAGGGGCCTCCGTGAAGTTGCACCTGGAAGGCTTCATGCTGACAAAACTGGCCGAGTTCGCTGACAGTCAAGGCGATTGGATCGGCCACGAAGAGATGGGAACGCTGGCGTAGTGTCAGCAACCGCAAGGCCACTAAACCAAAAGCCCTCACTGGTAACACACAGACCAGCGAGGACACGACATGCGACAACCAGACGACTACGCCAAGGTAAAGGCAGCAGGAAGCCCCTTTGACTCCCTGATTCAGACCGCAGCGGCAGACTACGGGGTCCCCTACGACCTTCTGCACAAGCAGCTTTTCAAGGAGTCATCCTTCAATCCGAACGCCGTGAGCCCTACGGGGCCTCGCGGTATCGGGCAGTTCACCAAGGCCACCGGGCTCGCCTACGGCCTGGAGCATGACGAAGACTTCTTCGACCCCGCCAAGTCCATCGACGCAGCCGCTCGGCACATGCGGGACAACATCAAGATCGCAGGTGGTGACGAACTCAGGGCCCTCCTCATGTACAACCAGGGGGCCGGTCGAGTGGGCCGCAAGCAGCTCGAAGCGTATGACCGTGGGGACTTCACTGGGGTCTCCGAAGAGGGCTTGAACTACATGCGCTCTCTGATGGACGTAACCAACACCGGCAAGAAGGCCGAGCTGGATTCGTTCGTAAAGCCCGAGGGCGGGTTTGAGGCTCCCGCCGACATCGAGGCCCAACCTAAGGTCACTCCTGGGGCTTCCCCGGATGGCTTTGCCTCCTTCGCCGTGACTGGCGTAGATGTGGAACCCAAGGCGTCACCGTTCGCCCAGGAGCTGTACCAATCGACCGGGAAGGCAGACGACGAGGACCGAGGGCTGTTCGAGGGGGCCGCTAACAACGCCTCCGTAGAGCTGCGCACCTCAGTGCTCGGTATGCTGATCCGGGCGGTCAATGAGGCGCCCCCTGAGGCCGACTTCATGCAGACCTACACGGCTGTGCAGGATGTCTTCAATGACCCATTCGCCGCTGATGGTCGTCTGAGCGACTGGACGGACGAGGACTACGACAAGCTCCGAGCCTCGGGCCTCGACCCTCAGTATTACGATGTGGTCCTCCGGGGCTACCGTAGGAACTTCGACCAGAACCTGTCCGTCGCCCTGGAGAACCAGCGGATGGCTGAGACGACCCAAGGCGACCGCATGGGGGCTTCCCTCGTGGGCGGCCTCGGGGCGGCACTGGGCGATCCTTACTCCCTCGTGAACCCTGGCCGTGCAGCCGCTGGTGGCCTCGGGTCGCGTCTCGTGGGTGGTGCCATCGCGGGTGGTGCCATAGGTGGTCTTTCTGAGCACAGCGCCTCCAAGGCGTCTGGCCGCGAAGAACATCTCGGCATGGCAATCGCCGGGGGTGCTGCCTTCGGTGGAACCCTGAATGCTCTCCTCGGGGCGCGCCCTGGGCGAAACTCGTGGGACTCTTCGGCTGACGATGGCGCCCTTGAGGGTGACCTTCTCGGCCCTGAGGCCCCAAGTGGTGGCGGCCAGCCTCTCCTTGAGCGAGCACCGATTGAAGGCGAGTTCGGGATTCTCCAACTGCCGAACCCGGATGCCCCACTTCAGGGGACCATAGGCCGCCTGGAGGCCCGCGAGAAAGCCCGTATGAACGGCCTGGACGATGACCCAGCCTCCATGCCCTACCGGGACGGGGATGAGGTCAAGGAAGGAGCCGCTGGGCGGTACATGGATGTCCCCTTCGATGAAGAGGCAGCCAGGACCATGGACGGTGCTATCCACAGTGGTGGCTCTCCGATCAACCCGAAGACCGTCGAAACCTTCGCTGAGCTGGAACGCGGGGATAACCCAAGGGCGGCCCCTGGCATCGCAATGGGTGACCTGACCGAGATCGGCCTGAGGCTTGGCCGCTCGAAGAACGCTGAGACCCGCTCCCTGGCCTCTGACCTGTTCCGCTCCTCCACGGGCTACGAAGACGGCTCCAACGGGAAGTTCGGGGCTACCGCTTCGGACATCGCTGAGCGCCTTCGCTCCCAGGATAACGTGGTCCACAACCGCCTCGCTGAAGGCTTCGATGAGGCCCTCAGTGATCCCTTCTGGCGTGGCCAGCGGATGTCCCAGGGTGCCAAGCGGGAGCACATCAGCCGCCGCGTGGTGGAGGCCCTGGAGTCCCAGCAGCCGGGCAAGTTGACACCTCCCGAGATGAAACTACTGGAGGAGCTGCGATCCCACATGAACCAGAAGTGGGACTACATCAGCAACCCAGCTCAGTTCGGAGACCTCCGCGCCAAGGCCCTACTGGAGGATACCCGCCACTTCTCTACGTACTTCCCGCAACGCTACAACTCAGCGGCGAAGCTACAGGCCATCAAGCGGTTCGGCGGTGAGGAAGGTCTTCAGGATGCAATCGTTCACTCGTGGATGGCGTCCTATATGAGCCGTCCCCACGTTCGCCAGCGAGTGGACAAGATGATCCAAGAGGGCTTCGAGAAGGCGAACAAGGGCAAGCCCGACGCCAAGCCGATGACCCCTGAGGAACTCAATGCAGCCGTGGAGAAGTACGCCAGGGATAAGGCATACGGCATCAGTCACTCGGATCGCTTTACGGCGGACTCGCTGGTAGAGGAGCACCTGAAGGACGGTGCGGGCCTGGAGAACAATGACTACCTCGAAGCTCGGAACCTGTTCGACTCCGACATGGTGATCACCGCGCCTGACGGCCAGCCCTTCGCTGTGAACGACCTCCGCGACTTCAACCTGCTCCGCGTGGTCCCGCAGTACGACCGCAGGGTCAACGGGGACATCGCCATCATGGGCGGCACAGGGATGGACACCCACGCCCTGAAGAACCTCGTGAACGATATGCGCCGCAAGGCTGGCCCTGGGAAGGACACACAGGAAACCGATGCGCTCATGGACGCTATCAAGATGCTCACAGGCCGCGCTCGTCGTGATCCCGATGGCGTCTGGGCGACCTACGCCCGGTCCCTGAACGACATCGCCTTCGCCACGAAGAACGCCTATATGGGTATCCAGAACTTCACTGAGGCGGCCTCCCTGATCGTCAAGGGCCACCAGCGGATGCTGCTGAAAGGCATCCCAATGCTGAAGCGCTGGGCGACCGCAGGGACTCGCTTGGAGCTGGATGACATCAAGCAGATGCACGAGCTGGTATTCGGTAAGGAGCTGGATGACCTGATCCGACCGACTCGCCAGGACATCGTGGACAGCCTCCGCGAGCGTCACAGCGAGATCGGCTCCCAGGTGGCAGGCACGATCAAAGCAGGCACTGGCTGGGTAGCCGCCAAGTCCCCGTTCACTTGGCTCCTCAGGGAGTCGGGAAACTACATCATGGACGCGGGCCGGCAGGGGGCGCTGGTTGACCTCATCGACCACACCCTGAACGGCAAACCCACCGACCTCTTCAGTCCTGAGCGCCTCCGCTCGGCATCCATCTCCGCTGAGCAATTCGCGGGGATTCAGGACCTCATCAGGGCGCACTTCAAGCAGGACAAGGCGTCCGGTAAGTGGCGCATCGAGAACCCCGCAGGGCTGGCCTCGGATGTTCGTTCTATGGACCTCTACCGGCTGGGGGATCGGGTGGCTGACGAAGCAATGCTGCGCCCACACAAGATGTCCATCGCGCCCTCCAAGCAATACGGGGCAGGCTGGGCGATGGCCCTTCAGTTCAAAATGTTCGTCCTTAGGAGTCTCAATGGCCGCATGATGCGTGGCTGGATGGAGGTCACCCGCAATGGGCAAGCCCTCGATCAAGTGATGACCGCTGTGGTGTCCGTTGGGCTGGCTACAGCGTTCTACTACGCTACCGCTCACCTCAAGGCCGCCGCGATGCCCGAACGTGCCCGCCAGAAGTACCTCGACAAGGCCCTGAGCCCGTCCATGCTGGCCTACGCGGGAATCTCTCGTAGCTCGCACATTGGCGCCCCTCTGGGCGTGTCGAACTTCCTGACGGCCCCTCTGGGCATCGATCAGGCAGCCATGGTGCGTACCTCGATTCTCCCCAGGGACGAGCGAGGGACGCCAGACCGCGCCGTCAAGTACAGCCCCCTTCAGTCTGACCAAGTGGCCGGCTTCGCTGGTCGAGTGGGTGAGCAGATACCGGCTGCTGGCGTGCTGGCTAACGGTGCCGTGGGTGTGGGCTACAACGGCTACCACCTCCTGAAGGACACCAGGGGATCGAACACCCAGGCATACAGGACGGGCCTGTGGAACGCACTGAAGCAGTTTGTCCCGAACGACCCAGTGACCCAATCGCTAATGCAGCGACTCGCAGAGGACCAAGGGATCGACCGGGTTCGCTGATAAACAAAAACCCTCACTTTAAGGGAAGGGGGACCAAAAGTTCCCTACTTAAGGTCCTCCTCCCTGCCCCTTCGTTGCTCTTGGTGATGGGTCCTCCCCAGTGCTGATCATCATCAATGAACAACCATCCTCGCCCGTCGCTGGGCGTCTCCATCAACACAGTCTTTCCGATTGCTCCTCGTGCCTACTGCCAGTCCCTCGTGTCGTGGGTCTGTGTGCTGGCCGTGGGGAGCGAACTCGGGGAGCAATCGAAAAGGAATACGACAGCATGAACATCGAACAAGTCGAGACCATTGGCCATGTGACCACTTTGAACGGACTTCCGGGGATGTCCTCGAAGGAGATCGCAGAGATCACCGGCAAGAAGCACGGCCACGTACTTCGAGACATCCGAAAGATGCTTGAGGCACTGGGTCTTGCCGACCAATCCAAATCTGGATCGGTTCAATATGCTGAGACCCGGTATCGAGACGCTAAAAGCCAGTCCCAGCCGCTTACCATCCTCGATAAGGAACTGACGTTCACCTTACTGTCTCGCTACTCGTTCGAGCTTTCAAACCTGATCGTCAAGCGCTGGCTTGAATTAGAAGGTGCGGGGTTTATCCGTGTCTCTGTCCAAGGCGCAGTGGCTCACCTTATAGAACGCGAGAAGGACAACCGAGGCGCAGCCTTCAAGGCCATGGGTCGGGGTCGCTCCTTGAGTCCCGCTCAGAAAGAGCGCCGGAAGCTGGACCGCAGGGTCAACGCTGAGGCGAACAGGCAGCGCAAAGCTGGGCGCGACTGGCATTGACGGGCCTGAGCAGCACGAAGCACGAACCCAGGGGCTCCTTGGGACGCTCTAACCACTAATCACTATGTCCAGACGACCTAACGGCCTGTGCCGATTACTGGGTGTCACCTTCCGAAGCTCTGAGCCCTTATGGGTCTTGGGGCTTTCTTTTCGATTACCCGACTATTTTAATCAGGTAATTGGCCGCCTTCCCTTCAGAAAATGGGACAAATTTTCGAGAGCCCATATCATCAAGGAAGCTCGCCAGGATTCCCCCGTGTACCACCCTCTGGACTCTCTGGAGCGTCGGAGTCCCAGGCCCTTTCGATTGGCACAAATTGGCATAAGTGGAGTTGACAACGAGCCCCGATCATCGCTTAGGATGAAAACCCCTGGTCTTCCCAAAGGCCCGTAGGACAGGGCTTCGAGAGCACCTGAAGCGCACAGAGCGACACCCAGGCGCAGCCCTCACAGTCTCCTTCGGGGAATTTGGATAGAAAGCCTCTATCGGGCCACGTTGTGACCCGAATCCGCCAGCCAGAACCCGGTCAGAGCGTGGTGGGGACGATCAGGATGCCGGCGCGCAGGCCGTTCTTGACCTTGGGATT
>Ga0247725_1001792_pt1 | contig 10186 bp, 8 predicted proteins | sample OKSTACKMCFT3sol_FD_183021 | JGI IMG/M metagenome (GOLD analysis project Ga0247725, IMG submission 183021) | Subsurface sediment microbial communities from gas well in Oklahoma, United States - OK STACK MC-FT3-sol | ecosystem: Environmental > Terrestrial > Deep subsurface > Rock core/Sediment... | reverse complement strand
CCTGCTGGGCCTGGGCTGGAACTTCGAGCAGGTGCTCACCGCCCTGGTACTGCCGGCCGCCCTGGCCACCGCCGCCGTGCTGGTGAAGGGCCTGGTCAGCCACGCCGACGCCACCTGAGGCGCCGGCACTGTTTCACCGCGCGGGGCACCGGACGCAGGTGCCCCGCAGGTCGTTGAAGAGGCGCCTGGAAGGCGCCCAGGCATTTTCCAGCGACCTGCTAGTATCCCGCGGCACGATCGCAGGCGCTTGCCAGTCGGCATGACGCCTGCGGCATACAACAACGACAAGAGTGCCTGTCTGATGAAGAGTCGTCTGCTGAGTCAACGCAGTGGGGTCTTCGAGCGTGCCGACCCCTATGCCGTGTCCGGATACGTGAACCAGCACGTCGGTTCGCATTGCATCCGCCTGCCCACCACCGGCCATCCCCAGGCCAGCCTCATGCACCGCAAGTTCGCCAGCCTCGACCTCTGCCGCATCAGCTACGGCGGCAGCGTGCGGGTCACCTCGCCGGCGCTGGAAACCATCTACCACCTGCAGGTGCTGCTGCAGGGGCACTGCCTGTCCCGGGGCGGCGAGCGCGAGCACTACCTGGCGCCGGGGGAGCTGCTGCTGATCAACCCCGATGACCCGGTGGACCTGACCTACTCGGATGATTGCGAGAAGTTCATCCTCAAGCTGCCCCGTGACCTGCTGGAGTCCATCTGCGACGAGCAGCGCTGGCGCCGCCCGGACAGCGGCGTGCGCTTCCTGAAGCAGCACTACCGGGCGGAGGAGCTGGACGGCTTCGTCAACCTGCTTGCCCTGGTCTGCGAGGAGGCGGAAAGCGACGACGGCCTGCCGAGGGTGCAGGACCACTTCACCCAGATCGTCGCCAGCAAGATGCTCTCGCTGATGCAGACCAACGTCAGCCGCCAGCGCCTGTGCGCCCAGACCGCGTCCTTCGAGCGCATCCTCGAACACATCGACCAGCACCTGAAGCAGGACATCGACATCGCCTCCCTGGCCCGGCAGGCCAGCATGAGCCCCCGCACGCTCTATGGCCTGTTCGAGCGCCACCTGGGCGTCACGCCCTTCAACTACATCCGCCAGAAGAAGCTGGAGCGCATTCGCGCCAGCCTGGCCGACCCCAGTTGCGCCGTGCGCAGCGTCACCGAGCTGGCGCTGGACTACGGGTTCCTCCACCTGGGGCGCTTTGCCGAGACCTACAGGGCGCTGTTCGGCGAACTGCCTTCGGACACCCTCAAGCGCCGCACGCGCTGACCGGGACCCCGCCGCGACGCCCGGAATGCGTCGCGGCGGGGTTCTGCCTGCACGCCTTCCGCGCACCTCGCCAGTGGCTGGGGCTGGCCGCATCACGCCGTACGCCGGCCCCTGCAGGAAACGGATAGCGGTCTGCAGGAAGCGGATAGAGCGCCCCCCACCCGATCCCTAACCTGACCTGGCCTGAACCCTAACAATGGAGGCCCCGGCCATGTCCCTGGGATTCGATTTCCTTGATGCCCTGCTTGAAGAAGACGAGGCGAGGGGCGTCTACCGCTGCAAGCGGGAGATGTTCACCGATCCGCGCCTGTTCGAACTGGAGATGAAGCACATCTTCGAAGGCAACTGGATCTACCTGGCCCACGAGAGCCAGATCCCCAACGTCAACGACTACCTGACCCTCACCATGGGGCGACAGCCGGTCTTCATCACACGCAACAAGGACGGCCAACTCAACGCCTTCCTCAACGCCTGCAGCCACCGGGGCGCCATGCTCTGCCGGCACAAGCGCGGCAACCGCTCCAGCTACACCTGCCCGTTCCACGGCTGGACCTTCAACAACAGCGGCAAGCTGCTCAAGGTCAAGGACCCGGCCGAGGCGGGCTACCCGCAGGGCTTCAACTGCGAGGGTTCCCACGACCTGACCCGGGTCGCGCGCTTCGAGTCCTACCGTGGCTTCCTGTTCGGCAGCCTGAACCCCGACGTGAAGCCCCTGGTGGAGCACCTGGGCGAGTCGGCGAAGATCATCGACATGATCGTCGACCAGTCCCCCGAGGGCCTGGAAGTGCTGCGCGGCGCCAGCAGCTACCTCTACGAGGGCAACTGGAAACTGACCGCCGAGAACGGCGCCGACGGCTATCACGTCAGCTCCGTGCACTGGAACTACGCCGCCACCCAGAACCAGCGCAAGCAGCGCGAGGCCGGGGAACAGGTCAAGACCATGAGCGCCAGCGGCTGGGCCAAGAGCGGGGGCGGCTTCTACTCCTTCGAGCACGGCCACCTGCTGCTCTGGACCCGCTGGGCCAACCCCGAGGACCGCCCGCTGTACGAGCGCCGCGATGCGCTGGCCCGCGACTTCGGCCAGGCCCGCGCCGACTGGATGATCCAGAACTCGCGCAACCTCTGCCTGTACCCGAACGTCTACCTGATGGACCAGTTCAGCTCGCAGATCCGCATCGCCCGGCCCATCTCGGTGAACCAGACCGAAATCACCATCTACTGCATCGCTCCCAAGGGCGAGAGCGCCGAGGCGCGCGCCCGACGCATCCGCCAGTACGAGGACTTCTTCAACGTCAGCGGCATGGCCACGCCCGACGACCTGGAGGAGTTCCGCTCCTGCCAGCAGGGTTACGGCGCCGGCCGGGGCTGGAACGACATGTCCCGGGGGGCCGCCCACTGGGTGACGGGGGCGGACGAGGCGGCCCGGGAGATCGACCTGAGGCCGGAACTGTCCGGCGTGCGCACCGAGGACGAGGGCCTGTTCGTCCTGCAGCACCGCTACTGGCAGCAGGCCCTGCGCAAGGCCCTGGAGACGGAGCAGCAGATGATTGCCGTGGAGAACCTGCAATGAGCGCCCTCTATGCGACCGTTCGCGACTTCCTCTACCGGGAGGCCCGCTACCTGGACGACAAGGAGTGGGATAACTGGCTGGAGCTGTATGCCGCCGACGCCACCTTCTGGATGCCGTCCTGGGACGATGACGATGCGTTGACCACCGACCCGCAGGCCGAGATCTCGCTGATCTGGTACGGCAACCGCGGCGGCCTGGAGGACCGCGTGTTCCGCATCCGCACCGAGCGCTCCAGCGCCACCACGCCGGACACCCGGACCTCCCACAACATCAGCAACATCGAGATCCTCGACGCGGCCGACGACCAGTGCCGGGTGCGCTTCAACTGGCACACCCTGAGCGTTCGCTACAAGACCGTGGACAGCTACTTCGGCACCAGCTTCTACACGCTGGACCTGCGTGCCGGGCAGCCGCTGATCAAGGCGAAGAAGGTGGTCCTGAAGAACGACTACGTGCGCCAGGTCATCGACATCTACCACATCTGAACCCACGGCCAGCGGAGACCTCCCATGACCCACCGGATCGCACTGACCTTCGAAGACGGCGTCACCCGCTTCATCGACGCCGCGCCCAGCGAAACCGTGGCCGATGCCGCCTACCGCCAGGGCATCAACATTCCCCTGGATTGCCGCGACGGTGCCTGCGGCACCTGCAAGTGCTTCGCCGAAGCCGGCCGCTACGACCTGGGGCAGGACTACATCGAGGACGCCCTGAGCGAAGACGAGGCGGCCCAGGGCTACGTGCTCACCTGCCAGATGCGCGCCCGGAGCGATTGCGTGGTACGCGTACCGGCTGCCTCCCAGCTCTGCAAGACCCAGCAGGCCACCTACGAGGCGGCCATCAGCGACATCCGCCAGCTCTCCGACAGCACCATCGCGCTGTCCATCAAGGGCGAGTCGCTGGCGCAGCTGGCCTTCCTGCCAGGGCAGTACGTCAACCTCCAGGTGCCGGGCAGCGACCAGACCCGTGCCTACTCCTTCAGCTCCCTGCAGAAGGACGGGGAGGTCAGCTTCCTCATCCGCAACGTCCCGGGCGGGCTGATGAGCCGCTTCCTCACCGGCCTGGCCAAGGCCGGCGACAGCCTGCGGCTGGCCGGCCCGCTGGGCAGCTTCTACCTGCGCGACATCCGCCGCCCCTTGCTGCTGCTGGCCGGCGGCACCGGGCTCGCGCCCTTCACCGCGATGCTGGAGAAGATCGCCGCCGAGGGCAGCGCCTACCCGCTGCACCTGGTCTACGGCGTCACCCATGACCAGGACCTGGTGGAGCTGGACAAGCTGGAAGCCTTCGCCACGCGCATCCCCAGGTTCACCTTCAGCGCCTGCGTCGCCAGCCCCGACAGCGGCTACCCGCGCAAGGGCTACGTCACCCAGCACATCGAACCCGGGCACCTCAACGAGGGCGACGTGGACATCTACCTGTGCGGGCCGCCGCCGATGGTGGAGGCGGTCAGCCAGTACATCCGCGAGCAGGGCATCACCCCGGCGAACTTCTACTACGAGAAGTTCGCCGCCAGCGCGGCCTGATCCCACGGGATTCACGGCAGGCATGAGCGCTGCTGCGCGGTATCGCTCGTGAAGAGAACTCGCGCCTGCGAACGAACAGCCAACTGAAGGGGCATTGCCATGAAGCAGAGATTCCAGGACAAGGTCGCGCTGGTAACCGGCGCGGCACAGGGTATCGGCCGGCGTGTGGCCGAGCGCTTGGCCGAGGAGGGCGCCCGCGTCGTCGCGGTGGATCGCTCCGAGCTGGTCCACGAACTGCAGGGCGCACTGACCCTAACCGCCGACCTCGAGCGCTTCGAGGACTGCCACCGCGTGGCGGTCGCTGCCGTTGAGCGCTTCGGCCGTCTCGACATCCTCGTTAACAACGTCGGCGGCACCATCTGGGCCAAGCCCTACGAGCACTACCAGGCACAGGAGATCGAGGCAGAGGTGCGCCGCTCGCTGTTCCCCACCCTGTGGTGCTGCCATGCGGTGCTGCCGTACATGCTGGAGCAGGGGGCGGGGGCCATCGTCAACGTCTCCTCCATTGCCACCCGCGGCATCAACCGCGTCCCCTACGGCGCCGCCAAGGGCGGTGTCAATGCACTCACCGCGTGCCTGGCCTTCGAGACCGCCGGACGCGGCATTCGCGTCAACGCCACCGCCCCCGGCGGCACCGAGGCGCCGCCCCGGCGTATCCCGCGCAACAGCGCCGAGCAGAGCGAACAGGAGAAGGCCTGGTACCAGCAGATCGTCGACCAGACCCTCGAAAGCAGCCTGATGAGGCGCTACGGCACCCTCGACGAGCAGGTCGGGGCGATCCTGTTCCTGGCCTCCGACGAGGCCTCCTACATCACCGGCACCACCCTGCCGGTGGGCGGAGGTGACCTGGGCTGAGCAGCCCCAGCCTGAACAACCCGGCCGGGTGACGCCCTGCGCCTGGCCGCGCAGTCCCTGCACGATAAAAACAACAAGAGACCCTTGCCATGCGAAACATCGACGTTCACTCCGTGATCGACCACGCGCGCTTCAGCCCCTTCCACTGGAGGGTGATGAGCTGGTGCGCGCTGCTGCTGATCTTCGACGGCTACGACCTGTTCATCTACGGCGTGGTCCTGCCGGTGCTCATGAAGGAATGGAACCTGACGCCGCTGGAGGCCGGCGCCCTTGGCAGCTACGCCCTGTTCGGCATGATGTTCGGCGCTCTGGTGTTCGGCTCCCTGGCCGACCGGATCGGCCGCAAGAAGGGCATCGCCCTCTGCTTCGTGCTGTTCTCCAGCTTCACTGTGCTCAATGGCCTGGCCGATACGCCCACCGAATTCGGCCTGTGCCGTTTCGTTGCCGGCCTCGGCATCGGCGGCCTGATGCCCAACGTGGTGGCGCTGATGAACGAGTACGCCCCCAAGCGCCTGCGCAGCACCCTGGTGGCGGTGATGTTCAGCGGCTACTCCCTGGGGGGCATGCTCTCGGCCGGTGTCGGCATCTACATGCTGCCGCGCTTCGGCTGGGAGGCGATGTTCTTCGCAGCACTGCTGCCCCTGTTGCTGTTGCCGCTGATCCTCTGGTACCTGCCGGAATCCGTCGGCTTCCTCCTGCGCCAGGGGCGGGTCGACAAGGCCCGCGCCATCCTCCAGCGCATCGACCCCCAGGCCGGCATCGGTGAGCACGACACCCTGGTGCTCAACGACGAGAAGGCCCAGGGCACCCCGGTGCTGGAGCTGTTCCGCGAGGGACGTGGCCTGCGCACCTTGATGATCTGGGTGGCGTTCTTCTGCTGCCTGCTGATGGTCTACGCCCTCAGCTCCTGGCTGCCGAAGCTGATGGCCAACGCCGGCTACAGTCTGGGCTCAAGCCTGTCCTTCCTGCTGGCCCTGAACTTCGGCGGCATGTTCGGCGCCATTGCCGGCGGCTGGCTGGGGGATCGCTACAACCTGCCCAAGGTGGTGGTGGCCTTCTTTGTGGTGGCGGCGCTGTCCATCAGCCTGTTGGGCTTCAAGAGCCCGACCCCGGTGCTCTACCTGCTGATCGGCATCGCCGGGGCTACCACCATCGGCACCCAGATCCTGTTGTATGCGACGGCGGCCCAGTTCTACGGCCTGGCGTTCCGCTCCACGGGGCTCGGCTGGGCCTCGGGCATCGGCCGCAACGGCGCCATCGTCGGGCCGCTGCTGGGTGGGGCGCTGTTGGGCATCAACCTGCCGCTGCCATTGAACTTCATGGCGTTCGCCATTCCCGGTGCCATTGCCGCACTGGCCATGTGCTTCGTCCAGCCGCGCCAGCCCAAGGCGGCGCCCCTGGCACCGGCAGCCTGACGCGCCCGGTCGATCGGCAACGGAAGCGGAGGCACCATGTCCAGCCTGTTCAAGGATTGCTCCCTGTCCGCCGTGGTGGCGGGCTTCATCGCCACCCTGATCTCCTACGCAGGCCCGCTGGTGATCGTGTTCCAGGCGGCGGAAAGCGGCGGCCTACCGGCAGAGCTGCTGTCCTCCTGGGTATGGGCCATCTCCATCGGCAGCGGGGTGCTGGGCATCGTGCTCAGCCTGCGCTACCGGGTGCCGGTGATCATCGCCTGGTCGGCGCCGGGCTCGGCACTGCTGGTGACCATGCTGCCCGGCGTGGGCGCCGCCGAGGCGGTGGGGGCCTATGTGATGGCCAATGCGCTGATCCTGGCGGTGGGCCTCTCCGGCGCCTTCGACCGCATCGTCGGCAAGCTGCCGGCGGCCATTTCGGCAGCCATGCTGGCAGGCATCCTGTTCAGCTTCGGCACCCGCCTGTTCACCGCGCTGGACGACCAGCCGGCGATGGTCATGGCGATGTTCATCACCTACCTGGTGGTCCGTCGCCTGTCGCCGCGCTACGCGGTGATGGCCGTGCTGCTGGTGGGCTGCCTCTTCGCCGCCGGCAGCGGCCAGCTGCAGGCCTCGGCCCTGGTGATCGGCTTCGCCACCCCGGAGTGGGTGACGCCGGCCTTCAGCTGGCACGGCCTGTTCAACATCGCGCTGCCCCTGGTGATGGTGGCCCTGACCGGGCAGTTCGTGCCTGGCGTGGCGGTGCTGCGCAACGCCGGCTACCCCACCCCGGCCAGCCCGCTCATCACCGCCAGTGGCCTGGGCAGCCTGCTGCTGGCGCCGTTCGGTTGCCACGGGCTGACCCTGGCAGCGATCACCGCCGCCATCTGCACCAGCCACGAGGCCCATGAAGACCCGGCACGGCGCTACGTGTCCGGTGTGGTTGGCGGGGTGTTCTACCTGCTGCTGGGCGTCTTCGGTGCCACCCTGGTGTCGGTCTTCAGCGCCTTGCCCAAGGAGCTGATCGCGGCCCTGGCGGGCCTGGCGCTGTTCGGTGCCATCGCCACGTCCCTGGCGGGCTCCATGGCAGTGCCGGAGGACCGCGAGGCGGCGCTGATCACCTTCCTGGTGACGGCTTCGGGCATGTCCTTCCTGGGGCTGTCGGCGGCATTCTGGGGGCTGATCTTCGGCATCGTCGCCCACCTGCTGCTGACGGCCCGCCGAGGCTCCCGAACGGCGCGGGATGCGATTCCCGAGCCCAACCCCTGATCCACCCGACACGGATGCCGCCGTGTCGCCCAACGTCCCTTGCCTGCGTTGCGCCCCCGGAAACGGGGTGCGCCGTGGCGTCCTGTCCAATAACAACAAGAGCGACGACATGAATCATCCATCGAGCACGCTGTACGTTCTGCTGGCCGCCGGTCTGGGTGCCAGCCTGGCCCAAGCGGAACCGGGATTCCTTGAGGATTCCAGCGCTACCCTGCAGGCCCGGACCTATTACTTCAGCCGTGATTTCTCCGGTATCCGGGGGCCGGAACAGTCCAAGGCGGAGGAGTGGGCCCAAGGCTTCATCCTTGCCTTCAGGTCCGGCTTCACGCCGGGGCTGGTCGGCTTCGGCCTGGATGCTGTCGGTACCCTCGGCATCAAGCTCGACAGCAGCCCCAGCCGGGTCAATACCGGCCTGCTGCCGGTGCACGAGGATGGTCGCGCTGCAGATGACTACAGCCGTCTGGGCGTGGCAGCGAAGATGCGCCTGTCCAGAACCGAGCTGAAGGTGGGTGAGTTGCAACCCAACCTGCCGGTGCTGGTATTCAGCGACATCCGCCTGCTGCCGCCCAGCTACCAGGGTGCGAGCCTGACCTCGACCGAGATCGACGGCCTCACCCTGCAAGGCGGCCGCCTGACCGGCACCCACCTGCGTAACGAGGCCGGCGACGACAAGTTGCAGGCGATGTTGGGCCACAAGCCCCAGCGGCAGGCCCGCAGCGACGCGTTCAACTATGCCGGCGCCGACTATGCCTTCAATGGCAAGCAGACCACCGCCAGCCTCTGGTACGCCCAGTTGGAAGACCTCTACCGGCAGCATTTCCTGGGGCTGAAGCACAGCGAGCCCATGGGCGACTGGGTGTTGGGGGCGAACCTCGGTTACTTCGGCGCCACCGAGGACGGTAAGCGGCTGATCGGTGCGCTCGACAACCGGGCATTCTTCTCGCTGCTTTCGGCCAGGCAGGGTGGGCACACCCTCTATGTCGGCTACCAGGCGATGTACGGCGACAGCCCGTTTCCGCGCGTGTTTGCCAACGTCAGCCCGCTGGGCAACGAGGTGCCCACCTACGAGTTCGCCTACACCGATGAGCGTTCGTGGCAATTGCGCTACGACTACGATTTCGCTGCCCTGGGCGTCCCCGGCCTGGTGGCCAGCGCCCGCTATATCAGCGGTCGCAACGTCGATACGGGGCAGGGCTACGAGGGCAAGGACCGGGAGCGGGACCTGGACCTGGGCTACGTCGTGCAGGGCGGGGTGCTCAAGGGACTGGGCGTGCGGGTGCGCAATGTGATGGCGCGTTCCAACTACCGCACCGACATCGACGAGAACCGGTTGGTGCTTTCCTACACCTGGACGCTGTTCTGATCATCTCAGCCCTCGGGCGGCTGCCAGCCGCCGCCGAGGGCCTTGTAGAGGCTGACGCTGGCCTGCAGTTGCGCGAGGCGCACCTGAATGGCGGCGTCTTCGGCCTGGAACAGGCTGCGTTGGGTCTCCAGCACCGTCAGCCAGGTCTCCGCTCCTGCCCGGTAGCGGCGTTCGGCCAGTTCGAACGCCTGCCGGGCGCGGTCGCGCTCTTCGGCTTGCCAGCGTTGCTGGTGGGCGCTGCCCTCCAGGGCCAGCAGGGCGCGTTCGACGTCGGCGAAGGCGTTGACGATGGCGCCCCGGTAGGTGGCCAGCAGCTCCGCCTGGCGCGCCTGGCGTTGCTGGTGCACGGCGTCCAGGCGACCGGCGTTGAAGATCGGCGCGCTGAGGGCCACGCCCAGGTTGGTGTAGGGGTTGCGCAGCAGGTCGGGGAACTGGTCGGCACCGCTGCCGAGGGCGGCGGTGAGGCTGAGGCTCGGCAGCAGGGCGGCGCGGGCCACGGTGATATCGGCCTCGGCGGCGGCCAGGCGGGCTTCGGCGGCGGCGATGTCGGGGCGCCGGGCCAGCAGCGCGCTGGGCAGGCCGGGGTCGAGGGTTGGGTTGGCGAGGCGTTCGAAGCCCTGGTCGCTGACCTGCAACTGCTGCACGGGCTGGCCGAGCAGGGCGGCGAGGGCGACCCGGGCCTCCTGCTGCTGTTGCCGGAGGCGTGCGTGCTCGCGTTCGCGGGCGGCCAGCAGGCCCTGCTGTTGGGCCAGCTCCACGGTGCCGGCAGCACCGGCGGCATGCCGGGTCTGCACCAGCGCCAGGACCTGGCGGGCGTTGTCGCGGTTCTGCCGGGCGATCCGCTGCTGCTCCGCCAGGGCCTGGAGCGTGAGGTAGGCGCTGGCCACGGCGCTTTCCAGGGTCAGCTCCAGGGCGGCCTGGTCGAAGCGGCTGGCGGCGTAGCCCTGTTCGGCG
>Ga0247725_1001790_pt1 | contig 10192 bp, 9 predicted proteins | sample OKSTACKMCFT3sol_FD_183021 | JGI IMG/M metagenome (GOLD analysis project Ga0247725, IMG submission 183021) | Subsurface sediment microbial communities from gas well in Oklahoma, United States - OK STACK MC-FT3-sol | ecosystem: Environmental > Terrestrial > Deep subsurface > Rock core/Sediment... | reverse complement strand
CGTCACCCACGACCAGGAAGAAGCCATGGAGGTGGCCGACCGCATCGTGGTGATGAACAAGGGCAGCATCGAGCAGATCGGCTCGCCGGCCGAGGTCTACGAGCAGCCGGCCAGCGACTTCGTCTACCACTTCCTCGGCGACTCCAACCGCCTGCACCTGGGCGACGACCAGCACCTGCTGTTCCGCCCGCACGAGGTGTCGCTGTCGCGCCTGGCCATCGACGAGCACCGCGCGGCGCAGGTGCGCGACATCCGCCCGCTCGGTGCCATCACCCGGGTGACGCTCAAGGTCGAGGGCCAGGACGAGCTGATCGAAGCCGAGGTGGTCAAGGACCACGACAGCCTGAGCGGGCTGACCCGTGGCGAGACGCTCTATTTCAGGCCCAAGGTCTGGCAGCGCCAGCCTGCCTTCTGAGGCCGGTAGCACAGGCGGAGCCGCGACGGCTCCGCGACGCCAGAATTGCGATGCAAATCACTCTTTTGGCTCATCCTTTGCTATGACAAGCGCAGTAGGCTGTTGCCACTGCGCTGACAGCCAGCAGGCTCACGCTGACAAGAATAATAAGGAGCGACCGGGGATGAATCGTAGTCCTTTGATTCGACTGTACTTTTCCATCGTGTTTGGGGTTCTGGCGAGTTTCTCCGCCGTCGCCCAGGCCGCCGCCATGACGGCCGCCGAACAGGTCCAGGTCTATGCCAGCCGAGCCACCAGCAGCCTGCTGCTGCTGCGCGGCGAAGGCTTCCAGGAAGAGCACCAGCAGCGCCTGGACAAGGATATCGCCGATCTGGAGAGCGCCGCCCAGAATGCCATGAGCGCCAGCTCGGAAATTCCCGGATTGACCACCAAGCTTGTTACCCAGTTACGCCTAGGTGTTTCCTTTGGCCCCAACGAGGACAACATGCCCTGGGAATATCCCCAGGACCTGGCCAAGGCCCTGCGCGAACTGCTGACCGTAGCTCGCTCTGCCCCTGACGCCGATCCGGCCGGCGAGCTGCCGGCGAAGATCGAGTACCTCGGCGTGCAGTACCTGAGCCGCTCCTACATCGGCACCTTCGAGATCGCCCGCGAGCAACCCGACAACTACATCGGCCAGGACGAGCGCCAGCTGGTGCCGCAGATCGACGAGGAGCTGGCCAAGCTGGATGCCAAGGCCAACGGCGCCGTGGCCAAGCTGAAGACCCGCTGGAAATTCCTGCGCGCCGCGCTGCAGGACATGAACAGCGGCAGCAACGCCCTGGCCAGCGCCTCCGGCCGCGCCTTCGCGCCGACCACCGTGGATCGCCACACCCGCACCCTGACCGACCAGTGGATGGCCCTCGGCCAGGTGGCCGGCTCGCCGTAAGCCACGCCAGAACCACCCAGAAGCCGGGCCCTGCCCGGCTTTTTTCTGTCCGCCCTCAGGCCGGCGCGCCGCGATACTCGCGCGCCGCCTGCAGCAGCCAGTCGCGGAAGGCACGCAGGGCGGCGGACTCGGCCTTGCGCTCGGGAATCATCAGGTAATAGGCCCTGTCGCTGCTGTGCAGCGCCGCCGGGTGCGCCGGCACCAGGCGGCCGTCGGCCAGCTCGTGCTGAATCAGGAAGGGCGGGATCAGCGCCACGCCCATGCCGTGGGCGGCGGCCTGGGCCAGCATGGAGAACAGTTCGTAGCGCGGCCCGCCGAGGTCGTGCGGCACGCTCAGGCCCTGGGCGGCGAACCACTGGCGCCAGGCGTAGGGCCGGGTGCTCTGCTGCAGCAGCGGCAGTTCGGCCAGCTCGGCGGCGCCCAGCGCCATGCGCCCGGCCAGCAGCTCGGGGCTGCACACCGGCAGCGGCTCCTCGGGCATCAGGTAGTGCGCCTCGGTGCCAGACCATTCGCCATCGCCGAAGTAGATGGCGGCATCGAAGCTGGTGTCGGCGAACAGGAAGGGCCGGGTGCGGTTGGTCAGGTGCACCGTCACTTCCGGGTGCAGCTGCTGGAAGGCCTTGAGCCGGGGCACCAGCCACTGGGTGGCGAAAGTCGGCACCACCGCCAGCTCGATCGCCACCGCGCCCTGGCGGCCCATGGCGGCCAGGGTGTCGCGCTCCACCGCATCCAGCTGCGCCGCCACCTTGCGGCTGTAGGCCAGGCCGGCCTCGGTCAGCTTGACGCCGCGGCGCGAGCGGCGGAACAGCTCGATGCCGAGGAACTCCTCCAGCCCGGCGATCTGCCGGCACACCGCGCTCTGGGTCAGCGCCAGTTCGTCGGCGGCGCGGGTGAAACTCTGGTGGCGCGCGGCCGACTCGAAGGCCACCAGGGCCGCGGTGCTGGGGATCTTGCGACGCATCTATGCCATGACCTCACTCAGCAGGAATGAAAATGCCCTCCCAGGCTATCTCGGAGTGAGTTATTCGCACAACAGCGTGCGAAATCCTCGTTTGCCCCAGCGCGCCAGCGGGCCTAGTCTCTGTCCATCGCCCGGCCCGCGCCGGGCCGCCCTGCCACCGTTTCGAGGATCAATCATGGCCACCAAGGCAAGCTTCAACTGGATCGACCCGCTGCTGCTGGACCAGCAGCTGACCGAGGAAGAGCGCATGGTGCGCGACAGCGCCCAGCAGTTCGCCGCCGACAAGCTGGCCCCGCGCGTGCTGGAGGCCTTCCGCCACGAGCAGACCGATCCGAAGATCTTCCGCGAGATGGGCGAGACCGGCCTGCTCGGCGCCACCATCCCGGAAACCTACGGCGGCAGCGGCCTGAACTACGTGTGCTACGGCCTGATCGCCCGCGAAGTGGAGCGCGTCGACTCCGGCTACCGCTCGATGATGAGCGTGCAGTCGTCGCTGGTGATGGTGCCGATACACGAATTCGGCAACGAGGCGACCAAGCAGAAGTACCTGCCCAAGCTGGCCAGCGGCGAATACATCGGCTGCTTCGGCCTGACCGAGCCGAACCACGGCTCCGACCCGGGCAGCATGGTCACCCGCGCCAAGAAGGTCGAGGGCGGCTACCGCCTGACCGGTAGCAAGATGTGGATCACCAACAGCCCGATCGCCGACGTGTTCGTGGTCTGGGCCAAGGACGACGCCGGCGAGATCCGCGGCTTCGTCCTGGAGAAGGGCTGGCAGGGCCTGTCCGCCCCGGCGATCCACGGCAAGGTCGGCCTGCGCGCCTCGATCACCGGCGAGATCGTCATGGACAACGTGTTCTGCCCCGAGGAGAACGCCTTCCCCGAGGTGCGCGGCCTGAAGGGTCCGTTCACCTGCCTCAACTCCGCCCGCTACGGCATCAGCTGGGGCGCCCTGGGCGCCGCCGAGTTCTGCTGGCACACCGCGCGCCAGTATGTGCTGGACCGCCAGCAGTTCGGCCGCCCGCTGGCCGCCAACCAGCTGATCCAGAAGAAGCTGGCCGATATGCAGACCGAGATCACCCTGGCCCTGCAGGGCTGCCTGCGCCTGGGCCGGATGAAGGACGAGGGCACCGCGGCGGTGGAGATCACCTCGATCATGAAGCGCAACAGCTGCGGCAAGGCGCTGGACATCGCCCGCCTGGCCCGCGACATGCTGGGCGGCAACGGCATCAGCGACGAGTTCGGCGTGGCCCGCCACCTGGTCAACCTCGAAGTGGTCAACACCTACGAGGGCACCCATGACGTCCACGCGCTGATCCTCGGCCGCGCCCAGACCGGCATCCAGGCGTTCTTCTAAACGCTGCGCAGGCGCTCTTTCCCCTCTCCCACCGGGAGAGGGAACTTGTCCATGAGGTTCCCATGTCCGGTGCACTTTCCCATATCCGCGTTCTCGACCTGTCCCGCGTGCTGGCCGGCCCCTGGGCCGGGCAGATCCTCGCCGACCTCGGCGCCGAGGTGATCAAGGTCGAGCGGCCGGGCACGGGCGACGACACCCGCCACTGGGGCCCGCCCTACATCAAGGACGCCGAAGGCAACGACAGCCGCGAGGCGGCCTACTTCCAGTGCGCCAATCGCAACAAGCAGTCGCTGACCCTGGACTTCACCCAGGCCGAGGGCCAGCGCCTGGTGCGCGAGCTGGCGGCGCAGTGCGACGTGCTGCTGGAGAACTTCAAGGTCGGCGGCCTGGCGGCCTACGGCCTCGACTACGAAACGCTGAAAGCGGTCAACCCGCGACTGATCTACTGCTCCATCACCGGCTTCGGGCAGAACGGGCCCTATGCCAAGCGGGCAGGCTACGACTTCATGATCCAGGGCCTCGGCGGGCTGATGAGCCTGACCGGCAAGCCCGATGGCGAGGAAGGCGCCGGCCCCATGAAGGTCGGCGTCGCCCTCACCGACATCCTCACCGGGCTGTACGCCACGGTCGGCGTGCTGGCCGCGCTGAACGCCCGCGAACAGACCGGGCAGGGCCAGTACATCGACGTCGCCCTGCTCGACGTGCAGGTGGCCTGCCTGGCCAATCAGGCGATGAACTACCTGGCCACCGGCGCCGCGCCCAGGCGCCTGGGCAACGCCCATCCGAACATCGTGCCCTACCAGGACTTCCCCAGCGCCGACGGCGACTTCATCCTCGCCGTGGGCAACGACGGGCAGTTCCGCAAGTTTTGCGAGGTCGCCGGCCTTACGGCTTTGGCCGACGACCCGCGCTTTTCCAGCAACAAGGCACGGGTCGCCCACCGCGCCGAGCTGATCCCACTGCTGCGCCAGGCCACGGTGTTCAGAACCACCGCCGAGTGGGTCACGCTGCTCGAGGAGGCCGGCGTGCCCTGCGGGCCGATCAACGACCTGGCCCAGGTGTTCGCCGACCCGCAGGTGCAGGCCCGCGGCCTGCGCCTGGACCTGGCCAACGGCCTGGGCAGCACCACGCCCCAGGTGGCCAGCCCGCTGCGCCTGTCCGCCACCCCGGTGGACTACCGCCTGGCACCGCCGCTGCTGGGCGAGCATTCGGACGCCATCCTGCAGCGCCTGCTCGGCCTCGACGCCGCGCAGATCGCCAGCCTGCGCGCCGCCGGCGTGGTCTGAGGCGAGCGCCGCCGCTGCCCGCGATACCGGCCAGGCTTGCGCGCGGCGCGCCGGCCGGGTAGCTTGAGACCATCCTTCAGGAGTCAGCATGTCCCGTTCCCCGTCCCAGCAGCCCACCGTCTCCCGCAGCGCTCCGCGCCTCGCGGTGCGCGCGGCTGCCGGCGACTATTGCTATGGGTACTGGTTTAGCCACGGGCGCGCCTGATTACCCCCACAGGCGCCCCAACTTCCGGGTCGCCACCAGACAGTTCGCAGAACCCCCGGTCGGCCACCCGACCGGGGGTTTTGTTTTTTCACGAGGAGCACAGCATGAACCCGTATTACCGCACTTCCCACTGGCGATTTACCCGCTTCCTGCAGCAGCACCCAGAACGCTCCCGAACACATCGCTAGGGCCGTGGCGGCAACGCCGCCCGGCCGAGGAAAGACAAGCCATGAACGCACCGCTCCCCCTCGCTTCGCTCCCCGCTTCCGCTCGCCACGCCGAGCCCCTGCCCAGCCCGGCGCAACTGCGCCAGCAATGGCCACTCAGCCCCCGCCTCGCCCGGCGCGTGCAGCAGCAGCGCCAGCACATCCGCGCCTGCCTCGACGGCGGCGATCCGCGCCTGCTGGTGGTGATCGGCCCCTGCTCGCTGCACGACCCCGAGTCCGCCCTCGACTACGGCAGGCGCCTGGCCGCGCTGCAGGCCGAAGTCGGCGACCAGCTGCTGCTGGTGATGCGCGCCTACGTCGAGAAGCCGCGCACCACGGTGGGCTGGAAGGGCCTGCTGTACGACCCGCACCTGGACGGCAGCGGCAACCTGGCGGCGGGCCTGGCGCTGTCGCGCGGCCTGCTGCTGCAACTGCTCGAACTCGGCCTGCCGCTGGCCAGCGAACTGCTGCAGCCGCTGGCGGCCGGCTACCTCGACGACCTGCTGGGCTGGGCGGCGATCGGCGCGCGCACCAGCGAGTCGCAGGTCCACCGCGAGCTGGTCAGCGGCCTGGACCTGCCGGTGGGCTTCAAGAACGGCACCGACGGCAGCCTGGCCATCGCCTGCGACGCCATGCAGGCGGCGGCGCGCGCCCATCGCCACTTCGGCATGGACGAGCAGGGCCGCCCGGCGCTGCTGCAGACCCGCGGCAACCCGCACAGCCACCTGGTGCTGCGCGGCGGCAACGGCGGGCCGAACTACCGGAGCGATGCCGTGGCCGCGGCCCGCGCCACCCTGCAGCGGCGCGGCCTGGACGCGCGGATCATGGTCGACTGCAGCCACGCCAACAGCGGCAAGGACCCGGCCCGCCAGCCCCGGGTGCTGGAGGCGGTGCTCGACCAGCGCCTGGCCGGCGACCTCAGCCTGCGTGCCGTGATGCTGGAAAGCCACCTGCAGGACGGCTGCCAGCCGCTGCAGCAACCGCTGCGCTACGGCCAGTCGATCACCGACGCCTGCCTGGGCTGGGAAGCCAGCGCGGCGCTGCTGCGCCACGCCGCCGAACGCCTGCGCCAGGGCCGCTGAGGGGGTGCCGGGGCGCCCGCCCCGGCCATCAGCCAGCGGGCATCACCCTGATTCACCCGGCTGATAACACTTCCAGGCGATATTAAGCGGCCGCCCCCCGGGACTACTCTGACCTGCGCACCCCTGAGGTCGAGGAGCCTTGCCGATGTCCAACAACAATAATGGCTATCCCTCCAGTCTTTCCGCCTGGACCACCGTGACCATCCTGATGGTCGCCTACGTGCTGTCGTTCATCGATCGGCAGATTCTCAACCTGCTGGTGGGGCCGATCCGCCGCGACCTGGTCATCAGCGACACGCAGATGAGCCTGCTGATGGGGCTGTCCTTCGCCCTGTTCTACACGGTATGCGGCATTCCCCTCGGGCGCCTGGCCGACACCCGCAGCCGGCGCGGCCTGATCGCCCTCGGCGTGCTGTTCTGGAGCGCGGCCACCGCCGCCTGCGGCATGGCCAAGCTGTACTGGCAGTTCCTCATCTGCCGGGTCGGCGTCGGCGTCGGCGAGGCGGCGCTGTCGCCGGCGGCCTATTCGCTGATCGCCGACAGCTTCCCGCAGCAGCGCCGCGCCACCGCCATGGCGGTGTATGGCATGGGCGTGTACCTGGGCTCGGGCATCGCCTTCCTGCTCGGCGGCCTGGTCATCCAGTTCGCCTCGGCCCAGGGCGACCTGCAGCTGCCGCTGCTGGGCGAGGTGCGGCCGTGGCAGCTGATCTTCCTCATCCTCGGCGGTGCCGGGGTGCTGTTCAGCCTGGTCATGCTGGCGGTGCGCGAGCCGGTCCGGCGCGGCGTGGGCGCCGGGGTGGCGGTGCCGCTGGCGGACGTCGGCCGCTACATCCGCAGCAACCGCCGCACCGTGCTGTGCCACAACCTGGGCTTCGCCGGGCTGTCGCTGGCCGGCTACGGCAGCGCCGCCTGGATCCCCACCTTCTTCATCCGCACCTACGGCTGGGATGCCGGCCAGGTCGGCATCGTCTACGGCGGCATCGTCGCCGTGTTCGGCTGCCTCGGCATCGTCTTCGGCGGACGCCTGGCGGACTGGCTGGCCAAGCGCGGGCGCGACGACGCCAACATGCGCGTCGGCCTCTACGCCGCCGTGGGCGCCCTGCCCCTCGTCGTGGCCTTCCCGCTGATGGGCGATGCCCTCTGGGCCTGCGTGCTGCTGGCGCCGGCGGTGTTCTTCCTGAGCATGCCGTTCGGCGTGGCGCCGGCGGCGATCCAGGAGATCATGCCCAACTCGATGCGCGGCCAGGCCTCGGCCATCTACCTGTTCGTCATCACCCTGATCGGCCTGGGCCTGGGCCTGGGCCCGACCGCCGTGGCCCTGGTGACCGACTTCGTGTTCGCCGACGACAACGCCCTGCGCTATTCCCTGCTGATCGTCACCGCCCTGGCGGTGTGCAGCTCCATCGTCCTGCTGTGGAAGGGCCTGCACCCCTACCGCGAGAGCCTGCAGCGCCTGCAGCAGTGGGCCATGAACCCGGCCTGAGGCGCATCCCGGCGCTTTCCCATCCGCGCAAACGACAAAGGCCACCCGCAGGTGGCCTTTGTTCTTTACCGCTCCGGAATCAGGCCGCCTGGGCCGGCTTCCAGTTGTTGCTGGTGACTTCCTCGGCCATCGACTCCATGGCCTGCTGGATGGCGCGCTTGCGGCGCTCCTCGGCACGGCGGGCGAAGTACCAGGCGAAGAAGGTGAAGATCGACACGGTCAGCAGGATCAGGCTGGCCACCGCGTTGATCTCCGGCTTCACGCCCAGGCGCACGGCGGAGAACACTTCCATCGGCAGGGTGGTCGAGCCCGGGCCGGAGACGAAGCTGGCCAGCACCAGGTCGTCCAGCGACAGGGCGAAGGACATCATGCCGCCGGCCGCCAGGGACGGCGCGATCATCGGGATGGTGATCAGGAAGAACACCTTCCACGGCCTGGCGCCGAGGTCCATGGCCGCTTCCTCGATCGACAGGTCCAGCTCGCGCAGGCGCGCCGACACCACCACCGCCACGTAGGCCGAGCAGAAGGTGGTGTGGGCGATCCAGATGGTCAGGATGCCGCGCTCGGCTGGCCAGCCGATCAGCTGGGCCATGGCCACGAACAGCAGCAGCAGCGACAGACCGGTGATCACTTCCGGCATCACCAGCGGTGCGGTGACCAGGCCACCGAACAGGGTGCGGCCCTTGAAGCGGGTCACCCGGGTCAGCACGAAGGCGGCCAGGGTGCCCAGCGCCACCGCGGCGACCGCCGTGTACAGGGCGATCTCCAGGGAGCGCATCACCGAACCCATCAGCTGGCTGTTGTCGAGCAGGCCGGCGTACCACTTGAGCGACCAGCCGCCCCACACCGTAACCAGCTTGGAGGCGTTGAAGGAGTAGATGACCATGATCAGCATGGGCAGGTAAATGAACAGCAGTCCGACCCACAGCATCACTGTGGAGAAGCTCCAGCGTTTCATGCGCGGCCCTCCATTTCCTTAGCCTGGTTACGGTTGAACAGGATGATCGGCACGATCAGGATCGCCAGCATCACCACCGCCAGGGCGGACGCCACCGGCCAGTCGCGGTTGTTGAAGAACTCCTGCCACAGCACCTTGCCGATCATCAGGGTCTCCGGACCGCCGAGCAGCTCGGGAATCACGAACTCGCCGACCACCGGGATGAACACCAGCATGGAGCCGGCGATGATGCCGTTCTTCGACAGCGGCACGGTGATCTTCCAGAAGTTGTTGAAGTTGCTCGAACCCAGGTCGGAAGCGGCTTCCAGCAGGCTGGGATCGTGCTTCACCAGGTTGGCGTAGAGCGGCAGGATCATGAACGGCAGGTACGAGTAGACGATGCCGATGTAGACCGCCAGGTTGGTGTTGAGGATCTGCAGCGGATCGTCGATCACCCCGATCATCTGCAGGAAGCCGTTGAGCAGGCCGTTGTTGCTGAGAATGCCCATCCAGGCGTAGACGCGGATCAGGATCGCGGTCCAGGTCGGCATCATGATCAGCAGCAGCAGTGCGGTCTGCGCTTCCTTGCTGGCACGGGCGATGGCGTAGGCCATCGGATAGCCGATCAGCAGGCACAGCAGGGTGCTGACGAAGGCCATCTTCAGCGAGCCGAGGTAGGCGGCCAGGTACAGCTCGTCTTCCAGGAGGAAGAAGTAGTTGCCCAGGTTGAGCACGATCTGCAGCTGGTTGTCGGCCCAGCTGTAGATGTCCGTGTAGGGCGGAATGGCCACGTCGGCTTCGGCGAAGCTGATCTTCAGGACGATGAAGAACGGCAGCAGGAAGAACAGGAACAGCCAGAAGAAGGGCACACCGATCACGGCATGCCGCCCGGTGGGCAGGTAGCGTTTCAGTTTGCCGATCTTCATGATTGCAGTACCACGCCGCTGTCGTCTTCCCAGTACACCACCACCGCGTCGTCCCAGGTCGGACGCTTGCCGCGGCGCTCGGCGTTGGCAATGAAGCACTGCACGATCTGCCCGGAAGTGAGCTTGACGTAGTACACCGAATGGCCGCCGAGGTAGGCGATGTCGTGCACGGTACCGTTGCACCAGTTGTAGTTCGGGTGCTCGTGATCGGCCGGCAGCTGCGTGGCCATCAGCAGCTTCTCCGGACGCAGGGCGTAGCTGACCGACTTGTTCTCGGCACGGGTACTGACGCCGTGGCCGATGTAGATCGGCTTGTCCAGCTGCGGGCAGCTGATGATGGCGTGGTCGGCCTCGTCGGTGGTGATCACCCCGTCGAACAGGTTGACGCTGCCGATGAACTCGCACA
>Ga0247725_1001789_pt1 | contig 10195 bp, 8 predicted proteins | sample OKSTACKMCFT3sol_FD_183021 | JGI IMG/M metagenome (GOLD analysis project Ga0247725, IMG submission 183021) | Subsurface sediment microbial communities from gas well in Oklahoma, United States - OK STACK MC-FT3-sol | ecosystem: Environmental > Terrestrial > Deep subsurface > Rock core/Sediment... | reverse complement strand
GGCGCTATGTGCGGCACCAAGAAAAAATGGAACGGCAAGAGCAGGCCGAATTGGCGCTGGACTAGACAAAGGGCCCCTTTTAGGGGCTTAACACAAAGCCACCTTCTTCAGAAGGTGGATTCTTTACCGGTTTTGGATCTGCCGCTCAGGTTGTGAAGGCTCTAACTCTGAAATCTCAACTCACAGCACCGGCTTTAAACGAGACTTGCGGGTCAGAGCCAAGGCTCTGACCCGGTATTAGATCTTCTTATACTTAATGCGGTGCGGTTGCATTGCATCGCTACCGTAAGTCGCTTTCATCCAGGTCTCGTAGTCTGAATAGTTACCTTCGAAGAAGTTCACTTTACCTTCATCGCGGTAATCCAGAATATGAGTAGCAATACGGTCAAGGAACCAACGGTCGTGCGAGATCACCATGGCACAGCCAGGGAAGTCGAGGATGGCGTTTTCCAGAGCACGTAAAGTCTCAACGTCCAAATCGTTAGTCGGTTCATCGAGTAACAGCATGTTGCCGCCGGCTTTTAACAGCGCAGCTAAATGCACACGGTTACGCTCACCACCGGACAATTCACCGATAAACTTCTGCTGATCGTTGCCTTTAAAGTTAAAGCGGCCGACATAAGCACGGCTTGGAATCTGGAAGTTACCAATCTGCAAAATGTCCTGACCGTTGGAGATTTCCTGCCACACAGTGTTTTTCGGATTCATGCTGTCACGGAACTGATCAACGCTGGCGATTTGTACTGTTTCGCCCACTTCGATGGTACCAGCGTCCGCTTGTTCCATACCGGTGATCATTTTAAACAGTGTCGATTTACCAGCACCGTTCGGGCCGATAATACCCACTATGGCACCTTTTGGAATGCTAAAGCTTAAATCGTCAATCAGCACGCGGTCGCCAAAGGTTTTACGCAGGTTTTTCACTTCCAGCACTTTGTCGCCTAAACGTGGTCCTGGCGGAATAAACAGCTCGTTGGTTTCGTTACGTTTCTGGAAGTCCTGGCTTTGCAGTTCTTCAAAACGCGCCATACGGGCTTTACTCTTGGCATGACGGCCTTTTGGATTGGTACGGACCCATTCCAATTCTTGCTTGATAGAGCGCTGACGAGCGTTTTCGCTGCGTTCTTCCTGCTCCAGACGGGCGTCTTTTTGCTCTAACCAGGACGAGTAGTTACCTTCCCACGGAATACCTTCACCGCGGTCCAGCTCTAAAATCCAGCCGGCAACGTTATCGAGGAAATAACGGTCGTGGGTAATAGCCACTACAGTGCCAGTGTAATCGTGCAGGAAACGTTCTAACCAGGCCACAGATTCAGCGTCCAAGTGGTTAGTAGGTTCGTCCAGCAGCAGCATGTCTGGTTTTTCTAACAGCAAACGACAAATCGCCACACGGCGGCGTTCACCACCAGATAAATGCTTAATCAGCGCATCCCACTGTGGCAGACGCAGCGCATCTGCAGCACGGTCGAGGATATTGTCGAGGTTGTGGCCTTCTTTGGCCTGAATAATTGCTTCCAGCTCGCCTTGTTCGCGGGCTAAAGCATCAAAATCCGCATTTTCTTCGGCATAAGCGGCGTAGACCTGATCCAAACGGGTTAAAGCGTTTTTTACATCAGCGACTGCTTCTTCCACCACTTCACGTACTGTTTTTTCCGGATCCAGTTCAGGTTCCTGTGGCAGATAACCAATATTGATCCCAGCTAAAGGACGGGCTTCACCGTCAAACTCTTTGTCCACGCCTGCCATAATACGCAGCAAGCTGGATTTACCTGAGCCGTTTAAACCCAAAACACCAATTTTTGCACCAGGGAAAAACGACAGCGAAATGTCTTTTAAAATAGTGCGTTTTGGCGGCACTACTTTCGACATGCGGTACATGCTGTAAATATACTGAGCCATAAGAGTCACTCATCTTGTTGGTTAGAATGCGGCAATTGTACGTTATTTTTAAAAAACAGGGGAACAGAGCGCAACAGGAAAGGGGATTTTAATTCGTCTTTAATCTGGTTTTCTGCTCTAATAGTAGCAATTAAACTAACAGTTCAGATAAAGGTGGTTGCCATGGGCGAATATTCACATGATCCGGTGTTTCAAAATTTTATTGCTGAAGCCAAAACCCATGGTGTGGTTTGGACTTTAGCCAACGGCGAAGACTTGCTGGTGGTGGAGTCTGTTGATTTTGAAGATACAGACGTGATGCCATTCTGGTCTAGTCAGGAAGCGGCTTTAGTGCACTGTTCAGAAGAATGGTCAGACTACAAACCAGAAGCTATTCCACTGGATGTATTCTGTGAAGGCTGGTTACAAGAAATGTATGACGATGGCGTACTGATTGGCACCAATTGGGATGAGTCTTTAAATGGCCCTGAAGTTGAGCCTCGCGAAATTTTAGAAGCTTTGGCTTTAGTGCAATAATTCTCAGGAATCGCCCTTGTAATTGGGGCCGAAAATAAAAAAAGCGGCGTAGGCCGCTTTTTTTATTGTTGAATCTATTGAATTGGTTAATAAAAAAGGCAACAGATTACTGTTGCCTTTTGGTGAGTTAATCGACAAACCCAGGGAGGTGATTTTGTCGATCTCCTGTACTACTTAGAACTTATAACTTGCCTGCACATAGCCTAAACGACCAATGTTGTCATAAATAGCTGAACCTGCACCAGTCGCAGTTGTGCTGCCTGGTAAACCACGGTCGAACAAGTTATCTATACCTAAACGTAAGGCAATACCGTTATCAAAGGCATAGCGTAATGAAGCGTCAGTGACTGCATAGCTGCCATAACGCATTTCGCTGCTTGGGTTAGGGTTAGCTTTGATTTGCGTTGGGTTATACAGCTCTACGCCATCAATGTAGCGAGTGCTCCATTTTGCAGTCCATGCCTCATAGGTGTAATCAACAGACAGATTTAACTGCAGGTTTTCATCACCTAACACACCAACATAGTTAGTGTTGTTTTCTGGCTCATCCTGGAATGGGTAGTCACGTGCTTCAATCAGTTTAGTACCTATTAAAGAAGTACCAAAACGACCACCTAAAGCATCAAAATCATAGCCAATTTCGAAGTCCACACCTGAGTTCAGACTACGGGAAATGTTTAATGCAAAACTCTTAATCAAAGTAATTTCTGAGGTCGCTGGATCACGGGTAATCAATCGACAGAACTGGTTATCTATACCTGTTGGTGAGTCGACACAACGGTCAATAATAGTCTGCTCGGCGATACTGCTGATGGTATCTTCGATATCAATTTCCCAGTAATCGACAGTGAAGCTTAAACCTTCAACCCACTGTGGCTGGTACACAATACCAGCTGTTACAGAACGAGACTCTTCAGGTCTCAGATCCGGGTTACCACCGGCCAGAGTTTCCAGAGTAGCAGAGTCATAACTTGAGTCGAAACTGGCTGGTACACCTAAAGCAGCACAGTTTGCAGCGCGGATAGCACGGCCTGCAGCATCTAACAAGTCCAGTTCAGACTTTTTACAGACGTCATCGACGTTAGCAAAGGACTGACTTTGACCTGCAAACAGCTCATCAATGTTTGGAGCACGGATAGCTGAAGATAAAGTGAAGCGGGCCCGCACTTCATCTGTGACTGTCCAGTCTAAACCTAGTTTCCAACTGGTTGCATCGCCAATAGTGGAGTAATCAGCAGCACGGACAGCAGTATCAAAGACTAAGTCCTGGATTAAGAACATATCAGACAATAAAGGTACTGATAATTCAGCATAAGCTTCTGTTACGTCGTACTTACCATCTGTTTCACCTAAAGCGTTAAAGAAGGTTGCGCCAGTAGCCGCAAAGTCATCTTCTTTTGTCACACTTTTCTCTTCGCGGTATTCAACACCACCAGCAAAACCTACCCAGCCAGCTGGTAATTCATAAATACTGGAGTTAGAGAAGTTAGCTGTAACTACAGATTGGTTGATTTCGGACGTACCGATAGAAGTGGTATTGATGTAGTCACGAGCTTCTTTACTCATGGCTTCACGACCCATAATATTGGCCGCCACACAACCGTCAGCACGTGCTGCTGCACTGCGACAAACGATATTGCCATTCGCATCGCGAATTGCATCTATAGCGTTGTAGTAGTTGGCAATAATAGTGTTTGCGCCGTTGATACGTTCGATGTCTGATTTGCCGTGTACAAAGGAGAAGTCACCTCTCCAGTTTTCACTGATCTCGCCTTCTAAACCCAGCACAAAACGAGTGGTTTCACGGGTGTTTTCTTCCAGACGACGACCACCATCGTTGTACATACGGTTGATACCTATAGTATCAATACCGCGGGCGTCCATCACAGCTGCTAACTCAGGAGAAACAAATGGGTTGTCTCTTGTGATGTAGTTGTCGGAGAAGAAACGGAAGAAAGGTTGGCCTATGTTTTCGCCTTCGCTTTTTACATACTTAGCGTCAAAGTAACCAGACCATGAATCAGTGAAATCATAGTTTGCTTTGACGTTGTAGTTGATACGGGAGAATTTAGGCTGAATCTCTGTGTACTGGCGTAAATTGAAATACTCACAGCCAGGACCACCACAGAACTGACCGTCGTCCATAGTGCCAGTGTAAATTTCACGGAATGAACTGTCAGGGTTAAAGGTACCCATGATGTCGCCCGTGTATGCATCCCAGGCTACGCCAGCATCATTAATGATGTAGTAACCAGCATTTGGTACCACGATACGGTCAGGAAAATCTTCGCTGTTCAGTTTATCTGCAGGGCGCGCCTGACCTTTCACTAACGCATAAGCTAAGCTTGCGTATGAAGTCGCAGTACGAGGATTATCCAGCGCGTTTAATGAGTCTTGTCCGTTGTATTCAACAGCAAATGCTGCGTTACCGCGGCCTTCATCAAAGTCTGCACCGTAAGAGAAACTGTATTTCTCGTTGTTGTACGGGTTTTTGTCGGCAAAGCCGCGAGTCGCGCTGACGTCTAAACCTGTTATATCTTTTTTCAGTTTAAAGTTCACTACACCTGTAACTGCGTCGGCACCATATACTGCAGAGGCACCACCTGTGATGATTTCAACAGATTCAATCCAGGCACTTGGAATAGTGTTGGTATCTACTGAGCTGGTACCTGGCGCACCTGCCACATGACGTTTACCGTCAACCAACACCAAGGTACGGTCAGTACCCATACCGCGTAAGTCGAGCGTACTTATACCAGCAGTACCTATAAAACGGCCTGAGTTAGCCAGCGTGTAAGTGGTGGCCAGTGATGGTAACTTGGTCAATACTTCACCAATGTTCATTGCGCCGGTTTCTACTAAGTCGGCACCTGAAATTACAGTCACTGGTGACGGAGCTATAGCTCCCTCACGCAAAATACGTGAACCTGTAACGTTGATCCTTTCTACTGACTTGGCTTCGGTTTCTGTGGACTGTTCTTGAGCAGAAGCTGAAAATGCAATAGAACCTACTGCACCTAAAGCTATTGCTAAACGCACTGCGTTTGCTATGTTGGTTTTCACATACATCCTGGAGTTTCCTTTTTTTAATTTATGCAACAATTACCTGCGTGGGTAATTTTGACTGGTTGATGGAACTTTTCTTTACTACTGCAAACTAATTTCATCCCCCAAGTGCATTCAACTAGACTACAACTATTTACAAATTGCAACATTTTTACGACCAAGTGTTGGTCCAGGGCCTTTGATATCCCGTAGTCATTAATTGACGCTAGCGCTAAAACTTATATAAAACAGCGGTTTGTTGTGTTTTTTTAAGGTTTTTCTTTAATTTTCAAATCTTTACAGTTGATGATATTTTTGGAATGTTCGTTAGGGAATGGTTAATAGCGGCTGGTTAAGGGGCAGGTGTTAAGGCTGTGTGATCTGCTTTAATGTCTGCCAGTATTTTTCAATTTTTTCTCAGGGGATATAATTAATATGAAATATGTGGTGTCTGCTTTACTGCTGGGTTGTTTCTCAGCTCCTTTATTGGCTAACAGTTGTGGTGAAATACTAAGTCATTCATTGCCACAACTGCGCAAAAAAGAAACTCTGGACCTGTGTGAAACTTATAAAGGTAAAACTTTATTGATCGTCAACACCGCCAGTAAATGTGGTTTTACGCCACAGTTTAAATCTCTGCAGTCTTTGTATGAGAAATACAAAGATCAGGGCTTAGTGGTACTGGGTTTCCCTTCAGATGACTTTATGCAAGAGCATGATGATGCTGAAAAAACTGCCGAAGTCTGTTACATCAACTACGGCGTAACCTTCCCAATGTTTGCGACCAGCGCAGTGCGTGGTGACGATGTTAATCCGGTATTCAAAGCTCTTATCGCTAAGACGGGTGAAAAACCATCCTGGAATTTCAATAAGTACCTGGTGAGTAAGGATGAGCAGCAGGTTAAGCATTTTGGTAGCAAGGTATCACCAGATGATGCAGCTTTTGTCGCAGAAGTTGAGACTTTGCTGAAAACTAATTAAGTATTGGTTTTTGCCACTAAGAAGCCAGCTGATGCTGGCTTTTTTTATTGGGTCCTTTGCCAGCTTGTTTATTCCTTTTATGAAGATTAATATTTCATTTAGTTATTAATATTCTGGTTTTTTATGTCTGCTCTGGTACTTATTTCGGCCTTGATTATCGGCTTAAGCGTGGGCTTGTTAGGCTCTGGTGGTTCTATTCTGACTGTCCCCGTCTTAGTTCATTTAGTCCAGTTGCCAGAAAAAGTCGCCATAGTCTCTTCGTTGGGTGTGGTGGCTCAAATCAGTTTTATCGCTTTGTTGCCCTATCTATGGCGCCGTCATCTCGACTTCGACTTATTTAAACGTTTTGCTGTTCCGGCTTTTTTTGGCACTCTGTTGGGGGTCGCTTTAGCCCAGTGGCTGCATTCTTCTGCGCAACTACTGATACTAGCTGTGTTGATGCTGGGTAGTGCCGCTAATATGTGGCGCAGGACTATCTGGCAATGGCAGATCCATTCCTCTGTGTTATTAGCTGTTCTTGCTATGAGTCTCGGGCTTTTAACCGGTTTGGTCGGAGTTGGTGGCGGCTTTTTAATAGTCCCTTTGTTGCTGGCCGTAACCGCCATCCCTATGTCAGCAGCAATAGCTTGCAGTCTGGCACTGATTTTTTTGCAAAGTAGCACGGGTTTTGTCAGTCACTACTGGCTGATGTCTTTGCAAGGTCAAAGCTTACCTTTGGCCTTGATCTCTTGGGTGGGATTGATTGGTGCTTGTGGCAGTTTGCTTGGTATTGTGCTGTCTGCTTATATTCCACAACTCTGGGTTCGTAAAATCTTCTCTGTCTTGCTCATGGGTACTGTGGTGTCATTACTCTGGCCTTTAATGCGCTGACTCTTTAGCGCGACCTCAGTTTGACGGCTGAAAACCTTCATCCACTTCTGTAGCCTGATGTGTTGCCGCAACTCTTGCTAACTCGTCACAACGCTCATTTTCAGGATGCCCGGCATGGCCTTTTACCCAATGCCAGTTCACTTTATGCCCCTGACAAGCTGCGTCTAAACGGCGCCATAAATCCTGATTTTTGACCGGTTCTTTCTGACTGGTTTTCCAGTTGTTTTTTTTCCAGTTAGCCAACCATTGGGTAATACCTAACCTGACGTATTGACTGTCCGTAGTTAAATCTACATCACAAGGCTGTTTTAAACTTTCAAGGCCAACAATAGCCGCCAGCAACTCCATACGGTTATTGGTGGTTTGTTGGTAGCCTGCTGACATTTCTTTTTGGTGCTGCTGGTAGCGTAACACTACGCCATAGCCTCCGGGTCCTGGGTTTCCAAGACAAGATCCATCCGTATATATAGCTACTGTTTTACGCATCGACGCTTCCCACAACTGAAATCGGCGTATAATCTAACGTAAAAGCGCTAAGAACACGAATCACAATGCTGAAAAGACAAATAGTACTGGATACAGAAACCACGGGTTTAAGTCCGCAGGAAGGCCACCGCATCATTGAAATTGGTTGCGTGGAGATGATTAACCGTCGCCTGACAGGCAACAATTTTCATGTCTATTTACAACCTGACAGGTTGATTGATCAGGAAGCCATAGCAGTTCACGGTATCACTAATGAGTTTTTAATTGGTAAGCCACGTTTTGCTGATATAGCTCAGCAATTTTGTCAGTATGTAGCTGGCGCCGAGTTGGTGATCCATAACGCTGCGTTTGACGTCGGTTTTATTAACCACGAATTTAATTTGCTGCGTCCCGCTCTTGCTCCTGTTACTGAGATCTGTGGTGTACTGGATACCTTAAAGATGGCGCGGGAAGCGCATCCTGGCCAGAAAAACAACCTGGATGCTTTGTGCCGGCGTTATGACATCAATAATAGCCACCGTACCTTGCACGGCGCTTTGTTAGACGCCGAAATACTGGCTGATGTTTATCTGGCGATGACTGGAGGACAGGTCAGCTTAAATTTAGCCAATGATGAACAGGCAGCAGCTCAACAAAATGTAGTAGTGGGTCAACTTAAACGTACCAGCAGGTTACCTGTAGTTTTTGCTTCTGACGCTGAATTGCAGTCGCATGAACAACGTTTGGATCTGGTACAGAAAAAAGGAGGGAGTTGCTTGTGGCGAAATTAATTCATTTGCTGTTGTTTTGTTTTAGCCTGCAAATTTTAGCACAGGAAAGCGCCACAACAACTGAAGCACCTGCAGTGACTGAAGATCCGACGGGCTTAAGTCTGTTGCCAGATCTGCCAGCGAAAAACCAAATCCCATTGTTTGATAACAGATTCCGCATCGATTACGAAGTCGAAGAAATTACCATGGTATTTTTTCGTAAACGTGGTTCGCCTTCTGTCATTTTGGTGAAGCCTGATGGCAGCAAAATTAATGTGGTCAGCGCTTCGGACCAAGAGGTGGAGTGGTTTGACGATAAAACTTACGACTTAATTAAAATTAAAAAACCTACTCCAGGACCATGGCAGGCATTAGGTCAGATCTTGCCTGAGAGCAAAATTATGGTTCTGACCGATATTGAGCTGAAAGTGGATCCTTTACCAGATCATCTGATGGTGGGTGAAACTATTAAAGTGACAGCAACTTTGACCAATGGTGGCAAAGCTATAGTTGCAAAAGATTTCCGTGATTTATTGCGCCTTGATGTGCTGTTTATCAGTAGTAACAATGCTGAATACGAAAATTTTGGTGCCGGAGTGATAGAACTGACGACCCTAGCTGACGATGGTAGAAATTTTGATGAAAAACCCAGAGATGGAATTTTTACAGGTGAATTCAGGCTCGAAATGAAACCCGGTCAGTGGCAACCCAAGTTTGTTGTCAAAACCCCTCTGTATACCCGCGAAGTAGTGCAAGAACCTGTGATATTACATAAAAGCCCAATCAGCTACGAGGTTGCTCAGGCGAAAAAGGTGGAAGAACTGCATTGGCTGACCTTCAAAGTGACAGATCCTGTAATTAACCCTCAATCTGTGGCTTTGCAGGGTAAAATCCGCTTTCCCAACAATGAAATCCAAAGTTTTACTTTGGGAGAAAGTGCGGAAGTTGATAAGAAACTGAAAATTGTCAATTACGCCAGTGGGACCTACAAAGTGGAGAGTACTTTATTCGCCCAGACAGTCACAGGGCGTAATGTGGTTATTACTTTGCCTGTCGCTTCTTTTGTTGCTGAAGCTATTGAACCCGAGCCAGTAGCTCCGGTTACAGCAGCTGATACTGCTGCAACAGCTGCCGTAGTAACACCAGAGACATCTGATCCTCAGAGCACAGTAGTGACTGAGGAAGAAAAACCTTTCCCTTGGTTGCTGGTCATTTTAAGCAACATTATTATTTTAGGTGGCGGTGGTTTTGCTATCTGGATGGTGGCTACAGATCGTTCTTTTAAAACATTGTTTTCAAAAAAGAAGGATGCAATGCCCATGGATACACTTGTTATGCCTGGGGCTTCTGAAACAAAAATGAGCGGGGAAGGACAAAAAAACAGCAAGTCGAACGACATTCTGGAACTTTCTTTACCGGATGATTAAGGAATAAACAAAAGCAGCAAAAAAGTCGTTGACGGCCCTCCGGTGAATCCGTATTATTCCCGCCGCACCGCAGCATACCCAATTGAAAATGCTGCAGTGTATTGGCGCGGAGCGGTAGTTCAGTCGGTTAGAATACCGGCCTGTCACGCCGGGGGTCGCGGGTTCGAGTCCCGTCCGCTCCGCCAATTTAATAAATGCTTCTTCGGAGCGGTAGTTCAGTCG
>Ga0247725_1001788_pt1 | contig 10198 bp, 9 predicted proteins | sample OKSTACKMCFT3sol_FD_183021 | JGI IMG/M metagenome (GOLD analysis project Ga0247725, IMG submission 183021) | Subsurface sediment microbial communities from gas well in Oklahoma, United States - OK STACK MC-FT3-sol | ecosystem: Environmental > Terrestrial > Deep subsurface > Rock core/Sediment... | reverse complement strand
TCTGGTCCGGTTTTTTTGATCGCATCATCTTACCTGCGCCGAATCAGGACTCAAGCAAAAGATGGTCTGTCGCTCTGGCTGGATCAGCTTTGGGATACGCCCGATGCCGGAGGATTTTGCGGCGATGAGGCCAAGCTCTCCATCAGCTGATTGAAGTTTTCACTCAGACGACCCAGCTCATCATTGCGCTCCACAGGCAGGCGGATGCTGTGGTCACCCAGATCACTGGCCCGCTCCATCGCCAGCGAAATGCGATGCAAGGGACCAACAATCTGGCGACGGATGATATACAGCGCCAGCAGCAGACCCGCGCCAAAAAACAGACAGAGTAACAAAGCGGTTGTCAGCAGATGGGTTTCGATGTCATCGAATGCGGCATTCAATGAATATTCAAGGCGAATAAGCTGCGGCCCGGGATGCTGGCGGTTACATTCCTGGCACGTGGTAAACCAGCCCGGCTCCAGTGATTGCATCAGCACCAAGCGGGTATCGACTCCTCGTTCCACAACCTGATAGCCATGGGGAGCGGGTGATGGCGTGGCGGGTGAGGAGGGAGCCCCGTCCGGGTCATGGGGTAACAGTTGTAGTGAAACCAGCTCTGAATGCTGGGTGAGTCGTTCTCCCAGCGCTTGGCGGGCGGCGGCCGTCGGCAGCAGGGCAGCGCCATCCAGATAGGATTGCAGCAGTAGCTTGGCTTGACTGTGGGCCACCTGTAAGACCAACTCGCGCTCTCGTTGAGCTTGATAAGCGGTGATGGCAATCAGTACCGATGAAAAGATGATCAGCAGGACGAAACAGACCTTGCCTGCAATCGAGATGCGCATCGCGGGATCCTGTCATGGGTCGGCAGCCCTGCGCCGCCGATGATGGGACTACTATACCAGAGCCGCCTGCCGATGTGGCGGCAACTCTTTATGCTGGTATCGAGCCTGTTTTTGCCGTTAGTCCGCTCTCGAGCTATCCAGTATCATCAAATCGAGCGCTTGACCGACGGCTTGGGTGAGTTGCTGTAACTGCTCGGCTTGAATGATAAAGGGGGGCATCAGATAGATCAGATGACCAAAGGGCCGGATCCAGACTCCTGAGTCGACAAACAAGCGTTGCAGGCGTGCCATATCGACCGAAGTCCGGGTCTCAACGACACCAATCGCTCCCAGCACCCGGACATCCTTGACGACAGGATGCTGACGATACACTTCCAACTCAGTCGCCAGTTGTCGGGCTATAGTCTCGACTCGTTGTTGCCAATCGGAGTCGAGTAACAGTGCAATCGAGGCATTTGCGATGGCACAGGCCAGCGGGTTGGCCATAAACGTCGGGCCATGCATCAGTACACCAGCCTCACCGTCGCAGATACCGCGCATGATCTTCTCGCTGGTGAGTGTGGCTGACAGGGTGAGATAACCGCCAGTCAAGGCTTTCCCCAGGCACATGATGTCCGGGCTGATCCCGGCCCACTCGCAGGCAAATAATTTACCGGTGCGACCAAAACCGGTGGCAATTTCGTCGGCAATCAGCAGTACATCGAACTCGTCGCACAGATTTCGGACCTGACGTAGATACTCCGGATGATATAAGCGCATGCCGCCCGCGCCTTGCACTATAGGTTCAAGGATCACGGCAGCAAACTGTTGGTGATCCCGCTGCAACAATTCTCGTAAGGGCAGGATATCGTCCGGTTGCCAATCACCATCGAATCGGCTTTGCGGGGCCGGGGTAAATTCGTGTTCCGGTAAGAATCCTTTATACAGCCGATGCATGCTGCCATCCGGATCGGTGACACTCATGGCACCAAAAGTATCCCCATGGTAGCCCTGTCGCAGGGCAATAAAGCGCGCACGGGGCTGGCCGCGGCTTTGCCAATATTGCAGCGCCATTTTCAGTGCCACCTCGACTGCTACCGAGCCCGAATCGGCCAGAAATACCCGATCCAGACCTGCTGGCGTCAGCTCGACCAAGGTACGGCACAAACGAGTGGCTGGTTCGTGACGAATGCCCCCGAACATGACATGGGACATCTGTTGTAACTGCTCTGTCGCTGCCGCATTCAACTCCGGCACATTATAACCATGCACACAGGCCCACCAGGATGACATGCCATCGACCAAACGACGACCATCGGCCAACTGCAAGTAAACCCCGTCGGCACGGGCTACTTCATAGGTGGGCAAGGGGTGGGTCAACGAAGTGTAGGGGTGCCAGACATGTTGCTGATCAAAATCTCTATTGTTCATCTAATGGTCGCTTGTCAATGCGTTAGCTGATGTTTTGATTGACAGCATACTGGCCCGCCATAGACTAGCCAAGTCTAATCCCATTTTTGAGAGTCTGTCATGGAAGCCGAAATCCGCCATAACTGGAGCGTGGAACAGGTCAAAACTCTGTTCGCCTTACCCTTCAACGACTTGTTGTTTCAGGCTCAGTCTATTCATCGTCAGCACTTTAATCCGAACGAAGTTCAGGTCAGTACCCTGTTGTCGATCAAGACTGGGGCTTGTCCAGAAGACTGTAAATATTGCCCGCAGAGTGCTCGCTATCAAACCGGGCTGGAATCGGAACGTCTGCTGGAAGTGGAAAAGGTGCTGGAGCGGGCTCGGGAAGCCAAGTCGGCGGGGTCGTCACGGTTTTGTATGGGCGCAGCCTGGCGTAATCCGCGGGATCGGGATATGCCCTATCTGTTGCGCATGGTGCAGGAAGTCAAGGATATGGGAATGGAAACCTGTATGACCCTTGGCATGCTGACCGCCGATCAGGCCAGTCAACTGGCCGGTGCCGGACTGGATTATTACAACCACAACCTGGATACTTCGCCCGAGTTCTATGGCGATATCATCACGACCCGTAGCTATCAGGATCGGTTGGATACCTTGACTCATGTCCGTGACGCAGGGATGAAGATCTGCTCGGGCGGGATTATCGGCATGGGTGAAAGTGCCACCGATCGCGCCGGTCTGCTGGTACAACTGGCGAACCTGTCGCCACAGCCGGAAAGTGTACCGATCAACATGCTGGTGAAAGTCAAGGGTACACCGTTGGAAAACGAAGCCGAGGTCGATCCATTTGATTTCGTGCGTATTATTGCCGTAGCCCGGATCATGATGCCTGCCTCCCATGTTCGACTGTCGGCTGGGCGGGAAAAAATGAATGATCAGATGCAGGCGCTTTGTTTTATGGCGGGTGCCAACTCTATTTTCTATGGCTGTAAGCTCCTGACCACGGCCAATCCCAATGAAAATGCGGATATGCAGTTATTCAATCGGTTGGGGATCCGTCCTGAACAGCGTGTGCAGAAGCCGGATCTGATGCAGGAGCAAGAGCTCCGTGAAGCGGTACTGGAACAGCAGGATGAACAGGAGCTGTTTTACGATGCCTCCAAGCCCAGAGTGGTGCGACAACTCACCAAAACCGAGGCGTGAGCGATGCCATTTCAACTGGAGTCAGAGCTTCAGGCCAGGCACGAGCAAGGGCTGTTGCGTCAACGCCAGATCTTGCAATCCGGACAGGGTGCTTCGCTGCTGATTAACGGGCGTCGGTACCTGAATTTCTCTTCCAACGATTATTTGGGGGCTGCCAGTCAGCCCGCCATCGTCGCAGCATGGCAGCAGGGACTGGCAATCTGGGGGGCTGGATCCGGTGCCTCGCCGTTGGTGACCGGGTATACCGGAGCGCATCAGCAGCTGGAACAGGCCCTGGCCGATTGGCTAAATGTCGAAGCTGTTTTATTGTTTTCGTCAGGATTTGCGGCTAACCAGGCCGTGTTGAAGGCGTTACTCAAACCGTCGCATCAACAGTGGCAGGATCGCCTCAACCATGCCTCCTTGCAGGAAGCTGGCAGTCTGATCCCTTCCCGCATGCACCGCTTCCGGCATAACGATATGGCCCACCTAGCGAGCCAACTGCAACCGAAGGCTGGTCTTATCATCAGTGAAGGGGTCTTCAGCATGGATGGAGATCAGGCTCCCTGCGAGGAACTGCTCCAGTTGGCTGAAGCCAGTGGTAACTGGCTGATGCTGGATGATGCCCATGGCCTGGGAGCTCATGGCCGGGGTGGCCGAGGCACTCTGGATGTACAGGATCTTGCTCATTCCCGGGTCGCTGTTTTAGTGGGGACGTTTGGCAAGGCATTTGGTACCGCCGGAGCCTTTGTGGCGGGCTCCCGCCGGTTGATCGATTATCTGCTGAACTTTGCCCGGGATTACGTCTATAGCACCCATATGCCAGCCTCTCAGGCGTTCGCCACTCATGCGGCCTTGCAGTGGGTCATCGAGGCGGATGACGAACGCGCTCATTTGCAGCGGCTGATCGCCCATTTTCGCGCCGGTGCTGCCGCATTGGGTTTGACGCTGATGCCATCGACGACGGCGATACAACCGCTATTGGTGGGAGATAGTACTAGTGCCTTGTCACTGGCGACCCGATTGCGGGAGCTGGGCTGCTGGGTCACGGCGATCCGCCCGCCGACGGTTCCGCCCGGTATGGCCAGACTGCGTTTGACCCTGACTGCCGGGCATTCGATCGATGATGTTGATGTCCTGCTAAGAGCGTTAGCGCAATGTGATGATAGGGCCGGTTGCGATGGAGATCATGGGAATGAATGATTGGTCATTGCCGGTCGATAAAATTGATTTGGCTGCCAGATTTGGTAAAGCCGCCAGTCATTATGACCAGCATGCGGTTGTCCAGCAGCAGATCGGCGAGTATCTGCTTCATTTAATATCACAACAAAATTATGAGGTTGCTCTCGATTTGGGATGTGGCACCGGCTTTTTTTTGCAAAAGCTGCAACCCTTAAGTGAGCAGGTCATTGCCCTCGATCTGTCGTTGGGGATGTTGATGGCGGCCACCCAGAAAGTATCCAGCGTCAACTTTATCTGTGGTGATGCGGAGCAGCTGCCCTTGTCGGATAGCGCGTTTGATTTGGTATTCTCCAGCTTGGCCTTGCAGTGGTGTGCCTCTTTGCCGCTGGCGCTGGGTGAAATATACCGGGTATTGCGACCAGGGGGCCGGGTGGCATTTGCTACGCTTAGCGCAGGTAGTCTGCCGGAGCTGCGCCGAGCTTGGCAACAGGTAGATGATTTAGATCATGTGAACCCGTTTATTGGCGAGGAAGCACTACAATCGCTATGCCTCCAGCAAGAATTTCGTCTTGAGCAATGGTTCTGCCGTCGTCATGTCTTGCATTATTCGACGTTGCGTGAGCTACTTATGGGTCTCAAAGGAATTGGCGCGAATCAGGTTACAGGACAGCGGGCGCCCGGGCTATCTGGGCGTCAACGATGGTTAGCGTTAGAAAAAGCTTATGAAAATGAACGAGATAATACCGGCTTGTTACCAGTTAGCTATGAAGTTTGCTACGGAGTTTTGACGCGATGACAAAGACTTTTTTCATCACTGGTACGGATACCGAGGTCGGAAAGACGGTCTCAACCGTTGCTTTACTGCGTGCCGCCAACAAGCTTGGATTGCTGACTGCAGCTTATAAGCCAGTGGCCTCAGGTTGCGACCTGATGGAGGAGGGACTCTGTAACCAGGATGTAGTGATGTTGCAGAAGAATACCTCGCTACGGTTAGCCTATGAGGAGTTGGTGGGCTACTGCTTTGAACCTCATATTGCTCCCCATATCGCTTCGGAAGAAAGTGGCGTCCCCATCGAGCTTGATGTGTTGAGTGATGGACTCAAACGCTTGAAGGACACCGATGCAGACATGATATTTGTTGAAGGTGCGGGGGGGTGGCGCTTACCGGTCGGACATGGGCATTTTCTTTCAGATTGGGTGCGGCATGAGAACTTACCGGTGATTCTGGTCGTTGGCGCCAAACTCGGGTGCCTGAATCATGCCATGTTGACCTACGAAGCCATCCAGCACGATCGGCTGAACATCGCTGGCTGGTGCGTGAATCGTATTCACCCTGGAATGAGTCATTACAAGGCGAATCTGGAAACCCTGAAAAGTTTATTACCTGCGCCATTTTTAGGTGAAATCCCCTACCTAGCTCGTCCATTCGAGTCGGATCTGGGGCAGTACCTGGATCTTTCGTCACTGCTGTAACGTTTTCTTCAGCACAAGTTAGAACACCATGCCTCCCTGCATGGTGTTTTTGTTTTACCTTCGTTCATTGAAATTCTATTTCTCGCCCCTATGATCAGTTTGAGTCAGCACCTGGTTTGAGTGGTGGTTGGGTTGGAAGCAGAGCTTTCGTGCGTGTCAGGTTATTCCTGAGCAATAGGTCGGTATAGACTGCTGCCTTTTCTATGATATCTATGTTACCAATGACATACCTGAATCAAGGTCTTTGTGTCCCTGATCTGTTAAGGAGTCTTCATGAAACGCGTGTTGTTGTTCTTGGCAACGAATCTGGCTGTTGTACTGGTTCTGTCTATTGTCCTGAGTGTACTGTCCAGCTGGCTCGGGTTGAATCGCCAGGGGATGGGTGGCCTCTTGTTGATGGCGGCGGTGTTTGGCTTTGGTGGTTCCATCATCTCGCTGCTGATCTCCAAGTGGGTGGCCAAGCGCAGTTATGGAGTGCAAATCATCGAGCAACCCCGCAGTGAGATGGAGCATTGGCTCCTGTCTACTGTGACTCGGCAGGCGCAGCAAGCCGGTATTGGCATGCCGGAAGTGGGTATCTATGACTCACCCGAGATGAATGCTTTTGCGACTGGTGCCAGCAAAAATAACTCTCTGGTCGCAGTGAGCTCAGGTCTGCTTTACAGCATGAGTCGTGACGAGGCTGAGGCGGTGTTGGCCCATGAAGTCAGTCACATCGCCAATGGTGACATGGTGACTCTGACCCTGATCCAGGGTGTAGTGAATACCTTTGTCATCTTCTTTGCCCGGGTTGTCGCTGGCATCATCAGTAACTTTTTTCGCTCTAACGATGAAGAGCAAGGTTCAGCGATGGGTGGCTTTGCCTACATGATGATCGTCTTTGTGTTGGAGATGGTGTTTGGTGTTCTGGCTTCTGTGATTGTGATGTGGTTCTCCCGCCAACGCGAATTCCGTGCGGATGCCGGATCAGCCCGGTTGGCTGGACGTCACAAGATGATTGCCGCTCTGGAGCGCCTGCGTCAGGGCCATGAGCCCCAGTTGGAAGGCACCATGATGGCATTTGGTATCAATGGTAAACGTTCGATGAACGAGTGGTTTATGAGCCATCCGCCCTTGGAGCAACGGATCGAAGCCTTGCGCCAGCAGTCGCTGTAATTGCCAACTCGGTATACAACAAGGGCTATCCTAGGATAGCCCTTTGTTTTTATAGCTGATTTTCGCGTAACGTCGATAACCAGTCGGGTTTCACTTTGGCTACTAACTAGCCTGCTGCTGCAGCTGAAGTCGATATGCCACCAGATCCTCAATACTGATCACCGGCATCTGGTGCTTGCTGGCAAAGCGAATGACGTCGGGCAAGCGCGACATACTGCCGTCATCATTGGTCAGCTCACATAGCACACCATAGGGTTTGAAACCGGCTAGTCGCATGAGATCGACTGTGGCTTCGGTATGTCCTCGGCGCTCCAGCACGCCGCCTTGTCGTGCGCGCAGAGGAAATACATGGCCGGGACGATGCAAATCTGCCGGTACGGCACAGTCGGCAATGGCTGCGGCTATGGTGGTCAGACGGTCATGAGCCGAAACACCGGTGGTGACTCCGACGGCGGCCTCAATGGTGATGGTAAACGCGGTTTGAAAGTGACTGGAGTTGGTTTCCACCATCATCGGCAGCTGCAATTGCCGGACCCGTTCATCGGTCAGGCACAAACAGACAATCCCCGAGCAGGCGCGGATCATCAAGGCCATCTGTTCGACGGTCATGGTTTCTGCGGCAAAGATGAGGTCGCCTTCATTTTCACGATCCTCATCGTCGACGACTAAAACCCCCTGCCCAGAACGGAGAGCGCTGAGGGCGGCGTCAATGCGTTGTAAAGGGGAACCAAATTGCGAGAGTAAAGACTGATCCATGGTAAGTATCCTGATATGTCAAATGATTACCTGAATCAGGGCACGGAAAGGCAGCAAGCGGCAAGCCCGTTGGGGTGCCGTTAAGAATGGCTGTCGTATCCTCTTTCATCCGGACTATAACCGTCGGCTCCGGAGTTACACCGGATCTGCTGACCTATTGCCGAATAGACATCGACAAAAGCGCTCGCGGGCTGACCATGTCGTAACATGGATTACCGCCGGTGGGGAGTTTCACCCCGCCCTGAGAATAAGCAAGGCAAGGCTAACTCGGCGCCACTCAAAATGCCAGTAGCAGTCGGTTAAGCCGATTGTTTTGGCCGGCTAATGGGGTCAACTGCGGTAAAGAACTTTGATGAGATGAAAACCAAACTGAGTTTTTATCGGGCCTAATACTGTGAGTACTTCACCTTTAAAAACAGCATCATCGAAAGGCTTGGCCATCTGTCCCTTCCGGAATTCACCCAAGTCACCGCCTTTTTTTCCAGAAGGGCAAAGCGAATGGCGGCGAGCGAGCTCACCAAAATGGGCCCCCTTGGCAAGTTTTACTTTTAGGGCTTCACATTCATGACGGTTTTTCACCAGAATATGCAGGGCTGCTGCTTTCATTCCACGATCCGTTGGCTGTAAAAGGGTGATTTTCAATCATCTGCTCGATGGCTGCAAGCGGACCCAGGCTGGGCTGTTAGCCGAAAGTCTCTGTGTTACTATCCGTTAGGCAAAGGCTGGACTCTAGTGTCGCCATGATAAATTCTTTTAACAGCGAGCAAAATATTACGTGAAAAAACGCTCAGCTTTTCTTCCGGTAATGATGTTACCCCATCGTTTGCTTCTTGGCGGTTGCTTGCTGCTGGCCCTCTGGGGCATGCCGGTGCAGGCAAAAAATATCAGTTATCAGATTGATGGCATCAGTGGTGACCTGAAGGAGAATGTAGAGACTCACTTGGCCGCACTGCCGGGCATCCAACCCGGTCGAATAGAGTATCGGGGCAAACAGATCCGCACCGCTGTCGAACATGGGTTGCAGGCGCTAGGGTATTATCAGTCACGGATCCAACTGCAGGTAGATGAACAAAATCCGGCACTGTTGCATGTGCAAGTGACCAAAGGTAAGCCGGTGACGATCCGGACGCTTCGAGTGCAACTGTTGGGTGATGCACTCAATGATGAGGCATTCGACCGACTCCTTCAGCAATTACCGCTTAAGCAAGGCGATGTGCTGAATCATGGCAAGTATGAGGATATTAAGTCAGCGTTAGCCACGCGCGCGGCTAATCGCGGCTATTTTGATGCGGAATTGGTGACCTCCCGGGTCAAGGTCTATCCCGATGAACTGGTTGCCGATGTGGTCATCGAGTTTTCCAGTGGTCATCGTTATCATTTTGGTGAAGCACGCATCGTCGGGGTTACTGAATCGCTGCGACTCATCCACCCGCTGCTGACCTTCAAAGCCGGAGATCCTTATCAGGCACAAGATCTGGCGACCTTGAGTCAGTCACTGTCGGAAACTCGTTATTTTCGCCAGGTGGATGTCCGACCTCTGCTCAACGAAACCCGGGATCATCAAGTCCCCATCTACATTGGCCTCGAGCCCAAGAGTGATAACCTGGTCGAGACGGGGGTTGGCTATTCCACGGATGAAGGTCCTCGTGTTCAGCTAAATTGGGAAAAGCCCTGGTTAAACAGTCATGGGCATAGTCTGGCGGCACAATTCAAGGTGTCGCAACCCAAGCAAGACCTGAAATTCAACTACCGGATCCCGGGCAAAGACCCGATCAACGATTACTACAATCTACAAACCGGTTATGAACGCACGGATTTAAATGATACTCGATCCAGTAAAACTTCAGCCGGTATCCATTACTGGACCAAAAAGCTGGGCAATTGGGAGCGTGATTATTTCACCCGCCTGGAATATGAGTCATTTCGTCAAGGGCTGAGCGAGGGTAACAGTTTGCTGTTGATACCCGGTGTTAGTCTCAACCGTTTGCGTGTCGACAAGGCTATCGATCCGGAATTCGGTGACCGGATCTTGCTCACTACTGAATTTTCACAGCCAGCTTGGGGTTCGGATCTGGGTTTTACCCGCTTGTGGGCTCGAACTAAATGGTTGCGGACACCCTGGGAGGGCGCGCGTTTTACCACACGCCTGGAACAAGGGGGGATCATAGGTTCCAATCTGGATGAGATGCCTCCAAGCTTGCGTTTTTTCGCCGGGGGGGACCAATCGGTGCGGGGCT
>Ga0247725_1001787_pt1 | contig 10201 bp, 10 predicted proteins | sample OKSTACKMCFT3sol_FD_183021 | JGI IMG/M metagenome (GOLD analysis project Ga0247725, IMG submission 183021) | Subsurface sediment microbial communities from gas well in Oklahoma, United States - OK STACK MC-FT3-sol | ecosystem: Environmental > Terrestrial > Deep subsurface > Rock core/Sediment... | reverse complement strand
GCGCGGTCTCGGCAACTTGACCGTCGTCACCGCCGACATGAACGACTTCCAGACCGACCAGCGCTTCGATCGCGTGGTGTCGGTCGAGATGTTCGAGCACATGTCCAACTGGCGCGCCCTGCTGACCCGCGTGCGCGGTTGGCTGAAACCGGACGGCCTCTTGTTCCTGCACGTCTTCACGCACCGGAACACGCCCTACCGCTTCGAGGTCGACGATCCGGCCGACTGGATCGCCCAGTACTTCTTCAGCGGCGGGGTGATGCCCAGCCACGACCTGCCCCGCCAGTTCCCGGACCTGTTCACGGTCGAGACCGACTGGCGCTGGAGCGGCGAACACTACGCCCGAACCGCGCGCCAATGGCTGGAGAACTTCGACGCCAAACGCGCCACGATCGATCCGATCCTGGCTGAGGTCTACGGCTCGCACGCCACCGTCTGGCGTCGCCGCTGGCGACTGTTCTTCCTGGCCACGGCCGGCCTGTTCGGCCATCGCGGCGGCGAGGAATGGGGTGTCAGCCACTACCGCATGCGTCCCGTCGCCCAGGAGAACGGACAATGATCAAGATCGTCGCCGCCTATCTGGGCACCGCCCTCACCATGCTGGTCCTGGACGCCGTCTGGCTGACCCAGATGAGTCCCCGCCTCTATCAGCCGCGCATCGGCGAACTGCTGGCCGAAAAGCCGTCCCTGCCGCCGGCGGTCGTCTTCTACCTGCTCTACGTCGCGGGGATCGTGCTGCTGGCCGTCCTGCCCGCGCTTCGCGAAGGCGGCTGGAAGCGGCTGCTGATCCATGCGGCCGCGTTCGGCCTGGTCGCCTACGCCACCTACGACCTGACCAACCAGGCGACCATGAAGACCTGGTCCACGACCATCACCCTGATCGACATGGCCTGGGGGACCTTCATCACCACGGTCTCGGCCAGCGCCGGTTTCGCGGCCGCGCGTTGGGCGATGACGCGCTAATTTCAGGGAGCCATGCTGGGCGACAAGCGTTCGCCCAGGCATGCAAGACTTCTTCACCTGGCTCGCGGCGTCCGCCGCGATCTTCGCCTGGGCCCCGCCGTGGCTGGTCAGTCTCGTCCTGATCGCGGTCGCGGTGCTGCTTGCCTTGATGATCCACGCGTTCGCGGTGCGCCTGGTCCGTCGAACGGTCTCCAAGCGCGAAGCCTTCTGGCAGGCGCTGATCGCCCGCACGCGCCGGCCGACCCGGCTGGCGATCATCGTGGCGGCGCTGGGCCCCGCCGTCTCCGCCGCGCCGCTGACCGGCGGCCAGGCCGACGCGGCGCGGCACGTGCTCTTGGTGCTGTTCATCCTGCTGCTGGGCTGGATGTCCCTGACCGCCCTCGACATCGCCGCGGCCCTCTACCTGCGCGGCTTCAAGGTCGATGTCGAAGACAACCTCCTGGCCCGCAAGCACATCACCCAGGTGCGGATCCTGCGGCGGGCGGTGGCGATCCTGGTCGGCATCGTCACGCTGGCGCTGGCGCTGATGACCATTCCAGGCGTGCGGCAATGGGGCGTCAGCCTGCTGGCGGCCGGCGGCGCGGCCAGCCTCATCGTCGGCTTGGCGCTGCAGCCCTTGCTGACCAACCTGATCGCCGGCATCCAGATCGCCGTCACCCAGCCGATCCGCATCGACGACGCCGTCATCGTCGAGAAGGAATGGGGGAACATCGAGGAGATCACCGCCACCTACGTCGTCGTGCGCCTTTGGGACTGGCGGCGAATGGTGCTGCCGCTCAGCTACTTCATCCAGAACCCGTTCCAGAACTGGACTCGCGAAAGCTCGGCCCTGATCGGGACGGCCATGCTCTATGTCGATCCCGCCGCGCCGGTCGACCGCCTGCGCGCCAAGCTGGAGGAGATCGCCCGGGCCTCAGAGCTGTGGGACGGCAAGGTCGTGAATCTCGCCGTCACCGACCTGACCGCCGAGGTCATGGAGGTCCGCTGCCTGGTCAGCGCCCGCAACGCCGGCAAGACCTTCGACCTGCGCTGCGAGGTGCGCGAGAAGATGATGGCCTTCCTGCGCGACGAGCTGCCGGAAGCCTTCCCGCGTCGGCGGCTGGCCCTGGCGGCCGGCGAGACCTGAACGGCTCCGCCCTTCCGCAAGTAAGCAAATTATGACTTATGAAGAGGCGCCGGTCGCTCGACATGGCGCGCGGGCGGGCGCCTGGGCGGCAAGGCCGCACCGGAAGCGCTTGTCGCGACGAGACGGCGGGCGCAGCCTGCTAAGGTTCGGGGATGGAGGCCAAGGCGAACTTGACCGGGGGTTTCGACATTGGCGCGAGGGCCAAGACGCGCTGCGACCTGCTGGGCGTCCCGCCCTATAGCGAGGCCGAGGGGCAGCTGACGCGCCGGTTCCTGACGCCGGCCCACGCCGCCGCCCTGTCGGCGCTGGAAGGCTGGATGACGGACGCCGGCATGAGCGTCCGCCGCGACGCCGCCGCCAACCTGATCGGCCGCTACGAGGGCCAGACATCGGACGCCAAGGCCCTGATCATCGGCTCGCACATCGACAGCGTCCGCAACGGCGGGCGCTATGACGGACCGCTGGGGATCATGCTGGGGATCGACGTGGTCGAGGCGTTGCACCGCGCCGGTCGCCGTCCGCCCTTCGCCATAGAGGTCGTGGCGTTCGGCGACGAGGAAGGCTCGCGCTTCCCCGCCTCGATGAGCTGCAGCCGCGCGATCGCCGGAACGCTGGACGCCAACGCCCTGCAGATGCGCGACGCCGACGGCGTCTCGGTGGCCGAAGCCCTGGCGGCGTTCGGCTGCGATCCGAAGGGGATCGAAAGCGCGGCGCGCCAGCCCGAAGACGTGCTGGCCTTCCTTGAGGCCCATATCGAACAGGGGCCGGTGCTGGAAGCCGAGCGCCTGGCGCTGGGCGTCGTCACCGCCATCGCCGCGCAGAAGCGGATCATGGTCAAGATCATCGGGACGGCCGGCCACGCGGGTACGACGCCGATGGGCCTGCGCAAGGACCCCGGCCCCGCCGCCGCCGAATGCGTGCTGGCCCTGGAGCGGATCTGCCGCGCGGGGACCGACGGCCTGGTCGGGACGGTGGGCCGCATCACCGCCCTGCCCGGCGCCTTCAACGTCATTCCGGGCGCGGTCGAGTTCTCGATGGACATCCGCGCCGAGACCTCGGCGACCCGCGACGCGGCCGTCGACGCCATCTGCGCCGAGATCCACGCGATCGCCGCCGCCCGCGGCCTGACGGCGGAGATCCGCCTGATGCAGGCCCTGACCGAGAGTCCCTGCGATCCGTCGCTGATCGGCCTGCTGGAAGAGGCGTTGGGCGAGCTCTCGCTCCCCGTTCGGCGCCTGCCCAGCGGCGCCGGCCACGACGCCATGGTGATGGCCGACCTCTGCCCCACCGCCATGCTGTTCATCCGCTGCGAGGGCGGGATCAGCCACAACCCGGCCGAAGCCGTCACCGAGGCCGACTGCGCCCTGGCGGCCCGCGCCATGCTCACCTTCATCGACAAGCTAGAACGACGCGAACGCGCATGACCGAGACTTTTCACGAACTCGACCACCCCGCCCGCCTGCTGATGGGCCCCGGCCCGATCAACGTGCACCCGCGCGTGCTGCGGGCGATGTCGGTGCAGCTGCTGGGCCAGTTCGACCCCGAGTTCACCGGCTACATGAACGAGGTCATGGCCCTCTATCGCGGCGTCTTCCAGACGAAGAACCGCTGGACCTTCACGATCGACGGCACCTCGCGCGCCGGCATCGAGGCGGCGCTGGTCTCGACGCTTCAGCCCGGCGACGACGTCGTGGTGGTCAACGCCGGCCGCTTTGGCCTGCTGCTGGCCGAGATCGCCGAGCGCTGCGGCGCCAAGGTCACCTTCGTCGAGGCGCCGTGGGGAACGGTGGTGGATCCGCAAGCGGTCGAGGACGCCGTCAAGCGCGTGAAGCCGCGGCTGGTGGCCTGCGTGCACGGCGACACCTCGACCACCATGGCCCAGCCGCTGGACCAGATCGGCGCGATCTGCCGCGCGCACGGGGCGCTGATGTATGTTGACGCCACCGCCACCCTGTCGGGCATGGATGTCCCGGTCGACGCCTGGGGCGCGGACATCGTCACCGCCGGCCTGCAGAAGTGCCTCGGCGGCCCCTCGGGCTCGGCCCCGATCACGATCAGCGACCAGGCCGCCGAGCACATCGTCTCGCGCCGCCATGTCGAGAAAGGCCTCCTCGGAACCGGCGGCGCGGCGGGCGCCGGCCGCCGAATCGCCTCGAACTACTTCGATCTCGCCATGATCATGGACTACTGGTCCGAGAAGCGCCTGAACCACCACACCGAATGCGCCCCGATGCTGTTCGCCGCCCGCGAATGCGCGCGGCTGGTGCTGGAAGAAGGGCTGCCGGCCCGCTTCGACCGTCACGCCAAGGCCGGCGCGGCCATGACCGCGGGCCTCGAGGCGATGGGCCTGTCGATCTACGGCGACAAGGCCCACAAGATGACCAACGTCACCGGGATCTGGGTCCCGGACGGCGTCGACTATGACCGGGTGAAGGCGCGGATGCGCACTGATTTCGAGATCGAAATCGGCTCGGCCTTCGGTCCTTTGACCGGCAAGATCTGGCGGATCGGGACCATGGGCGTGAACGCCCGCAAGCACGCGGTGCTGCAGACCCTGGCGGCCTTCGAGGCGGTGCTGCGCTGGGAGGGCTTCAACGTCCCGGCCGGCGCGGGCGTCGACGCGGCGGCGAAGGTGTACGGATGAGGGGGCCCATCAAAATCCTCCCCCCAGCGGGGGAGGTGTCCGCGAAGCGGACGGAGGGGGAAGTCCTGCTGACCTTGCCTCTCCCCCCACCGGCCTTCGGCCGCCTCCCCCATGGGGGGAGGATTTGATGACCTACCCCCGCGACCTCATCGGCTATGGCGAGCACCCGCCGCATCCGCGCTGGCCGAACCATGCCCGCGTCGCCGTCCAGTTCGTGCTGAACTACGAGGAAGGCGCCGAGCGGTCGGTCCTGCACGGCGATCCCGTCTCGGAGTTCTTCCTCTCGGAAATGATCGGCGCCCAGCCCATTCCGGACATGCGCCACATGTCGATGGAGAGCCTCTACGAATACGGCTCGCGCGCCGGCTTCTGGCGCATCCGGCGGCTGTTCGACGAGTTTCGCCTGCCGCTGACCGTGTTCGGCGTCGCCCAGGCGATGGAGCGCAACCCGGACGCCGTCGAGGCGATGATGAAGTCCGGCTGGGAGATCGCCAGCCACGGCTATCGCTGGATCGACTACCAGCACGTCTCGCCCGACCAGGAGATGGAGCACATCCAGCGCGCCATCGAGATCCAGAAAAGCCTGACCGGCGAGCGCCCCCTGGGCTGGTACCAGGGCCGCACCAGTCCCAACACCGCGCGCCTCGTCGCCCGCGAAGGCGGCTTCGTCTACGACGCCGACAGCTACGCCGACGACCTGCCCTACTGGGACGACCAGCACGGCCGGCCGCAGCTGATCGTGCCCTACACGCTGGAAGCCAACGACATGCGCTTCACGGCGGCGCAGGGCTTCAACACCGGCGAGCAGTTCTTCACCTATCTGCGCGACGCCTTCGACGCCCTGTACCTGGAGGGCGAGACCTCGCCGAAGATGATGAGCATCGGCCTGCACTGCCGCGTCGTCGGCAAGCCCGGCCGCATCGGCGCGCTGCGGCGCTTCCTCGAGCACGTCACCAACCACGACCGCGTCTGGGTCGCCCGGCGCATCGACATCGCGCGGCACTGGATCACCGAGCACCCATACGAAGGGAACAAGGCGTGAGCGGCGCGCCGCCCCTGACCCTGGCTCGGCTGAACAGCATGAACCAGACGGGTTTCGCCACCGCCCTGGGATTCGCCTTCGAGCTTTCGCCCTGGGTCGTCGAGCGCGCCTGGAGCGAGCGTCCGTTCGCCAGCGTCCAGGCGATGCACGACGCGATGATGTCGGTCCTCGAAGCGGCGACCACCGCCGACAAGCTGGCGCTGATCCGGGCGCACCCGGAACTGGCCAGCAAGGCCGCGATCGCCAAGACCCTGACCGCCGAGAGCAACGCCGAACAGGCCAGCGCCGGTCTCGACCGGCTGACGCCCGAGGAGTTCGCGCGCTTCCACGACCTGAACGCCGCCTACCGCGACCGCTTCGGCTTTCCGTTCATCATCTGCGTGCGGCTGAACGACAAGGCCTCGATCCTGGCGGCCATGCAGGCGCGGCTTTCCAACGACGAAGCGACCGAGATCGCCGAGGCCGTCACCCAGATCGGCCTGATCTCCAAGCTTCGACTGCTCGACGCGGTGACCAGCTGATGGACTATGACTTCGCGGGCTGGGCCAGCATGGCCCTGCGCTGGCTGCACGTGGTGGCCGGCGTGGCCTGGATCGGCGCGTCCTTCTACTTCGTCTGGCTGGACAACAATCTGCGCGATCCCAATCCGCCCAAGGACGGTGTGAAGGGCGAGCTGTGGGCCGTGCACGGCGGCGGTTTCTACCACTCGCAGAAGTACATGGTCGCCCCGGCGCACATGCCCGAGCACCTGCACTGGTTCAAGTGGGAGGCCTACGCCACCTGGCTGTCCGGCTTCGCCCTGCTGACGGTGCTCTATTACTGGCAGGCCGGCGTCTATCTGATCGACCCGGCCAAGCACGCCTTCAGCCAAGCCCAGGCGATCGGCGTGGGCCTGGCCTTCCTCTTCGGCGGCCTTCTGACCTATGAGGCCCTGTGCCGCTCGCCGCTGGGCAAGAACGGCAAGCTGTTCGGCGTGGTCTGGTTTTCGATCCTGACCGCCGCGACCTGGGCCCTGACCCAGCTGTTCTCCGATCGCGGCGCTTTCATCCACGTCGGCGCGATCATCGGCACGTGCATGGTCGGGAACGTCTTCCTGGTCATCATCCCCAACCAGCGCAGGATCGTCGCCGACATGCTGGCCGGCCGCCCCGTCGATCCGCGCCTCGGCGCGATGGGCAAGCAGCGCTCGGTGCACAACACGCACATGACCCTGCCGGTCATCTTCATCATGATCAGCAACCACTATCCGGCCATCTCGGGTCATCCGAAGGCCTGGCTGCTGCTGGCCCTGATCAGCGCCGGCGCGATCGCGATCCGCTACTTCTTCATCCAGCGGCATTTCGGAAGGATCCGGCACGAGCTGCTGTTCGTCGGCGCGCTGCTGATCTTCGGCGCGACGGCGATCGCCTCGATGAAGCCCAAGGACAGGGTCGAGGTTAGCGGCGAGGTCCCCTTCGCGACGGCCCAGGGAATCATCCAGAAGCACTGCGTCATGTGCCACGCCGCGACGCCCACCCACGCCGGCTTTTCCGCCCCGCCCTTGGGCGCGACCTTCGACACCCCTGCGCAGATCCGGACCTACGCACCAAAAATAAACGAACGCGCGGTCCTCTCGACCAGCATGCCCCTTGGCAACGAGACCGGCATGACCGATGAGGAGCGCGCCCAGCTGGGCGCCTGGATCAAGCAGGGAGCCAAGACCCCGTGACCGACGCCGTCCTGGACGCGACCACCAAGGCCGAGAACGAGACCGCCCCCCGCAAGCGCAACGCCGAGCGCACGCGCAAGGCGATCCTCGCCGCGGCGCTCAAGGAGTTCGCTCAGGCGGGTTTCGCGGGCGCCCGGATCGAGAAGATCGTCAAGGCCGCCAAGTGCAACATCCGGATGCTGTACCACTACTTCGGGGACAAGAAGGGCCTGTACATGGCCGTCCTCGAAAGCGCCTACATGGACCTGCGAGCTCGCGAGGCCGAGCTGAAGATCGACTTCGACAAGCCGCTGGAAGGCTTCCTCGAACTTCAGCGCTTCACCTTCGACTATTTCGAGAAGAACCCGCGCTTCGAGGGGCTGCTGCGCAACGAGAACCTGCAACACGGCAAGTTCGCCGCGCAGTCGCGCGTGGTGACCGAGACCGCCTTCCCGCTGCGCCGGACGATCGAGCGCCTGATCAAGAGCGGCCAGGACCAGGGCGTGTTCGGCCCCGACCTCGATCCGGTGCAGATCTATGTGACCATCGCGGCCATGAGCCGCTTCCACCTGGCCAACGGCTATTCGCTGTCGGCGACGCTGGACACCGACATGAGCGCGCCCGAGTGGCGCAAGGCCCGGCTGGACCACGCCCTGGCGCTGCTGGAAGGCTATCTGACGCGCGGCGCGCGCTAGCGCTTACGGCGCAGGCGGCTGGGCCGGCGGCGCATTCACCAGCGGCGGGCCGGTGAACTCGGCCTCGATCTGGACCTCGACCTCGTCGCCGACGCCCATGGTCGTGCCGGGCGCGGGGACGCCAAAAGCGATCCCGAAGTCCGAGCGCTTGAAGACGCCCTTGGCCGAGAAGCCGACCCGCGCGTGCGGATCCATCGGATGGCCGGCATAGCCGCCGTTATAGGTCACGTCCAAGGTCACGGGCTTGGTCACCCCGTGCAGGGTCAAATCGCCGGTGACCTTGCCGGTGTCCGGTCCCGTGACCTCGACCTTGGTCGACCGGAAGGTGATCGACGGATAGGTCCCGGTGTTCAGCCACTGCGGACCGATCAGGTCGGCCTGGAAGCCGGGCGGCGGCGACGGCAGGGTCAGGGATTTCGGATCGATCGTCGCCTCGACCGCGCTGGCGACGGCGTTGTTCTGGTCAAACCGAAGCTTGGCGTCGAAGGTCGCGAAGGCCGCCGTGTAGCGCGAGAAGCCCAGGTGACTGACCCGGAACACCAGGCTCGCATGCGACTTGTCGAGCACATAGTCGCCGGCCGGGATGTCGGCCTTGGGCGGCTTCAGCGCGGTGGAAGCCGGCGGCGCGGCGACCAGCGGCGGCGCGGCCGCCTTCTTGTCATCGGTTGAGGGCGAACAAGCTGCCAACGCCAACAGCGCCACGACGGGCAGGATCGTCTTCATGCGTTGGCCTCCCATGGCGCGGCTCGGCGTCCACCAGGATTCAACGTAACTGTCGAAAGGTGGTTGCGGAAACCCCGCCGCCGCTCAGAACAGCAGCCCCTTTTTCAGCAGCGCATGCACGCCCTTCTCGCCGTTGACGGTCTGGGTGACGCGGAAGTCCACGGCCAGGGAGCAGAACTGATAGGCCTGGACGCGGGTCAAGGACGAGCGGGCGGTGATGAAGTCGATCGTCTGGCGCAGGGCCTGCTTCATGGCCAGGTCCAGGTCCTCGTTAAAGCCCATCAGGATGTAGTGCGTCGGCGTCTCGGCGCGCGGCCAGGCAAAGGCGCCGGCGTCGGCCGCCTTTTGCAGGACGAAGGTGAAGGTCCCGGTCAGGCCCATCTCCAGCGCGTTGACGCAGACCTCGCCGTCGCCCTGGCGGCCGTGACCGTCCCCGACCGAGAAGTTCGCGCCGGGAACCCAGACCGGCAGATAGAGGGTCGAGCCGGCCACCAGCTCCTTGTTGTCCATGTTGCCGCCGTGCTCGCGCGGCTCGCGGCTGGACAGGCGGCCGTAGCGCGCGGGCGGCGCCACGCCCATCGTACCGAAGAACGGCGCCAAAGGCAGCTCGGGGCCCCACTCTGGCTTGCAGACGCCGCGCGCGCGATCGACGGCGATGTGGCTGACATAGCGCTCGGGAAAGTCCTCGGGGATCGTGCCAGCCAAGGGGCGGACGGCGCAGTAGCCCCAGTCGTTGTTGGGCTCGATGGCCTCGATCCGGACCTCCAGAGTATCGCCGGGTTCGGCGCCGGCGATGGCGACGGGGCCCGTGAGAATGTGGGGGCCGATCCGCTCGGGCTTGCTGTCGTGGATCGCTTGGAGCGCCGACGGAATGGCGTAGGGCGAGCCGGCCGCCGGCATCACCTCGACGCCGCCCGAGACGCACTCGAAGGTGACGCTGTCGCCGGACGCCACCGTCAGCACGGGATCAAACGCCGCGTCGAACATGCCGAAACGGATCGTGTCAGGGGTCGAGGCCAGTCGGTGATGCGCCATCAAGTAAGCCTTCTATTACTCGATCATTTGGCTTTGGCGCGCGGCCGATCCCAAGAGCGCGGCGGGTTCAGGCGGGCAAGATCGGGCCATTGCTCTTGCGACGAGCGACGCGCGGGCGAAAGTGGCGCGGGCTTGGGCGATCGCCGGCGCGTCGGCCACAGGGACTGGCGTGGTCGACGAACCCCGGTGTATGAAGTTTTTTCTTACTTATGGAGCCTCGCCCGGATGGCGCTCGACGCGGAGACACAAGCCTTCCTCGACCTGGCCGAGGCCGAGATCGCCCCCT
>Ga0247725_1001786_pt1 | contig 10201 bp, 4 predicted proteins | sample OKSTACKMCFT3sol_FD_183021 | JGI IMG/M metagenome (GOLD analysis project Ga0247725, IMG submission 183021) | Subsurface sediment microbial communities from gas well in Oklahoma, United States - OK STACK MC-FT3-sol | ecosystem: Environmental > Terrestrial > Deep subsurface > Rock core/Sediment... | reverse complement strand
GGACGGCAGCCGCGAGGCGCTCGATCTGGTGCTCTACGCCACCGGCTACAAGTGGAGCTGCAAGTACGCCGCCGACTACTTCGAGTGGAAGGGCGGACGCCCGCAGCTGTACCTGTCGATCTTCAGCCGCCAGCACCACAACCTGTTCGGCATCGGCTACCTGGAAACCAACTCCAGCGCCTACAAACTGTTCGACAACGAGGCCCACGCCATCGCCTGCTACCTGCGCGACCAGCTGCAACGCCCCGAGCAGGCCCGCCAGTTCGACCAGCTGATCGCCCATGACCACCCGGACCTGTCCGGCGGCATCCAGTTCGTCAAATCCCAGCGCCACGAGGTGTACCTGGAAGTGCATGCGCTGAAGAAGCACCTGCGCAAACTGCGCCAGCAGATGGGCTGGGGCGAGCTGGAAGAGGGCTACTACGCCGGCCTGCGGCGCACGCCCGCGCCGAACCTGAAAGCCCACGCCGAACCCGCTCTCTGAGCCTGGAGCCGCCCATGAATGAAGTCGTTCTGATTACCGGTGCCGCCGGTGGTATCGGCCAGGCCATCTGCGAACGCATGATCGCCCGCGGCATGCGCCTGGCCCTGCTGGACATCGACGCCGCGCGCCTGCAGGCCCTGGCCGAGCGCCTCGGCGAGCAGGCCTGCGCCTTCGCCCTCGACCTGACCGACCAGGCCGCCCTGAGCGGAGTGCTGGCGCAGATCGAGGCGCGCTTCGGCCGCATCGACATCCTCATCAACAACGCCGCCGTCGCGCATGTCGAAGCCTTCGACGAGCGCTCGGTGGAAAGTATCGTCAGCGAACTCAACATCAACCTGATCGCGCCGCTGGTGCTCACCCGTCTGGCCATCCCGCTGCTCAGGCGCTCGGCCGATGCGCGAGTGATCAGCACGGTGTCGCTCGGCGGCATCTTCCCGCTGCCGGAAACACCGATCTACGCCGCCAGCAAGTTCGGCCTGCGCGGCGCCATGCTGTCGATCGGCCTGGACCTGGAAGCCAAGGGCATCCGGGTCGGCTCGATCCTGCCCGCCGCCACCGAGACGCCCATGCTGCTCAAGGAAGCCGTCCACGGCGGCAACCCCCTGCAGTTCATGGACCCGCCGCAGCAACCGGCAGACGTGGCGGAACAGGTCCTGCGGATGCTCGACAAGCCCTGCCTGGAGCGCACGCCCAAGGCCAGCGAATCCTGGCTGTCCAGCCTGGCCATGCTGTTCCCCAACCTGCTGCCACACAGCATCCGCCTGCTACGCAAACGCGGCGAGAAAGGAATGCAACGCTACCTGGAGTCGCTCGGTGAACGCGGGCTGGTCGAACGGGTGAACGGGCGCTGGGAGCTGAAGTAGTAGCCCAGAATACAAAAGGCCCGGCAAATGCCGGGCCCTCTTCTATCACTCGGTAACTATCACTGCCAGCTGGCGGCGATCACTACATCAAGCTGTGCACGCTGCTCGGCGGTAAGGTTGGACTCGCCACCGGGCGCCACACCGAAGGATGCCATGACATCGACCAGATTCTGCACCTGGCTGTAGAGCAAGGTACGGCCGTCGGAGGTCTTGAACTGATCCAGATGGTAGCTGCCACCGCTATACCAGTTACCGACTGTGGCCGTGTCACTACCACCTATCACGCTGACCTCCAGATTGGAGCCATTCTGACGGAACCAGAGCTGCTCGACGGACACTCCGCTGCCGAACAACAGGGTATCCAAACTCGCAGTAGCTGTATCGTAATTGTCGATACGATCCTGCCCGCTGCCCAGACCGAAGAGGTAGGTATCCGAGCCGGAACCGCCGCTGAGCGTATCGTTACCGGCAGCACCATCGAGGATGTTGTTGCCACTGTTGCCCGTCAGCTTGTTGGCCCGGTCATTGCCCGTACCGTTGATGGCAGCGCTTCCCGTAAGCACAAGGTCCTCAACGTTGGCAGTCAGCGTATAGCTGATGCTAGCCTCGACTCTGTCTGCGCCTTGTCCAGCAGTCTCGACCACGACATCGCCCTGGTTATCGACGATGAATACATCGTTACCGAGTCCACCCAACAAGCTGTCAGCCCCGTCCCCACCGTTGAGAGTGTCGTTACCGGCACCACCATTGAGGGTGTTGCTGGCGGCATTACCGATCAGGGTGTTGCCCACCGAGTTGCCGGTACCGTTGATCGCAGCCGTACCGGTCAGGGTCAGCTTCTCCAAGTTGGTTCCGAGTGTGTAGCTTATGCTCGCCAGCACAGTGTCGGTGCCGGCATTGGCATCTTCCACCACCAAGTCACTCGGATTATCGACCACATAGGTATCAAAACCCGCACCTCCAGCCAGGGTATCGATTCCGAGCCCACCGTCGAGCGTGTCGTTACCGGAGCCCCCCTCCAGCCTGTTACGGCCGCTGTTGCCGGTCAGGACGTTGTTCAATGAGTTGCCGATACCATTGATGTTGGCAGTACCAAGCAGAGCCAGCTGCTCCAGATTGGCTCCGAGGATGTAATTGTTAAGACCGGTCTGCACAAGGTCCGTACCAGCGTTGCTGGCCTCCAACACCAAATCGCCAGTGCTATCCACCACATATGTGTCATTGCCTACGCCACCAATCAGCGAGTCGGCACCTGCACCACCATCCAGCGTGTCATTACCAGCGCCTCCATCCAGGGTATTGCTGGCAGCGTTGCCAACTAGCTGGTTATTCAGCGCATTGCCCGTGCCGTTGATCGCAGCAGCCCCCATGAGTGCCAGGTTTTCTATATCGGCGCTCAGCGAATAGCTGACACTGGCTTGCACCAGATCCACCCCGCCACCAAAGCCATACTCCGACGCCTGGTCGGCAAGAGAATCAACCAGATAAACGTCATCACCCGCACCGCCGTTCATATGGTCATCACCGACACCGCCATCAAGAGTGTCGTTGCCAACCCCACCTTCAAGGTTGTCGTTGCCGTCCTGACCATACAGCCGATCACTCCCATCATCCCCACTCAGGTCATCGTCCCCGAGGCCACCTAGCAAAGTGTCATCACCTTGCTGACCGTTGAGGTTGTCATCCCCAGCGCCCCCGTCAAGAGTGTCGCTCCCTTCATCTCCGTAGAGGAAATCCTTGCCGTCAGCCCCAAGCAGATGATCGTTACCAAATCCACCGTTCAGATAGTTGTCTTGACCATTGCCAGAGATGACATTGTCCAGCTCGTTTCCGCGCCCCAATATTGCAGTACTTCCGACAAGAGTCAGATTCTCAACATGTGCGGAAAGAGAGAAATCGAAACTGGCCTCAACTGTATCGATACCCTCACCGGAACTCTCTATAACGATGTCGGAGTAGGAGTCGACACGGTAGAGATCATTACCCATGCCGCCCTGCATGGTGTCTTCACCGCTGCCACCATCCAATGTATCAGCTCCAACACCGGCAATCAGGCTGTCGTTGCCCCCCCCACCTAACAGGGTGTTGTCACCCTCAAGGTCAATCAAACGATCATTGCCAGCGCCGCCGTCGAGCCAATCATTGCCACCGCGACCGTCGAGGAAGTTATTCGCCTCACTTCCCAGCATGACGTTATCAAGCCCGTTGCCATACCCCTCACTAACCATGGAGCCGGTCAGAGTAAGGTTCTCGACATTGGCGCGAAGCACATAGCCGGAGTCAGTGATTACAGTGTCGATACCTGCGCCGACCTCCTCCCAGACCTCGTCAGTCCCAAGATCGACGATATAGGTGTCATCCCCACCACCGCCATTGAGATAGTCAACACCCTCGCCACCATCCAAGGTGTCATTGCCATCGCCTGCATGAAGATGGTCATCGCCAGCGCCACCAAACAGATGGTTGCTGCCGTAGTGGTCAGCAAGGAAGTCGGAGCCCTCTCCACCATCCAGATGGTCATCACCGTCCATCCCCATCAGATGATCGTCGCCATCACCACCTTTGAGAGTGTCGTTGCCAGCACCGCCGTCCAGGAGGTCGCTGCCGCCACCGCCATCAAGCAAGTCATTTCCAAACTGGCCGATCAGCTCATCATCACCATCCCCCGCTTGAAGGGTATCGTTACCCTCTCCTCCATCGAGAGAATCTCTACCCGCATCACCTTGCAGCAGATCATCGCCGAAGCCACCAATCAGGGTATCCAGCCCTTGGCCTCCGATAAGGGTGTCGTTGCCTTCATCGCCATCCAACCGATCATCGCCAGCACCGCCATCCAAGAAATCGTCCCCGATGTGGCCAAGCAAGTGATCCTGTCCGTCGTTGCCGTGGATCAGGTCATCACCGCCACCGCCAAACAGCAGGTTATCTGCACTATTTCCAGTGATGACGTTATCTAGCTCATTGCCATGCCCGGCAATGGATTGCTCTCCGGTCAGGACAAGATTCTCGATGTTGTTCGACAGACCAAAATCCACACTGGTCTCGACGGTATCCACACCACCACCAACAACCTCATCGCCAGCAAAGTCGCCAGCTGAGTCGACTATGTAGGTGTCGTTACCGAAGCCACCATACATGGTGTCATTACCCTCACCTCCATTCAGGGTATCGGCCCCATCACCGGAATGTAGCCAGTCGTTACCGGCTCCGCCGGATAGGGAGTTTTCACCTTGGTGATCCATCAGATGGTCATCACCCTCTCCACCCTCCAGCCGATCGTCGCCGTCCATGCCCATCAGATGATCGTTTCCGGCCCCGCCCTCAAGAGTGTCTGCGCCGATTCCGCCATCCAGAAGGTCGTTGCCATCGCCGCCAGACAGCAGATCGTTACCGATCTGGCCAAACAACTCATCGTCACCCTCACCGGCGTCGAGAGAGTCGTTGCCTTCGCCACCATCAAGCGAGTCGCGACCCGCACCTCCCTGGAGGAGATCATCGCCAGAACCACCAAGCAACGTGTCCTCTCCGTCTCCACCAATCAGAGTGTCATTGCCCTCATCCCCTTCCAGGCGGTCATTGTCAGCCCCACCGTCGAGAGAGTCGTTACCGATGTGTCCGACAAGGTAATCCCGTCCAATGCCGCCCTGAAGCAGATCGTTGCCACCACCACCGGACAGAAGATTGTCTGCATCGTTACCGACGATGGCGTTATCAAGTTCATTGCCGCCGCCTGAAATCGCCAGATTGCCTGTCAGAGTAAGATTTTCGATATTGGCCACCAGACCGAAATCGACACCCGACTGAACTGTGTCGATACCGCCCCCAATAGCTTCCGCTTCAACGACATCGCCGATCGCGTCGACCACGTAGAGGTCGTTTCCAAGACCACCAGACATGGTGTCATTTCCGCTGCCGCCATCCAGGATGTCGGAGCCATCACCCGCATGCAGCCAATCATTGCCAGCTCCGCCCAGGAGAAGATTGCTGCCCATGAGGTCCATCAGGTGGTCGTCACCATCCCCTCCTTCGAGGAGGTCGTCACCTTCCATGCCCAAAAGCTGATCATTGCCTGCACCGCCTTCAAGCACATCCGCACCGAGCCCACCATCCAGCAGATCATTACCTGCGCCGCCACTCAGCGAATCGTTGCCGGCCTGGCCGAACAGCTCATCGTCACTCTCGCCGCCATCAAGCACGTCATGTCCTTCGCCACCATCGAGCGAGTCGCGATCTGCGCCTCCCTGCAGAAGATCGTCGCCAACGCCGCCAAACAGCGTATCAACTCCCTCGCCGCCAATCAGCGTGTCATTACCCTCATCGCCATCCAGCCAATCGTCGCCGGAACCGCCTTCAAGAGAGTCGTCTCCGACCTGCCCCAACAGATGATCCTGCCCGTTACCGCCATGGAGACGGTCGTTCCCGCCGCCACCGGAAAGAAGGTTGCCCGCATCGTTGCCCACGAGCATGTTATCGAGCTCGTTACCATGACCTGCAATAGCCCCACCAGTTAGGGTCAGATTCTCAACATTGCTAGACAGCCCGAAGTCGACACTGGACTCGACGGAGTCTATCCCTCCGTACAGGGACGCACGCACTGAATCGCCGACCGAATCGACCACATAGGTGGTGTTGCCTGCATCCCCATACATGATGTCATTACCCTGACCACCATCCAGCGTATCGTCACCATCGCCGCCCTCGAGCCAGTTGTCGGCAGCGTTTCCCACGATGATGTTGTCCAGTTCGTTGCCAACGCCTGCGATCGCTGCATTGCCTACAAGAGTCAGGTTTTCGATGTTCTTCGACAGCGTGAAAGCCACGCTCGACTCAACCCTGTCCACTCCACCGATTATGCGATCCTCCGAGACGTAATCGGCCAAGGAATCGACCATGTAAACCGTGTCTCCGGTACCGCCATACATGGTGTCGTTACCACTCCCACCATTCATAACATCGCCACCATCGGCACCTTGGAGATGATCATTACCTTCCCCGCCCGATAGCAGGTTGCTGCCACCTCCCGCGTCTAGACTATCGTCGCCATCTCCACCGTCTAGGAGATCATCGCCTTCAGCCCCTATGAGACGATCATCGCCATCCCCACCCTGCAACGTGTCATTGCCTTCACCACCATGCAGGCGATCACCTCCCCCATTTCCCATCAGCAGGTCATTGCCCTCGTGTCCTGCAATGGAGTCGTCCCAAGGACTGCCATTGATAGTGTCATCCCCTGCGGTACCACTAATTTCAATGTGAATTGGCATTCCCACTCCCTCTACGTTGTTAATGTCGTCCTAGTCGCTGCGGCTCTCACGCTACGGCTCATCCCTGCTGGAAGAACCGCATTGCTTCGCACTCAATGGCGGCTGCATAAGCAGCAATGCCTTTATTCGTCGAGTAATCCTGTGCTGCAGCAAACGCAGCAGCTCTGAGTTCCTGACGCAATGCAGGGAGCTGCATCAGTGCCAATAGCGAAGATTCGGCAATGGCTTTCTCGCTGAAGAAATCCACCAACAATCCGCTCTCACCGTGCCTAATCACTTCCCGCACTGGCGCAGTGTCCGCTCCAACAATCAGGCACCCGCTCGCCATCGCCTCCAGCAGCGACCACGACAGCACAAACGGATAAGTCAGATAGACATGCACCGCCGACACCTGCAGTACTTTGCGGTAGGTGTCATAAGGCACCTTGCCAAGGAAGTGCACGCGATCCAGATCGACCGGATTGTCCCGCAGCATCTTGATCCGCCAGTTCGGCGCATCCTTGGGTTTGCTGCCGTAGCTCACCCCGTCCCCACCGACTATCACCACCTGACAGGCCGGGTGTTCTTTCAGCACCTGCGGCAGTGCGCGCATAAAGGTGTGAAAGCCCCGATAGGGCTCCAGATTGCGTGCCACATAGGTGATGATCGGCTCGCCGGCCTTGAGCACTCGCCCGTTGGGCAGCGTCAGGGTGGCGTTCGGGTCGGGGCCGAGCAGGTCGGTGTCGATGCCCTCATGGATGACCTGGATCTTGTCCCGATAGGCCGCCGGATGCAGGCTGTGCTGCCAGTGCGTTGGGGTGATGCCCTGGTCGCAGTTTTCCAGGTTGAGCAGGTGCAACGCGTTGCGGCTGCGGATGCGCGCGTAGTCGTCCACCGTCGGCGGAAACTCGGGGTCGAAGCCCATATCCGCACCCTGCGCGTGGTAGTAGTACTCGCAGAAGTGGATCAGCCGGGCGTTGGGAAAGGCATCTTTGGCATAGAGCGTCTCGCCCCAGCCGGGGTGGGCGACTATCACGTCGGGCCGGTAGCCCTTGCCCTTGAGGTCGAGCAACAGCCGTAGCACTTGCTGGCCGTGCAGCACGGCGTCCTCGAAGGAGCGCACGTAGGGATGAGTCTGCGGACTGGCCGTGCGGTGTGGTTTGTAGCGCAGCAACTTGACCCCCGGCAGGCCGGGCGACGTGTCCCGGCCGATGGCCAACACCTGATAGTCGGGTTGCTTGGCCAGGTGCGCCGCGATATGGCGAAATTGGCCGGGGAAATTCTGGTGTATGAACAGCACTTTCATCCGGATGCGCTCTCCCTGGCATCGGTACCGCTAGCGTTCGTTCAGGCTCTCGTTCTGGTACTCCCTGAGCGGACTCAGGAAGTAATCAATCACCTTTCTCTTGTCAGTCTTCACTTCCGCACGCACTGCCATGCCTGGCGATAGTTCAATGCGGTTCTCGCCGACCTGGATATTGTTTTCCTTCAGCTGAATCCGAGTGCTGTAAACCAGCCCCAGCTTCTCGTCCTCGATCGCGTCGTTAGAGATGTTAAGCACGGTGCCGTGCACCACGCCGTACTTGGTGAAGTTAAAGGTCTCGACCTTGACCTCGACTTCCTGCCCGGCGCGCACGAAGCCGATGTCCTTGTTCTCCAGCATGGCCTCCACTTCCACCGGCTGGTCTTTAGGCACGATGACCATCAGCGGTTGGGCTTCGGTAACCACGCCGCCAGGGGTATGGATGGCCAGCTGCTGCACGGTGCCGTCCACCGGGGTAGTGAGGCGGGTCAGGCGATCGCGCTGTTCGGCCTTGGCCAGCTCCTGTTGCAGGGCGGCGCTGCGCTGTTCCGATTCATGCTGCAGGTCGAGCATGGTGCGGCGGGTCTGGGCGATCACGCCCTGGCGGCGGCGCTCGGCCTCCAGCTTGGCGGCCTGGAGTTCGACGACGCGGGCCTGCTGGATAGCCAGCTCACGCTCCTGGTCCATGCGCCGCTGCTCCCGTTCGAGGAAGGCGTGCTTGCCGAGGATGCCCTTGTCCAGCAGGCGCTTGTAGTCGGCTGCCAGCTGGCGGGTGATCGGCAGGGACTCCTGCAGCTTGGCCACCCAGGCCTGGGCAGCCTGGATCTCAGCCATGCGCTGAGCGATCTCGGCGTCACTCTGCTCCAGGGCGGCCCGTAGTTCCAAGTACTGGCCCTGCAGCCAGGTCTGCGCCGAGGCCTGCTGTTGTGCAGTAGCCTGAGGGATGCGCTCGGCCAGCGAGGCAGGCGGCCGGTTGTGCTCGATCGATTCCAGCAGTGCACTGGCGCGCGCGCTGTCGACCTGGGCGGCGAGCAGGTCGCTCTTCAGGCGTTGCACATCCGCGCCAGTGATCTGCGCATCCAGCTCCACCAGCAGCTCACCGGCTTTCACCGCCTGGCCGTCGTAGACGTGGATGGCTTTCACCACCGCCACTTCGCTGGGCTGGATGATCTTGCTCTTGCCGCTGGGCACGATCTTGCCGCTGGCGGTGGCGACCACGTCGATCTCGCCGACGCAGGCCCAGATCAGCGCCAGCACGGCGAAGGCCATGATGGTCCACTGGATGATCCGTGGCGCCGGGTGCACCGGTGCTTCCTGCAAGGCCAGGGCGGCGGGCAGGAACTGCACTTCGTGGTTCAACCGCGCGGGGGCGTCCATTGATTTGCGTCGCTGCCAGGAATGGCGCCAGGCACTGCGGTAGCGGTTGAGGAGGTCGCGTGTGGCGCTCATCGAAGATCTCCCACAGGAGTCGGGGTGACGCAGGACACCCTCACCCCAACCCTCTCCCGGGGGGAGAGGGAGTTGTTTCGTGCTGCTTTCATGCTCATGCGGCACCGCCCTGCTGCAGTCGGTGCAGGCGCGAGTAGTGGCCGGCCTGGTGGGACAGGAGTTCGGCGTGACTGCCCTGCTCGACGATCTGCCCACGGTCCATGACCACGATGCGGTTGGCATCGCGTACGGCGGACAGGCGGTGGGCGATGATGATCACCGTGCGGCCTTTGCAGATGGCCTGCATGTTCTGCTGGATCACTCGCTCGGACTCGTAGTCCAGGGCGCTGGTGGCCTCATCGAAGATCAGCACTCGCGGGTTGCCGATCAGCGCGCGGGCGATAGCGATGCGCTGGCGCTGGCCGCCGGACAGCGAAGCGCCATGTTCGCCGACCACGGTGTCGTAGCCTTCCGACAGCTCCAGGATGAACTCGTGGGCACCGGCCAACTTGGCCGCCTGGATCACCGCCTCTAGCGGCGCCCCGGGATCGGTCAGGGCGATGTTCTCGCGAATGCTGCGGGCGAACAGCATATTGTCCTGCAACACCACGCCGATCTGCCGGCGCAGCGAGGAGACATCGGCCAGGGCCAGGTCCATGCCGTCCACCAGCACGCGGCCGCGCTCAGGGGTGTAAAGACGCTGCAGCAGGCGAGTCAAGGTGCTCTTGCCCGAGCCGGAGCGGCCGACCACGCCGATCACTTCGCCAGCATTGATCTGCAGGCTGACCCCACGCAGCACCTCCGAGCCGTCAGGGCGGTAGCGGAAGTGCACCTGGTCGAATTCGATCTGGCCCTTGAGCGGCGGCAAGGCGCTGCGGGT
>Ga0247725_1001785_pt1 | contig 10202 bp, 3 predicted proteins | sample OKSTACKMCFT3sol_FD_183021 | JGI IMG/M metagenome (GOLD analysis project Ga0247725, IMG submission 183021) | Subsurface sediment microbial communities from gas well in Oklahoma, United States - OK STACK MC-FT3-sol | ecosystem: Environmental > Terrestrial > Deep subsurface > Rock core/Sediment... | reverse complement strand
CGAGCAGACGTTTGTAGCCATCACGGCGATAGCCGGTGGCCAGAACAACCGCGTCGAACAGGCGATCCTCGCGGCCTTCCGGGCCCTGCAGGGTCAGGCGCACACCTTCGGCCCCGGCCTGCACCGCATCGATGCTGCGCTGCGGCAGCAGGCTGTGCGGCGCATGGCCGGTGACTTTCTGCTGGTACAGGCGATGGTAGATGCTCTCGATCAGGTCCAGGTTGACCACCGAATAGTTGGTCTGGGCATTGGCCTGCAGGAAGGCTTCACGCTCTTCCGGCGCCTGGCCGAAGACCACGTCGGTGTAGGCCGGATCGAAGATCTCGTTGACGAAGGGGCTGTCGTCGGCCGGACGCATGGCCTGGCTGCGCATCACCATGCTCACCTCGGCGGTCGGGAAGCGGCCACACAGATCGGTGAAGATCTCCGCGGCACTCTGCCCGGAGCCAATGACGGCGATCCGGCGTGGCTCGGCCACACCCTGGATACGCTCCAGGTATTGGGCCGAGTGGATCACCCGGCCATCCTCGCGCAGCGTGCGGAACATTTCCGGCACCGCCGGCTCACCGCCGATGCTGACCACCAGGTTGCGGGTGATGCGTGCGCGGGTGCGGCCATCGGCCAGGCGCGAGATCACCTTGACCCGACTGACCTCACCACCGTCCATGACCGGCTCGACGGCAATCACTTCCTCGCCGTAGTGCACGCGGTCGGCAAAGTGACCGGCGGCCCAGCCCAGGTAGTCGTTGTACTCCAGGCGCGAGGGAGTGAAGGTGCTGATGTTGATGAAGGCTTCCAGACGGCGCTTCTGATGCAGGTAATTGACGAAGGTGTAGCGGCTGGACGGATTGCGCAGCGTCGCGAGGTCCTTGAGGAAGGAAATCTGCATGCGACTGTCGTCCAGCAGCATGCCGCCATGCCACTCGAAAGCCTGTTTCTTCTCCAGGAAGCAATAGCGCAGGCCGTTCTCACGCACGCGGCGATCTTCTTCCAGGGCCACCGCGATGGCCAGGTTGGCGGGCCCGAAGCCCAGTCCGATGACGTCGTATTCCAGTGTTTCTATGCTCATGTCAGGCCCCGATCCTGTGGAGTGGCTCGTGTCTGGGGCGGACGCAGTAGGCATCCGCCTGCCCAACCTCATCAGTGGTTCACGGCCGCGCTCGGGCGCGGCTCTGTTGTTCTGTGGTCTCGCGGCAGATTGCCGCGAGCCTTGTTGCTTATGCCAGGCGGCAACGTTCGAAGAACACTTCGCGCGACTGCACCATGAGTGCCGCGCGCTTGTGCGGGAAATCGAACTCCTTGGCCTTGTGGTAACCCTGCGCCTGCATGTGGCCGATCATCCGGGCGTTGTCCGCGCGGGGTTCGGCAACCACACGCTGAGTGCGTGGCTCATCGAGGAACAGGTAGTGGGTCAGTGCGCTTAGCCAGCTCGCCACCTTGTGCGGACCGCGATGATTCTCCTCACCCACCAGCATGTGGATGCCACGATCGTAGTCGCCCACTTCATAGAAGGGCGCGATGCGGTCTTCCTTGGCCCAATAGGCCTCGTAGTAGGCGAAGGGCTGGTCGTCGAAACAACCGATCAGGGTCAGCACACGTGGGTCGCAAGCCAGCTCCTCGAGGTAACGGCGATGCTTGGCCAGATCGCCCTCCTCCTGCCAGAACGCCGCCACGCGGGCACTGTTCTGCCAGCGGTTGAAGCGCGCGAGGTCTTCGTCAATGTCCAGGGTGCGCAGGGATATCCAGGCGCCCAGCGTGGCATCGAAACGCCGGTAGACCTCGCCCACCGGCTTGGGCGCGCGGCGGGGGTGACGGCGGCCCGTCGCGTGCATGACCATCTGTTGCGGGTAGCCGGCACTGCCGGCAATCCGCAGGAAAGGGCCCGGCAGCTGCCAGAACGACGCGCGCTCGATGCGCAGCTCGCTGCCCTCGCCAACCAGCAGACCGCTGGCCAGCAGGGACTGCTCGACCGAGTCCAGCTGCAGGCGCACGGCCTGCAGCTGGGTGTCGTTGGCGAAGCACCAGTAGGCCAGCGCCCACAGCGCCTCGGCCTGCTCCTCGGCAGCCAGCTCCAACGGTACCAGCAGCCCATCCTGACGATGGGCGCGCAGCAGCACGCGCTCGTCCAGGTGCAGGGCCAGGCTGGCGCCGTCGTCGCGACCGAGCAGGCGCTGCCCGGTGGGCAGCGGCAGTTGTTGCAGCGGATTAGAAGTCATAACTCACACTGGCGATGACGTTGCGACGGTTGCCGTACCAGCAGTAGTAGTCACAGGCGGTGACGTACTCTTTGTCGGTCAGGTTGTTGGCGTTGAGCTGCAGGCGCACGTCCTGGATGCGATAGCTGATCATGGCGTCCAGCAGGGTGTAGGACGGCACTTCCAGGGTCTCGGTGTTGTCGCCATAGCTGGAGCTGGTGTGGCGTACGCCGGCACCGAATTCCAGGCCGTCCAGCGCGCCGCCGATGAACTGGTACTTGCCCCACAGGGAGGCCATTTCGTCGGCGACGTTGGCCGGCGCCTTGCCCTCTTCTTCCTTGCGTGTGCTCTCAGTGGTTTCCGGGTCGAGCTTGGTGTAGCTGGCGATCAGGCTGATGTTCTCGGTGACATTGGCCTGGGCTTCCAGCTCGATACCGCGGCTGCGCACTTCGCCCAGCTGGGTCGGCACGCTGCCGGTCGGCGTGGACAGGTTCTTCTTGACGTTCTCCTGGGTCAGCTCGAATACCGCCGCGGTGAACATGGCGTCCAGGCCCTGCGGCTGGTACTTGATACCGATTTCCTTCTGGTTGCCTTCCTCGGGCTTGAACGGCTCGTTGGTCACGGCATTCAGGTCGGTAACCGGCAGGAAGAACTCGGAGTAGCTGATGTAGGGCGTCAGGCCATTGTCGAACACATAGGCCACGCCACCACTCCAGGTGAAGTCCTCGTCACGCACGTTGTGGCTGACGCCGGTGGTGCGGTTGTCGAAGTCGGTGCGCGAGGTGTCGTAGCGACCGCCGAGCAGGAAAACCCAGTTGTCGTACTTGAACTGCTCCTGCAGGTAGTAGCCCATCTGGTCGGCACGGGTGTCCTTGTCTTCCAGGGCGAAGTCGCCGATGGCCACATCGTTGCCGACCGGAATCGAGCCAAAGACCGGGCTGTTATTGCTCGGATTGAAGATATCCAGCGGCGGGATGACCGGGAAGTTCGGGTAGCCGTTGGGGCTGCGGTCGTTGATCTTCAGCTGCTGGTAGTCGGCACCCAGCAGCAGGGTGTTCTCCCAGCGGTCGCCGAACCAGTTGCCGAGCAGGCGGTTGTCCACCGACAGGTTGTCGGCCTTGCCGTCGTTGTAGGTCAGGCCACGGTTGATCACGCGATCGGTGAGGTTGCCGTAGTAGAACAGCTGGCGCAGTTCCAGCTCCATGTGGCCGTAGCGCAGGTTCTGCTGGAAGTCCCAGTTGTCGTTCAGACGGTGGTTCAGCTCGTAGCCCAGGGTGTACTGGTCACGCTCGAAGGTCTCGTAGCTCGGGTCGCCCACGGCGGTGTCGGTGTCGATCTTGCCGTTCGGGTTGTGCTCGATGGTGCCGCTGGACGGCAGGAACTGCAGCTGGGGATCGGAACGATCCTTCTGCATGCTGGCCAGCAGCGTCAGCGAAGTGTCCTCGTTGAAGTTGATGGTCATCGAGGGGGCCAGCAGGATGCGCGCGGCATCCACGTCATCGACCTGGGTGCCGGTATCGCGGCTCAGGGCCACCACGCGGTACAGCAGGTTGCCCTCTTCATCCAGCTTGCCGCCGACATCGGCATTGATCTGCTTGCGGTCGAAACTGCCGAACTGCACACCCACTTCGTTACGGGCGTCGGCGGTCGGGCGCTTGCTCTGCAGGTTGATCAGGCCGCCGGGCGGCGTCTGGCCGTACAGCACCGAGGCCGCCCCCTTGAGCACCTCGATGCGTTCGAGCATGTAGGGGTCGATCTGCCAGCTGTAGAACGCACTGGAGTAAATGCGCGAGCCGTCCATGAACAGGCCGTTGTTGGCCTGTTTGAAGCCGCGGATGATGAACCAGTCCTGCTTGTTGTCCTCGCCGTAGAAACCGGCCTGCACGCCACCGGAGTAGCGCAGCGCCTCGCTAATGGTCTGGACGTTGCGGTCTTTCATTTGCTCTTCGGTGACGACCGAGACCGAGCGCGGGGTTTCACTGAGCGGAGTATTGATCTTGGTGGCGCTGCGGCTGTTCTTGGCCACGTAGCCCTGGTCCTCGCCGACCGGGCTGTCCAGTTCGCCACTGATATTGGTGGTTTCCAGCTGGATCGCTTCTTCAGCCTGCAGTCCCATGCTGAATGCACCCAGTGCGCAGGCCATGGCCAACGGCAGACGCGCCTTGGCGAACGGAATTCGGGCCAGGCTCTTCGCTTGCTGTTCCATCAATACTCCCCAATGAAATCAAATTAGAAGGATTCGCATTTGTGTAACTTGCCTGTACTAGACGTACGGGCCCGCAGAAAATTTACGAACCCCTGACACTTTTCGTTTTCAGCCCAGCAAGGATGAGAGCTCGGCCAGCACCTGTGGATGGCGGACGATTCCCTGGTGATCGGTATCCACCAGGCGATGGCTGGCTGCACGGCCTTGCACCTGCTCCAGGCCACGCTCCAGCAGCGCCGCGCGCCCGGCCGGCTGCGCCGCCCACCAGCAGTGCGGCCGCACCTTCACCGAGGGCAGTGCGTAGCCGGCACACAAGCGGCGCATATGCTGTTCCAGCGCCCAGGCGAACAGCAGCTCCTCCAGGCTCTGGCGGGTCATGCCGTCCAGCGCCTGGCCGGCGAACCAGGCGTTGGCGACCTGCGGCCAGTCCAGCGGCTCCAGCTGTAGCAACCGTTCGAACAGGCCATCCCAGGCCTTGGCGGGAAGCTCCGGCGCCAACAGCTGCAGATGCTCGACCAGCTTGGCTCGCGCCTGCGGGTGGCGGGCGTCGTCGCCTGCGATCTCGGTGCCCGGCACATAGCAGTCGAGCAGGCCGAGGAAGGCCACCTCCGCCCCCCGTGCTTCCAGCCGCGCCGCCAGCTCCAGGGCCAGGCTGCCGCCCAGCGACCAGCCGACCAGGTGATGCGGACCCTGCGGCTGCTGCTGGAGCAGCGCGGCCAGGTAGGCATCGGCCATCTCGGCCAGCGAAGCATCGCGCCAGCTCGGGTCGAGGAAGCTGCGGCACTGCAGGCCGAAGACCTCGCGCACGCCGTCCAGACGTGCCGCCAGCGGCTGGTAGCCGGTGACCCGTCCGGTGACCGGGTGCGGGCAGAACAGCGGGGCTTTGTCAGCCTGCTGACGGGTCAGGCGCAGCAAGGGCGACGGGCCATGCACGGCCTGGCCGCGCGCCAGCTCCAGCAGGCCAAGCAGCTCCCGGCGATAGTCCGCAGCCAGGGATTCGATGGTCTCGCCGCGATACTGATTGGCCGCGTACTCCCAGGACAGCTGCAACTGGCCGTCGAACACCTGGCCATTGACCGCCAGACGCGCCGCCAGTGGGTTGTCCGCCGCCACCGCCGCACCACCGCCACTGGCCGGGCGGAACCAGTCCGCCGCCGCGCCGGCCTGGTACTGGCCGAGGTAGTTGAAGATCACTTCGGCGCTCGGCAGCTCGGCAAGTGAAGCCTGCGCCTGCGTATCGCCCAGCCAACGCAGCACGCCATAGCCCTGCCCGCCATGTTCTATCTGCTGCAGATGCTGCTGCACGCGCTGCAGTTGCAGCTGCGGATCATCCAGGTGCGGTAGCTGCAGCGGATACAGGCTGGTGAACCAGCCGACCGTGCGCGTCAGATCATGGTCGCCGGCCAGCGCATCGCGGCCGTGGCCTTCGAGGTTGACGCGCAGTCCGGAGTGGCCGCTCCAACGGCACAGGGCGCGTGTCAGCGCGGTAAGCAACAACGCATCGATACGCACGCCCAGCTGCGCCGGAGCCTGCAGCAGGCGCTTGGTCTCGCCTGCGTCCAGGGCCAAGCGCACTTCGCGCTTGTCACCATGGCTGGCGCTGATGCCGTCGAGCTCGCGTGGCAGGGCAAGCGCCGGGCCGCTCAGGCGGCTGCACCAGGCGTCCAGCTCGATCTGCGCCGCCGCGCCGCGCGCCCACTGCTGCAGGGATTCGCTCCAGCCTTTGTAGGACAGGCTCTTGCCCGGCAGGCGCACGGTCTGCCCCGCTTCCAGCTGGCGATAGGCCGCCAACAGGTCTTCCAGCAGGATGCGCCAGGACACGCCATCCACCACTAGGTGATGGACGGCGAGCAACAGGCGATTCGCCTTGCCCGCCTGGCGCAGGTGCAAGCCGCGCAACAGTGGCCCTCGGGCCAGGTCCAGGCTGCGCTGCGCCTCGTTGCACAGCGCTTCGGCCTGCGCGTCGTCAGCCGCCTCGCACTGCCAGAGCAGCGGCTGATCGGCTTGTATCTCGCCGTAGTGCTGGGTCCAGCGACCGTCGCGCTGCTCGAAACGCAGGCGCAGGCCATCGTGATGCGCCACCAGCGCCTGCAGAGCCTGTTCCAGCAGCTCTGGATCAAGCGGACGCAGCAGCTCCAGATTCAGCGCCTGGTTCCAGTGCGCCGGCTCCGCCTGATTCATGTCGAAGAAATGCGCCTGGATCGGCGCCAGCGGCAGTTCGCCGGTGACCGGCGCCTGCGCGATTTCCTCACCGGCAGCGCGGGCGGCCTGGGCCAGCTCGGTCAGGCGGGGGAACTGGAACAGCTCGCGCGGCGACAGCTGCAGCCCCTGTTGGCGCACGCGGCTGACCACCTGCAAGGCGACGATGGAGTCGCCGCCCAGCTCGAAGAAGTGATCCTGGCGCCCTACCCGCTCCACACCCAGTACGTCGGCCCAGATGGCGGCGAGAATGCGCTCGTTATCGGTTTGCGGGGCCTCGTAGTCCTGGCTCTGCCAGGTCGGTTCCGGCAGCGCGGCGCGATCCAGCTTGCCGGCCGGGGTCAGCGGCAGCTTGTCCAGGGCAATGATCTGCGCGGGGACCATATAGTCCGGCAGGACTTTGGCCAGCTCGGCTTTCAACGGTGCAGTGTCGGCGCCCTCTTTGGCCACCACATAGCCCACTAGCTGCTTGCCAGTTGGCGTCTCGCGGGCGATCACCGCCGCTTCCTGCACGCCTTCGAGGGCCAACAGCTGGCTCTCGATCTCGCCCAGCTCTATACGGAAGCCACGGATCTTCACCTGATGGTCGACGCGACCGAGGTAATCCAGGGTGCCATCCGCACGCCAGCGCACCAAGTCGCCGGTGCGATACATGCGCTCCCCTGCCTGGCCAAACGGGTCGGGCAGGAAGCGCTCGGCGGTCAACTCGGGACGCTGGAAGTAGCCACGAGCCAGGCCCACTTCGCCGCCGATATACAGCTCACCGGCCACGCCGATGGGCAGCAGGTTCAGCTCGACATCCAGCACATACAGGCTGCGCGGGCCGACCGGGTTTCCGATAGGCGCATAGGCCGCCTCGAAGGAGTCGCCGGGGAAGGCTTCCCAGATCAGTGGGGTCACCACCGTCTCGGTCGGGCCGTAGCCGTTGATGATGCGCTGCGGCTGCAGCACTTTCTGCAGGCGCTCGTAGGTTTCGCGGGTAAAGGCCTCGCCACCCAGGGTCCAGGAGCGCACCGGTAGTTGCAGGCCTTGCGACTCAACCCAATCCAGCAGCTGCTGGGCATAGCTCGGCGGCAGGCAGGAAATGGTCACGCCTTCGTCGGCAATCACCTGGCAGGTCTTCTCCGCGCTCCACAGTTCCTGGTCACGAATCACCAGGCGGCTGCCGAAGGCCAGCGGAACGGTCCAGCGCTCCAGGGCACCGTCGAAGCTGATCGAGGCGAAATGCAGCTCCACATCGTCCGGGGTCATGCCGTAGCGCTGGCCGATGGTCTGCAAATGCATGGTCAGACCGAGGTGATTCACCGCCACGCCTTTCGGCTGGCCGGTGGAGCCGGAGGTGTAGATCAGGTAGGCCAGATTCAGCGGATGCAGCTCGACGCTTGGCGCTGACGAATCAAACGCGGACAGATCGAGCTGATCCAGATACAGCGGCTCGACGTCCTGACCCAGCGGCAGGCGCTCGGCCAGATCGGAGCTGGTGATCAGCCACTTCAGCCCCGAATTCTCGACCATGTAGCTCAGGCGTTCGCGCGGGTAGTCCGGGTCCAGTGGCACGAAAGCACCACCGGATTTCAGCACCGCCAGCATGGCCACGATCATCGCATTGCCCCGCTCTAGCGAGACACCCACGCAGGACTCGGGCTGCACACCTTGGGAAACCAGCAGATTGGCCAGGCGATTGGCACGTGCCTCCAACTCGGAGAACGAAATACGTTCGGCACCATGCACCAAGGCGATGGCCTCGGGACGCAGGCGGGCCTGTTCGGCGATCAGCGCGGGCAGCAGGCGGGCGGCATCGAAGCCCTGGCGCGGAGTGTTCCACTCGGCCAGGCGTGCCTGATCGCCGGCATCCAGCAGTGGCAGGCTCACCAGCGGCTGATCCGGCGTAGTGCTGACCTGCTCCAGCAGGCCCAGCAGATGATTGGTCATCTGCTGCATCTGCGCATCATCGAGCCGCTCGCGGGCCCAGGTCAGGGTCAGGCGCAGCTGGCCGGCGCTGTCTTCCAGGCTGTCCAGGGCCAGGTCGAACAGTGCGTGCGGCACGCCCTGGGCCAACGGCTCCAGGCGCAGGCCGGGCAGCTGCAAGGCGCCGAGGTCGCGCTTCTGGTGGTTGAACAGCACCTGGAACAGCGGCGTCTGGCCCAGGCTGCGCTCGGGCGCCAAGGCCTCCACCAGCTGGTCGAACGGCAGGTCCTGCTGGTCCTGAGCGTCCAACGCGTGACGGCGCACTTCGGCCAGCAGCTGACGGAAACTCATGCCGGCATCGAATTCGGCGCGCAGCACCTGGGTATTGACGAAGAAGCCCACCAGCGGTGCGGTCTCGGCGCGCTGGCGGTTGGCTACCGGCACACCGACGCGGATGTCACGCTGGTTGCTGTAGCGCGCCAAGAGCAGCTGGAAGGCGGCCAGCAGCAGCATGAACAGGGTCGCGCCCTCGCCCTGGGCCAGGTGGCGCAGGCGCTCGGCCAATGCCTGCGGCACAGCGATGGCCTGGCGCGCGGCATGGCGTTGGCCGGAGGCGTCCAGTTTGTAGGGCAAGGCCAGCACCGGCTGCTCGCTACCCAGGCGCTCGCGCCAGTAGCCGAGCTGGCGCTCGCGCTCGCCAGCCTCCAGCCAGGCGCGCTGCCATTGGGCGTAGTCAGCGTACTGGATCGGCAGCTCGGCCAGCTGCGGCGCCTGCCCCTGGCGCAGCGCGGCATAGGCGCGGCCCAGTTCCTCGGCGAACACGCCGATCGACCAGCCGTCGGAGACGATGTGGTGGCAGACGATCTGCAAGCGCCAGCGCTGCTCGTCCAGACGCAGCAACTGCACGCGCAGCAGCGGCCCTTCGATCAAGTCGAAGGCCCGCGCCGCATGGGCATCGGCCAGGGTCTGCACGGTCTCGGTCTCGCCGCGCAGGTCGCGCTCCTCCAGGGCCAGCGGACCTGGCGGGTCAATGCGCTGGCATAGCTGGCCGTCGTGTTCGTAGAAACGGGTGCGCAGCGCCTCGTGGCGCTCGACAATCAGCTCCAGAGCCGCCATCAGCGCAGCACGATCCAGCTCACCCTCCAGGGCGAAGGCGCCGACCATGTGGTAGGCGCTGCTGTCTGGCTCCAGCTGCGCCACCAGCCACAGGCGCTGCTGGGCATGCGAGGCTGACAGATGCTCGCCACGAGGCGCCGGCACCAGCGGCAGACGGTCGAAGCGGATGCCCTTGCTGGCCAGCAGTTCGAGGAAACGCTTCTGTTCTGCTGGCCCTAAGGCGAGGAAACGCCGCGCCAGGGCGGCCTTGTCGATGGGCGCGGTCACAGGGCCTCCAGTTCGTCGAGCAGCGCGGCCATGTCGCGCAGGTCTTGGTCTTCTTCCTCGGCAGCGGCCGGAGCCTGACCATCGAGGTTGGCGGCCAGGGCCGCCAGGTTCTCCGCCTCGAAGAAGGCGCGCAGCGGCAGTTCCAGCCCCAGGCGCTGGCGCAGCAGGGCCACGGCCTGGGTGGCCAGCAGTGAATGCCCGCCGAGTTCGAAGAAGTTGTCGTCGAGGCCGACCTGGGCCACTTCCAGCACTTCCTGCCAGATAGCCGCCAGGGCGATCTCCCGTTCGCTCTGTGGCGCCCGGTAAACCCG